>Ga0214472_10001184_pt1 | contig 29860 bp, 38 predicted proteins | sample RVTome_6_FD_207662 | JGI IMG/M metagenome (GOLD analysis project Ga0214472, IMG submission 207662) | Soil microbial communities from uranium-contaminated site in the Upper Colorado River Basin, Wyoming, United States - RVT140D175 | ecosystem: Environmental > Terrestrial > Soil > Contaminated >...
GGCGTATTCCATCAACTGCATTCGCAGTTGGGCGCCGAACTGGGAAAAGAAAGGCTGGAAAAAAGCTGGCGGGGAGATCAAGAACCTGGAAATCATCCAGGACTATTACGCGATCTACCGACGCATTGAAGAAGAACTGAAGCTCACCCACGTCGCCGCCCACGTCGGCACCGAAGGCAACGAACTCGCCGACCGCATGGCCATGCTCGCCGCGCAGCGTAAAGAAGAAGAACTGCGGCCGTATCAGGAAAAAATAGATATTCCGACGCTGCTCAAGATGCGGGCGGGGTGAATAAGAAAGTGTTATGCCTGCCTGACCAAGATTGTAATCATTGTTATGTCTGAACCCCAGCTACTACTTATCGTAGAGCCGTTTAACAAACCCACTCGCTTCGATCTCCCGCGCGATCTTGTAGGCGACGAATTGTTCCGGATCGGCGTTCTTCGCCGCCGGAACCGTGGTTGAAAGTTCCGTCAGAATCGTCCGTATCCCGTCGGCCGTCGGGATCGGCAAGGCTAAATACTTGCTTGCGTAATTAGTATAGCTGTCTTCCAACACCTCGGGGTCCTCGTTGCGCGTATATTTTTTCAACACCTTAAGCGCGGCTTCTTTGTTGCGCTTGAAATCATGGATCGCTTCGATGTAGGCGAGCATGAATTCCTTCACGAGCCCTTCGTTTTTTTGTATATAGGATTTCGTCGTGCCGATGGGCGCCATCGGATAATGGAGTCCCAGGTCCGCGAGGTCCGCCAATTCGCGGAATCCCGCTTTGCGCGCCATCAGCGACGCCGTGCCGCTCAGCACGCCGGCGTCGAGCCTTTGGGTCTGCATGGCGCGGAGCGTGTCCTGGGTCGTGCCGATCTGCAGAATATGGAGGTCGCGTTCAGGATTCAGTCCCCATTTTTTTAGCGCTAGTCGGACGGCGAAATCCGAAGTGGCGCCGTAGCGGCTGACGCCTAATTTCTTGCCCTTGAGTTGCGCCGGGCTGGTCATTTCCGGCGCGCCGAAAACCTTGAAGACAAAGCCGTCGATAGCGGCGGAAAGAATGACCGTGTCGGCCCCCTGCAGCGCGGCTTGCACCAGGCCGGAACCAGAGAGCGAAGCAATTTCCAGATCATTGGCGATCAGAGCGCGCAAGGACACCGAACCGGTACCCATGCCGACGAGACGCACGTCGAGGCCGCGCTTTTCGAATAGTTTAGTTTCCTTGGCAAACCACAATGGCGCGATGGCGCCGTCCGTAGAACCATAGCCGGCGACGACTTTGACGAGCGGCTTTGCCTGCGCCGCCCACATGGTTGGAGCATGCACATCGAGAAAAACCGCGATCATCCCCGCAATAACTAGATGGACACCGCCGTGGTTTTTCATAACGCGACCTCCATCAGGACAGCGTCCCAAGAAGCTTGCCGTATCCCTTGATGCCGGCTCTTATGCCGAGCTCCTTTAGCGGCCACCAGATCTGGCCCATGGAGCTGCTCACCACCGGCTTGCCAAGATCGTCTTCGAGCGCTTGAATCACCGTCAACGTCGGCCACGCCGACGAGGTGATCAGCACCGCATCGCAGGTTGAATACTTTCTCCCCACCCCTCGCACATGGCGAAACACTTGCGTCGGCGAAAGCAGCGCTTTTTCCAGCGACGTCATGCCCGTGTCAAGCGATTCAATTCCCAACACGTCAAAACCTTCCGAAGCCAGGAATGCTCTGACCAATTCGTTATGAGCAGGAATGAATGAGGTCGCGACCGCCAACTTCACGGCGCCGAGATATTTTAGCGCGTCGGCAAACGACTGCGGGCTGGTCCCGACGGGCACCGGATAACGATTTCTGAATTCCTGCAAAAGCTCCCGGTGCCGCTCGACGCCGTTGGCCAAGACAAGCGGCGCGCCGCTGAGAGTGATATGGTCCACCCGCGTGTGCAAAAGGTCCTCAAACGCGGTATCGAATTTATGCCACGAAGCCTCGACTTGGCTGGACTCCCGCGCATCGCGAATCACCAGATTGGTCGACACGAAAGTGACTCCCTCGGGAGCCACCCGATAAAACTCATACGGCAGTATCTCTGCACAAGCCGTCGGTGAAATATTGCCGATGCGCGCGCGCCATCCGTACATCACCCCTCCATTTCGCCGGCGTGACCACTGCCCTTCTGCACCGAAAGTATTCGTTGACGGGATTGCTGTCAACATGAACTGAGCTGCATGCTTAACAAGACTATGAGAAGAAAAACTCTTGCTGGAAATTTTTGACAAAATGGAATGACGTGGTCCGTTGAGGTGGGAAACTCTTCGCTTTAATCGGTTGAGATCGCAGCGAGAAAATGGGTAGGAGCTTTTTAGTCGAGATTACGGCCGCCGCAAGGAGTCACCGACGAAGCCAACCCTTTAGTTCAAGTTATTGCCATGCATCCCGGCTTGGCCCCGTGCCCGGACAAATCAAGATTGTAAAAGTTGTTATGCCAGACCCCGGCGCCCAGACCCTAAAGCTTTCAGAATAGTGCGCTGGAACCGGTCGCTTAGTGATCAGAGTGAAACGTTGTCGGGCAATAGTACGATAGATTGGATCGGTGTCGGACATTTAGTTATTTATCTATCACGGGGTTTGACCGATTCTACGATCAACGAGAAAGATAAATGCAATAAATAAATGTCTGACACCTCTTCTGACACCTCTTCTGTGCGCCAGAGATCAATCCCGATGAGTTTGTGTGGACCAAAGCAAACACTGTCTGGCCAATGGTGCGTCTAAAGATGTTGTCGAGCTTGGACCTCGACTCCGCAGCACCATGCAGCGACTCCGAAACTCCCAGAGGCTTCTTCGGTCCTGCATTCACGCCTCGGATCTCCCATGGCCCTGAGTGGCTATATATCCATTACTTATGCGATGCTCAATAATGTGTGATGGCAAGACTCGATCCCAAGTTGGTCCTCACAGGAGTCTCAGCAGACCAATCTTAAATATTCTCAAACAAGATCGGGCGAACGCACGCGCGTAGACGGCTAAGCTCACCTTCATTGTGTTGAAGAAGCGGATGTCTCCAAATCGTGGCCGTTTCTTCGCGGCAATCTTTCGCCATCTCTAAGCCGATGGCTTCGTAGGAACCGAGGTCCTGCCGCAAGGCTTCGGGTTCGCTCCACGTCCCCAGAATAAAGACTCTGTCCTTTAACCGGTCAGGAACGATGGCCTTCGCATTGTGCAGTCTACCTTCCTCATCATCGAAATCGATCAGCAGGATCATAAATCGTTTGTCATAGCGATCCATTTCAATAATGTGATCAGACCTGAAACGGTTCAGTACCTCGTTCCAACCGCCTGCCTCCTCAAGCACTTGGATCTTCCGGGTTACGAGAGACGGATCCAGGATAAAGCCGTTCGCCAACTGGCGGTTGGCATCATCTTCAGGCAGGACTAAGACATGTGGTTGATACTTGTTGACGCTCACGGTCCCACATCGCCACGAATCAGCGCGCTGACAAGATCTCCAGTGACTGGAATTTCGCTTAGCGGCCGGATAATCGTCGGCTCCAGATGGTTTTTCCTATGGAGAACAAGAGTATTCTCTTTGGAAAAACGGCGGATCGCCTCGGGATTGTGGGAGGTCGCAATGAACTGCCCACTCGATTGAAACGCTTTGCGAAGAGCCAACACAAAGTGCCCCACCTCGTCCAAGGCAAGATAATTATCTGGTTCATCCCAAAAACAAACTACCGGACCATAGGCTTTGTTGGCAGCAAGCACCAAAGCACATATCATAAAGCATTTTTCGCCGTCAGACAGATCTCCGAAAGGTACACTCAGGTTGCCTTGATCGTTTGAAAATTGGATGACGAGGCTTCGTGAGTCTGCACCAATTACGGGATTCTTGATATCCTTCAAATCCGGCATGACCTGTTTAAGATATTCGTCAATCTGGGTATAAGCGCTTGGTGCATGGGCCAGCAAACCCGAAAACCACGCGCCAAAGTCAGTCATCTGAATATTTGGCTGCAAAGTCTCCCTTTTTGAGTCGCCTGTTATCAAGCTCGGTACCGGGCGAAGGATCAGCATCTGAGCGAGCCATTGCTTGAAAATGAATAGCGGATCGTTCTGCGACTGTTCCTGAACTATTGGCAGAGCTACCAAATGCCAGTCGATAAGGAATTTTGCCTCTTTCTCCAGACCCGTTTTTGCAAGATGCACTTGCGCCTTTTCTCGCGTGTAAACAGGTTTACCGCCAACAGCGAGTTTCTCCTCGAGCACGCGCAGCTCCTTAAACGTCTCAGGAAACTCAAAGGCGACAACGTACTCGTAGATCTTGGTGTTTAACATTACCTCAAGTTCAAATCGTACGGGCACGTCCTTACCTCCGCGAGTGAGATCCGTCGGCATCACAAGATTGCCCACCCGGTTCGTGCCTCGCGCGATCTCCCGTAGAATTTCTAGCGCAAGTCCAACCGTTGTCTTGCCCGAGCCGTTTTTTCCGATTAGCAGAACGGACGAGTGACCCGAGATTGTCAGCTCGAAATTTTCGAGGCACCTGAAGTTATGGACGTAAAATCGACGTATCACAACCAAGGATAATACAGCGCTTTTTGGCTAGGCTCAACCGAAACGCATCTCCAGCATGGAAACAATATGGCTCCTTCTATCTATACCTCACAGAACGCCTGATACTTGGCCTCTGTATCTCGCGAGTTGGGCATTGCCGGTCCTGCCCTTGTCCTCCTACATGTCGGTGTGGCCGTAGTCGGGCCAATCTTGGGACGGTACCCGACGGGGTCGATTTACCTTTGACACTGAAGAATCTGTGCCGACTCGCGGCCGGAGCCCAACGCCGATTAGTATTTGGCGAGTATTTCCGGCTCTAGCCGGGTGAGCTGGTCGGCGATCGATTGCTGGTCGATCTTCTCGGCGATTTCCTCGTATCCGGCTTGTTTGACCATTGTGGGAAACCGGGTCTTGAGCTGGTCCAAAGTCCAGCGGACCGCGTCTTCCACGCCTTCCTCTTTCATGTTGTGAATCGAATTTTCCCCGGAGGCGCCGACGTGGTAATGAGGGTTTTTGTAAAAGCAATCGAAGCGCAGAATCCTCTTTCCTTCCTCCTCTGGGCCTACGGTCGTGATGTCGAACGTCAGTCCTTGATCGCTGCCGCCGAGGCCTTGGCGGTGGGCGACGGTCATGCGCAATCCGGCCTGCTCGATAATAATCGGATCGCTCTTCATCTTTTCCATCATTCGGCCCTCCTGTGATGATAGCTTCCTCTCGGCACGACTCATTACACTTTAGTTTCTACCTGTCAAACCGGAGTGAAAGTCGGATCGGAGAGGACAAACTATTCGTCAAATCACCCCGCTTTTAGTTCCCGTTCCAACCGTTCCGCAAGCCATATGCGAGCAAGAGTCGTCGCGTCCGTCATGCGCTGGCGCGCAAGCTTGCTAAGCACGGCCTTCATGGCTGGCGGCAGGCGCATATTAAGCTGGGCGGTATTATCCTGGAAAATCGCCTCTCGAAGAACCTCATCTAAATCGCCGTGATCCTCCACTACTTGAGATACACCCGTTTCCAGCCGATCGAATACGTCATGGGATTTTGTCCAGCGGATAAGCTGTTCATCGGTGCCGCCGCGGGTTAGGCCAGGAGCTTTTCGTTTTGTCTTTTTCATTTTCCTCATGTACCAGCGGGTCTTGTAGGCAAAACGGCACGACGCACTGCGCCTCGCACGGTTGGTCAGCGTAAATCCGGTCGTACATATACGACCCGCAGTTCCCCGAGCTCATGCAACCCGCTTAACCTTGATGTTGTGCGCTTCTTTTTCAACTTGCGCGAGATCATACTCCATCTGCATGCCGAGCCACACATCCGGGCTTGATCCGAACGCTTTGGAAAGCCGCACTGCCATCTCGGCCGAGATGCCACCTTTGCCGTTTACCAGATTGTTCAAGGCTTGCCGCGTCACTCCGAGACGTTTGGCCGCTTCGGTTACGGTTAACCCCAACGGCTCGATGCACTCTTGGCGCACAACGCGTCCAGGATGGGGTGGCTTCTTCATGCGCATGATTTTGTCTCCTTTCAGTGATAATCGAGCAAATCCACGTCGTGCACGTCGCCGCCTTCAAAACGAAAAATGATCCGCCAGTTGGCTCGCACTGTTACGCTCCAGAAGTCTTTGAGATCGCCCTTTAGCGGGTGCAGTCCAAAACCCGGCAAATTCATATCGGTAGGCCTGCGAGCGCGATTCAGAACGGCGAGAATATTTTCCACTTTGGCGACATGATCGGTGCGAATTCCTCGCGCCGTACCTTTTTCAAATAGCTGTCTCAAGCCTTTGTGCTTGAAGCTTTGAATCACGCCACCAATTTAACACCCTGGGTGACAACAAGCAATTGTCACCAGGCAGCGACAGCCGAGCGATGACGCTACTGTCGCTTAGAACGACCGCGCAATCTTTGCTCCATTGCGCAAGTCGGCAAATATCGTCCTCGCCCCCATCTCTAAAGTGTTTGACCGCCGACACCGCTCTTCGCTAAGATTGGCCTCGCTGCAAATAAGGAACCAACGATGAGGCACGTAAAATCCACGCGAAATCTATGGACGCGAGTTTTGTTTGCTGTGACTGTGTTGGTCCCGAACCTGATCGACGGCGCCGAGGTCACGGAAAAGATCCGCGTCGGTCTTCCCTCCGTCGCCCTCACCTACACGCCTTTTTACGTCGCCCAAGAGAAAGGCTTTCTCAAGAAAGCCGGCCTCGAAGCGGAATACATCCAGATGAATACCGGCATCCAGCCGCAGGCGCTCATCAACGGCAATATCAATTTTTTTCCTTCGCTATCGACCGGAATTTCGGCGGCGGTCGCCGGGCTGCCGCTGGTTGTCGTGCTCAATTTTTACACCATCACGCCGTGGATGCTCGTGACCAGCAAAGACATCAACAAGCCGCAAGACCTGCTCGGCAAGAAGGTCGCCGTCTCGGGCATTCGCACCACGGGCCATCAATTGATGACGGCGTGGTTCAAGAAATTTGAAATCAACGAAAAAGAGGTCGGCTTCATTATGACCGGCGGCACTGCCGGGAGCTTCGCGGCGCTCGCCAGCGGGCAGGTCGCCGGCGCAGTGATGACACCACCTTACGACGACAAAGCAGTGACCACAGGTTTCAAAAAATTCATGTTGCTCGGCGACCTGCTCGACATACCGACATCCGGTCTGATCGCTTCCCGCGCCGAAGTGACGAACCATCGTGACCGAGTGCAAAAAACCATCGCGGCGTTGTTCGAAGCCATCGCTTGGATCCGCGCCAATCGACCGGACACCGCCAAGACGATCGCCGACAAGTTCAAAATCACGCCAACCGAAGCCAACGGCACCTACGAGACCTTGCTCAGCATGTTCAACAAGGACGGCCGGCTGCCGGAGAAGGTCGCCCGCGGCTACCTGGACCTGCTGCGGCAAGAACGACCCTTACCCGCCGATCTCGACCCGCAGAAGTTCCTCGATTTTTCCATGCTGCCTGGAGCGAGATAGCGAGGGACAATCTTCGCGCCGCTTCCGCCAATGTCTGCGGGTGAACTCCAGGACGTTGCGGTTGAAGGCATCGGGCTGCTCCCGGTTGATCGAGTGAGCGGCCTCGGGCAGACCTTCCTCAAACCACTGGCGCAGCAGCTGCTGAAAGCTTTCGCGTGTCTGATCGCGTCTGTCAAGCCTGGCACCGATTCCGTTCTAACAAACGGCAACAACTTGCAACAAAAGATTTGACCCGTTGCTTGACCCGTTGCTCGGTCGCTATCTTACTCCAGTCGGAGGATTTTCAGGAACCTATCTTGGACAAGAGTGCTCCTGAGTTAGCCCGACCCTTATTCCGAGAAAATTGTAAAGATTGTTCGGCCAACCCAACACCCGCGCCCTTTTGACGCCCTGTGCTATTCTGATAGACGTGAGCTGACTCGAGTCCGTGCCCAAACCGTGCCGTGGAATCCGGGTTGCCTCACTGTGACGCTTAAGCCCTGCGGTGCACTCTTAGGAACGCTTAATCCTTTGTTTGCTCTTTACATTAGCCACAAGAGACAATAGCATTTTGCTCTACTTGTTCTCAGCCGGCGTCGCACAAAACCTGCACGTACGTTTGCTCCAAAAGGAGACAAATGGAATCGCTCGACGAGTTACTTGTTCCTGATCGGTTTGACATGCTCCAGCGCCGCGCCTCGGGCCAGCTTAGGAACATGGTTGTTCCTGTTGACGAGGCCCTTGAGCAAATCGATGCCTTGGCTCGTGACCTGCGGGTTGCTGCACGTGGCGGCTTCATCATCGTTCGAGGAGATTCAGGTTCCGGAAAGTCAACGTTTCTGAATACGCTTGACCTTTTTCGCACGGTAGAGGTGGTCGGACTCTCGCCAGAAACCAGCATCGCGTCATCGCTTCGGTCGCTGGCGCCCACTCGGTTTCCATTTCGCGTTTTAGTGGTTGAGGGCCGTGAAGCTCTTCGGGACGTCCGCCGGGGACAGCTTGAAAGTGACGTCCATGAAATCAATACTTTTATTCGCCAGGCCTGCGGAGAACGCACTCTGATTGCGTGGCAATGCAATGCCGACGATCTCGAGGCGACACTCAAGGAAATTGCAGAACGTGTCGGAGGCGATACTCTAGTGGCACCTATCGACGATCCTGTTTTTCGTTTCCAGGGACCGCGGCGGGATCAGTACATTGACATCGCGCAACGAACTATCGCGACATTGAATGCGGGCGCATCGCTCCAAGACATTGGTGTCTCGGAAGAACGGGCGCAACAGCTCAAAGACATGGCGCCTACTATCGGTTCTTTTCTATGGCTTCTACGAAATGAGTTGCTTCAACGCACTGAAACAATTGATCTAATAAAACGTAGGCACCACTGGCTCGGGTCATATCCCGATGTTTTGGCCCTATACGAGGAAGCTGTTCGGAAGTATGCAGACGGGATCTTCCTCCGCAACGTACTGGACGACCTCAGGCTCGCGATTGAGCTGTTACTAAAGTCTATCTTCGGAAATAACAAGTCTCTGGAAAATCAGATCCCGCAGCTCGGAGAGTTCATCAAGAAACGGGGCGGCTCGGGAGAGTTAGTCAACATGTTAGTCAAACTCGTTGATTACTACACGAAATATCAAAATACGTACGTTAAGCATGATGATGCCGTCATTAGAGATGAAGTCGACTTCATCTTCGAGCTCACTTCATCCGTTATGAGGCACCTAGTCCGCCTTTCATTTAAGAAAGTGATCTAAGTGCTGCACCCGACGACCACCAATGTCGGCGACGCGGTCACGTCTTGCATCGCGGCCCTCTGTGATCGCAACACCTGGCCCAAAATCGTGGTCGGGAGGGTGATAATGTAAGTCTCAAACCTTTGGTGGACGGGAGTCGCTCAATCTATCATGTCAGATAATAACGTTGATTATGTCCGGCTCGCCATTCTGGAAGCGCGCAAGTCCCAGTCGGAAGATTCACGTCCACACCCTCGGGTCGGCGTAGTTGTTGTTCGAGATGGAACAATTCTAGCGGCAGGTCATCGTGGGGAAAGTGGCCCCGGTGATCACGCCGAGTTTAGCGTGCTCGAAAAGCAACTGGCAGACGTTAAGGTCGCAGGCGCCACCGTTTACACGACGCTTGAGCCCTGCACAACTCGCAATCACCCTAAGCTGCCCTGCGCTAAGCGGCTGATCGAACGCAAGGTCGCGCGTGTCCTCATTGGCATGCTCGATCCGAATCCAGTAATTACCGGGAAGGGCCAGCGCATGCTTCGCGATGCCAATCTCATAACCGAGCTATTTCCTGCCGAGTTTATGGCCGAGGTCGAAGAACTCAACCGTGACTTCGCACGCGCACAGCAGCCACCTGCTATCCTCCTAGCGTCGTCCTCAAGCCAAATGCTCCCCGCATCTATCGAGCGCAAGATTATAGCCACTCTAACGAGAACCGTCGTCGACATCGGTCGCATTACTAATGTGCCAGTCGACGAAATCGGCATTCATCTCTGGCTCGCGCGCATCTGGCCAGGTGAGTTAACGCCAAAGCTTGGCCGGATCGCGCGAGTTCGTCTGTCCGACGCAACGCCGTCACGTGAACGTTATTGGGCGAACGGTGAGGGTATAGTCGGTTTGTGCTGGCGCGATCAAACGGACAAAGTGATCGATCTAACGAATCCTGTTTATTCTACTGCCACGCGAGAGCAATGGGGTTCGCTTCCCGAAGACATTACGCAAGGCCTCAGCTTCAATGAATTCTTCGAGAGAAGCAAGCACTTTAAACTCATCGCCGCCAGTCCGGTCGTTCCTCATTATGACGCAATCGGATGCATCTCGCTTAATTTCGATCGGGAGTCTACTTCCCTCGTGAGGGAACTTTGGAATGCCGAGGTAAAGCGCGCCCTGCGCTCTAGTTGCAGTCAGGTTTCACTGCACCTAGAGTAAATTGATGGGGCGCCGAACTAATCGAGGCGCATAGCTGATGGGGTCTTGCATTGCGACAATGTGTGACAGCCAGACCTAGCCCTGAATTCTCGGGGCAGCACGACCCCTTCTCCACGAAACCACCGTGGATTTATACACCGATTGCACGCACATTGACCGCGCGAGCACCTTCCATGGAAAAGCCAACCTCGAAGATAACTCTTGAGCCCAGCGTTAGAACATCGAAAGCACGCGGCGAAGACCCCGTAATATGCGCAAACAGTGGTAACTCGAATAGAGGAGCTTCGATCAGCAGATACGTAGCCTCCTTGCGGCGAATTTTGCCGTCGAAGCGAGCGATTCCTCCCTTTTCGTCCCGAACTAATGCGCGAACTCTTCGTCTGAGTCTGGGCTCGATCGGGGCGTGCCTAAGTGACTGAAAGATCCGGGACGATTCTTCGTGAGTCCTTGCCAGGAACATCTCTCGGGCGTACCAGAACTGAGCGTCGAAATTCGTATCTCCCTCCGTGAAGCTCCGCTTTAAATGATCTACTACCAACTGTCGATCGGCAATATTCCCCTTCGCCATTAGAATCCGGGCAAATTCAAGATGAGCGGTTTTACTACTTGGATTTTGATTCAAACATTCACGCAAAAGTTTAATAGCTCCTTCCTGATCGCCCCTCGCATTCAGCTTCCTGGCCAATCGTACAGCTATCCAGTCCTGTCTGGGATTTAAGCCGAACGCGATTCGAAGGGCACGCTCTGCCTTTTCGTGTTGATCGATAAGCTCCCGGAATTGACCCTCTGTTGTTTGCAACGCGGAGTCCTCTGGAAATCGTTGCAAACCCTCCTCGAGAATTCTCTCGGTCTCTCGAGTTATCTCAACGACCTTGCGCTGAATAAGCTCATCCTCCGGCTTGAGTTCTAACTCCTCAAGTGCTTCTCGGAGTTGATCGAGCATCAGCAAAGATTTTGTGTGGTACGCACGAGATTCGGCTCCGGGTCCAGTTAAGCCGATAAGTTTCTCAAATGCCTGTTCGCGAAAATGTTGCCGTAATAATGGGTTTGTCGTCTTTAGCGATAACTCCCGAGATAAAACGGCTTGCGAGTGCTTGATCAACGGATCAGACGGACGCGCCCGTGCGGCTGCATCAAGATATTTTTTTGCACGCTCTAGACTTCCTCCTTCGTGATTAATTTCGAAAATTGCGCGTTGCTGGAGCAGATAGGGATCCTCGCCCGCAACTTCTTGGGCTGCATCATAAAAGCGCCTACCCAGTTCCTGGGACCGAAACGTATCGCCAACATTTCTACCTCGAACAAGCTGCCAGAAGGCGGACGAGTCACATGCGTAGTCGAGATTCAGGCCTTTCAAGAGACGCAAAAGTACGTCGAACCGCTGTTCCGGATCCACTAAGACCTGCTCGAACACCAACTCCGCTACGTGTTGATGACGCGCCGCATACATCATATCGCCAGTATATTTGTCGTGTTTTGCCGTTAGAACATGTTCTAACGGCAAAAAAAACCGATCTCGAAAATCTTCGAACCGTATGCCGCTAACTCGAGATATCAACCCCGCTCTAACAGTTACGCCTAGACGATTCAGAGCGCAGACATCTAGGTACAAAAGTTGCGCCTCGGCGGAGGAGATTCCCTTATACTCGTCGAGTAGGATTTCCTCGAACGGCCGCCCTAATGTTAGTTCGTGAAGGGCCACCAGCAGCTGCCGTTCGGCGCGTTTTACGAAAGCGTCCAAACGCTCCGGGGCCGTAAGGTTTTCCAACAATCCGAGGGCCCGATGTTGCTCAAGGAGGTCGAGCAAATCACGAATTTCTCGCTCGTTAAGAAACCGAACCGGAAATTCGTTACTTACAAAAGGATCTAGATCAGCGCACCTAACATTCCATTCGTTATCGCGCTCCGCTCCAACAATAGTGATCGGCAATTTCTCTGACTTGCAACTTCGAAGTAGCGTCTTCACCTCATCATGAGAAATAGCGACTCGATCAACAAAACAGAAAAGGCGTCGTCCAGTAAGCGCGTAAATTTCACGAATAGCATCATAGCGAAGCGAACCGCCCGTTTTTAGAAATAGTACGATCTTGTCGAACTCATGCGCCGCTTCCCATGCTATCCTTTTCAAACATACCGTTTTCCCATTTCCAGCCGGTCCCTTCAGAACATAAAAGTCCACGAGATCAGAACGTTGCTCTTCTTCAGGCAGAATTGCGTCGACTAATACAGTATCGATGACGGCCCTTCGCGCGTCTAAGTTCTGAGCTATACATCCCCATCCTGTATCGTAACCTCGATAGAAATCCCCTGGGCGCTGCGATTGAATCGGCATATCTGGAAAAATATGGTCCACATCATCTGACAAAAACGAAAGCAGCAGATCACTCTCATTAGGATGCGGTACGTGAAAGTATCCACGAAGGGACGACTTCCCACCACCGTAAGTCCGCGGCAAAATCCTTTGCGTCTTAGAAACCGCTGCGTTCAAAGCTTCCAGAAATTTGCCGAAAGTCGCCTCAATCGGTATAACTCGTTGCCGGGTCCAGTATCGTTTCTCAACGTCTTCTAAATTCGGTGCCACGCAGAAAAAGCTCGGCCGATGTAATTGTTCATCGAACAAATCAAACAGAATTGCCTGAATATGTGGGTCACTTACTGAGTATCCGCAAAAGATAAACGGAAGCTCTCGACCCCAGTCTCGAACACGCTCGAAAAGACGGCTACGCTGTTGTGACCATTTTGCGTATTGCTCGGTAGCTAATATGAAGGGAGCATCGCGGTCGTACGGATGAGAGACGCAACCATGTAACTTCACGTATTGCACTGGGAAAGGATATTTCTTCATCTCCGTTTCAATCAATTGACCATTTTTAAAAAATGGAATCAGCTGGTGGAGTCTATCTGGTGTTTGCTCGTAGGCGTTCTCAATGACAACGTCTAAGTTCGTTGTAATTATGGCATGCCAGCGAAACGTAGGGATCAGTTTGTGAAACTCAGCGGCTCGAAAGTCTTTGAATATTTCGGCCACAAAAAGCTGAACTTCATCGAGGCTTGTTTCATTAGCGGCAAACTCGGCGACTTCTGAGAGACCGCGATGCTTCAGCTTGCCGGCAAGGAAATGGTCACACAGTCTATCGCGGAGTTCTGGACCTATAGGAATACTTTCTCCCCGCGGATGAAATGCGTCGCGGCTTGCACCTGCACCGAGGAAAAGCACGGCTCGTTGCTCCGACACGGCGGTAACGAGGGCCGGTGGTAGTTCAACGCTCATAACGAATGTCTCCCGATCTCTTCAATTGTTCCGGAATCGAAGTCAGGCATGAAAACATTGCAAGTTTGATTCAGTTGTTTACGAAGCAAGGCCTGCCCCAGTCATACGCAATTTTGACTAAAACTGTCCGATATCATCTGTCGCGTACCCTCGTAGGGGTTACTTTGCGATTCGGGTTCAGAAGAAGCACTAGCCTATCGGCAGTACGTTTAGTTAGATGTATGAATGGAAGTTTATACGTTTCGGCCTCAGCATATTCGAATTTCTTTTCGGCATAGTCCTCGCTCAACACAAATATGGTACCGATTTCTTTCGGGTAAAGATGTATCTCCTGTGCAATGCCGAGACTCTTGGCTTTGTGCCAAAGAGCCGTGAGGTTATGACCGAGATCTCTGTTCTTGAGTTCCCGGAGCGGAACATCATGACCAATCAGAAAGACCTTTAATGATAATTCGATCGAATGGCCCCAAAGATAGTAAGCCGGCAAAGAAACCCGGTTAGCAGCTGCCTCTGACACCAGATTTGCGGCTTCCGCAAACTCTTTTGCTCGGCGCCAGAATGCCGATGCCAAATTTCGCGAATCGTCAGCCATTTTTCAATATTGATTTGGGTCACAAAACAGAAAACACGGTCATATCGCTATTCAATTTTTCTATTTCTTCTGCAACGCCGACTTCTTAAACTCAGTCCGCATCTCGGACTGCAACCGGCCGAGGCGATAGCTCTTCCAGTCGATAAACTTGCCGACCCCGGCGAGCGTCGGGTGGACTTCCTGAATCCTGTGCCACATTTCCTGGGCGATGAAGCGGTAGTCGGGATGGCCCTGGGGCATGGTGCGCAGCTCGCAGACGTGGACCGCTTCGCGCAGATTCATCTTCATATACCAGCGGATTTTATAGGCGAAGGGCACGACGTACTGCGCTTCGCAGGGAAACTCGCGATGAATCGCTTCGTATAGTTCGGCTGCCCGCGCCATGCAGTGGTCGAACTCGGGCTTGAAGCCGGCCTCTTCGAGCTCCGGCGGCGTGTCGTAGCCATGGACGGTGGTGAATTCCTGGCGTTCCTGCGTCAAGATGCGGTGGCGGTGCAGGTCGCGGTAGAGACCGAGATTGCCGACGATGTCGAAGGTGTAATAAACGTTTTCAAACGCTCGCCCCGGCTTGTCGCGGCGGTGACGGCGCTTGGTAAAATACTCTTCCAGAATCTTTCGCCGCTCCGCCGCGCTCATGCGAGCGGCGATTTGCCGCAGTTGCTGCAGAGAATCGCGGGCGTGGGGATAGAGAACCGCGGCGATGATTTTTTCTTCGGCATTGCGATCGTAATCGATCAACGCCACCGGCTCGCTGGCGCCAGCCGACGTTGTATCTAGCGCATCGCGCGCCAGGGCTTCCGCCGCGGCGGCGGTGCCGACTAGGTAATCGTTCGCCTGCGCTCGCTTGACGAAGGACGGGATGAGCTGATTCAGCTCGCCGTGCATGGCGCCGGCCAATTCTCTCGCTTCGCCGAGCGCACGCGAGTAAAGCCTGCTCAAGAGATATTCGAACGCCTGCCCGACGCCGAAGATGCCGACGTTCGTCAGCGTCGCAGCCGGCAGATAGCCGCGCAGCACGTCGCAAGCGTGGGCGCGCACCGTGGCGCGGTATGCGGTCTCCGCCCAACGCCGCAGCCGCTCATCTTTCGCCGCCTCGGCATAACTTAAACCTTTACCGTTGGTCGGATCGCGCACTTCGAGTTGCTCGATGGGCAGCGACCTGGCGATGTGATCGAGCATCGACTCCATCTGCTTGGAATAAGTTTCGAAGAGCAGATTCATCACCTCGACGTAACCGTCGCGGTGGCGCGAAGCCATGATTCTGGGCTCGCGATAGAAGAGATAGCGTCCCGCGGCGTCCTTCTGATCGAAGCGCACGTAGCGCGTCGATTTCTCCAGCGGCGCGATGCCGATACGCGCGTCCTCGATGAGTTTAGCCGCGACGTTGGAGATGTTCTCGCAAGCGATATGGGCGCCGCCCAACTGCGCCACCGAGTCGTCGCCGTAGCCGACCAACACCCGGTCGTAAAACGCCCGCGCTTTTTTCAGCGCGGCACTGTCGTCACCCGCCGCAGTCTGCGCGCCGAGCAGATCTTTTAACCCGAGCTCGGGATCGCCGAGAAACTCGTCCAGGAAAGTACGTCGTAAACTCTTGGTCGAGCGGCTGTAGCGGGAGAACAACGCGCCCGCCACTTCCTGCGGCAACTTGAGGCCGAACACGGATCGATCGAGGTTGGTAAAAAACGGGGCGAGCGCCCTTTGCTCGTCGGCGGTGAATTCAGCGGTCATCGTGATCCTCGACAATGAAGTGGCGTCATTCTAGTCGGTTTTAGTTCAATAACAAGCCGCCGAGCTTGACTCCGATGCGCCGCCATTCACGGCGCAGCGTCCGGCAGGCAAACCGTTCGCACAATTGAGTCAAGCAGACGGCGCCGTTTCGCCGAGAAGCGGATCAGTGGCGACGCTAACGCGGGTCGATAGATGAGCGCTCGGATCAACGCGTTGACGCCGCGCCGCAGGCGAAATTCGCTTCGACAAGCCGCTTCATACGCGCGCAGGCGCGCCGCCGAGAAATCACCGGCGCGAAACGCCGCGTCGATTGTTTCGGCCGCAAGCAGACCGCTTTTCAGCGCAAAGAAAATTCCTTCCCCGCTGACCGGCTCGTTGACCCGCGCGGCATCGCCGGCGAGCAAAACGTTGTCGCCGTAAGATCGCCGGGGTGAAAAATAGACGGGATAAGTCGAGCGCAGCGCGCCGGCAGGCTCGCTGCGACTTAGAATCGTCTTCAGATGGGGATTGAGCGGCAGGCGAGACTCGATCAAGCGCGTGAACGGTTGGTCATCGGGCAACCGGTTTTTAACCACCGCCAGGCAAAGATTGATCAGATTTTCCTCGAGTCCCAATAGACCCACATAGCCGCCGGGGAAGAGATGAATTTCGACGCGGTCGCCCAAACCGCCGCCGCATTGGAGCCGGAGCTGAAACGCGACGGCTCGTCCCCGCAGATTGGCGCTTCGGGTCAGGCCCAAATGATGCGCGACCCAGGAGTGCCGGCCGTCGGCGCCGATCAACACCCGCGCTCGAAGGGTCTCGACGGTTCCAGAGTGATCGAACTCAAGGTGCCATAGGTTTTCTTTTCTCGTTAAGCGCTTGATTCGACAGTTCTGGAGGACCGTGACATTTTCATCCTGCGCTTTTTCAACCAGGATATGATCCAGCGCGGCGCGCGACAATCCGAGCCCAAAGGGTTCGGTGCTGGTTAGCGGCAACGGGCATTCTGCTTCGTCTCCCGCAACCGAAGTAATGCGAAAGCCCGTGACTCTTTGGCGCGCGCGAGCAAGAATTTCACTTTCCACTCCCAGCGCGCGCAGGATCGGCCAATTGCTGGGATTGATGAAATCGCCGCAGAGCTTCTCCCGTGGAAATTGTTCCTTGTCGAGGAGCGCGACCGAATAGCCCAGGCGCGCCAGCGTTATGGCTGCGGACGAACCGGCGGGGCCGGCGCCGATGATGATCACGTCGCAGGAGCGCATGTTCAACTCTTGGCAAAAATGAGCGCCAATATGCGAAACGGAAAAGCAGAGACGATCTGAAACGTCCCGACGTCGGCCTCGCGCAGCAGCGCGCGCCACTCGGCGAGAGTAAAGGCCCGCGCGACCGACAAAGGAGCGTCGCTGCGGGTCATCGCGTTGCGCGTAAATAATTTTGTGAGCAGGCGAATCCCGTAATAGGCCAGCGGATGGCGCACCAGATCGCTGACGATGATCGCGCGGCGCGCCAGGGGAGACCAAACCCGCAGGAGCCTGATGATCTGTTCTTCGGAAAAGTGATGCAGCAACTGTGACGCCAGGACGAAGTCGAACGACGTGGGGTGAAACGGCGGCGCCATGCCGTCGCCGCGCACCACCGAAATCCCGCAGCGCTGAAAATCGCCCTCCCTTCGACTTTGCTCAGGGCATGCTTTCCCCCTTTGAAAAAGGGGGACGAAAGGGGGATTTGTTTGTTGGGTCAGAGTCGCCGCAACCCGAGCAGTGACCGGCTCGGGCTCGAGGGCGACGATGCTGGTTTTGATTCCGCGCTGCCGCGCCCAGCGCGCGATTACGGTCGGAATATCGCCGCTACCGGTGCCGACGTCGAGAAGAGAAAAACGGTGGATTTTTTGCGCGCCAACTAACCTATTCAAGCCGCGCATTACATTGCGATAATTGCCCAGGCGCCGGTTGATGATGCGCAAATTGCGCAGATCGTCTTCCAGCAGCTCTCTGGGTTGACCCGGCAGGTCCATCATCTCCTTTTCGTAACTGCGCTTCATCTTGCCGACCCGTTGGCGATCACCAGGGCGGAGTTCTTTGAGCCGAAGCCGATGCAGTTGCACAGCGCGATATCCACCGATTTTGCGATGCCGCGATTGGGAATGTAATCAAGATCGCACTCGGGGTCCGGTTCCTGGTAATTGATCGTCGGCGGCAGAAAACCATGATTCATGCCGAGAATGGCGGCGATCACACCGGCGGCGCCGGAGGCCCCCTGTGGATGACCGATCATCGATTTGATCGAGCTCATAGGGATGGCGTAAGCCTGCCCTCCGAAACAGAGCTTGACCGCGAGGCTCTCCGTCTTGTCGTTTAATTCCGTCGCCGTGCCGTGCATCGCCAGGTAGCCGACCTCGTCCTTTGCGACCCCGGCGTCTTCGATGGCCACTGTCATGGCCCGCGCTGGCTCCTCGCCGCTCGGGTCCAGACGCACGCGATGATAGGCGTCGCAGGTCGATCCATATCCCATCACTTCGGCGAACACCCGGGCGCCGCGGGCAAGGGCGTGCTCGCGCTCTTCGAGCACCAAGATCCAGGCCCCTTCACCGAGCACAAAACCGTCTCTCATGCGGTCGAAGGGACGCGAGGCCTGCCGCGGGTTTTCATTGCCGGTCGTCGACACCACGTGCATGACGCAAAACCCCTGCATGATGCCCGGTGTGATCGTCGCGTCCACGCCGCCGGTAATCAAGTGATCCGCCAGGCCGAAGCGAATCATGTTGAACGCATAGCCGATGGCATCCGTAGAGCTGGTGCAGCCGGTGGAGATCATGTGGCTCGGCCCGCGCAGATCAAAATGAAGCGAAATCTCGCTGGAGATCGTTCCAAGCGTCGAGCTGGAAACGTTATAGGCGCTCACGCGCCGCACCTGATCGCTGAAGTAGAGCCGGTACTGCTCTTCGATGAAGTCCGGCGCGCCGCCGCCGCTGCCGAGAATGACGCCCCAGGAACGTTTGGACTTCAGATTGGCTTCTTGCAGCGCGGCTCCGGCGGAGCGCAGCGCTTCACGGGTCGCGGCAATGGCCAACGGCACGGCCCTGCCCATGCGCTTGAGTTCTTTTTGCGGCAGAAACTCTTCGGGCTGAAAGTTCTTCACTTCGCCGGCGATGCGGCAAGGAAGCGCCTCGGGATCGAATAGGGAGATAGTAGCGATGCCGCTCACGCCGTTGCGCGTGGATTCCCAGAAGGCGTCAACTCCCATGCCGTTGGGACTGACCGCGCCCAATCCGGTAACTACGACCCGGCGCCGCGCCGCTCGACCGTTATTCGCGCTCATCTTGACACTTCGAACCAGAAGTACCATTAAGGACCATAACACCTGCGTTATCGTCCGTTAAGGCGTGGTCGGGAGAAAGCTGCGCGATGAAATTGGTGGTCACAGGAGCGTCGGGCTTCATCGGTTCGGTCCTCTGCTCGCGGCTCTTAGAGAAAGGGCACACGCTCACGCTGCTCACCCGCTCGGCGCCGCGCGAGACCAGCACGGGAACCAAGCGCTGGCTGCACTGGCGTCCAGGCATGAGCGGAGACTGGGAAAGCGCCTTGGCAGGGGCCGACGGCGTGATCAATCTCGCCGGCGAGCCCATCGCCAACAAACGCTGGACGGTCAAGCAAAAATACCAGCTCCGTTTGAGCCGCATCGACACAACCATTGGTTTGGTCAGAGCGATCGCGAAGGCGAAACAAAAACCGAAGTTTCTTCTCAACGCCTCGGCGGTCGGCTACTACGGGCCGCGCGGCGACGAGACGATCGGTGAAGAAGCCGAGACCGGAACGGACTTCCTCGCGACGCTGTGCCGGGACTGGGAAAACGAAGCGATGAAAGCGGAAAAGCTCGGCGTGCGCGTCATCCGCCTGCGTACCGGCATCGTGCTCGGCGCCGGCGGCGGCGCGTTGGCGAAAATGACGCCGCCGTTTAGGTTCTACGTCGGCGGCCCGCTGGGATCGGGAAAACAGTGGATGTCGTGGATCCATTTAGAGGACGAAGTCGGGCTGATCGTCCATCTGATTGAGCACCCTCAGGCCAGCGGCCCCGTCAACGCCACTGCGCCCAACCCGGTGACGATGAAGGAATTCTGCCGCACCCTCGGCCAGGTTATGGGCCGCCCCTCATGGGCGCCGGTGCCGGGATTTGCTCTGCGGCTCATGTTGGGAGATATGGCCGAAATGCTTTTAACCGGGCAACGCTCGATTCCAACGGCGGCGGAGAAGTTCGGCTACCGGTTTCGTTTTCCGAATCTACTCGAAGCCCTGCGGGCCTGCATGCCGCTGTGAAGAACGCCAAGCGCTCGGCGGCAATCAAATTGAATACATCGGACGGAGGATCAATGGCAGCGAAACTGTTTGCGGTGCTGATTTTCGTGGCGGCGTTGGCCCGTGCGCCGGCATCCGCCCAACTCGGCCCCAAAGACGGCGGCGATCTACGCGCCACGGAGCTCGAACGCGTCAAGGTAGGTCAAGCTGCGCCGGATTTTACATTGGAAGACGTAGACGGCAAGAACATCACGCTTTCGGACTTCCGCGGCAAGAAAAGTGTTGTCCTGGTCTTCTACCGCGGCCAGTGGTGACCCTACTGCACGCAGCAGCTCGGCGAGCTGAAAAATCTACTGAGCAAGCAGGAAAAAGAGAAGGTTCAGATCCTGACGGTAAGCATCGACAGTCACGAAGATTCCAGCAAATTTATTCAGAAGCTCCAGGACAGATTTCACGGCGATTACGATTTTACTTTTCTGGAGGACAAAAACCACAAGGTGATTGACCGCTATGGAATTCTCAATCCCGACGGAAAGGGCTGGCCCCACCCCGCAACTTACGTCATTGATTCACAGGGAGTGGTGCGCTGGAAATTTGTCGAGGTTGACTACAGAAGGAGAGCGACAAACGAGCAAATCCTGGCCGCTCTTAAGAACATTCGCTAGCGGCTGCCGTTGCTCGGCGACCAGCTGGAGGATCTGGCTCCGGGAACTTTACGACAGCGATCTCGGTTAAAACTCGTAGGTGGTTTTACGCACGATGAGGTCCGCTCTAGCAGTCCTGATTTCAATTCTCGGCTTCACGGCCACGAAGAGTGCCACCGGCGTGATCTTCAAGCGAACGCTGGAAGGCAAGGACCTTATTTTCAAAAAGACAACCGGCTCGGACAAAGCAGGATTATTCCTCGCCGATGATGCCACGATGTCAGTATGGGTCGGCGTTTCAGGCAAGGGTGTACAAGGCCCATTGAAAAGCAAGAAACTGGCGCCCCTTCCGATGACACCCTCGTTTTGGTTTGGCTGGGTTGACCATTATCCGAATACCGAACTCCTTGCCCTGAGCAAGTAGCTGTACCAAGCTCAGTGCGGATACATCAAGCAACATGATAGAGATTACTCCGGAAGCTCGATGCGGCCCGGCCGGGGCCCTTGTTTGAGCCGTTGCTTCATGGCCCGGTCAAAATCATCAACGGCTTGTTGTCCCGCGCGAGCCAGACCCTTTTGGAATTCAACCGGCTCGTTCCACCGGTAGCCCACCAACTCGGCGTAAAAAGGCGCCAGCCTGAGGCCTTCTCGGCGCCGCGCCCGCGAATTCAGCACATAGTGGAGCGCGTGCTCGATCGTCGGCGGATCGGTCCAGTCGGCGCGAAACAGCACTTTGGCGGCGCAGGGGTTCTTGGCCGCACAAGGATTCGCCTGAGCAAAGGTCAAACTTGGGGTAATCAAAAATGCTGTAACCGCCAGGGCTAGCACAAAACGAACGAACCTTTGTTTCATATAATCCTCCTCTTTTTTACCGCTGGTTGCGATCTCAATGTAACTAAAACCAACCGAGGAGAGTAAAAGTTCCCGAGGGTTGGAAGAAACATTCACTCATCGGACACTTGATAACGGACCCGGGACCAGAGGCAAGAAATGAAGAAAAGCGTTCGGCCTTAAGAACTTGGCGAAATCCGCTGTGCATGCAAAATCCGCCTAGGTGAATCACTACGCCGAGTGGAATATCAATCAGCAAACCGAGACTGGCCGTCAGAAGCATCGCTGCCTGCGTTTGATTGCTATTGAGTTAGGCAAACAAAATTTATTTCGGCCTCATTTCTCACCATAATTAGAAGTCAATATCCACTCCGAGGGAATCGAGAAATTTGTTGAAGCCGGTGAATAGCTCCATCACCCCTTGCGCCTCGACGATCTCGCGTTCGGACCAACCGAGTTTCCGTAGCATCTCGATATCGTCATCCGTTACGCCGTTGGGGTCTCGTGTGGATTGCACGGTAAACTGCAGCAAGCTAAGTTCTTTCAGCGAAAAATCCGGTCCGCCGAAACCGTTCATAAGCGCGTCGATTGTCTGCCGAGCTATTCCAAGGCTTTGCAGCGCCGCGCGATGAGCGGAAACACAATACCTGCACGCGTTGGCGTCGGAAACGAGCAAGGCGATAGCCTCCTTGAGCTCTCGGCGCAGCGACCCGCCCATCATTAAGGCTTTAGTTTTTTCCCAATTGGCCTTGAGTAGCGGAGGATAGTGAGCATAGGTTTTGAAAATATTCGGGACCCGACCGAATGCTTTTTCGATTTCGTCGTAAATCGAAAATACCTCGCCTGGAATTTCTTCTTTGTTGAGAGTCTTTATTCTTGCCATATTTTCCACCGTCGATTAGACCCGGCATCGCCGTTAGCGCGCTTATGCCGCTCACTTTGTGCGGTTCCACTGTCAAAACTTGGCGTGGGCCGAGCCATCCCCCGCCGGCCCCCGTCCCGGCGGCTTAGTCCGCCTTTTGCCGGGCGAGCGCGCGAAGATCGTCGTCGGTGACCGGCTGGCCGCCAACACCCCAAGCGCCCGGCTCTACGTCCTCGATGGTCACCCAGGTGACCTGGCGCAGGCCTTCGCCCTCGACGGAGAGCACCGCCTCCGTCACCTTGCTGATCATTTCTTGCTTTTGTTCGAGGGTCAGGTAGCCCCCCGCCTTTGATTTGCACTAACGGCATGTTTGTCGCGTCCTTTTCTTTTTTGAATTTCGATTATTCAGCCGGCCTGGGGCTAGCCCGCCTTGGTAAAAGCTTCATCCAAAGGTGTCTCGGCGATGTGATTGGTATAATTGGAAAGCGTCTTGAGGCCGACGCCAAGCACCACTTCCAGGATTTGCTGTTGGCCATACCCGGCGGCGAGAAAGATCTTCGTATCCGTTTCAGTCGGCCAGCCGTGCGACGCTACCACGGCGGCGGTAAAGCGGCGCAATGTCTCTAGCCGGGTGTCGGGGATTGCTTCGGCGTCGCGGATGGCGCACACCGCGTCGGCGGGCACCTGTTGCATCGCGGCGATGGCGCTGTGAGCCACGACGCAGTATTCACATTGGTTCTCGTAACTCGCCGCGATCAGCACAACCTGGCGTTCCGCGGCGCTCAAAGACGCCTCCTCGAAGATGCGCGACAGCGTCGTGTACGCCTTCAACAAGGCTGGCGCTTCGGCCATGACGCCAAGAAGGTTTGGCACAAAGCCGAATGCCTTTGCGCTGCCGTTTAAAATCTCCTTGGCCGCCGCAGGGGCGGTGTCAAGGTTATGGATTGGAAATTTCATTTTCAGCTCCTTTCGTTGATGGGTTAATTTTTGTAGCTTCCTTACGCTCGATCCGCACACCAGACTTTTAAACAACTTTGCCGGTGTCAGACCTGGGCGCTAACTTCTCGCACGCGCCATTTCTTGCTTCGTTCGTGCTCGTCACCTCGGTAGTTAGTCCCTCCAGGTAATCTTCCGCTGCGAGGGCGGCTTTACAGCCGTCCCCGGCTGCACTGATCGCCTGGCGGAAACGGTGGTCAACTGCATCACCGGCGACAAAAACGCCCTCCACAGATGTCTTGGGGAACTCCTTGCTTATGATGTACCCGCGCTCATCCAGCTCTAACTTTCCCTTGAAGAGAGCCGTACGGGGCTCATGACCGATGGCGACAAAAATGCCGCCACATGCGAAATCTCTATCTTCATCGCTGTTTTTCTCGACGAGTTTCACCCCTGTTACGCCATTTTCCCGGGAGCCGTAAATCCCCTTCGCCTGCCATCGCTTTAAGCATCTCAACGCCTCGCTCATCCACGAAGGTCACGTCGGAAAAATCCAGCGACACTTTCTTTTGCCCGCTCAATATCCTGAGGCATTCTTCTCTTATTGTTGGAACCCAGTCGGACACGACTTTACCTTCCAGTTTTGATGTAATTTCCGACGATCCATTACTCGCGCGTAATTCGAAGCATCCCAATTTTTCTCTGCCTTTGGGCCAGCGTAGTTTCCTTATGGAGCAACGCTTGTGCCAGAAGAAATTTGGACTGGATACAGTTACTTAACCGTCTGAAAAATGGAGGGAAACACTCAGTGAGAGTGAATGAGGACAGATTCTTAGGAAAGCATCTCACGCCCAACATATTGGGAGCGTCACAAAATGTTGGGAATTTCAATTCTCTCGCTTGATCCCCAACTTTTTCATCCGGGCCTCAAGCGTAGTGGGTTTTAGTCCAAGAATCGCAGCCGCCCCTTGATTGCCACTGACTTTCCAGCCGGTCGACTTTAAGGTCTTCAGGATGTGCTCGCGTTCCAACTCTGCAAGAGTCGGAATGCTCGACTTCGGCTTTGTCACCTCAGGCTTCTGAAGCCAGTTTCCTAAATCGAGCTGAGACCCTTGGGTGATTATGACGGAGCGCTCGATCACGTTTTCGAGCTCTCTGATATTGCCGGGCCACAGGTAGCTTGACAGAGCTTGCATGGTCCTCTCAGGGATTGTCGCTAACTTCTTTCCCAACTTGGCGCCATGCTTTGTGGCAAAATATCTCACTAGAGAAGGAATATCCCCCTTCCGTTCGCGGAGAGGAGGAACTCGGATGGGGAATACGTTAAGACGATAGAAGAGGTCCTCTCGAAACCTCCCTTCCTTCATGGCGCTTTCTAAGTCCCGGTTCGTGGCCGCGATCACCCTGACATCGACCTTGATAGTGTCGGTGCCTCCCACCCGCTCGAACTCCCCTTCCTGGAGCACCCGAAGGAGCTTTGTTTGCAGATCCAGCGGCAAGTCGCCGATTTCATCCAGGAAGATCGGAGGAGAATTCGCTGCCGTTCTTCGGAACGTAGAAGACGTATCGTTCGTTCCTCAACGAGCGCTTCCAGATTTGCGGAATATCGCTTCAGCTCCTCCTCTAACCGCTTCCGCTCGCTGATGTCCCGAACGAAAGCTATCAGGCACTTTCTGCCCCTCGTCTCAATGACCGAGGCTGAAATTTCGGATGGAAGTTTGAGACCTGTTTTCGTAAGGTACGTGAGCTCGTTGGTCCATCCCCGCCCCTCTTCGAATACCGATCTTGCGAAAGCCAGGAGCCGGGGCATCTCTCGCGAATGAATCGCGCTTATCGGCATGGAGAGAAGCTCGTCGCGCGAGTAGCCCAACAGGCCGCAGGCCCGTGGATTGACTTCGACTATCTGGTCGCGATCCGGGTCAATAACAAAGATGGCATCGTTGGAATAGTTGAAAATTTTGCGCAGCAGTTCATCGGCTTCCGTTGTTAACCCGTTGCCAATTGTAGCCTTTTTGTATTCTCCCATCACTTCTGCGACAGGCTATTGGATGAAAGGGGGGACAAGTCAAATCTAAGTATCGGGCGTGATGCGATGTTGGGTAAGCCCGAAGACAGCGATCCGGTGACGAGGAGATTACATGCGAATCAGTAAACGTCGATGATATCGGAGCCCGTGGCGTTTTTGTTGGCTGCTTGGGGAGCAACCAAGAGTATCGTAAATTTTAGAAATCAATATTGACTCCGAGGGAATCGAGAAATTTGTTGAAACCGGTGAATAGCTCCATCACCCTCTGCGCCTCGACGATCTCGCTGTCCGACCAGCCTAGTTTGCGAAGCTCTTCGATGTCATTGACAAGTGCCTCGTCACACGCATCGGCAAGTCTTTAATTGGAAGAAACGGCCTAAGCGGAATCTTTGAGCAATTCAGCGAAAAAGGCTTTGCTCTGGTCACTATGCCAATCCCGATAACCAATGACTTTACCCACGATATAACCGCGCTTATTGATCAGGAAAGTCGTAGGGAGGGACCATGTTTGGTAAAGCTCGGAGGCTGCCGCATTGTGGTCCAACAGCGCGGTGAAAGACAGATGATGTTCCTTGTAAAAAGACTGAACATCCTCGGCGCTTTCGCGCAGAGCGACAGCAAGCACGGCCAACCCCTGGGAGCTAAATTCCTTGTGAAGCGCTTCCATTGAGGGCATTTCGAAGCGGCACGTGGGACACCATGTGGCCCAAAAATTCAGCAGCACTACTTTTCCGCGCAAATCATGAAGGCGAATTGTAGTCCCGTCGAGGTCCTTTAATAGGAAGTCAGGCGCCAGTGTCTTTTCGACAGGTTCGATATTCAGCGTCTCTAACTGACCTTCTTGACGAACCATTTGCTGGTCTTCTCGTCGGGCCTGCCCCACGCGCTGAAAAATCCAACTGATAACCGATATGATTACAATTATGATTGCGGCCCTGAGTCTCATGGTCGAAACAGCCTCAAAGAATTACTCAGACTCCCAAATCAAAGTTGATCTAGTCACACAATCAATCGTCACCGGAGAAACTGACTCACCAGCCAGATCATTGCTAAGGCCGCTCCTACCAGGAGGGCTCTCCAGGGGTTGCCGGATCACGTCGGCGGATGCTTATTTTCGACCATGCCAGGGCTCCTTCACTACTTATGGGACAACCATCACGACACGCCAAAAGTTCCCGTTCCGGTAGTGCTAGGTTTGATTTTGCGGCGAATCAGCGCCGTCTATTCTGAAGCTCTGAGGGGAAGATATTCCACTTAGATAACAGCGTCCGTGAAGTTGCCTCTCAATTCGCCAAGGCGGTCTTATGTCAACTCGAAGGGCAGTCTTAGGGCAGGGATGGACATTTGCCCCCGGTTGGGCTATGAGGCGATTAAATTAGCTGCTAAAATGCAGGGTCAAAAGGGTTCTCTCGCGCTGCAACGTTGTCTGGTGGCTCGTGAGACTCTTCCCATTAACTCGATGCTGTACGTAAGGAGGCGTCCATGCGGATCATAGACACCCACTTCCACTGGTACCCGCGCTCGGTCTTCGAGATGCTGTGCAAGCGCACCGACTACCCGCGCGCGGTCCCGACCACTAGAGGCGGATACCTCGTGTCGCCGCACGAGGGCGCGTCGCGCTCTGATACTTGGGCCGACTGGTTCGACCTCGACGCGATGCTCGAGCACATGGATAAGGCCGCGGCGAAGATCGGCTGCGACTTCGGGGTGGTGTGCACCACCGGCCCTGGGGGGGCGTTCTTCTCCGAGACCGACGCCGCGCATGGCCTTGCCGCCGCGCAGATGTGGAACGACGAGATGGCGGGCGCGATTGCCCGTTATCCGGGCAAGGTCTGGGCAAGCGGCGTGGTGCCGCTGCAGGACACGAAGAGGGCGGTGGAGGAGCTCGAGCGCGCGATGAAGATGGGTCTCGTGGGGGTCAATGTTCCGGGAAGCATCGGGCCGCGCGGCAAGACCCACATCGACGATTCGAGCCTGGAGCCCTTCTACGACCGAGCGGAAAAGCTCGGGGCGGTGCTGTTCCTGCACCCGACCGACGTGGTCTTCCCCGAGATCTGCGACGGCAAGGACGGCGCGCTCTACAACAGTCTCGGCAAGATCATCGACTTGAGCATAGCGATTTACCGCCTCGTGGTCTCCGGCATAATGGAGCGCCACCCGGACCTGAAGGTCTACGTCTCCCACACGGGCGGCGCCCTTCCCTACCAGTCTGGCCGCATGGACAAGAACTCAAAGGCCGCGAAACTTCCGCGCGCGCCGAGCGAGTACATCAAGCGCATGTACAGCGACACTGTGCAGCCGCATGCCCTGGGGATGAAATTCACGATCGACTACTTCGGCGTCGATCACGTGATGTATGGCGACGACTATCCCTGCTGGAACCCGGAGGGGGCGCTGGAGATATTCGGGCAGATCGGGCTGTCGAAAGAAGACCAGCGCAAGATCCTGTGCGACAATGCGCGGCTCGTCCTCAACCTGAAAGACCCGGTACCGGCGAAGCAAGCCGCGACCGTCTGAGCGTGATAGGAAATTGCATTTTGGCTCCGCTCGAAGCGCCGGATTTTCCCCGGGAAACTAAGGTACGTTGTTGACTAGCTGGAGTGACGCCGAAAGGAAAGCTCTATTCTTAACCTCTAAGGAGAAGCTATTACACTTAGACAACGACGTCCCCTGAATTCCCTGGCGGTCGACAAAAAACCGAGAAAAACGATCTCGACATCGTTCGCGAGATCCTCAAAGTCCCATCACAAAGGAAGTTCCCATCGAGCGCGCGTACGATTTCAGCTTTCCTTTTTAGCCGCGCTGAGCCGTTCGCAGACCTGACGAAGACATTCACGTTGTCAAAGAGTGCTCTTTGGGCTCTACGCCTATTGACCGGCGTTCGCAATAATGCGAACATAGTTGCCTGAGATCATGCCAAAGACGACCGTTGTCTTTTACCAGGACGACCCGGGCACGGTCCCGGTGCTCGATTGGTTGGATTCGCTGCCTAAGAAAGCTCTGGACAAATGTCGGGTTCGAATCGAACGGTTGCGTGATTTGGGGCATGAACTTCGACGCCCGGAGGCCGACTTCTTACAAGATGGGATTTATGAACTACGGGTTCGACTCGGAACGACGAATTATCGAATGCTCTATTTCTTCCATCGTCGGATTGCGGCCGTACTGGCGCACGGATTAGTGAAAGAAAGTGAAGTACCCCAGCGCGATATTGAGCTCGCGATCCGGAGAAAACTGAAATTTGAACTCGATCCGGATCGATACACGTACAAGGAGTAGACGTCATGGCAAAAGCAAAGAGGAAAGCGACTGCGGATGCCGTTGATATTCTCCACCGTCGTTACTATGCAGGCAGGCCGCAGCGACTCGCGGCTCTGGAACAAGCACGGGCCAACGACCACGTCGCTCGCAAGCTAACCGCACTGAGAATTGCGAACGGGCTAAGCCAACGTCAACTGGCACAACTCATCGGAACCACAGCGTCGGTCATTTGTCGTCTCGAAGACGCCAACTACGAGGGCCATTCGCTGGCGATGCTCAATCGAATCGCCGCAGCCTTAAACCAGCGTGTCGAGATTCGTTTTGTGCCGGCCGAACGACGGCTGCGTTCCGCATAATAAGCCGAGAAACGACTGCCGGTACTTTTTTTCACCCCACTCGATTAACTGTAACTGGGAGCAGCCGGAGGCTTTCAACCGTAATGTTTTGGAGTTTATCAAGGATTGGGACTGACCAACTCAGAAAACCAGGACGAATCGACGATAAATCAGGATAACGAGACTTGACCTGATCGCCGGACCCGAGGGAGAAACCGCAAATGTCTACTAAAAGTACCATTGCATATGGCCGGAATTTCCATCTTTACCACGAGGCACTTGACGAAGATTACGTCTATCTCGAACTCGAAGGAACAAAGTTTGAGGCGAGCTACAATCGAGTCATGGTGCCGATTCCTGTTCACGTTTGGGAGGTTATTCGCCGCTACCCAGGCATTGATCTCAAGTACGCCGAAAAAACGGACGCAGAAATCAGACAGTATGTTGAGCAGGAGGTTGACGAGCGACTCAAACTGTATGAAGAGGCGGACGAAAGGTCAAAAGGACTTGCGTCGCTATCCGGCTCTCTAGCTTTTGGCACGGCCGACCAACCGCGCGAACAACAAATCGCGGCAGGAGTAGATTACTTCACCAAAGTGCGAGAGCATCAACGGCAAATAAAACAGGCTATTAAAGAACTGGAGCAGGCAAACAGCAAAAGATAAGAAACCCGAAA
>Ga0214472_10001185_pt1 | contig 29859 bp, 25 predicted proteins | sample RVTome_6_FD_207662 | JGI IMG/M metagenome (GOLD analysis project Ga0214472, IMG submission 207662) | Soil microbial communities from uranium-contaminated site in the Upper Colorado River Basin, Wyoming, United States - RVT140D175 | ecosystem: Environmental > Terrestrial > Soil > Contaminated >...
CTTATCAGCGGTACAGGAGGAGATCCTCAAACGACTGGGGTTGAGTCTTTCTCTCTACCGACAATTGGAAATTCAGGAAACTAGAAATTGATTGAGCGAACGGGTAGATGTATAGGGATTCCGATCAATATTTCAAAATGGGAATAGGTGCGGCGGCGAAAAACGAGTGGATAAAGGAGAGTCAGAGTGCGCTATCGGCGTTTGGGAAAAACGGACCTCCAGGTATCGGAACTTGGGTTTGGCGCTTGGGCCATTGGCGGTAACAGGCATGGCCACAGCTATGGACCGACGGATCAGGGCGAGTCGCTGCAGGCGATCCGGCGGGCTTTTGAGCTGGGTTGTACGTTGTTTGATACCGCTGACATCTATGGACACGGTTTGAGTGAAAAGCTTCTGCATCAGGCACTCGGGTCGCAGCGACAAGCGTGCGTGATTGCCACGAAGGTGGGAAACGATTTTTACCACGGACCGGTTCGCAAAAATTTCGATCCGGATTATATTCGCTTGGCATTGGAAAAGAGTTTACAGCGGTTGCAGACGGATTATATCGACCTCTACCAATTGCATAATCCGCCACTCATGATGCTGGAGCGGGGTGAGCATTACGAGATTCTCGAGACGCTGAAAGCAGAGGGGAAGATCCGTTACTATGGGGTATCTGTGCACGACGCCTATGAGGGCATGATGGCTATTGACACTGGCAAGCCGGATGTCATCCAGGTGGTCTACAATCTGTTGCGTCAAGACGCCCGGGAAGAGCTGTGGCCATTCGCGGCAGAGCGAGATGTAGGAGTCATCGTTCGGGAGCCTTTGGCGAGTGGCATGTTGACGGGCAAATACCGGCCAGATTCGACGTTTGTGGAGGGTGATTTTCGCGCCGAGTGGCCACAGGAGTACTTGGCCTTTCAAACTCAGTTGGTGGAGAAGCTTCGGTTCCTGGCCACCGAAGGGCAACGGACACTGGCCCAAGCCGCCCTACGGTTTGTCTTGGATGAGCCTGCGGTGTCGGTCGTTATCCCTGGGGCGAAAACGGTGGCGCACGTGGACGAAAATATGGCTGCTGGAGCGCTCGAGGCCCTTGCGGAGAGAGAGCGGGCCGCCGTGCAGGGCGTGGTCGAGGGGGCGATGGACGACTTGTTTTAGGCCTAGGAGCGATCTCTCTTTTTGGGCATAAAAGTGGAGACACGGAACGACACGGAGAGCAGTTGTCGGTCATTCAAACGGGGCTTGATCGTTAGGCGTTTGATGGTGAGAAACTGCTGCGACTGTTCGATTTCGTAAAGGTACTTGGCGAGCTGCTTTAAGGTGACGTCAGCCATTTCAATGGCAACCGATTCCTCTATATACGCCTCGCTTGACGTGTTTGTCGATGGCGTCATACCAGTGATTTTGTCACCCATGCCGGTATCTCGCGCCCACTTTTCCAGGCGGGGCAACATTTTTACCTGTTGCTGTTGGCCGAGCTGGGCATTGAGGGCGTCCATCGTGTGTTTTTGCCGGTTGTACTCGCGGTTGTAGGCGCGGAGGTGTTGCAGATCTTGCTCTGCTTTGCGAATTTGCTTATCGAGACGGGCGGAGCGATCCAGTACCGGACCAATGACCACCATAAAAAGCAAAAAGAGGACGACCGCCACCGCGGCACAGACCACAAGAAGTTTCTCGCGGAACTGAAGATTTTGAAAAAAACTCATGAGAGTTGATCCTGGCTTTTGGCAATCGTGAGGGTCAATTTAAATGACACTTTGCTGCCCTCGTTTTTGAGTCGAATGACTTTGACCTCCTCAATGGCCGACGACGTTGCCAGGGCGTCTCGCAACTTCTGGGCATCCTCGTAGGAGTCGGTCACACCACTGATGTCAACCGTGTTGGCGGTGATCGTGAGGCTGTCGACATTCAAGTTCAATTCGCTGCTGGGCGGCACTTTTTCACTGATTTCACGCAGGGTCTCCAGACCTGAGAGCTGCGTCCCGGTCAAGCCGCCAAAGGTGCGCAGTCGCTCATTGATCTGCTCGACTTTTTCTTGGAGTTGAAAGACTGGTTGGATCGGGCGCTCACCCGGTAAGGCCGCTTGGAAGATTTGCGCCATCTCGGTTTTTAATTGTTGTAAACGCTGGGCTTTGAAGTGCGTGTCGAGATACAAGCTGCCAATGCCCAGCGCGGCCAAGAGTACCAACAGGCACCCGACCACCACCAGACGTCCTCTAATTTTTTGCAGATCTTGATGCCGCGCAAACTGCTCCCGCCGAAGATTGAAACCTGCCGTTTGTCGATGCAGGCCTCGAAGGGCGAGCCCCAGAGCGACGACCGTCTGCCGGTTGCCCTCGGCAGTGGCGTTGCCGCGAAACGCTTCGGTGGTGTGGGCCCAGGGCTCAATTGGCACGCCGAGAGAGGTCTGTAAAACCGGGGCCAAGACTGAATAGTCTTCCTCGGGCACGCCAGACAACACCAAACTCTCGGCATCAAACGATTGCTGCAGCGCGTTTTCATAGGCGTAGACGGTGCGTTGGATCTCTTTACTCATCCGTACCGCATAGGTTTCAATCGTTGCCGAATCTTGGGGCCAGCCATTTGGCCAACTCCGGGCAAAAAAGAGTTTGCCTTGATCGTGCAGCGTCAATAAGGCGCGGTCCGGATGGAGGTCGATCAAGAGGGCGCGGTCGGGGAGCGATGACAGACCGAGCAGGGCGGCGTTGGAGAGGCCGAACACGTCGACATCGATGATCGTGGGCTCCAAGCCGATCTCGCGGCACATGGCCAGGGTATCGGCGATCAACACCTGTGGCGCGGCAGCCGCGAGCACTGGGGTTTGTGAGGGGGTGGTACCCGGCAAGATCTGGAAGTCGACCACCACTTCGTCCGGGTCATACGGCATGTGTTCATCCATCGTGTACTTGAGGACTTGCCGGATGCGGCGCGGATCGCGAAACGGCAAGGTGAGATTGCGCATGACGGTCTGAGCAGCCGGCAGAGACACCACGATCGTGTCACCGCGCAGCCGATGGGTGTCGAGTAATATCTCTAACACTTCTTGATGTGCCCGGAATGGCTCGTCCGCATCGCTCGACGGCAATACCGGGCGCGCCACCGCCGCGGTGACATCGTAAGCCTTGACGGTACCGCTGACTTGTACTGCCGCGACATGTGCAGTGCCGAGCTCAATACCGAGGATCTGTTTGGGCATAAGGATACTTTCTCCGCTTAGCTAACCATCGTGTTGATCTCGAAGATGGGCAACAAAATCGCCAGCATAATACCAAAGACCACGGCGGCCATGGCGACGGTGATGAGCGGTTCGATCAAAGACGTCAAGCTTTCGACATTGATTTTGACTTCCGTATCATAGGTCTCGGACACCCGCACGAGCATCTCCTCGAGCTGGCCGGTCCGCTCACCAATCGAGATCATGTGGGAGACGAGCGGTGGAAAATGGCCGCTGGCGCGCAGCGGCGTCGCAATGTCCGAGCCCTCTCGGATGAGTGCTTGAGCACTTTCGATCGATCGAGATAGCACGGTGTTGTTGAGCACGGCTCGCGAGATATCCAGGGCGTCGAGCAGTGGAATACCGCTTTGTAACAAGATGCCAAGGGTGCGCGTAAAGCGCGACATGGCTAGCTTGAGATTCAGGGGACCAAGCACGGGCAGACGTATGGACCAGGTGTCATACCTGTGCGTGCCTTTCTCCGTGGCAAAGTAGCGCCGCAGGGCCAGTACAATGCCGACGATGCCCAAGATAACTAACCACCAATAGGCTTGCATAAAGTCACTGAGGCTGATCAGCAGACGTGTTTGCCAAGGGAGGCTATGATGCATGTCGGCAAAAATGGTGGTAATCGTTGGCACCACATAGGTCAGCAACGCCAAGAGGACGAGGGCGCCGACCACCATCATGACGATTGGGTAATACATCTTAGACGTGATTTTTTTCCGGGTTTCAAGTTGGTTCTCACTAAAATCCGCGAGCCGTAACAGGACCAATGGGAGTGCGCCACTCGCCTCACCGGCGCGTACCATGTTGATGAACAGCGGGGAAAAGACGCGGCGATGCTCATCCAGAGAGGCCCCGAGACTGTTCCCTTCGTTAATACTTTCACGCACTTGACTAAGCGTTTTTTTCAGCGCCGCATTGTCGGTCTGCTCGATCAACGCAGTCATCGAATCCACCACCGTTAGACTCGCCGACAAGAGGGTGGCCAACTGCCGCGTCATAATCGTCAAATCCTGCACCCGCACCCGGCTGAACAAACTGATGTCGCGGACATTGCGGCTCTGGACGGGTGTTGCGTCTTTAGACGTTTCAATGAGTTCAGTCGGAAACAACTGGGATTGACGCAACTTAGCCCTTGCCGCTCGGGCACTGTCCGCGTTGATAATCCCTTTGCTTGCCTTACCTCGTTGGGTCAGAGCCGAATACGTGTAGACTGGCATTGCATACGCTCCACTAATCGCTTTCCTGAGTCACGCGGAGCAACTCATCCGCAGTGGTCAGGCCTTGCAGTACCTTTAAAGCGCCATCTTGCAACAGGGTCTTGAGACCACGCTCCATGGCTGCCTTTTTAATCGTACTGGCGTTGGTCTGTTGCATAATGAGAGAACGAACGACATCATCGATCGGCATGAGCTCATAGATTCCCATACGGCCCCGGTATCCCGTGCTCCGGCACTGGTCACATCCCCGACCGCGGTAGAGTTGTCCGCCGTGGGTATCGATGAGTTCCTGGGTGATGCCGATGGATTTCAGTTCGTCTAGGTTCACCTCGGTCGGCTCCCGGCAATTTTTGCACAAGACGCGGACCAGGCGCTGCGCCATCATGGCCAGGACCGACGACGAAATCAAAAAAGGCTCAATGCCCATATCGAGAAGCCGGGTCACCGCGCTGGCGGAGTCATTGGTGTGCAGAGTGCTAAGCACGAGGTGACCGGTGAGCGAGGATTGGATGGCAATCTCAGCGGTTTCGCGGTCTCGGATTTCACCCACCATAATGATGTCTGGGTCTTGGCGCAAGATCGAGCGCAGCCCGTTGGCGAACGTCATGTCAATTCTGGCATTTACCTGGGTCTGGCCAATGCCGTCGAGCTGGTACTCGATGGGGTCTTCCACCGTAATAATGTTGACTTCCGGCGAATTGATACACTTCAAGGTGGCGTACAATGTGGTCGTCTTGCCACTGCCGGTTGGCCCCGTGACTAAGATAATGCCGTGCGAGCGTCTGATCAGACGCGAATACAGATTGGCGACGTCGAGCGTGAAACCAATTTCATCCAAGTTGATGAGGGCGTCCGATTTGTCTAGCAGACGCAGGACGATGCGCTCGCCAAAGGCGGTCGGCAGCACGGACACGCGAATATCGACGTCTTTGTTGCGCACCCGAATGGCAATGCGGCCATCCTGGGGCAGGCGTTTTTCCGCGATGTTCAAATCCGCCATGATTTTTAAGCGCGACGTCACTGCCGCTTGCAACCGCTTGTGGGGGGAGAGCACTTCGTGCAACACCCCATCAATGCGGTAGCGCACTTTTAATGAGCGCTCAAACGGTTCGATGTGAATATCGCTGGCGCGGTCCTGCACCGCCTGCGAGAGAATCAAGTTGACCAATTGGATAATCGGCGCTTCGGAATCTTGGTCGAGAATATCTTGCGGCCCCTCCAGAGATTGGGCCAACTGACCCAAGTCTGAGGCGTCGAGATCCTCAATGACCTTGGCTGCGGTTTGTGGGTCGTTATCGTAGAGGCGATTGAGCGCCCCGATAATTTCACGTTCGGGGCAGAGCACTGGTTCGACCGACGCTTTGAGAAGTGAACTCACATCATCGATTGGCTGGATGTTGAGCGGGTCGTGGACGGCCACGAGCACCGCGTCTTCATCGAATCGGATGGGCACGAGCTTGTGTTGCCGGGCAAACGCCAAGGGGACTTGACGCATCAGCGTGGCATCGAACTCATTGTCGGGCAACGTCTTCCAAAAGGGGATGCCCAACTGCTGACTTTGCGCCTGTAAAAGCTCTTCTTCGGTGACGAGATTTTGCTGCCGTAAGACGTCTTCCAAGCGCACTGCTCGTTGGTGGCGCAACTCCTCTGCCCGTTCGAGTTGCTCCTCAGTCAGCGCTGTGGTCCCAATGAGAATATCTGCTAAGGCGGTGTGGCGCATCACTAATCTCTTCTAATCTGGAGAGGACAGGGGCAACAACATCACAAGGGCTTCGCGAAGCCCGATTGAACTTAATCGAGGAGGCGTTCGAGATTGTCTTGCGGCTGATTGTGCAGCAGTTGTTTCTCGATTTCCTGAGCCCGCTCGGATTGCTGCCGTTTATGTTCTGTAATCCGATGAATATCCCCCGGTGTATTGAGAATATGAGGAGTGATAAAAATGAGCAAATTATTTTTGTTTTGTGATCGTGATTGTTGACGAAATGCCCAGCCAATCAGCGGTGTATTGCCGATGCAGGGCACCCCGGTTTTCGCATCATTGTTGTCTTCGCGAATGAGACCGCCAATCACGATGGTTTGACCGTCATCGGCAATCACCGTGGTTTGAGTCGAGCGCTTCGTCGTCACCGCCGCACCCACGACGGCTTCACCGGCAAAGGCCGAGAGTTCGACAAACAAATTTAAGCGCACCGTTTTGCCATGGCTGATTTGCGGCGTCATGCGCAGCGTGATACCCACATCGCGAAACTCGAATGACTGAACCCCCACGTTGAGATTGGTGCTATCCGTCTGTGACGTACGCAAAAATGGCCGCTCCTCACCGATGATAATTTCCGCCTCTTCATTGTCGGTGGTGAGCAGATTTGGCGTGGCCAGGATGTTCACATCACTATTGCCCTCAAAAGCTCTCAGCACCGCAGGGATGTTGAAAATCTCCTGGCCATTGATATTGATCGTGTTGCGTAGCGCACCAATAACCAGCCCCGTTGGCGATGTCAACGGGTTGGACGTGAGCGCGTTGAGCACCCCGGTTTGCGAAGAGCCGGCGGAACTGCCAAACACCTGCGTGCCGCCATCCGCGTCATCAATGACCCGCCACTCCACGCCGAATTGGTTTGCCGCACCGACAGTGACTTCGGCAAATAGCGCTTCCACCAGCACTTGGGAGCGCCGGATATCGAGTTTTTCAATGATCTCTTTAAGCACCGCATAGGCCTCGGGCGGCGCGGTAATCACCAGCGAGTTGGTCGGTTTATCCGCCGTGATGGTGATGCCGAGCGGCGTCGTGCCGGTGAGGACTTGAGCTGTGCCACGCTGCTGTGTCGATTGTTGGGGTGGGTTGCGGCCCTGACGCGTCGTGGTGGGGGTGGAGGTCGTGGAACTCGCGGTTTGGGTGCGTTCGATTTCCGCCGCTTGCGCGGTCAACACCTGGGCGATCTCCTCGGCATCGGCATGTTTCAAGTAGTACACATGGATTTGTCCGCGGCCCTCAGGGGTGGGGATGTCGAGTTTGGCAATCAAGTCTTCAGCCGCGATGATGACGGACGGCGTGGCGATCACAATGAGGCTATTGGTGCGGCTATCAGCAATGATTTTCGGCGCCGTCGGTGCCCGCGTCAAGGAGGCTCCCGCAGGTGACTGAGCGCGCCTTTGGCGCTGGCGGGTGGGCGTCGCTGCCGACTCGTCGGCGTCGGCGTCGCTTTGCGCCAAGCCTTCGAGCGCGCTTTGCAGCGAGGCCACCATTTGATCGGCCGCCGCATATTTGAGCGCCATCACTTTGAGCACCGCTGCCGGAGCCTGAATATCGAGGGCGCGAATAATTTTCATCAAACGGACAATGTTCGATTGCACCTCAGTGAGAATGAGGGTGTTGGTGGGCCCATAGGCGAGCAAACTGCTCTCTTTGGAAACGAGGGCGGAGAGCAGGCTGCGGATTTCATTGGCATCGGCATACTGCAAGGGAATGAGTTGCGTGATAAATGCGTCGCTATCGGCTGACAGGCGACTCGAACCGTCAACGGTGGTAGGGAGAGGGCTCTCCTTCACCTCCCGGGAAGGAATAATTTTGTAGATGGCTCCCTGCGGCACCACGGTGAAGCCTTGCACTTCAAGAATGGAGAGAAAGATGTTATAGGCTTCCGCGCTACTAACTGGGCGAGGCGAAATGATGGTGACCTTGCCGCGCACTTTTTCATCGACGAGAAAGTTTTGGTTGGTCAAATCACTCATCAGATCGATGATTTGGCGCAGGTCGACGTCTTTAAAATTCAGTAGGATGTTTTGTTCAGCCGCCGCCGAGGCGGCCGGTGTCATGGGCGCGTTCGGCGCTGACCGCTCCACCGTTGATGGTGCGCGGCCCGGAGCTGGATCCTCCCCCAAACGGGCGGACTCGGCCGGCCAGGACATCATCAGGATGAGAACAAGCAAGGCGACATATCCGGAACCAACGGTGCTGTAGCGATACATACGACCTCAGCGTATTTCGTAAGTCAAAGTGGAGGCGCGATCGCGCCGAAGAATTTCTAGGCGGACCGTCCCGGCTTGCTGGAGTTGCTGATAAGCCTGCAGGGCATCGGCTGGCGAGGTGAGACTGCTCCCATTCACTTTTTGCAGCACATCGCCATGCTGTAAGCCAATTTTTTGTAGTAGGCTGTTCGCCTTTAAGCGGGTGACACGAAATCCCCGGGTTTCGCCCTGCACCACGTAAGGGGTCACGCGAGCCTGTTGCGACAGGCCCCCTAGATTGGCAAACTGTTCCTGCATCAATTCGCGGCGGATTCGCCAGGTGGCATCGTCGACCTGAACGACATCCTCGTGGCTGTTGGCATTGCCCTCGTGGTTATCTGTTGCCGATGCCGCGTCTGAGCCCTGCTGCCGCTCCGGAGTGGCGCTCGCCGCATCTTGGCGATTCGGAAAGCATAACTGCTCGTATTTGCCGTTTTGTTCTAAAATCACGCAGTCGTCCCGTATCTCAACAATAATGCGATTCTGTATGGCATCTCCCACTTGATAGAGCTGCTGGTTACCCCGTGCGGCGGCATCCTCAATGAAGGCGTAGTTGCTGCCGTCACCGTTCATCGCCGTGCCGGTCAGTTTGAGTTGTAGAGGGGTCTCTTGCACGACCTGCGGTGTCGGTTTGACGGGTGACGGTGGCGGTGTCTCCGGTTTCGGATTGGCATTGAAAATATTGCGTTGCGCAATCACATCGTAGTCGCTGGTGGGCTGACGCACGGTATCCTGCGGTGTTCTGGCGCTTGTGCCTTCCTCGCTGACCGTTGATTGACTCAGCCAGCCTGAGAGATAAGAGACGGTCATGTTGGCGCCTAGCGCTGCTGCTAGCGTGATGAGAACGAGATAAGCCAGCCAAAATAACCGCTGGATCATGATGACATCCCTAATAGTTTCTGAAATGCCGATGTCGACCGCAGGGCTGTAAAGTCGGTATCCGTCCTGGCCCAGTGCCGGGCCTCGGGCTCGCGGGTGATGGCCATCTCAAGGTAGAGAATCGCCTTTTCCGGCTCACGGATCCGGGCGTACACGCACGCCATGTTGTAGTAGGTGAGCCCCGCTTCACGATCCGCCGAGATCGCCTTGTTCAGTTCTGTGATGGCTTGGGCGCTCATGTCGAGCTGCATGTACGTGTTGCCCAGGTTGTTGAGGGCTTCGACGTAGTCGGGGTCGAGAGCGATGGCCTCTTGGTACATGGCCAGAGCTTGCTGATAAGCCTCGCGTTGATAATACAGATTGCCCAGGCGAATAAAGGCTTGTTTTAAAGTCGGATCGAGGGCGATGGCGTGCTGCAAAGCCGCCTCGGCTTCGTTGTATGTACCGGCGTTATAGGCCTCAATGCCGCTATAGAATTGCCGCTGTGCGCGAGCGCGTTTTTCCGCCCGACTCACGTCCGGCTCCACCCCTGCGGTTTGCACTGGCTTGATCGGCGCGCGGTACTGGGCTGCAGGCGTGGCTGGTGGCCTCGGAAGGGTTCTCGATATCGGTCGTGGAGTGGACTTGTCGATATCGGTGCGGGGCGGCGAAATGGGTGGCGGTGATTCGGGGGATAACCGGTTGAGCGCTTGGGGACTGGGTGCCGGCGTGGATGGAGGCTGGGTCAGCTCGGCTTCCAGAGCCAGTGGCGCCGTGACCGGGACAGTCATGGCAATCGGGAACGGGTCGCGTGTCGATGGCACGAGATACGTGACGATGCCAACACTGCAAAGGAGCCCGACGCCCGCCACGATCAGCCCCGAAAACCGGCGCGATGACGGTGGTGCAAACCGCCGGTGGTGCGCTTGTGGTCGCCAAGGCGGCAACGAGCCGTATAGCGTTTGTGGCGTTTGTTGAAGGCGTTGCTCGTGTTGGGCTTTTTTGAGGGCCTGCGTAATAATGCTCATAAAAATGGGTCTGCGTTACATGGTTTTTGCTCATGCCAAGGACACAGTGTGATGGCATTCATGCTAAGGGTGTGGGGCATGGACTGGCGGACTGCCCGTGTCTTGGCACATTTCATTTAAAGGGGACCACCGACATGCTGTAGCAACATCAACGTGCGCGGCCCCACGTGGCCATCGACGTCGAGCTGATGATCGCGTTGAAAGGCTTTGACTGCATTGAAGGTTTGCAGCTCGAAATAACCCGAGACCGGTCCCTGGAAATAGCCGAGATGAAGCAAAACATCTTGTAATTTTTCAATGGGCTCACCCTGCATGCCTGTGGTCAGCAGGGTGCCGGGATAGCGGTTCGCTTCCAAGGTTAAATAAACCGTCCCGTACCACTGTTGTTCAAAAACATGTCGTGGAATGCGCGTGATGCCTTCCGTTTCTTGATAAATGAGAATGCCGTCTTCTTGGATTTGGACGAAGACCCAGAGGGTCGTTTGAGGCGAGGACGAATCAAGCGTCACGGCAATTAAACAGGGGCGGGACAACTGTTGTAACTGTTGCATACCGATGTCAAACCGGGTGATGGCAAGTCCCATGTCCTGAGCTGCTTGGCCTACTCGGAAAGCCTGACCGGATTTGCGTGAAAGCGTCGCGCTGCCCTCGGCCCGGGTTTTCACGCGCCACAAGGTTTGCAGCAACTGCGTATCTATTTGGCTCTGCGGCTCAGGTTGGCTCTGCGGCTCAGAGGCGAGCGGGAGGGGCAAAGACGAGTCCGGCACCAGCGCCCGGGGCGGTGACGGTGTGGGTGGCTGCGAGATGGGTGGGGCCGGTAGCCGGGTGAGCGCAAACAGGCGTGGCGAATTGAGGCGTTCGATAGACTGCCGGATGGACGGCGAGAACAAGGCACTGCCGAGCAGCCCTAAGATCACGGTCGCGGCGAGGCTTCCATAAGCGATGTGCCTGCCCCATCCCTTGGCACCGGCAGGCCGGCGGCGGGGCTTCACATGCTGCGAATCCCCTAAATCGCGGATGCTCTGGTGCACCATAGACGCGGTAATAGATCGCGAGCCCTGCACAAAAGCGGTCATTAAAATGCGGTCGCATAGCACATTGATGCGGCGCGGTACACCGCGGCAATAGCGATGCATGCGTGACCAGGCCCGGCGGCTAAAGGTCACGGCATTAGCCCCCCCCGCGACGCTCAGGCGGTGCATGACGTATTGCCTGGTTTCTTGCAGGGTGAGTGCATGCAGGTGGTACCGCACGGCAATGCGCTGATCGAGTTGCCGCATCTCACGCAAGGCGAGCGTGTCCCGCAGTTCGGGTTGCCCGACGAGGACCACTTGCAACAATTTGCCGTTGTCGGTTTCCAAATTTGAGAGCATGCGGAGTTGCTCGAGCACGGCGAGTTCCATATTTTGGGTCTCGTCAATAATCACCACCGCATTGTGCCCGGCGGCAAACTCATCGAGCAAATATTGGTTGAGCGTATCAATATAATCTTTGCGGGTCGCTTCGGTACATGTGAGACCGAAGTCGCTTAGAATCGCTTCGAGAAGCTCCACATCTGTCAAATAGGAATTGAAGATTAAAGCCGTGGAAACAGAGGCGTCGAGGCGCTCAAGTAGCGTGCGGCACAGCAGCGTCTTACCGGTCCCCACTTCCCCGGTAATTTCGATAAACCCCTTGCGCTCGTGGATACCATAGAGTAAATGACCCAACGCTTCTTCGTGTTGTGGGCTTAAAAATAGAAAGCGAGGATCCGGCGTGAGGTTAAACGGTTGCTCGCGTAAGTTAAAGAAACTTACATACACCTTGCCGGTCCTTTGCTTTGAAGAAATCCATCACACCAGGGGTATTGGCCAGATAATAGGTGCTGTAACGAAGGAAGAATGTGATAAAATAAATGTACAAAACCCGTGATGACACTGTCAATTCTTTTCCCCTGTTCTCTGCTAGACCTCCCTAGAGCCGTTAGGCGGGTGGGTGGGACCGCAGTGCACGAAGTTGCAATTCGACGTTATAGCGGCCTTGCCAGGTATTGAGAATCGGTGTGAACGCGATGTCCAACGGCGTCTCCGGAGCGAACGATTGCACGTGGTCGGCTTGCTGAAACGCGATGACTTCCAGCTTGGTGCTCTCTTGTCTCACTTGGAATTTCGCGTGTTGCCCCTGTTGCCCCAGACGGCGGATGGTAGAGACGATCCGGACATTATAGGCGCCGAGCACAGGGGTGGGATTGCCCGCGCCATAGGGCGCCAGGGCCTCCATCTGCTCGATAAAGCCGAGCGTAATGTCTTGCAAGTGGACGATGGCGTCGAGGTCTAATGTGGGTTCCAGATCATTGGGGTCGAGAACATCGTCTGCATAGCGGATGAATTCTTCTTGCAAATAGGGTAATTGAGCCGCGTCCATCGTCAAACCCGCCGCGTATTTATGCCCACCATAGCGTTGTAGCCACTGCGCACAGTGTTGTAGACCTCGATAGAGATCAAAGGCCGGTATGCTCCGTCCGGAGCCCCGTGCCACACCGTCCTGAATTTGTAACAAAAAAGTAGGCCGATGATATTTCTCAGCAATGCGGGCAGCCACAATACCAACAATGCCGTGGTGCCAAGAATCGTCGCCCAACACAATCGCGGCCGGCGGCTCAAGCCCGTATTGCCGGGTAAGGCGTTCGTGTACCGCATCTTCAATGGCACGTTGCATGTCGCGCCGCTCCTGATTGACCCGATCTAAGACCTGAGCCAACTCGTTGGCTTCGTGTGGGTCGACTGTGGTTAACAGCGCCACGCTCTGCCCAGCGGATCCCAGGCGGCCGGCCGCATTGAGGCGCGGTGCCAGTTGGAAACCCACTTCCCCGGCATCCGCAGGTTTGCCCTCGCGTTGACTGACCCGGCGCAAGGCTTGCAAGCCGAGCTTGCGCGTCTGTTCGATTTCGCGCAGGCCGTGGGCGACGATGATGCGGTTTTCGTCGCGTATCGGCATGACGTCGGCGATCGTGCCGAGAGTCACGAGATCGAGATGGCGTTTGAGGTTGGGCAGGCGGTCGGTAAATAAGTTGGCCTCGCGGCAGGCGGTGCGTAAGGCGGTGATGAGTTTAAACACCACTCCCACACCGCATAGATGCTTATTTGGATAGCTACAAGCGGATTGGTGCGGATTGAGCAGCGCCCAGGCCTCGGGCAAAGACGCCGGCGGTTGATGATGATCTGTGATGATCGTGTCAATGCCGAGTTGGCGAGCCACTGCGACTTCCTCTACCGCGGTGATGCCGCAATCCACGGTGATGAGCAAGCGGATGCCCTGGTCGGCCAAGTGGTGCATGGCCGCGACATTGAGACCGTAGCCTTCGCTGGAGCGCTCGGGGATATAGTAGGGGACGTGCAGGCCGAGTTCTCGAAAAAAGGTCAAGAGAAGAGCGGTGCCGGTGACCCCATCGACGTCGTAGTCGCCATAGACCGTCATGGCCTCTTGGTGGCGGAGCGCGTGTAGCAAACGGTCGATAGCTCGGTCCATGCCATAGAGTCGATAGGGGTCTTCCAGATCGTACAGGGACGGACGCATAAACGCTTGTGCACGGTCGGCGTCGGTCAAGCCCCGATTGACGAGGAGCTGGCAGAGCAGGGGAGACAGACCAGTGGACACACGCAAGGTTTGTTGCGTGGCTGCATCTTCGGGGGCCACGTGCCATTTTGTCGGTATCATAGGCTGGTATTCGGTTTGGGCTGTTGCCCATTTCGTGGAGATCAAATGGGTACGGGACGGTGTTTGCATACGCTTCAGTGCACACGATAGCGCAAATGCATGCCTGCCGTCAAGGTGCGCGACGGCGGCAGTGATCAGCCGCGGTCTGCCCCGACTCGCGGTGTGATGCTGACCGAGAGGCGTTAGGAAAGTCGTTGACGTGTCCAGGTTCTTCGGGTACGGTTTGCCAGGCAGTTTCCAGATCGTGTGATGACATCGAGTCCCACAGAGAGGCCGGATCCCACATGCGAGACGCCGTTTGCAACAGCCGCTGCAAGTTCAATGATCACGTCTTCAGACTCGGACTTCTCGGGGGGCTCATCCTGGTGAGTCTACTGGTGTTGACGGCTTGTCCCTCATCGACCCCAACCGAGTCCCGTCAAATCATGCGGATTGCGCTCGAAACGGCGCCGCAGCGCCTCGATCCACGCTATGCCGTGGACGTCGCTTCCCAACGTGTGATTCAGTTGGTCTACAATGGCTTGGTTCGCCTCGATGCCCAAGCGCAAATCGTACCGGACGTGGCGCAATCTTGGGAGATGCCAGATCCGACGACCTATGTGTTCCATCTCCGGCAAGATGTGACCTGGCACAACGGGGAACGTTTGACGGCAGCAGATGTGCACTACACGTTCACGTCGCTGTTAGATGAGAGAACCGAATCCCCTAAACGAGCGAGCTTTGACAAGATTCAATCTATTGAGGTGATTGACGAGCACACCATCCGGTTTGTGCTCTCGGAGCCGTTCGCCCCGTTTCTCACCAATATGACGCAGGGCCTCATCCCGCAACCGAGAGCGGGAGAGGCCGCGCGCGACCTCGATGCGCATCCCATGGGCACCGGGCCGTTTAAGTTCGATCGGATCGAGCCCGATGTGGCGGTGCATCTGCTGGCTTACGATGCCTATTTTGAAGGCCGGGCGATCCTTGATGGCGTCGTCCTGCGGATTTTGCCGGATGCCATGGTGCGGCTTTTTGAGCTACAAAAAGGAAATATCGACCTGATCCAAAATGCCTTGCCGCCGGACTTGCTCACCCAATTGCGCAGCGATAAGCAATTCGCGGTGATCCAAGCGCCTGGCACGAACTTTACCTACCTCGGGATCAACTGCCAAGACGAGATTCTCAAACACGTTGAGGTGCGGCAGGCCTTGGCCCATGCGATTGACCGCCAGGCGGTGATCCGGCACGTGCTGAGCGGACTGGGCACCCTGGCCGATGGCATCTTGCCGGCCGGGCACTGGGCCTATGAGGCCAATGTGCCCCACTATGCGTACGATCCCGAGCGGGCCGCACAGCTCCTCGACCAGGCGGGGTTTCCCGATCCCGATGGCGATGGCCCCCAGCCGCGTTTTCAACTGACCTATAAAACGTCTGAGAATGAAGAGGGGCGCCGTATTGCTGAGGTCCTGCAAGAGCAGTTGCGCCAGGTGAGCATTGTAGTGACGATTCGCAGTTTTGAGTGGGGCACGTTCTTCGGGGATATCCGCGCTGGCAATTTTCAGCTCTACGCCTTGACCTGGGTCGGGGTGACCGAGCCGGACATCTTCCACTATGTCTTGCATTCCCAATCGGTGCCGCCAGCCGGGGCCAATCGCGGGCACTATTTCAATGCCCAACTCGATGCCCTCTTGGATGCCGGTCGCCGGTCGACGTCGCCGGAGACGCGCCGAGCCTCTTATAGCCAGGCGCAGGTGCTGATTGCCACGGAACTGCCCTACGTGCCCCTGTGGCACCGCACCAATGTCGCGGTGTTGCGCTCGACATTTCGAGGCTATGAGCTGACGCCATCCGGGGATTTCCGCGTCATTCGCACGGTGAGACCCTACACCTCTGCCAAGGCTTCGTAGCGCCCATGCAAACCGTGGTGTTGAGACGGCTGGTCTTCATCCTGCCCGTGGTGTGGGGCGTGTCGACCTTTGTCTTTCTCATTATTCATCTGATTCCCGGCGACCCGATCGACCTCATGCTGGGGGAGACTGCCGCCCAAGTGGACCGGCAAACCTTGCGGCGTCAACTCGGTTTGGACCAACCGTTGTGGCGGCAGTATGCGACGTTTTTGCAACGGCTCGTGCATGGCGATCTCGGCCAGTCGCTGCATAGCGACCGACCGGTGCACACCTTGATTGCCGAGCGGCTACCCGCGACGGCCACGCTGGCTCTGGCGGCCTTGTGTGTCTCGGTGGGATTGGCGATTCCCTTGGGGGTGTTAGCGGCGCTGCGGCCCCGATCCTGGTTGGATACCGGTTCGATGATTGTCGCCCTGCTCGGCGTGTCCATGCCCAATTTTTGGTTGGGGCCACTGCTCATCCTCGTGTTTTCTCTACAGTTTGGCTGGCTGCCGGTGGCCGGCCGCGGCGATGGCAGCCTGCCCTATCTGATCCTGCCGGCGGTGACCTTGGGCACTGGCATGATGGCGGTTTTAACCCGGATGACGCGCGCCACCATGATGGAGACCTTACGCGAGGATTATATTCGCACGGCGGTGGCCAAAGGGCTAACGATGTGGGTGGTGGTGGTCAAGCATGCACTCCGCAATGCCCTGATTCCGCTGGTGACGCTCATTGGTCTGCAGGTCGGCGCACTGCTGGCCGGCGCGGTCATCACGGAGACGATTTTTGCGTGGCCCGGTCTGGGCGAATTGACCGTACGGGCCATTCAGCAGCGGGACTACCCCGTCGTTCAGGGTTGCGTATTGGTGATTGCTCTGACCTATGTGATCATGAATATGATGACGGATCTTCTCTACGCCGTCGTGGATCCACGGATTCGGTTTGAGGCCTGACACATACTGAAGAGAAGCACGATCGCTTATGCACCGACGACGTCTCGCTCCCTCAGGTTATCTTGGCTGTGTGCTCCTGGCCTGTCTGTGTGTCAGTGCGTGCTTTGCCCCTTGGCTGACGCCCTATGATCCACGGGCCCAAGACCTGGCGGCCGGGCTGCATGCACCGGCCTGGGCGCATCCGTGCGGGCAAGATAAGTTGGGGCGCGATCTCTGTGCCCGATTGTTTTATGGCGCCCGGATTTCGCTGCTCGTGGGCGTGATGAGTGTGGCCGTGACCCTGACGTTAGGAGTGGCCATTGGTGCGCTGGCGGGATACCAAAGCGGTATTCTGGATGAGTTTCTCATGCGCCTGACGGACATGTTTTTGGCATTTCCCGGCATTTTGCTGGCTCTGGCGTTGATGGCGATTCTCGGCCCGAGCCTTACCAATGTCGTCATTGCTTTGTGCATTGTCGGCTGGGTGGGCTATGCCCGCTTAACGCGTGGCCTGGTGCTGGTGGCGCGCGAAATGGAATACGTGACGGCGGCGCGGGCTACCGGGGCGACGGCGCCTTATATTTTGATCCGGCACATTTTACCCAATATCGCCGGCCCCCTCGTGGTCCAAGCCACGTTTAGCCTCGCCGGGATGATTGTGGCCGAAGCCGGGCTCAGTTTTTTGGGGCTCGGGGTGCAACCGCCAACGCCGAGTTGGGGGTCCATGCTCAATGAAGGTCGCCTGTTTTTGCTCTTAGCGCCCCATCTGGCCATGATCCCCGGAGTGGCGATTATGCTCGCAGTCCTCGGGTGTAATCTCCTTGGCGACGGCTTGCGGGATTGGCTCGATCCCCGGGGTGAGATCGTGGCCTAACGTTAACCGCCGCTTTGCCCCAAGGGCGGTGGTTTTTCGGCGACTTCGGCCGGCCATAGGGTTCGGCGGTGCCGTGAGCCCCACGTGTCTTTGCGGGCCACGTGACACTCTTGGCACTCATGGGCGTTGGTGTAGGGGGGGCGGTCGTACAAGGATTGCACCCGTTCGACATGGCGCTGCGGATCAAAGTCGCGGTGGATATGACAACTCTGACAGTATTCTGTGATGACACGATTGCCCTCATCCACGGCGAAGTGCCCGTGCAGGGCGTCATCGAGGGGCTGGGGATGACAGGCGGTGAGGCTCAAGAGCGCACACAGCGAGCAGAGGATGACCCAGTTTTTCACAGTAAGGCCTCTTGAAATACAAGGGATAAAGAGTCTGGATGGATGGGACATGTATGAAAAGAGAGCGGGAGACGGGATTTGAACCCGCGACCTTCAGCTTGGGAAGCTGACACTCTACCACTGAGTTACTCCCGCAACGCAGCATCTCGTTGACGCTTGACATTACCTGGCTTGAACCAGTTTGTCAACCCCCTAATTGTCTGTCGCCCGATTGCGGTATAGGTGTGGCTGTACCTCGGCCACCATCGCTTCCCTCTGTAATGGCTTGCCAAGAAACGCCTGGATGCGCTCGGCTGCCGCTGGTGGCTCGGCGAGGATCTCGGCGTGGCGAATATACAGGACGTCGATATGGGATTGCGCCCGCAGCCAAGCTTTCACCTGACCGAGGTGGCGGGTGAATTGGGTGGCCATCGCCGCGTCATCCGTCGTGTCTAAAGGTCTGCCGAGGTGTTCGAGCATCCGTTTTTGCGACGCCAACACCTCCTGCAGATGCCGCTCCATAAAAAGAATCTTGTAGATATGGTTCGCAGGCAAGTAGGGCAAGAGATGAGAAATAATCTTGACCGCTTTGCCGTGGGCCGCATCCAGCCAGGGCGTCGCGTCTGCCTCGGCGAGAGCTTTGACCGGCTCAAATTCGAAATAGCCCCGAGGGTTGTCCGTATCCGCCTGCCGTAGACGGTCTGCCATGACCTCAATGCCCCCGGCCGCAAGCATCTGCATCGCCATCGAGGTGCCGGAGCGGGGCAGGCCAGAGACGACGATAATCGGAGGTGGCTTACGGGCGCGGAAGAGGCGCTTGTATAATGCGGGGATCACGCTCGCTCATCCTCTTGGGTAGTCGCTCTCGCTTGCCGCCAGGCTGCTGCCCCATCATAGTTCCAGACGGCGGTGGCGTATTTGGACGTATAAAGTTCACGAGCCATTTGCCATTCACCAGGCTGTACCTCGCCCTCGATAACCGGGGTCGCGAGGGTGATGGCGAACCCATGGCGCAGAGCGGCATGAATGTCGTGGAGGGCAATCGGGGCGGTGGCTGCCTCAGACACCGCGATCATCGTTGCGTATGCCTCTTGCACCAAGGCGTCGTGCTGTTCGGGCGGCACTCGCAGGCATTGAAACAGACGTTGACGGTCGAGGCTCAAGGGGATGGAGCCATGCTGCAACAAGGCGTGTTGGCCCCGTTTTTGCGCGCTCCCCACTAGTTTTTTGCCCGACACGCTGAGTTCGTAACGCGACAGCGCGGCAAAACAAGCTGGCGACGGGGCTTGGCGCTCCTTGACGGAGCGTGGCGGGCGCGCCAGGCGGACGGCGAGGCCGAGATGGGTGAAGGCCTCGGCCAAGGCGAGGCCAATCAGGTGATAATGTTCCGTGAGGGTCTTACTGGTGCCGCCCGGCGCGGTGATGGGCATGACTACGCTATACGTCACTTCATCGTCGTGCAGCACCGCGCGGCCGCCGGTCGGGCGGCGGACGATTTCAATGCCGTACCGGCGGCAGGCGGCGGTATTGACTTCTTTGGGCACACTTTGCGCATAGCCCAGCGAGAGCGCCGGCGGCTGCCAGCCGTAGACCCGCAGGGTGGGAGGTGAAATGCCCGCTTCACAAGCCAGCAGGATAGCTTCGTCCAAGGCCATATTCATGCCTGGGCTCTGGTGTCCGGTGTTGAGAAAGCGCCACTGCATGCCTGGGCTCTTTTCCTTCAATGGCCATTGCCGGCAATGGCTGATACCGGCTAGGACCCCGCTTCATTTTCCACGTAGCTTTGGTAATCCGCCGGGCTGAGAAGTTCATTGAACTCCGCCCTATTGGACGCCTCGATCACGATCATCCAACCATCCTCGTACGGGGCGTCATTCACCAGTTCGGGATGGTCTTCCAGATCCGTGTTGACCTCGATGATCGTCCCACTGACCGGGCAATAGAGGTCGGACACCGCTTTGACGGACTCCACCACGCCAAAGGTGCCCTCGGCCGCCACCGCCGTCCCGGGTTCCGGCAATTCGACAAAGACCACATCCCCCAACTCTTCCTGGGCAAAATCCGTGATGCCCACCACCACTCGGTTGCCCTCGATGCGAGCCCATTCGTGCTCCTTGGTATACTTCAAACCCTCCGGGAATTCCATACGTGATTCCTCTCTTCAGCTCTGTGTGGACCCTCTTAGCGTTTGACCCGGCGCGGCACGAAAGGTGCCCGTACGACCTCTGCAGGGATGGCTTTATTGCGTATCTCGATGGCGAATTCGCTACCGATTTTCGCGTGTGCCGGTGGCACGAAAGCGGTGCCAATCGCCTGTTCTAACGAGGGCGACATCGTACCGCTCGTCACCGTGCCAATCGGGGTGTCTCCATCCATCACGCGGTAGTGAGCCCGCGCAATACCGCGATCTTTTAAGACAAAGCCCACCAGGCGTTTTGCCACGCCTTCAGCTTTGGCGTGGATGAGCGCGTCGCGGCCGATAAAGGGGCCTTTGTCCAGTTTGGTCAGCCAATTCAAGCCGACCTCGAACGGGGTGTTCGATTCATCCATATCGACGCCGTAGAGTAAATAGCGCGCTTCAAGGCGCAAGGTATCCCGGGCTCCCAGTCCGACTGGCAAAATGGTCTCGGGCTGGCCGGCTTCCATCAACGCCTGCCAGAGGGCCACCGCGTGCTGCCCGTCGACCATCATCTCGAAACCGTCTTCGCCGGTATAGCCCAGGCGCGAAATGAGCACCGCCAAATCGGCCACGCGAGCCGCTGTGGCGTGATAGTAGGCGAGAGCCGGCAGCGCGGCCGGCGTCAAGCGCTGCAAAATTGTTTCCGCACTCGGCCCTTGCAAGGCTAATAGGGCTTTTTGATCGCTTAGGTTGGTGGCTTCGGCCCCGGCCGGCAGGTGCTGCTGAATCCACGCCATATCTTTGTCAATATTGCCCGCATTGATAATGAGTAAAAACCGGTCTGCGGCCAAGCGACAAATGGTGATATCGTCGATCAAGCCGCCGGAGTCGTTGCATAGGGCGCTATATTGGAGTTGAAAATCTTGCAACTCACTCACATCGTTGAGGGTCAAATATTGCACCGCAGCCTCGGCCCGAGGCCCATAGATCTCGACTTCTCCCATGTGGCTGACATCGAACAGCCCCGCATGATGGCGGACGCGCAAGTGCTCTTCGATGATACCGCTATAGGAGACCGGCATGTCCCAGCCGCCAAAGGGGACGATGCGGGCATTGAGTTGGCAATGCACGTCATAAAGCGGGGTGCGTTTGGAGTCAGTAGCTGATGTCATGACCTACTTTCACTGCGGGGATGGGACGATATAGACCGCTGACGCATCGAGACAAGCGCATGCCGGGCGCGGCGCCGATGGGTTCTGGGTTCCGGGAACATGTGGCTAAGAGAATAGCAAAATTCCTTTGAAAAACCCAGCGCTTCCGTGGTGCGAAGCGGCACCTCACGGCACGCCTTGAGTGGGGTGAGCCGATCGTGGTATGGTAGTGGGAGAGGGTCTATCACACGACCCCGCGTCAATATCCTAAATAAGGACCGTCGAAGATGGCCTTAGTGCGATTTGCCGATCGCCTTTGCAGTGCAATCGAAGCTAAGGAGGGTCCCGTCGTGGTGGGGCTCGATCCGCAGTTGGATCAACTCCCGCCCTTTTTGCGCCGCGCCTGTCAAGCGGTCTATGGGGCCACGCCACGGGCTGCGGCCGAGGCGCTGTGGCAGTTTAATCGGACCCTCATCAATGCGGTGCATGATCTCGTACCTGCGGTCAAGCCGCAATTGGCTTTTTACGAGCGCTATGGCATTGAGGGCTTGCGGGCTTATACCCGTACGGTGCGCTATGCGCGCGAAGCCGGCCTGCTGGTGATCGCGGATGGCAAACGCAATGATATTGGGTCGACCGCCGAGGGTTATGCGGATGCCTTTTTGGGGCAAACGCGTTTGTTTGACCAAGATGTGCCGGCCGAGTTTGCCGCCGACGCACTCACGGTCAACGGCTATCTGGGGGGCGATGGGATTGCGCCGTTTGTGGACCGCGTCGAGCGCTACGGTACGGGCGTGTTTGTCCTCGTGAAAACCTCTAATCCCTCGTCCGGGGATTTGCAGGATTTGGACGTCGCAGGGCGTCCACTCTACGAACACATGGGCGCCTTGGTGGAGCGCTGGGGCGAGAGCACGCGCAGCGTTTGCGGGTACTCATCGGTAGGGGCGGTGGTGGGCGCCACGTATCCAGAACAGGGGAGCCGACTGCGTGCGCTGATGCCACATACCTTCTTCTTGGTGCCGGGCTACGGGGCTCAAGGCGCGACGGCGTCGGATGTGGTGGGCTGTTTTGATGCCGAGGGCCGAGGTGCAGTGGTCAATGCCTCGCGCAGTATTTGCTTTGCCTATCAGCGCGAGCCCTACGCCGCGCGCTACGGGGCGGCGGGTTACGGGGCGGCCGCGCGGGCCGCCACCCAGCAGATGTGTCTTGAGATTCAGCGCGCCCTGCATCGGGGATGAATCGATGGGGGATGAGGGGGGGGACATCAAGAACGTATGAGGCTGTAAACCACTCCCAGCTTACGCAAGGAGCTTTATTTCAGGAGCCCTGCAATGCAGAGACAAGCTCTACACCACGGACCACGGGGTGGGTCTACAGCACCCCATTATTCGTGCGACCAAGCGGCCTTATTGGCGCTCGCCCGTAGCCGTATCCCCCGAAGGTTCGTGCCCTTAGCGAGTTTGTACGCTGATTGCTGAAGGCCATTTTACTCGGGTGTGATTGCCAGTCAATTACTTTTACGCTTGCCAAAGACATGTCGAGGCTTTGGGCCTCGACTCCAATTCCTCCCCCAGCTTACGCAAGGGGACTCCTTGGAGGTTTAAGTTGATATGGGTATGAAATATACCTATATCTGGTTGTGAAATATGTTATAATCGAAAATCATCTAGGCACTAAAAAGGCGGTGTTTCGTAAAGGAGGACGGCTTATTAAGCGCATACACGGCAATACGACAGGGTTGAAGGCAAACCAGGTCCGGCGTCTGCAGCATATTTATCGCCGCAAGATACCCGCACAACAAATCGTGACACAGGAACTGGCGCGTTACCTGTGTGAATTGTCGACGGAGATTGCCCGGCAGGTAGGGGTGTTGATCGATCGCAAAGGCGCCATTGCCTACGTGATCGTCGGCGACGCCAAGAGCCTCTTTTTGCCGGACCTCGGGCGTTTCCGGGCGGCCACGAATCGCTTGCGCGGCTTGCGTTATATTCACACGCATCTGCGCGGTGAACCGTTGTCGGCCGATGACATGGCAGACTTGGCACACTTGCGCTTCGATATTATGGTAGCGATTGGGGTGGGCGCCGATGGCTTGCCCGACGGATCCCATGTCGCGTCATTGCTGCCGGACAATCCGGAGGGCCGCCAGTGGGACATCCAGGAAAACCTGCCAATTGGCCAACTCGACCAAGATTTTATGCGCTTTATTCAGTCCCTTGAAGAAGAGTTCGAGCGCACCCAGCGCGCCTATGCAGTGGGTGGCAACCGGGATCGCGCGATTCTCATGAGCGTGACCTCGGGCAATAAAGCCGCGGCGGAGGAGTCCCTTGACGAGCTGGCGGAGCTGGCGGAGTCCGGTGGCGTGGTGCCGGCGGATCGGGTTATCCAGCAGCGGCACCGCATCGATCCGAACTATCTGATTGGCCGTGGCAAGCTCGATGAAGTGATTGTGCGAGGGCTGCAGGTCGGGGCCGATTTGCTGATCTTTGATCAGGGCCTGACCCCGAGTCAGAGTCGGGCGATTGCCGAGCGCACAGAGCTTAAGGTCATCGACCGCACCATGTTGATTCTAGATATTTTTGCCCAGCGGGCGCATAGTCGGGAGGGCAAACTCCAGGTGGAGTTGGCTCAACTGAAGTATCTCATGCCCTATCTGGCCAACAAAGGCACGGCCCTATCGCGCCTGGCCGGCGGCATTGGCGGTCGCGGCCCAGGTGAGACGAAGCTAGAGAGTGACCGGCGGCGAGTGCAAGATCGCATCCATCAGCTCGAAAAGCAGCTGCGTGGGGTGGCGCAGGGACGCCATCTGCGGCGCCAGCAGCGCCAGCGCCGGCAACTGCCAGTGATTTCGATTGTCGGTTACACCAATGCCGGTAAATCGACGCTGCTCAACACTTTGACGAACAGCCAGGTCTTGGCGCAGGATCGCTTGTTTGCTACCCTGGATCCGTCGAGTCGGCGGCTGCGTTTTCCCCGCGACCTCGAGGTGCTGATTACCGACACGGTGGGGTTTATCCGGGATTTGCCACCCGATCTGCTGGCCGCCTTTCAGGCCACGCTGGACGAACTGCACGACGCGGACTTATTACTGCATGTGGTGGATGTGAGCAGCCCTTATCTCGACGACCACATCAAAGCGGTGGAGACCATCTTGGGCGACTTGAATCTGGATGGGATTCCGCGTTTGATGGTCTTTAATAAAATGGATCTGGTGAGTCCCGATGCCGCCGTCGAGGTGGCGCGCCTGTACGATGGCGTGGCCCTCTCGGCACACGACCGGCAGACGTTGCAGCCGCTGATCGATCGCTTGCAGGATGTGTTGATCGAGCACGATTTGGGTCGGGTTGAGGATGCCCCGGTGATGGTCGGCGAGTAGGATTTTTGCCAGGAGAGGTGCACAGAGGAGAGCCGCGTGCGGTTTGAGGGACAGGTCGCCTTGGTGACGGGGAGTTCGCGAGGGATTGGCAAAAGCATTGCCTTGAACCTGGCTCAAGACGGCGCGGATGTGGTCGTTCACTACCGCCGCGAGGTGGCTGCAGCGGAGGCGGTGGCGTCCGCCATCGCCGAGTTGGGACGCCGAACCTTGGTAGTGCAAGCGGATCTGGGCGAAGAGGTGGCGGTGCGGCAGATGTTTGCCCGCGTCCGGGACGTCTTTGGTCGGTTGGATATTTTTGTGGCCAATGCGGCGGCCACGGCGTTTAAACCTCTGTTGGAAACCAAAAAACACCATCTGGATAAGACGTTTCAGATCACCCTGACTTCATTTGTTTTGGCCGTGCAGTTGGCGGCGGGGCTCATGGGCGATGGGCAGGGGGCGATTGTGGCGGTGTCCGGCATTGATGCCCGCCGCTATATCCCTCTGCATGGCGCCCTGGCTGCGGCCAAGGGCGCGCTGGAGGTGCTGATTACGTATTTCGCTTGCGAGTTGGCCGAGCGCGGTATCCGTGTCAATGGGGTGAATCCGGGGTTTGTGGATACCGATTCGGCGCATCTCTTTGGCGAGGAGGTCTACCGGCTGCTGGAAACCAACATTGTGGCTTATACCCCGAAGCGGCGTGTGGGCGTGCCGGAGGATATCGCCAATGTGGTGGCGTTTCTCTGCTCCCGAGAGGCGGCGTGGATCTGCGGTCAAACCCTGATGGTAGATGGCGGGCTAAGCCTCACCTCACCCTTTGATATTCGTCCCCTGTTGGCAGCTCAGGCGCTGGAGAGGAGACCGTTGGGGTGAAGAGCGGCGTTTCAGTAAAGTTGCTGTAGATCGAATCTAGAAGATGAGAGCTGCCGTCTCTGGAGGTAGGAAAAAACCAGTATGAGCCTAGCAACTGTCCTGATTGTGGATGATGAAGCCCAAATCTGTAAGCTCTTACAGGCGGTATTGGGCTCGTGGGGAGTGGATACCGATGTCCTGGAGGAGTCGGAACAAGTCCTTGAGGCGATTGAGTTGCGCAACTACGATGTGCTATTGCTCGATGTGCTATTGCCCGGCGTGAACGGCATCGACTTGCTGCCCATAATACACGAGAGGTGTCCGACTCTCAAGGTCATCATCATGACCGGCTATGCAGATAAAGCCATGGCTATTGAGGCGTTGCGGGCAGGCGCTTTTGATTTTTTGGAAAAGCCGATCGATTTGACCCTGTTGCATCACATCGTAAAGCGTGCCATTGAAGCGCAGGAGATGGCTCGGGCACACCAGCAGACCTTGAACGAATTGCAGCGCAGCCAAGGAGAGCTGCAGGCGCATGCCGCTCATTTAGAGCAATTGAATACGGAACTCCGTGAGACCCATCACGCCATGTTGGTCTTGGCCCGCAATGCCGAACGCGCGCGCCAAGACACCGAGGAGCGGCTCATTACCCACCTGCGATCGCTCGTCCTGCCGCTGATTGAGGACATGCGCGAGGACGAGCGCCTGTTGCCCTACGAGTCCAACCTGACCCTGGTGGTCAATGCCGTTCAAGAAGCCCTGGCGGGGTTGGCCACCCATCTCGAGGCCGTCCCGGCGCTGTCGGCGCGTGAAATGCGGATCGCATTGATGATTAAAAACGGCCTGATCAGTGAAGAAATCGCCGCCTATTTGCACATCTCCCCTGAAACGGTCAAAACCCATCGTCGCAATATCCGTAAGAAGCTCGGTCTCATTGGTTCCGGCGACCAATTGCGAGCCTATTTCCGGTCGCTAGAAGCAGACGATTCGCTCTCCCCTTAGAGGCTTGGCACCCAGGGCAAAGTGGGGCTTTACAGGCGTCCAAGTTGCCGCATTCGAGCTCATATGCCATCTCCGATCCCCGATCTTCCTTCCTACCCTGCGAATCGATCTTGCGGATCAATGCCAGTTTTGTCCTCTAGGCTTCTGCGTATTGCCGTCCTAATTTGAAAGGTCATATGTCCATTTTAAGGGTCGAAAAATTCTCCTTGTTTTCATTTCTATATGCCATATGATGAAAATATCTTATTTACAACTTTAAAATATTGTTGAAGTATAATTTTTGGATAATCTTGCCACGCTGATGACTCGTCTTGAGGGATTTTTGTTCTATCTACAAATAAGTTTAAAAAATAAACTATATATAGTTTATTTTTTAATATGAAATCTTATATGATAGTTTATCAATCACAGATAAGTCCTATTTATCTTCTGTAGAGGGGTGGTCGAGTCCGGGAAGTGCGGGGTTTGGCAGGGGTTTGCAAAACGGCCGACGCCTTCGCAACGAAGTGCGAGTGGGCTTCCAGGCTGCATTCGTTGGCGAGTGCGAAAGGCATTTTCGGTGGGCTAGCAAAAAGAGGAACGTCGAAGGTGATTCGCATTTTTATAGCTGACAACCAAGCGGTCGTGCGTGAGGGGATTAAGCACATTATTGATGATGTCGTTGACATGCTCGTCGTAGGAGAAGCGCAGATCAATCAAGACCTCTTGGCCCAAATTGACACCGATGCCACCGATGTGGTGATTTTGGATATCTCGATGCCGGGTGGCAATGGTCTTGAAATGTTGCAAGAGCTCAAGCAGGCCCAACCCTGGCTGCCGGTGTTGGTCTTTAGTGGACAGCCTGAGCACCATCATGCGATACGTACCTTTAAAGCTGGGGCAAAGGGTTATTTAACCAAGGATTGTCCGCCCGAGGAACTCGTCGGCGCGATTCGGAAAGTGGCGCAGGGCGGTTGTTACGCCAGCCCGTTAGTGGCGGAGCATTTGATTTTATCGATGGCCGAAGAGGCACAGGAGCCGCTACATGCGCGCCTGTCGAATCGCGAATACCAAGTGCTGCGCATGCTGGCATCGGGCCAGACGGTCTCTGCCATTGGAGAAGAACTCGCATTAAGTGTCAAAACGATATCGACCTACCGGAGTCGATTGCTGGAAAAGTTGCACATGCGTACGACGGCGGAATTGATTCACTATGCGATTCAACATCGCCTGGTGGAAGTAGCCCCCACCGCACATGCGAGGGCAACCCGGAGGTAGAAAGGGCGCGGGCTGCCTGGCGCTGGTTTGCCAGGTAGGGGCCGGGTGATGGATAAGACGGGATGAACGCCTATGGCAACGGTGATGTTTTGGGGTGCTTTGGCCCTGATTATATATGTGTATTTTGGGTATCCTCTCGTGCTCCTATGGGCTTCCCGCTTTCGCCGTCCGACTCGCTATGACGATGCCTATCAGCCCACGGTATCACTGATTATCGCGGCCTACAACGAGGAAAAAGTCATCCGGGAAAAGCTCGACAACGCGTTGGCACTAGACTACCCGGCAGCCAAGCTGGCCATCGTCGTAGCCTCGGATGGCTCCACTGACGCCACAGATACCCTGGTCCAAGCCTATGCGGATCGTGGCGTGGCGCTGCAACGAGTCGAGCCCCGCGGGGGTAAGACGCGGGTGCTGAATCGCGTCATTCCTAGGACCCATGGCGACATTCTCGTGCTGTCGGATGCCAATACAATGTATCGGCCGGATGCGATCCAAAAACTGGTGCGCCACTTCGCCGACCCGTCGGTCGGCGCGGTGAGCGGCGATGTGCGCCTGGTGGATGCGGCGGACACCCACGCCCACTCGGAGGGGCTGTACTATCGCTATGAGCGCGGGCTCCAACACCTTGAAAGCGACATCGGTTCGATGATCGGTGTGGATGGGGCGATGTATGCGGTGGCGCGGCATTGTTTCCGACCACCGGCTGACCACACGGTGGTGGATGACTTGGTGATTTCGATGACTGCGGCGCGGTTGGGGTACCGCGTGCTATATGAGCCACAGGCGGTGGCCATTGAAGACAGCACGTCGAGTAGTCAGGAAGAATTTCGGCGCAAAAGCCGTATTGTGGCAGGGGGGATTCAGGCGTTTTTGCAGGGTCAAGGGGTGCCCCGTTGGCGGCAGCCCTTGCTGCTCTTTTGCTATGTCTCCCACAAGCTGCTGCGATGGGCGTTGCCGTTTTTTTTACTGTGGTGGTTGGCGATGTCGTGGATCCTATCCGCGGCGCTGTTTTATCGGCTGGTCTTGTGGGCACAAGTACTGTTTTATGGCGGTGCGGTTGGTTATGCTTTAAACGTATTGGCATTTCGCAAGCTCCGATGGGTCAATATTGCGTATTACTTCTGTCTGGTGAATGGAGCGGCTCTGGTCGGGTGTTGCAAAGGTCTCTTGGGCATGCAGGCGGCGATGTGGCAACGCACGCAGCGTTCATAGATAAACCCACCGGCTTGGGGGTGACGTCGAACTGCATCGCGGTATAGAATAGACGTTGGTGGGAGCACACTGCTCCTGCATACAGATCCGGAGGGCAGGAGGCCCCAGTTCACGGGAGATGCATTATGGCAAGCCTGAATTCGGTCACGTTACTCGGAAATTTAACGCGCGATCCGGAACTCCGGTACACCCCTCAAGGCACGGCCGTGGCCACGTTCGGCCTGGCGGTGAATCGGCGCTATCAACAGGAGGGGCAGCAAAAAGAGGACGTCTGTTTTGTCGACATCGTCACGTTCGGACGCCAAGCCGAGACGGTGAACGAATATCTCGCTAAGGGCAATCTCGCCTTGGTCGAGGGCCGTCTGCAGTGGCGCAGTTGGGAGACGCCGGAAGGCCAGAAGCGCAGCAAACACGAGATCGTGGCCAATAACGTGCAGTTCATGCCGCGAGGTAGTGGCGGGCAAAGCGATGAATCGTATCCGCCCGCCCGCTCCGCCCCCCCCAGCAGTGCGAGCGCGCCGCCCGCGACGCCGCCCATGGGCGGTGGTGGCGCGGGCCGCTATGAGGATTCATTCCCGCCGTCCGGTGATGACGATCTGCCGTTTTAACTTGCTCCAACGGGAAGTCCCCTTGCGTGAGCTGGGGGATGAAAGTTGGTCGGCTCGAAGAGCCGAGGGCAATCAGTCAAGCGTAAAAGTAATTGACTGCGGTTGTATTTCTACATATACTTCAAACTTGCGAACCAGCTCTTTCTAAATTGGTTTAGGGCGTTGTGCATCAGAGGGATGCACGTAAAAGCCAATCCGCTAAAGTTCTGATTGTTCGATGCCACTTAGGCCCTCCTTTGGGGGGTGAGCTTTTGTCGGTACGAGACCAGGGCATGGGTCTCTGGAAGC
>Ga0214472_10001186_pt1 | contig 29835 bp, 40 predicted proteins | sample RVTome_6_FD_207662 | JGI IMG/M metagenome (GOLD analysis project Ga0214472, IMG submission 207662) | Soil microbial communities from uranium-contaminated site in the Upper Colorado River Basin, Wyoming, United States - RVT140D175 | ecosystem: Environmental > Terrestrial > Soil > Contaminated >...
ATTTTTCACCAGCATAGCTGAACAGGCCGCGCTTATCAGAGTAATATTAGATACCGTAGGCGTACAGTTCAACGAGACAATATCCACTGAAGAGCTGCACGATGACGGCTCACAGTATCACTTTGTCTTTCATACGTTTGATACGGACATGGACGACGACATCGACGACAACGAGGGGTAGAAAAACAATGAAAACTGAAATATTTAATAGTTACGCTGACTTCACCGCGCGCGAAGATAAAACGCTAAACGGCGTCTCTAAAGCGTTCGCGGCAAGCCATAGCGACTACGCAGACGAGCGTAACAACGTCGGCTGCTGGAACTGCAACCACTGCAACGACTGCAACGACTGCATCTACTGCAACGACTGCAACCGCTGCAGCCTCTGCAACGACTGCAACGACTGCAACGACTGCAACGACTGCGAATTCTGCAACGACTGCAACGACTGCAACGACTGCAACCGCTGCAACGACTGCAGCTTTCAGGATTGTTCTTTTTAATAGCAAACGAGGAGTACCACCACAATGACTAAACAAGAAACTATTAACGCGCTAGCGCTGTTCCACTGCCGCATTGAGTTTAGCAAACCCCAGAACCTGCGTTATCAAACAGGTATCGTGTTCCAAGTAGGCGGCCCCGCCGTCGGTAAAGTCACATTACGCAAAGGCCGCCTCCTAGCCATCCATTGGTACGGCGGCATTAATAGTCATCGCTACCTGCAAGTAGCGTTTAACGAATACCTGTCATCCGGCTACTTCTTAACGGTTGACGAGTTCACCTCTCTGTGGAACCAAGCAGAGCTTTTGTATCGCGAAGAAGCCGCAAAGCTAGCCGCCGAAGAGCACGAGACCAAAGTTTTCGACGATAAGCGCCAGTTTAAGCGCTACAATAAAGTTAAGCCGCAATCGCCCGCGCACTTCTTTAACGCGCTGCTACGTCGCGAAATACCATTTGTTTATTGGCCAAAAACCGATAAGTAGTCTACGCTAAAAGGGTAGCTAACTTTAAACGCCTAAGGAGGCAAAAATGGAGCGTATCACTCATATGAATAACGAAAGGCTTCAGGTAATAATGCGTGACCTCGCTGCGTGCGGCGTGCTTGAGAACTTAGTCCTCACACTAGGATCAGGTTTTTTCAGGTTTATGCTGCCCCGATGGGTTCACACAACGATAGTATTTATAAAATCGTCGCTTATTTTGTCATACGCGAAGGAAATAGAATTCGTGATAGAACATCTTAGGCAGGGCAATATAGCGTTCGACGGCACCGAGTTTTTCGTGTTAACTAAACAGCAAAAAGAGAGGCTAATCAAAAATGAACATGAAGCATAAATACATAACGGTTCACGCCAGCGCGACAAAGACAAGCCAAGATATCGGTGTTGAAGAGATCACAGAGTGGCACCAGGCAAGGGGCTACAGAACGATCGGGTACCACCTTGTTATCCGTCGCGACGGGACAGTACAGCCCGGCCGCGATATAAACATACGGGGCGCGCACGTAAAGGGCTACAACACTAGCAACATTGGAATATGCCTTATCGGCGGCGTAGATGACGACGGCAAACCTGAAAATAATTTCACTAACGAACAGTGGCTAACGCTGTGGTATGTGATATCCGAGTTAATGCGCCGCTACGGTATTGAGCTAGAAAACGTTAAGGGCCACCGGGACTGGCCAGGAGTTAAAAAAGCTTGCCCCTGTTTTGATGTCCAGGATAAGTTAGGGTCGTGGGATGAACGCGAAAGTTGGAAATCGCTTAGCGATCTTAAACAGCTCAAGTAAACAAAAAGGGGTAAGCCATGAATACATTAATATTTAACAGCCGCGAAGAGTTCAACGCGCGTGCAGACAAAACAGTAAACGGCGTATCAAAAGAGTTTGCAAAAATTCATAGCGATTACGGCATCGAGTTTAACAACGTCGGCTGTTGGAACTGCCTAAGCTGCGAAAACTGCAAAGGCTGCACAAAATGCCGCCGCTGCACAAACTGCCTAAGCTGCACAAACTGCCTAAGCTGCGAAAGCTGCGAAAACTGCCTAAGCTGCGAAAACTGCCTAAGCTGCGAAAACTGCAAAGGCTGCGAAAACTGCCTAAGCTGCGAAAACTGCCTAAGCTGCGAAAACTGCAAAGGCTGCGAAAGCTGCGAAAACTGCCTAAGCTGCGAAAACTGCAAAGGCTGCGAAAGCTGCGAAAACTGCGAAGTCTGTAACTTCTGCGCACACTTAAAATCCAGCGAAATTTACAACTTCCTCTAAGAGGTGCAGGCCAAAAGTGTGAATGTCAGGCACAGCGGAGATGGTATGTCTCTAGATCAGCAAGCGGTTATACTTGGCACTAAAAAAAACGTAGCGAAGTATATATTTAGCATCAACAAAAAAGGTAGGGGTTAATCATGAGTAAAAAAATAGCATTTAAAGCGACAAATAAAGACCTCAGATGCCAGGAGCATCAATTTAAAATTGGTAAAGAGTACGCTCTTGACCCTAGTGTGAAAATAAAGGCCTGTTGTGATGGCTTTCACGCGTGTGAAAACCCGATTGACGTACTAGATTATTACCCGCTAATAGGGTCTCGTTTTTTCGTGGTTAAGCAGAGCGGAAGAATGGATGTGAAAGGTAATAAAACAGCATCTGAAAAAATTATTCTTAAAGAAGAGTTAGATTTGAAAGCGTTCATAGAGAAAATAGTTGAGCACACACGGGACAGCCAGTCCACAACATCGATAGATGAATCCAGATACGCGCGGCTCGCATCTAGAAGCGATACAGCAACTTTGTTTGCATCAGGCGACTATGCACATCTTACGGCCTCCGGGGCGCACTCACATCTTGTAGCCTCCGGAGATTGCGCGGCACTTGCAGCATCCGGGGCTTACTCGTATCTTGTCGCATCTGGATATGCTGTGCATCTTAGCGCCTCCAGACAATATTCATGTCTCGCGGCCTCCGGTGACTTGGCAAGGCTTTCCGCTACAGCTAACGAGGCACAACTTGCGGCCTCCGGCGTTAACGCAAAAATTATGTCCTCCGGCGATAATACACGAATTGCGGCCACAGGCGACAGTTCAAAACTTGCGGCCGCGGGTGATTTCGCGCAAATTACGGCTTCTGGCGGCAGCTCAAGGCTTACGGCCTCCGGCTACGGCGCAAGACTTACGGCTACGGGTGACAATTCTATTCTCAACGCCTCCGGTGATAAGTGTACTCTCAACGCCTCAGGCGTTAACGCGCATCTTTACGCGTCAGGTTTCGGCTCAGGCCTTACTGCGTCAGGTAGTGGTAGCGTAATAATAGCAACAGGGATGGGTAGTAAGGTTAGCGGATGCAAGGGTACGTTTGTTTGCTTGATGCATTACTTTGACGGGTTTCCTGTTGAATTGGTGAGAGGGAAGATAGGCGAGGACGGGTTAAAAGAAAATGTGGTGTACGAACTTGACGCAAACGGTAATTTCGTAAAGGTATAAACTAAAAAGGTAGAGATAAGTCATGAAAAAATTAATGTTTAAAGCGACAGATAAAGACTTAAGGAGTTGTAAATATTACCGGTTTGAAATTGGCAAAGAGCATGCTACGACAGGTAAAATAGAAGCGTGTAAAAATGGTTTTCACGCGTGTGAGAACCCGCTTGACGTCTTAATGTATTACCCGTTAATTGGCTCGCGTTTTTTCGTGGTTAAGCAGCGCGGGGCGAAAGACATAGAAGAAAACAAAACAGCATCCGAAAAAATAGTTCTCGAAAAAGAGCTGGATTTAAAATCTTTTATAGAATACGCAGTTATTCACGCACGTAAGTATGCGAATACCGGCTATGCAGCCGTACTTGCAGATTCCAACGACGGGTCAAAAATTGCAGTAGCTGGCAGCCATGCACAAATCGCTGCATCTGGTGATTCTACGCAGATTGTCGCCTCTGGTGAGTCCACGTGGCTCGCGGCCGCAGGCACAGGCTCAAAACTAGTAGCTTTCCGGGGTAACTCAGCGCTTGCGTCGTCTGGTTACAACTCGAAACTTATGTCCTCTGGCGACGAGTCAAGACTAGCAGCCTCCGGCAACAACTCAGAGATTGCAGCTTTGGGGTTTAGAACAGGCATCGTATCCTCTGGAAGCAGTTCAACCCTCAAGTCATTCGGCGATAAGTCGGAAATTGCGGCAACGGGCTTCCGGTCAATACTTGTGGCGTCTGGGGGTCTCTCAAGACTTGTGGCGTCTGGCGATAATGCCCGAATCACGGCGTCTGGGTGTAATAGTGTAGTAGCGGCTGTGGGGCAGGATAGTATGGTTAGCGGATGCAATGGTACGCTTATCTGCTTAACGCATTACGTGGGTGGATTACCAGTTAAATTCGTAACAGGTAAAATAGGCGAGAAGGGATTAAAAGAGAACGTATCATATGGACTTGATAGAAAAGGTAGGTTTGTAGAAGTATAAACATAAACAGCAACTAAAAGGTAGATTTAATATGAAAACTAAAACAGAAACTAAAACAGCTAGTGTAACTAATGACGCAGAGTTCGGCGCACTTTCCGTCCAATTAACCAATGTCTATATAACTAACGGCTTAAACGCAGAGGAGGCACTAAACCATCTTACTTGTTACATGTTAGAGGTTCTACTTTGCGTGGGGGTATCTGAGGCAGAAGCCGTGAGCAGCCAAGGGAAACACATGCAATTAACGATTACTGATGTCAGTGAAGAAAACGGCGCGCTTAACTAATAGAGGCCTAAGCTGCGCTAAAACCGACAGGCGCAAATGGTAAGTTCGTAGAAGTATAAACATAAACAACAACTAAAAGGTAGATTTAATATGAAAACTAAAATAGCTAGTGTAACTAATGACGCGGCGTTCAATGAAATTTCAGGTAAAGTAATTCAGGTTTATGTGGATAAGGGCTTAGAGCCAGAGGACGCAATAAAACATCTTACTTGCTTATTGTTAGAGCTTCTCCTTCATAATGGGGTATATGAAATTGAAGGAGGGAACAGCCAAGGAAAATACATGCACTTAAAGATTATTGATGTTAGTGAAGACTTAGGCACGCTTAACTCATAGATGCTAAGCGGCGCTAAAACCGACAGGCACAAATGGTCGGTTTTAGCGCGACTCATATCCAATATGTAAAACGTGTGATAATATACCTAACACGTTTTACATATTAAATATGATATTACAGGTGATACGAATTATGAAATTCAAAAAGCTAACTAAGTCAGAAATGCGGATAATTAATTATTACGTTATTCACCGGGACCGCTCAAAAGCGTATCGCCTGGGTTATCCGCAAAGCGTCAACTGGAAAGATGAAACGGTTAAGGCTAAGGCTGACGAGTTTTTCGACTCAGAAAGAATAAAATATTACAGGGGATTCAAGGACGGCGGTATCGTGGTGGCCGACGAGGACGAAATAATGACGGAAGAGGAAGTACTCTATGAGATCGATAGAGTGCCTGCTGTTGGAGCGCACAACGGCGGCGGTCGCCCGTCAAGATACCGCCCCGAATTTCCGCAGATGATGATCAACTTCTTCGATATCGGCCCACAAAAAATAATAGAAAACGTGAACGAAGAAACCGGAGAAGTAACTCACACAGTACTAACCAATATATTCCCAACCAAAGAGGCATTCGCGGCATCTCTCAGAGTGAGCATGCAGACGCTGAACGATTGGGCCACTAAAAAAGATGAGTTTGGCGAGTTCAGATACCCTGAATTTGCCGAGGCCTACGAAATTGTGGGCGCTATGCAAGAGTCAATCCTAATTACAAACACGCTCATGGGTAAGTATAACGCCAATTTTGCTCAGTTTATATCCAAGGTTAAATTGGGGTATGAAGAAAAAAGCAAGTTGGTGGTGGAAGGTGGTGATAAGCCAATAGTGTTGATAGGTGCCAATATGACGGCTGAAGAAGCCGACGTAATATATCGTGAGTTTTTACTCGGCAATAAAGAAAAGTAGGGTGGTTAACATGGAATCATGGCAAGTAAGATTACAAATAGAGGCGATGGCTTGTGTTGTTCGTGTAGAGGGTATGAAGGCGGAAAATCAAGCTAGAATCCAAAATGGGGAAGCGATTGCATATGTAGCAGGCCATTTCAATGAAGAGGCCGGAGAGCTATCTCGGCTAGCTCGTGAAATAGGAATGGGTTAAACAAATGATTAGCAGAAAAAGGCCGATGGCAGTAGAAAAAGTTAAGGATATTAAATTGATGCTATTGTTTTCAGGGCTTAAAGTAAAAGAGATAGCGCGCTATCACGGTATCAGCCCAGGGTCAGTATCACAGATAAAACGCGGCGATATATGGGCCGACGTCGATATTGATTAGCATCGCTAACATTTTTTATTATTACTTTTTATAACAAAACTTGATATTTTTAAATTTTGTACTAGTATTAGAGTTAAAAGGCGGGGAGAACTAAGATGAACACATATAAATATGATGGGGAGTTAGCGACCCTAGTGCGTTTAATGCGATCAGTAAGCCTGGAATGCGAGGTTGGTATCTTCCCTATTCGTGACTCGGGAAAAATACGGCTCGTGTGGATTAACCGCCAGCATTCGCACATTAGAACTTTTGACGCGACGTTCAATACCACACAGGCCAACTTGAAGAATATAAAGTTCGTGCATGCATTACAAGACGCCAAAAAAGCCATGCGCGATTAGTACAAGTTTAAAAAATCCTAACTACCTTAGGATCTGGCGGTCGAAAGGCTAAAATATATGGACTCGCCCACCTGAGCCAAAAACGGGCCACTAATTTTATACTAGCAACGTTGAGGTGACAAGATGAAAATAAGTAATAAGCGAATAGTCGCAGGGTCGATACTAGCAACGTTGCTGTTTCTCGGTCCAATAAATAAGCCCAAAGCGGGGCAGCCAACCAGTAAAATAGAGCAGAAGATCCTAACCGAAAATATAAAACTTGACCAAATACGCGCTTTAACAACATGCTTAGTTTACGTAACACATAGCGATAACAGCGACAAAGAAGAGTACGCGCAAAAGGCGCGAAAGATGCTTCTAATGTTTCCCCGTTCGTACAATAACGTAAGCTCTTATTTTTTTGGCTTAGCTAAAGGCTACATGCACGGTATTGCGGTTAGAACTAGAGAGCGTTACTCGCATCTAACCGAGGAGCAAGTAGTCGTGATTACTGCTGGCATTCTGTTCAATAGGGCAGAATGCACAAAAGCAGTAAATGAAAACAGTTAAGTACCCTCTAGGACAGGCCGCTATGAAACACTTAAAAGAGGAAAGACAACCGTTAAAAGAAGAGCTTGAACCACAAGCGTCAGAATATTGCGATGACGAATACGATGACGATGACGATTATGAATACGAATACGATGACGAATATGATGACGAGTACGAATACGATAATGATGACGATGACGATGACGATGACGATGACGATTATCTATACAAGTACGATCTTACACATAAAGTTAAAGTTAAAAAAGAAAGTATTGAGGCTCATAAGCGGTTACAAGATGTTCTCTTTGAAAGAGAACTGGCACAAATAGACAGGGATTTTTTCGATATATATTAGGAGTGTCACATGTACACTAGAAATAAAATCTTATACAAAAAGGGGTATAAATATCAGCTAGTAGAAGGGCTTAGCAGCTTGGTAAATATATATCCTGTTAAGACTATTATTTCAGAATATATTATTCTATCCACTTTCGGAGAGCTGTACCTTAAACGCGGCTACGCCTGGGACGGCGCAAGCGGGGCGATTGATACGCCATCATTTATGCGTGGGTCAGCGGTACATGATGCATTGTACCAGTTAATGCGACTGGGGTTATTAGACGCTGATAAGTATCGTAAGATAGCGGATAAAGAACTCCGGAATATGTGCAAAGAAGATGGTATGGGTATTTTTCGTGCTGCTTATGTCTACAAAGCGGTGCGCTTACTTGGTAGCAAGCATGTAAAACCAAGTAGTAAGAAGCTGACCTTTACAGCGCCATAGAATATAGGGGGTGTTTTATGACACGATTAGAGATGAAGTTGCGGAAATTCTTTAGCACAATAAAATGTATTAACGAATTAGAAACAGGCGAAATAGATCGCATAGTTGACTGCGCTAAGACAGCAATTAAAAAAGGCGAAGAGTGGGGGATAAAAGGCACCATAAATTACGATACAAAAACGTGTAAATACAGCTTAAAAATAGTAGAGCTATGCGTTGCTGAACACTCGGATTTTAGCGTGGAAAGAATGCTAGCTTACGCACATAGCATTAAATAAGGAGTAAAACAGTATGCGTGACGCCATTTTGTATGAATATCGCTTAATAGAAGAAGGTACCGCCGATACCAGTACAGTATTTGATATTGAGCAAGAGGAGTCAGATGATTCAGAGGAGGACAGCACAAAGAAATGGGAGAAAGTCGAGGTATGTCGCGTTAAATTTCATGCGTTTGGGGTGAATTATGAAGAGTTCAATAGCAATATTGGCATCTATTCATCCGCGATTATAGAAATGCCGGACGGCATGTTAGAAAATGTTCCGGTAGAGTTAATTCAGTTAGTGCCAGATGGCGTAACATTGCAATAATAGGGGTAATAAAAATGCTTAAAATGAATGGTGGTTTTAAAATGACAGATAAAAAGAATGACAAGACTATAGTAGAAAATATGCTGTTATACATAGCGGAGTACATTCTGCCTAAGAAATTAGTGTTTATATGCGCGGTAATTGTAGTAGCCCACGCGTTAGAGGGTAAGCACAAGGGAACCGATAGAATGCGTTTACTCGCCGTAGAAGCGCTCGCGCGTTTCGCTGCAGATAACGGTTTGATAAAATAAGAAGGGTAGGGTATGAAAGAGTTTGATGTAGAAGCAGCAAAAGCAGGCTATCCAGTTTGCGATATAGAAGGCACACCAGTGCGTGTAGCGCATTACGATACACAAAACAACATGTACCATATTATGTACATGAATCACAATCGCGGCAGTTGGGCTACAGGTAAAGATTTACGCATGTTAACCGGTAACAGCCGCAGGTAATTTTTTAACTTTAAATACAGGGGTAAATACAAAATGAGTGAAAATACTAAGACACCGCATGCACACGCAGAGTTGATACATAAGTGGGCGGATGACACAAGTCAAGTTGTACTTTTTAACGTTTCCGATAATTGGGAAGTTATGACGTATATTGTAGGTTTTTTATGGGATCCAAAGAATAAGTATTTCTTAGTATGCGAAGAGCACGTAGATATTGCGCTGCACTGGTTGAACGGTGGACAGGTCGAAATAATGCATCCACAGGAGGGGACCTTTATGCGTACAAATAACCCGCAATTCGTCGCAGGCTATGTTTACCGTAAAGTCCTTACAGCAGAACAGAAAGCTGAGATAGGAGAGCTAGAGGATTATATATCCATCAATCGACAAGTGATTAAAAATCTTACGGCAAGAGCAAAAAGCTTGACTGACCGTACGCGTGAGATGGAAGCTAAGATTCGTAGTTACGAGCAATAGGCCGCAGGTAATTTTTCAAAGATAAGATAAACGTCGAGGGAGCGGCGGAAAGGAAAGGGTAGGAAACCTGACCGCCGGGGGTTCTCCCCCGACGAGCCTCTAGTATACCCCGCCAACATTAAACAATCAATCATCCCACCAGCTATTACTCACCTTCATTATTCAATTCAACTATAAAATCACGAAACTTTTCAGCGTTACAGTCAAGTATTTTTTCTTTAAACCGTTGAATAGCGGCCGGGTCACCTGCCTGCTTCGCTGATTTCTGGCCGTTACCTTTATTCTCAATAGTATATCGTAGATAGCAGTTTTTACCGTCGAGTTTAAATTTCACGTTCGATTTAAACTTACCTCCAAGCGGAGCAGTATAATCGTTAAGCGCTTTTTTGAGCTGCGTATCCCAGTAAGTAGTATTAGGTGCTTCACAAATTGACGCGTATTTTGCAATCCACTCTATTATTAATTTAGTACAGAACACGCCTTCGCAGTACTTTTCTGCGAACAAAATGCTACCTATCACCAGTCTATTGATGGGAGTCGCGCTACCCCTTTGTGACAGCAGGTCTTCTTCTGACGTTGTTTGTACTTCGGTTCCAACAGGCGCGAAGGGATTGTAGTTATCTATATTACGATTTTTAAGCATCAGCCATATACTCGGCTGCCAGTCTGTTTCTAACCACTTGTGTAATTTTGTAAAGTTTTCTGGACTGTCTACCTCAGTAGTACACGATATAAATTTAAAACGCCTATCGTTCAGCGGAATATTTAAAGTGTCGGCGTGTTGTGAGCATATGATATAGCTTGAATAGACTTTAGATTCTGTTTGGCCGCCGTATTTTGTTTTTAACACATGAGTAGTAGGGGAGGGGTCTATACCAGATTTTAGCGCTTCATACGCCTTATGTTCCTGCCGGGGGTTTAAGCTGATATCTTTTGCTTCGGGCACTATAACGTATGCTTTTCGTAGCCAATCATTGAAACCCTCACCTGCTAACCCCCCTAAAAGCTCTCCCAAGCCCACTACAGCGATATTGTTAGAACCCCAAAGCATTCCTAGCATCTTGCTTAAAGTGCCGCGTCCTGAGCCTTGTATGGGCGTAGTTAGTACCGCGCAGGGGCCGCGTAAAGTATGGTCTTGCACTTTAGATGCTATGTGGTCGAGAAACCAGGTGGCGTCGTCTTTATCCGGTATAAGGTAATTGATAAAATCTACGAATGTGGACTCGTTATACGCTCTGCGTGAGACCTTTTCAGTCTCCCAAAGTGGCCGTTTAAATAGATTTAAAAATTTGTTGGGCCCTTTTTCTATGACAAGTTCGTTGCACGGTTCGTATATTTCACCGTGCAGGGTTAAAACGTTAGCTTCCATCAGCTTCCATTGTGGCACACACTTACAGTTTCCTTTTTTATCCACGTAAAAAGCTTTGTCACAATACATCTGACGCCACGAAGTAGGCGAGTATCTCAATCCTGCGCCCGATTTTACATCGAAATAGAACCCGCTGGACGCGTTAGCTACATAAACCCATTTAACCGAGTTAGTAGGGGCATGGTCAACGTATCCAACTTCCGGCCCGCCAAGCTTCGCGATTTCCTCTAAAAATTCTGTGGGGGTTCTATGGCTACAGTGCCCATGAAAACAATGAAACCCCCGAGTTTCAGGGCGATCGCCGAAGCCTAAAGGGCTATAGCCTGCCGTGTTACCGGTACCCTCAGAGTGTTCCTCATGCCACGGACAAATAACTTCTATCCAGTCGGTTCCCTCCGTCACTATTAGCTCTTTTGCGTTTAAGAATTCAACCACTTCATCGACTACGCCACCGAGATTTTCGAGATACGCGCCAGGTTTCCAGGGTGCTGTACCTCGGGTTCTGCGCGGGTCTTTTTTACTTGCGGACCCGTTTTGTACGTCTTCCCAGGTAACACCCGCGTTTACAGCCGTAAGCAGTTCATCAGGCGTGAAAGTATTAAAGGGCTCGTCAGTGGGGTCAGTATCCCGCACTTTAAACGCCCCGTTTTCTGTAACGTATTTGGATTTTAAGTTTATACCGCATGGCAATCTAACCAATTTGTTAGCCAGTGCACCGCCGCTATCCCATGGGCCGGCCCCATATATAATTCTAATTAAATCGGATGCGGCGTTAATGTCGCTGATAGGCTCCTCTAATACATAGCCATATTGAAAGTTGTCGGGTGACGTTTCAACACACCACGAATATTCACACCTTAATAAATCCGGTAGTTTATCAGGGGGGCATTTAGAACCTGGCCCGGTGCCTATGTCGTCAAGTACTACGCAATGTAAGCGGTTGAAAAGCTTCTTCAAATTGCGTAATTTACTAAAATGTGTGTCAGAATCAGGGTCATAATCCGGGTCCTCTATAGCCGTAGCCGTACTAAAATAACAGGCCTTACCGGCGGCCCCCCGGGAGGACATAAATTCATCGTAGGATTTAGCTATGCCAGGTGTGGACTTAGCACTCGCACAAAATATACGATGCTCGTCTTCATTTAGGTTTCTAAATATGTTGTTTAAAAAGGTATTGATATTTTTAGCGTCGTCACTCATAATAAAACCTCAGCAATTAAATTTCCCATTAGCCCGGGCCCCCATAGAACCGGGTTTTTTTATTTAGAATCTATAGTTAAAGCTCAAACTAAATACGAGCGCTTCGCCGAACCAAGTCACTTTAGGTATAAAGTAGTCATATTTTGTATACGCTACAGACGCAGCAAACAGCGCAGACGTTTCACTGTATCCGCTTACGTATCCCACGTTAACAGATGCTTCTATGTTTTTAACTGGCTGCCAGTAGTGGGCATACGACAGCGCATATGATTTGACGTAATAGCTATTGGTAAAAGATGTGAGTTCAGCACCATGCGTTTGATTACGGTACGCGACAGAAAACATGTTTAATTTATTATTTAGATTGTATTTATCTTCGTCTAAAAAAAGTTTATGCGAAGCATACGCAAAATAGGTGACTTGTAGAAACGGCTCTTCTATAATGCGGTTTTTAATCGGGGATTTTTCTTCGGCGCTGATGGCCTGAAAAGGTAGTAATAATAGTAGCACTAGTAATATTTTCATTTTGTCAATCTCCTGCAGTTGTTAAGGTATTCATGAAATTTGTCTGAGGCCTCTTTACGATTTTTCAATTTAAGCTTCATAACGTTGTCTTCTATCGTGTTTACAGAATGTATGACGTATCTATCTACAAAAGAAGACTTTTGCCCCTGTCGCGCAAGCCGCCCCACCAGCTGGCCCCATTCATCTGCAGACCAGAAATAGCCTAAGCATATTATGGTATGGCCAGGGCCGTATTGTAAATTTAAGCCGTGTCCAGCCGATTTTGGATGAATGAGCATGATAGAAAGGGAGCCATTTTCCCACTCTTGCAGCAACTTGTCATTAGTTTTTTTGCCGTTGGCAGCGCTGAAAACAGGCGCGTTATATTTTTCAATTAACGCGTCCCGTTGAAAACTAAATTGATACACGACCAATACAGGCGTATCAATCGTCTTTAGTAATTCATCTAGCAGTTGCATTTTTGTATCGTGTATAGCTATGGCTGTTTTGTGCGTATCAAACTCGCCCTGATAGTACAAACCGCCGCAGCATATTTGATGCAATTTACCCTGCAATACCGCTTCGTTAGCCGCTTCAATAGTATAGCCCCCTATATCGCATACGCTATATTTTACCAGTTCAAAATAGCATTGTTTGGCATTAGGTGGTAGGTCGAACGTGATTTCGATATCGCGTATCTCCGGTAAGTGTTCGGCGTATTTAGTGCCTTCTACAATGTAAATAACATCTTCTAGGATTCGCGTTAAACGCTCGCGGCCATCCACTTGAAAATCCCATTTGTGACCCTTGAAATCCATCTGCATAAAAAACCTTCGCTTAAACATATCGTTATTGCGTCCGAGTCTTCGTCCCAGGTCGATAATTAGCATTTGCCCGTAGATTTCTATACTCTCCTGGGCCACAGGGTCCGCAGTCATACCCACGCGCCATGAAAATCTTTTAGTTTGATTTCTTAACTTTTTAAACCCTACGCCACATATAGCTTTTAATTTAGTGATCTCGTCCACCAGCAGCCCGTCAAAGTTGTGCTCCGGGTACGTCTTAAATAACCACGCTAAATTTTCAAAGTTACATATGACGACTTGAGAGTTTTGAGCCATTAGTTCTTTACGCTTTTTTGCGGCGGCCCCGGCCAGGCACACGCAAGTAGCATCTTGTAAATGTGACCATTTGTTCGCCTCGTCAGCCCACACCATAGTGCACACTTGAGAGGTAGACAGAACAAGCACGCGCTTTAATACGCCGTCATTTAGCAGGTCTGTAATAGCTGTGTAACCTACGACGCATTTACCGAAGCCCTTAGGCGCGACAAGCAGGCACTCGTCAACGCCGAATAGATGGTCAATAGCTTTGTTCTGGTCCTTGGTAAAATTATCAGGTGTCAGCATGCTTTTTCCTCTTTATCAGCGTGGGCGTGGTGGTAACGAGCGTATAGAATTTTTCAGAAAAAAGTATCTCAAAGTCTTCAGCAACCATGTGGTCTATAATTCTGATGTACTCCTCAATTTCTGCCCTGTTAGGGGACGTTTTAAACACTGAATACTTGCCTTCTGGGCTTCGCACGCCCGCTTCAAAAACTATTAACGATTCCATAAATAGGGCCCTTATAAACCGGAGTTACATTTGCAGTCTGCGTGATGCGCCTGCACTATTTGAACAAAGTAATCAAAAGATTCGCAGACGTAAGCACTCGCGCCTTGAGCTATTATCTTTTTTCTTTCTATTTTTTGAAGCTCTGCTAATTTACCGGTGCCGTCTGGGCGTTTCATTTCAACGTAGACAGTGTTACCGGTAACAGGAAATATTAATAGCAGGTCTGGCCATCCTTTGCGCCCTTCGCAATGCACTTTGCGCACTAACACTTTGTATTTTTTTGCGTAGGCTGCGCACTTTTTTTGCAGTTTTGATTCAATCATGATATAAAAACCCCCCTTTTTGGAAAATCCTATACTACCATTAATATTAAAAAATACAATCAAAAAGTTTTTTAATTAGTGTTTGCTTTTTATAACGATATGTTTTACTATTAGCAAACTTAAAAAATAGGTATATGGAGGGCGTATGACTGAAATCAGTAAAAAACTAGATCTAAAGTTACCGAAAAAATCTGTTAAAAAGCAAAAGGGGTTTTATTTAGAAATAGGTGTGATAGAATTTTTTAAAGAAGAGTCAGCGGCGCTTGAAGTTTCTGAAAATATTTTACTGACAGCATTGGTTGATTTCTACAAGTCAAACGCTAAATAATAGCTATTAATCTATTAATAAGGGTAAAAAATATATGACTATTCATTTTCGCTACGGTGGTAGTACGGCTAAACGCACGCTAAGATGCCCTGGTTGGGCCGCGCTAGCCCAAAAACTAGCCGAAGAACGCGGCACAGTTGACAATTCAAGCGTCCACGCAGATCGCGGCTCCATGTTACATAAGTGTTGTGAGCTATTAGAAAAAGATGGCTTGGACTATGACGACTTATTAGATATGGGTGTGGAGTACAACGGCTTTAAGTTAACCGAAGAGTTATTAGATACTAAAGTTATTCCCGCAATGGAAGCGCTGGATGACCTACTTGATAAATATAAGGTCCACACGGTAGTCACGGAAGAGACCATAAAAATTAATGATGTTATAGGTGGCACGCTGGATGTTTTCGGTGAGGGCGTCAACACGCTTGTGTTCGCGGATTATAAATTTGGCGAAGGTATTTTAGTTGACGCAGAAGATAATGACCAATTACTATTCAGCGGCTGGACTAAAATCACAAAAGGTAAATTTTCTAAGCCGCTAAAAGAATACAAAAAAGTAGCCTTGGCAATTATTCAACCTGCAGACCGCCGCGAAGAGGAACTAGATGTTTGGGAAGTAACTGTACAGGATTTAGAGGAGTTCGGCGAAAGATTCAAAGCAGCTGTAAGTATAGCCGAAGACTCCAAACCCGGTGAAAATCTATGCATGGGTGACCACTGCATGTTTTGCCCCGCATCTGGATTAAATGATTGTCCCGCAAAAGCCGACGAAGCCAATTTTAATCTTAGACAGTTACAGAAACTGGATGATGGCTATATTGACGGTGATGATTTTGAAGTACTTGACAAAAAATGTAGCGACTTGCCAGCGCTTAAACTTAATATAGAACAAGCGCTTGACATAGTAGAAAAGTTAGAAGCATGGACTAAAGATGTTAGAGCTTTTGCTTGTAAACAGCTTGAATTAGAAGGTGACAGCATCCCAGGGTGGAAGTTAGTCGATAAGCGCGCTACAAAGCATTGGGTTGACGAGGCTAGCGCTGAACGGTATTTGAAGCGTAAGTTAAAAGCTAAAAATGCGATGAAATCCGTAGTCATAACACCTGCACAGGCTTTACAAGTAGCTAAAAAGCTAAAGATTAAGGTCAAACTGGATGACCATATAGTTTCACTTAGCTCAGGAACCACGCTAGCCAGAGAAAGTGATAAACGCCAAGCGGTACTGTCTTCAGCGGATACCGTTAATGGTCTAAAACTGTTAGACTCACTGGACGACGAATAATTAGCCACTCATAATAAATAGAAGGAGCGTAAATACACTAAAACTTAAAAATTTTAAAAAGCATGAAACCGGTAATCTAAAACCACTAAACTAAAAGGTAATATAATATGTCAAACTCAAATGAAGTAGTAGATAGAAACGAAATGCAAGACCTAATCAACATGGCTAAAGGGTTACAGCAAAGCGCTAGTCAAGCAGCTAGTGACACCGCAGGTTTTCTTAAGTTTACTAAGTTCGGCACTTGGATATTCGGTGCTGAAGACGTTGAAATAGAAGAAGACAGCTTATGGATTGTACATCCTAACGGTTTTAAACACGGCTTTATAGCCTGGGGTGACAAAGCGCATAAAAATCACGGAGAAAAAGTAGGTGAAATCATGGTGCCTGCTACGCAGCCGCTACCGCGTTTAGACGAGCTAGACGATGTGGCCGGCGAATGGAATCAATGCGTATCAATGCAGCTTATGTGCGTAAGCGGTTTTGACAAAGGCGTAAAAGTAACTTTCAATAGCAACTCTGTGGGTGGCCGTAAAGCGTATAAAAAAATCGTAGATGCGGTTGTAGCGCAAATAACCGCCGGTTCAAAAAAAGTAGCCCCGGTATTATCACTGGATAGATCCTCCTATACGCATAAACAGTACGGCGTTATTTTCACGCCCGAAGCGGAAGTGGTCGAGTTTAAGTCCCTCCAGGAGTTAAACAACCTGTCTACCTCCTTAGCATTGGAAGATAAATCTGGCGGCGCAGCGCCTAAGACAGAGCCTGAGCCTGAGCCTGAGCCTGAGCCTGAGCCTGAAGTTCCGGTAAGAAAAACACGAGCAGGAAGCACAGGCAGCAGGACTATGCGCAAGCCTGAACCTCAGCCAGAACTTGAGCCTGAAGAGGAAGACGCACCTTTCGAGCCAGAGCAGCCAAAACGTCGAGTCAGACGGTCACGCTAGGTCACATTTAGCTACGGCCAACTAAAAGCCCTTTACCGAGGGCTTTTTTTCCACAAAAATACATACTAAAGGGTGCTGGAAATGAAAAAGATAGAGCCTCTATTAATAGATTTTGAGACACAAAGCAGGGTTTCAATAAGCAACCCGCTATACACATGCCACTCCTCCACTAAAATTTTATGCATGTCTTACGGTTTCCGTAAAGGTAAAGGCGCGCTATGGTGGCCAGGTGACAAATTGCCGGAGCCTGTTATAGCGTATATTACGGCTGGTGGACGGATAGGCGCCAGTAATGCGCGGTTTGATAGGCAGATATGGCAACTTATAGGAGAAACTGAGCACGATTTCCCCTATACCGAAGACGAGCAGTGGTTTTGCACACAGGCGCAATCGCGTGTAGCTGGACTACCGTCAGCGCTTGATAAGGGCGCCAGGGCGTTAGGACTCAAACAACGTAAATCAACAAGAGGTTCTCAGCTTATAGCTAAATGCTGCATCCCCCCGTTTAGTACGGACCCGCAAGACTATTGCGATTTAGGCGCGTACTGCCTCCAGGATTTTGTAGTTATGAGCGATTCGTCCTCGGCGGTACCAGACTTAAACGAATATCAGATTGAGGACTACCAGTATAACGAGTTAGTAAACGATCGCGGCATAAAAGTCGATGTCGAATTAGCAGCTGCAGCTATGACATACGCCGAAGCTGAGCGCGAAGAGCTTAACACCGCGCTAAACCTGTTAACAGGCGGTAAGTTAGTAAAAGGTAAAGCAGTAGGTGGAACGATAACCGCGTGCACGCAGCACAGACGCGTTTGCACCTGGCTGCAGAAAGAATTAAAAGAATGCCCCGACATTTTAAAATTAATGCGTAAGCACAAGAGAGACAAAGACACCGGAAAAGACGTCGTTAAATATTCCTCGGATAAAGGCGTTAGAATAAATATGTTAGCCGGTGACGAAGACGGTTCGTTCAAGTTGCCTGCCAGAGTAAAAGAGCTATTGGAATACATGGATGATGCTGGTGGCAGCGCGGTATCGAAATTCACGCGTATGGTCCAAAAAGCAGACCCTGACGACGGCCGAGTACGAGGAATCTTAAGATACGCCGGTGCGCCGTCCACGCTCAGGTATAGCGCTATTGAGCTGCAAATACACAATTTCCGTCGCGACGCCTTCGAGACCGTAGAAGCCGAGTTCATCCGTGACCAGTTAATACGCGGCGCGGTACTACGAGACAGAGACGGTAACCGGTTGGGCGTTATGGACACCCTCGGCAGGCTATTACGAAGCGCAATCATACCTGCCGAGGGCAAGGTGCTAGTAGTGGGTGACTGGAACGCTGTAGAGTCCCGTATGACTGCATGGCTAGCAGGCGACGAAGCTAAGTTAGATATTTTTAGAAACGGCGGCGACCCGTACTGCTACGAGGCGAGCGGTATCTTCGGTTTTGAAGTGACTAAGGAAGACGCCAAAGAACGGCAGATCGGCAAAATCACCGATTTAGCCTGTGGCTTCATGGGCGGCGTGGGTGCGCTAGCTTCCATGGCGGCGCAATTCCGGATATTCATCGACCCTGAAAAAATGCAGAGCATTGTTGACAGCTACCGCGCAAACCATCCTCAGATTGTAGAATATAGCAATCAGTTAATGGGTGCCGCTATACGGGCGATAAGGAACCCTGGGGAGATACAGAAAGTGAAGCATACCGCGTATCTATTTAACCCTGAGGATAGAGCGCTGTACTGCCAGTTAACCGGCGGCATAAACATGATACGCTACCCTGAGGCCAGAATTGAAATGAAAAAAGTGCCCTGGTCTGATACTGAAACCCGGCCACAAATTACAGCGCTGAAAGCGGCCTTCACCCCTGCAGCAGATGCCAAGGAATGGGCGCGTCACGGATTATGGCGCGGTATATTCGTGGAGAACATGGCGCAAGGTAACTGTGCTCAGTTATTAAGAGAGAAATGTCTGGACTGCGAAGACGCTGGTTTAGACGTGATATTCCATGTACATGATGAAATAGTTTTAGAAGTCGATATTGATAAAGCTGAAGAAGCAAAGCGCATGCTACAAGAAATAATGGAGCGTACACCGCATTGGCTAAAAGGAATGCCGTTAGTAGCTGAACCTAAAATAATGACGCGATACGGGAAATAAAACGATGGCAGATACTATAAAAAGTATAGATTACGACCAGCATAACATCATTAAGTCTATAATGACGCTATGCAACATTGACCGTTTTGACGCGGATTTTACATTTGGAAACGGGTCATTTTACAAAGGCATAGAGCCGCCGCTGCATAGATTCGATTTAGATGACACACTCGATAACTTGACTGGCGTAGCCAATAGTTCAAAAGTGCCACTAGGTGACTCTTCAATTAAAAGCATTATGTTTGACCCGCCATTTTTAACGTATATAAAAGCCGGTAGAACGGGTAACGGCGGCATGGTAATGGCCAGACGCTTCGGGGGTTATTGGAGGTATGACGAACTTGAAGAGCACTATAGAGCCACTCTACGAGAAGCCCATAGAACGCTAGGCAAAAAAGGCATACTAGTATTCAAGTGCCAAGATATCATTCACAATCATAAAATGCACTGCACCCACGCTAACGTGTTACTTTGGGCTGCAGGTATGTTCCGGTTGAAAGATATGTTTATCCTTATGGCAAAGCGCCGCATGCCTAAAATAAATAGCCGAGGCACCCAGTTGCACGCTAGAATCTATCACAGTTACTTTTTAGTGCTCGAAAAGATATAGGTGAACAAAATGAATCAAACTAGAAAACGAAGTTGGCAGGAAGCTTTTACAAATACTGCGGTAGGATATGGCTTTGGCTTAGCCGGTCAAATGGTTATTTTTCCTTTGTTGGGTATGGATGTGTCATTTAATAACAATATGATTATATGCATGTTTTTCACAGTCATATCAATTATACGGAATTACATAATACGTAGATTTTTCAACACGTTCAAAAACTAGAGCTTGACAGAACGGGCATCTTGCCCAATACTTAAATCAGTAATATTTAAAGGGCATTAAAATTATGAGCACAAAGCTAAATGCTTTCGGTACACTGCTAAAACAATCTCATATGTCTATCTCGAAGGCGGCGAAATTTTTTAACGTCGACCCTACAACAGCACGACGCTGGAGAAACGATAAAGCCACTACGCCAGAAGCGGTACTCTTATGTTTACAAAGTATCAGTTCAGGCACTCCTGTCGACGCAGATAAATTTGTATTAGAAGACAAACTGGTTGACGCGCTCCGCAGCATCATAAGAGCTATGAAGCGCGATCCCAGTTACGCGTATACATGGCATATTAATTTAGTGAACGCGATGCTTGACAGCGGCGTGTCTAGCCAACTGGCTAATGAAGCCGCCGCACGATTCATGTACGATATGTTTACAATTGACACGATTACCGGTACCGGAGGAGAAGGGCATGAAAAAGATAACAAAGACGGCTAACATAATTAATACTATATCTCTGTTTGTCATATGTTTTTTGGTGCCTGTGGTACTTGAATTTGTAATGTGGCTAGGCTAAAAAAGGAATGGTTAACACATGTTAGATTACAAAAATCCCGATTATATAAGCATATTTGCTAAGCGCCAACGAAATCTAATTGATATACGTAATAACCCACAGCTATTGGCCGCGTTAAAAGTACACTACAAGAATAACCCCTGGGATTTTATAACTGACTGGGGCTTCACTTTCGACCCCCGTCAAATTGAAAAAGGGTTAACGCCAAACATACCTTTCATTTTATGGCCCAAACAAGAAGAATATCTTAAATGGGTTGTTGAAAGATGGAAAGCTGGCGAGTACGGGATAGTAGAAAAGTCGCGGGATTGCGGGGTAACATGGCTATCTGTCGGGCTAGCGGTAACGCTATTTCTATTCGTACCAGGTTACAGCGCCGGATTCGGTTCGGCCATTGAGGACAAAGTTGATAAAAAGGGCGACCCGGACTGTATATTTGAAAAAATAAGATACTTTCTAAACCACCTTCCACCTGAGTTTATGCCTGCAGGATACGAAGAGCGTTTGCACAGCAGCTTTATGAAGCTTACCAACCCCGAAAACGGAGCCAGTATAACGGGCGGTTCGGGCGACCAGATAGGCCGTGGTGGACGTAAATCTATGTGGCTAATAGACGAAGCTGCGTTCGTTGAGCATCAATTAATGGTAGATAACGCCCTATCACAGTCTACCAACTGCCATATCGACATAAGTACTTATAACGGTAACGGTAACGTGTTTTATACCAAGTCGATGCGGTTTGATAAAACCCGCCGTAAATTCATCTTCGACTGGCGTGACGACCCGCGTAAAGACGATGTATGGTACAAAAAACAAAAGGATGAAAAAGACCCGATAACCGTAGCACAAGAAATAGACCGTGACCCTAACGCGTCAGCAGAAGATGTATTCATTCCGAGCAAATGGGTTAAAGCGGCCATAGATTTACACAAGCTGATAGGTGTCCAGCCTACGGGCGTTAAGGTGACAGCATTCGACCCTGCAGATGTCGGTGATGCTAAGGCGTATGTGACGCGTCATGGCTTTGTAGTTACGGCTGCGGACTGTATGACTGATGGCGATATAACGCAAGCGGTCCCCTGGGTATACAGTGAGGCGTTTAAGCAGCGCTCAGATGTATTAGTATATGACGCGGACGGTATGGGCGCGCCAATTATGAAGCTAACGTTTGACCAGTACGCCGCAGGTCGCATACCGATAGTGCCCTATTACGGCTCCGGTGAACTTAGGGACAAGGATAAACGCTACGGGGAAGACCCTGAGCATCCCGATCCATCTTTAAAAAAGAACAAGGAATTATTCGTTAACTTTAGAGCGCAATCGGCAACGGAATTACGCGACAGATTCGAGGCTGCGTATAGGCTGAGACAGCTAATAGAGAAAGGAGGTGTAGCAATGGGTATGAAGATAGACAACATAATATCAATTGATTCAAGCTGTGCTAAACAATTTGAATTAGTTGCCGAGCTATCCCGCCCAAAAAGAATTTATACTAACGATGGTAAAATAAAAGTGGAGTCTAAAAAAGAAATGAAAGCCCGCCATGTAGCGTCACCTAACTTCTTCGACGCGTGTAAAATGGCGTTCTCAGTAAAGACGCCCACGCGTCAAAAAAATAGCCAAAAGGCTAAAATTGTAACTAGACGAACACGTGACAGAGGGCTAGGGTTCTAGCCTTATTCGACACTAGTTATCCGTATCTTCTAACAAATTAATAGCTAAGGAGTACAGGATATGATAAACGGAATAGATATAGGTCCTCGTGTTGTACCTGATGGTATAACACGTTTAACTGATGGGGTGGAATGGGCCCTGCAAGAAGACGAACAAGGGGAAGAGCTTATAGATTACATGCTAGAAGTTCTTGAATTAAAAACACGTATTAGGTATTTAGAATCTGTAGAGCAGGCCGCCAGGCGGTATATCGGATGCGTAGATAGTACGCGTAAACATAATTACCATAGAAATTTTAAAAACGCTAAAAACGATTTAGTTAATGCGTTAAATAATTTCGAGGACCTAGAGATAGATAACTGGGAGAGAAGAGTAAGCTAGGCATTAAATAGGGAAGACGCTAAGCAGCCTTCCCTATTCCATCCGCATTTTATTTACCCTTATCTTTTTTGTTTTTACGTTCTTCAATCTGTTTATCTTGTACGTGTTTGAGATCTGCAATCTGTTTAGTAATAGAGTTTTTAAAGAGTTGTAAGCGGTCAATTTCTCGGCCTTTATCTTCCGGTTTCATTTTGCTGGCCCTAATTAGGTTCATACGTTTATTAACATTGGCCAGCCTTTTTTGCTGCCCCTCATAGAACTTACGCTGATCTAATAAGTGGCCTTTGTCTGCTTTCAACCGCATTTCTTCTTCGTAATCGTTCCGTTTTTTAGCATCACGTATATCCATATAGGCATTATTAATCTCGCCGAGAGTCTCGTAGAAACTAGCGGTTTGCTGAGTATTTCTTAACGGCTCCGTAACCGCAAAAAGTTTAATAATGGGGTACTCAGTCAGTTTCATAGGTGGCTGTGTAGGTGAGTCAGTTAGCGGCCGTGTGAGCAGCATATCAGTAGAGGATAAAACAAACGCGCCAGCCCAACCGAAGTATCCCCTTACTAGATGCTCAATTTGAATAGGTGACAGCTTAACCGCGTCCCAGTCAAGCTTGTCTATACCCTCAGCCATTTCTATAGCCGTTTCGCTAGTCCATGCGCGTTTGCGTTTTGCGGGTGATAACGCAGATATATGTTCGTATGGCGCTTCTATATCTCGGTCCGTAAAAAAGTTTTTATTCATACCCACTTCTAATATCGGTTTAACCGGTTGAATAAACGGGTTAAAGCCGAAAGTATCCATAAGTGTGTGAAGCATACGTTCCGCGAATAGCTCGCCATGCACTTTATCATCTACAAGTTGTTGCACAAGTGACTCTGCTATATACCCGATAGCGCCGACTTCAAAAGGCCGGGGTAGTGACGATAAAAAGTTTGCCCCAGGCATCCTGAAATAGTGATAAGTACGTTTTTGCCATTCCTCAAGCTGGTCATAGAGTGGGTCTTTTCTAACTGACAGATACATGCCGATAGAAGCAAGGGAGTACGTAGCTACAACAGCTGCAAATTTAGCCCCGGATTTAGTAGTTAGGTCTCTTTTGCTCGTTGGCGCTGCCCGGGCCAGTTTGTCCAGGCTAAGCAATCGGGCATTAACAAATGGCAGTAGTTGCGCCATAGCACGCACCCATATAGATGAACCGGTGCGATCAAAATCTAAGTGGTCGCGCGCGTTAAACGTAGCCTTTAGGGTCCCCTCTCCACGCGCGAGAGTTTGTACGTAGTCTGCTGCCCTGTTAAGGTTTTCTGTTCTCGCACCGAACTCTTGATAGCGGTTCCACACGTTGGCCCATTTAAGCGCGCTGTCTATAACTGTTTCCGGTTTAACACCCTTTTTAACTAAACGCGATATAGCTATCGGGTCGCTCCCATGAATATATCCAGACTGGCTAAAAGTCGCGCCTGAGGTGGCCATCGCTATCGCTGTAGGCGTTCCTTTTTTAGTGGCTCTCCAGCCATCGGCAAGATTTTTAGCTATATTTAGGCTAACGTCGGTAGTGGCTATAGCTGTAATGGAGTCACGCTCAAGGTTAGCGATTTTAAATGTGGGACTCGCAGTTGTACCTGCGGTTATCGCGTGTTTAAATGCGCGCCCTATTTTCATGGCACGGCTATTTAAGCCCTCCCAGTTAAGCGCAGTAAAGGCTGCGAGGACTAAAGGGTCATACACTTCGTACCATACCTCTTTACCGTCTCTGCGTAAAAATATAGCGTCTTTGCTGGCCTCTTCCTTGGTTACGCGTTTCGCAAGTGGCGGGTTCATTTTTAATGCGAAGTCTATAGCGCTAAGGCCTGCTTGGTTGTTTAACGACGCAGATATTACATGATTCCAATTCACAAGTACGTTACTCATAATGTCATCAAGCTTATGGGTACCGCCTTTTAATTGTTTGTAAGCTGTTTGACGCGCTAAAGATGGGCTGCTCGCTATACGCGGACCGCGCGCGTCCTTCTCGTCTATTACACGGTTAAAAGGGACATAAAAGCCTTCTTCTCGCCATTGCGCGGCTTCTTCAGCGTTAATTAAGCCGCTATCAACACCTATTTGTGTGACGTTATTAGCTAATTTCTCGTATTCTTGTCGTACACTATCGAATAATTCCTCGTCGCCTCGGTTCATGTTTTTTAAAACTTGAATATTTTCCTCAGTGATGTTTCTCTCTTTACCTTCTGCGAATAATTTTTCAGCGCGATGGCCCACCATGTAATAGGTCCATCGCTGTAATTTTTTTCCTAACGGTTTTACAACATCTTGAAGCCCTTTTATATCCGGGTCAACAGATAAAACGCCTTCGCTATCAAGAAAAAGGCCGCCGTTAAGAATAAGGCTTTCAGTCGCGCCCTTTGCGGATTTAGTTAAGTGTGACAGCATCCAAGACCTGTCATCATGCATTATGTCCCTGAATGGCCCGAACTGGTCAACCATTGATTGCCTTATTTTTGCTTTGGAATCAACAAGGCTATCGGCCAGTGCAAGCTCAACTCTTTCAATAAAAGTTTTTCTTTTGCCAAAGCTAGCAGTAACCGCCGCTTCTTCTTTGGGCGTTAACGGGTCAGCAGCATTTTCGCCCTGGCCAGGTTCTGCCATTTTATGGGCCGCCAGCTTAAGGCCGAGTGGTGTTATAATTTCAGCCTCTGCGGCTTCTTTAAGACCTTTAATTTGGGTATCGGTAAGTTTCAATTCGCCGCTAGCTACATCAGCTAAAATCTCGTCCATAGCTTCGTTAACGTCTGAAACTTCGCCTGGTATCTTAGGCGATTTAGATTTTAGGCCTAAAACCTCTGCCGCTTTATCTATAACGTTTTCTCTCGTTAACTCAGTGTCTTTAAGTCCTAAGTCGATATCGCCGCGTTCAGACGCTTTAATTGCATCTGATATTGAGCCGTCAAACATGTCGTCTATCACAGGGTCGCTTTCTGCGCCTTCTGTGATTTTTTCCAGCGACTTGCGTTTACGCTTTTCGTTGTAATCGTTTATCTCCTCGGACACCTTTAAAGGGGGGCGTTTAATCGAGGCTAAAACACTGGATATGCTAAAAGCTTCCGCGTCTTTGCCGACGTCACCACCTTTAAGTTTGACCTCGTTTTCATAACCCTTAACTATGTTATGCGCGTTCATTACAAACTCTTCTGCGGCCCGTTTAGCGGCATCGGCTTTAGGCATGCCGGCGTCCACATATTTGTCATGCGCTGTTTTTAACATTTCTACATCGGCTTTGCTTAGTAGCGCGCCCGCTTTTTTAATGCAGTTTACTAATGTGCTCATAAAAGGAGGCCCCCAAGTATATTAACGAATTCTAAGAGTTCATCGTCTTCTCGACGTATTCTAGCATTTATTGATGACGTTGACTTGCCTTTGCCGGCCGAACCGCCATAGAATTTTTTTCCAAAACGATTATCAGTAGTAGACGGCACTATAGACGGAATGCCAACACTAGCAGTACCGAATATCTCTCCACTAGATATACCTGTAGGCGATAGTGTAACCGCGCCAGTAGTTATAACGGCTGTCCCAAACGATTCTGCGCTTGCTATTCCTGTGGGCGATAAGACATCACCGGCAGTAACCACCGCCGTTCCGAACGATTCTGCGCTTGCTATTCCTGTGGGCGATAAGGTAACCGCGCCAGTAGTTATAACGGCTGTTCCGAATGATTCCGCGCTTGCTATTCCTGTGGGCGATAAGGTAACCGCGCCAGTAGTTATAACGGCCGTTCCGAACGATTCTGCGCTTGCTATTCCCGTGGGAGCCAGGTCAACAGAACTAGTTATAACGGCCGTTCCGAACGATTCTGCGCTTGCTATTCCTGTGGGCGATAGGGTAACCGCGCCGGTAGTTATAACCGCCGTTCCAAAGGATTCTGCGCTTGCTATTCCTGTGGGCGATAATATAACAGTATTAGCAACTATAGCCGTTCCGAACGATTCTGCGCTTGCTATTCCTGTGGGCGATAACGTAACCGCGCCAGTAGTTATAGCGGCCGTTCCAAACGATTCTGCGCTTGCTATTCCTGTGGGCGATAGGGTAACCGCGCCGGTAGTTATAACGGCTGTTCCGAATGATTCCGCGCTTGCTATTCCTGTTGGCGATAATGTAACCGCGCCAGTAGTTATAGCGGCCGTTCCGAACGATTCTGCGCTTGCTATTCCCGTGGGCGATAAGATTACCCCACCCGTAACCACTGCCGTTCCAAACGATTCTGCGCTTGCTATTCCTGTGGGCGATAGGGTAACCGCGCCGGTAGTTATAACGGCTGTTCCGAACAATTCTGCGCTTGCTATTCCTGTGGGAGCCAGGTCAACAGAACTAGTTATAACGGCCGTTCCGAACGATTCCGCGCTTGCTATTCCTGTGGGCGATAGAGTAACCGCGCCAGTAGTTATAACTGCTGTTCCGAACGATTCTGCGCTTGCTATTCCTGTGGGAGCCAGGTCAACAGAACTAGTTATAACGGCCGTTCCGAACGATTCCGCGCTTGCTATTCCTGTGGGCGATAGAGTAACCGCGCCAGTAGTTATAACTGCTGTTCCGAACGATTCTGCGCTTGCTATTCCTGTGGGCGATAGAGTAACCGCGCCAGTAGTTATAACTGCTGTTCCGAACGATTCTGCGCTTGCTATTCCTGTGGGCGATAAGTTAGTAATATTAGCAACTGTCGCCGTTCCGAATGATTCCGCGCTTGCTATTCCTGTGGGGGACAGGGTAACAGCGCCAGTAGTTATAACGGCTGTTCCAAATGATTCCGCGCTTGCTATTCCTGTGGGCGATATATCTTGTGAGGCTACACCCACAAAAAAATCCGCGCCAATAGACCAGGTACCGGTTATGGCGTCACCATCTATATCTATCGAATCTGTGACCCCGCTTAGGTCCACGCCAAAATCTAATGCGCCGGTATCAGAGGAACCTAAGTGGAAGTTGTCGCTCGCTTCATTGGCAAAAGTAAAAGTCTGGCTTACCCTATCGTTGGTGTTAGTTGAATAGCCAGCACCAAAAGTACTGCCATCAGTAGCGTTATAATCAGAAGATGAAGATACGGTGTCGAATATACCGCTAGTACTGCCTTTGATTAAGTTATTTTTAAATACGGCAAGAGCCGACCCGGTAGATTTATGTATATATTCGCAGTCCACAAACGTATTATTATATAAGTCGGTAGCAGCACCAGCGGAATTAAGAAGCGCAGTACCAGCGAGGTCATAAAAAATATTGAAGGCTATTAAAGCAGGTTCGGCATAAGCCTTTCGTATAGCGGCCTCGGTCGAGTCTGTGCCGACCTGTTTAAATATATTTCTTGAAAGTTTGGTATCTTCTGAGCTTGTGCCTAGATATACCCAACCACTCAAGTTATACGTACCCGTATACGAGAACTGCAGGTATTCCACGTTTACGTGACGCGCACTAACTCCAAGTAGTATACCGCTAGCAGTATCACTTTCTATACGGTATGCTGAAGTTGAGTAGACACCGGCGTGCCTGCCGGAGGTGTGCCCTCGTATTGTTATCTGGCCGCCACCGTTTACGTTCCAGCCTGAAAAGGTGACGGGTGTGTCAGCCGTTGTACCTTTACATTCAAATATTATATGTGCACCGCCACCAACAGTGCCCTGACGCGCGGCCTCTGCAGCAGATAAAGACGCATACGCAGCAGTAGAACCGGATAGTACGTCAATACCACCGGTTCCGTCACCGCCAGCTGACGCGGTATTTACATAATAGAAGGTATCAGCCATTTAGGGTATCTTTTAATAGTCTAAGCATACGTTTCCAGGTTATGGTTAGATGCTTGTCAGTTAAAAGTGAACTCGCCTCGGACGTATTAATCTCGTTGATATCTATTACGCGTCTACGGCGTCTTAACATCTCAGGATTTTCGTCTTCAGGATTTACTATTACGACGGGTATTTCTTTGAATACGGGTTCTAAAAAAAAGTCGCGCGCAGCTGATAGCGACGCGAAAGGTGTGTCAAGCACATCTATAGTATAGAACGTATGCAATTGACGCTGTATCTTATTTATAGGATACACTTCTACTAGGCCGTATTTCTCGTACCTCAAAGAAAGCTGCTCGGTTTCATGAGTCTTATCTTCGGCCATAATTAATAATGTGACGGGCATAGCCATAACCACCTCCATAAAAACTTAAATACGTATATTAATAGCCAGTTAGAGAGGGGGGCTAGAACGGCGCTATAACCGGTTACATGAATCGCTAATTAGATTTTAAAGATTTTATCGCCGCCACTGTCCCATGTTACAGTGATATCCCCGCCATTAGGGGTTACAGGTAGACCTGTTGCGGTATCAATGTACGCGATTAACGGGCTGGTGGACGCAGTGCCTGTATCTTTATATACAACAAGAATTTCAGATACAGCTCCTGATACAGCTGTGAACGTTATATCTGCCGCGTCGAAAACGCCGAGGGTGGTAGTTTTACTTGCTAGATTTCCAGATGTCGCGATAACAGAAGTGATGTCGTCAAGAAACTCGTCAACGTCAATACTTACAGTGTACACCGCAGAATCAACTAAAACCACTTTGATATCATCAACTAATAGGTCGATATCACCATCCAAAAATTTTTTTCTCGCTAGACCATAAATTGCATTAGCCATGATTTTGTTCCTCAGTGTTATTTATTAACTTTAGCTCTAATACGTGTCATGAATCCGCGTGAATCGCGTTCAATATCCAGCGTAAAGCCGTCTGGTTTGGATTCCATTGAATATATCAGCTGCGCGAGTCCATTCTGTAAAGCTTCGTTAGAATCCTTAATAGCTGTTAATACATCCCTGTTATCCATGATAATGAGTTTTGAAGGCTCTGTTTCAGGTGCGGGTATCGGGTTATCAGCCTTGATAGTTTTAATCCCCTCGCCTTCTTCATAGACTGTAAACCCCTCGTTTTCAAAGTCTTGTATTGTTCTACCCATAAATGCACCTCAACAATTTAGTCGCTAGGTCGCGTTTTTTACGTGTTTGTCGTAAAACGGTCTCCGCGTCAGCTTGTACAACCTGTACTTTACCATGTTTCCCGGTGACTTTTCTAGTTAATTTTATTTCAGCCAATGGAGTTACGGCTCCAGTTTGTGCCTGGA
>Ga0214472_10001187_pt1 | contig 29833 bp, 30 predicted proteins | sample RVTome_6_FD_207662 | JGI IMG/M metagenome (GOLD analysis project Ga0214472, IMG submission 207662) | Soil microbial communities from uranium-contaminated site in the Upper Colorado River Basin, Wyoming, United States - RVT140D175 | ecosystem: Environmental > Terrestrial > Soil > Contaminated >...
GGTCCCAATTACGGCTGGCGTGCCCCGGCGGTCCTTGTAATCGCGGCTCTGGGACGGGAAGCTATGGGCCCTGGCGACGACCCTGAAGGAGACCCACAAGGTGGCCGACACCTTTGTCCTCGATACCTGTGTCCTGCTCGCCGACCCCCAATCCCCACTCCGATTCGATGAACACGATGTGGTGCTCCCGCTCGTGGTCATCGAGGAGTTGGATCGGAAGAAGACCCGATTGGACGAGGTCGGCGCCAACGCTCGCGCCGCGATCAGGCTCATCGAGGAGCTCGGTGCGTCCCGAAACGGTGGGATGCGCGAGCCGGTCGCCCTGCCCGGAGGGGGCACCCTGCGCATCGAGCTCAATGGAATCACCTCGGAACGGCTCCCGGCCGCTCTCGACCCCCACACTCCCGACCATCGGATCCTCGCCACCTGTCTCAACCTCGTGGAGAGAACCCCTGCCGTGCTCGTCACCAAGGATGCGGCCCTTCGGATCAAGGGAGCCCAACTCGGGGTGGCAGTACAGGACTACCGGGCCGACACCGTGCCCGTGGAGCAGCTCCACTCGGGGCTGGTCGAGCACGCCACCGAGGGTGAGGTCATCGACCGTCTCTTCGACGAGGGCAAGATCGAGTTGGAGGGGATCGAGGGCGAGGTCAACCAGTTCCTCATCCTCAGGGCCGGGGCTTCACGGTCAGCGCTGGCCCGCGTGATCCAGTCGGAACCGAGCGTGATGGTCGAGCGGGTTGGCACCCATGTCCGTGCTTTCGGCGTCGAACCGAAAAATGTCCGGCAGACCGTGGCGCTGCATCAGTTGCTCGACCCCGACATCCCGGCGGTGTCGGTGATGGGCATGGCCGGAACCGGCAAGACATTCCTCGCCCTCGCCGCCGCGTTGGACCAAGTTCTGGAACAGGGTCGTTATCGGCGGGTTTCCGTGTACCGGCCACTGGTTGCCGTCGGTCGGCAGGAAGTCGGATTTCTGCCCGGTGACCTCAATGAGAAGCTTGCTCCTTGGATGGCGGCGGTGCACGACAATCTCTATGCCCTGTTCTCAGACGCGGGAGTGGAGGGCGCCCGCAGCGCCATCGAGGAGTTGATCGACAGGGGCGAACTGGAGATGGCGGCAGTCACCTACCTGCGAGGCCGCTCGATCACCGGGGAGTTCGTCATCATCGACGAGGCCCAGAACCTGGAGCTTCCCACCCTCAAGGTGATCTTGACCCGCATGTCCCGAGACTCCAAGGTCGTGTTCTGTGGAGACCTGTCCCAGGTCGACAACCCCTACATCTCTCCGTTCGGAGGGATGGCCGCGCTCATCGAAAGATTCAAGGGCTCGCCTCTGTTCGGGCATATCACCCTCGAGCGCTCCGTGCGCTCCCCGCTGGCCGAGATGGCCGCCAACATCCTGTAGGAGATCGTCTCAGCCAACGCGTTCGACCTGGGCTGAGACCAGATCGAGAACACCGAGTCCCGGAGCTGGAATCGTGAATGCGAAGCAGGCGCCGCCGAGTAGTTCTGAGGTCCGGTAGCCGATGGTCCCGCCATGCGCGGTGACCAGGTCTTTCGCCACCGAGAGCCCGATGCCGGAGCCAGGCACATCCCTGTTGACCTTGTGGAATCCCCGCTCGAAACGGCCCCACATCTCCGACTGGAACTTGGCGGTGACGCCGTCGCCATCGTCATGAACGGCAACTCGACAACCGCCCCATTCCGGGCCGCGGTCACCAGGATCTCAGAGCCACCGTATCGAACAGCATTTGTGATCAGGTTTACAAGGACCTGGCGGATCCTGTCGGTTTCCGCCCAGATCCTTGCCTCAGAATCTGCCTCGATCCGGATGCCGCTCCCACCACCGGCAGTAGCCACCGCCTCTCTGACGATGTCGGCAGCGCCGTAGTCGACTCGGATCAACTTTACCGACTGGAGGTGATCCCGGGCGACGCTGTACGACTGAGATGCGGATCGGCTCCTGTATTGACAAGATCGGCCCACTCGACGAGGAAGTTGAGCGGGCCCGGCCGAGATCAATGCTCCAGGGGCTTTCGGAGCCCCTATCAGCCGCCTATTCGCTCTCGGCGGCCGGCGAGCAATTCGGCTGCCCGCGCCAAAGTCATTGTCTCCGGCGAGTCACCCTGTCGCAATGACGCGTTCACCTCACCGTCCGTGACGTAGGGGCCAAAACGCCCGGAGCGCACGGATATCGGCTTACCGCTGACGGGGTCGGCTCCGAGCTCTTTGAGGGGGCCGGCATTGCGTTGACCCCGTCGCCGGGGTGGTTCGACCAGGAGTTTGAGGGCTTCTTCGACGGTGAGGGTGAAAAGGTGCTCTTCGGCTTCGAGACTCCGCCGGTCATCGGCCCTTTGGATGTAGGGGCCGTATCGACCGTTCAGAGCCACGATCTCGACTCCGGCTTCGTCGATTCCCACTACGCGAGGCAAGGAGAGAAGACGCAGGGCGTCGTCGAGGGAGAGCTCGTCGAGTGACATCGCCTTGAGCAACGACGCTCTCTTTGGTTTGTCTTTGCTTCCCTCCTCGACCTCTCCGAGCTGGACATAGGGGCCGAATCGTCCGGTTCTCCCGTAAACCGTCAACCCGGTGTCAGGGTCGGTCCCGAAGATCTTGTCCCCGGCGTTCTGGGTCTCCAACAGTTCGATGGCTCGTGCGACCGTCAGCTCGTCCGGAGCCACATCGTCGGGGATCGAGGCCCGTTCCTCGCCGCGCTCCACGTAGGGCCCGTAACGGCCGATTCGGGCCAGGATTGGCTGACCTGACCCGTCTTCTCCGATCGGGATCGATCCAACCACTCGAGGATCGATCTCGTCGAGACGGGTCGCCACCTTCTCCTTGAGACCGTCCGCACCGAAGTAGAAGGCGGTCAGCCAAGGAACTGTCTGCTCCTCGCCGGCGGCGATCCGGTCGAGGTCGTCCTCCATCTTCGCCGTGAAGGCGTAATCGACGAGATTGGGGAAATGGCGCTCCAGCAGGGTCACCACCCCGAAGGCGGTGAAGGTGGGGACCAGGGAGGTCCCCCGCTTCCAAACATATCCTCGGTCCTGGATCGTTGACATGATCGAGGCATAGGTCGAGGGTCGGCCCACTCCGAGCTCCTCGAGCCGTTGGATCAAGGAAGCTTCTGTGTAACGGGCCGGAGGCCGGGTTTCGTGGCCGGTTGGCTCCAAACGCTGCGCAGCCAGCCGATCGCCTTCGGTCAACGGGGGGAGGATCTCCTCACGGTCGTCGAGGTCCGATTCGGGGTCGTCAGCCCCTTGCACGTAGGCGCGCAAGAATCCGGGGAACGTGATGGTCCGCCCACTCGTACTGAAGATGGCCTTCACACCTTCCGAGGTGGTAGCTGCCAGCTTCGCCGAGACGGTGACCCCGACGGCATCCGCCATCTGCGACGCCAGGGTCCGCTTCCAGATCAAGTCGTAGAGCCTGGCCTCGTCCGGTCCGACCTCGGCGCCGATCTGCTCGGGAGTCCGGAAAGTCTCTCCGGCGGGTCGTATCGCCTCGTGGGCCTCTTGCGCCCCTTTGACCTTCGACGCGTAAACGCGAGGCTTGGGTGACAGATACGCATCACCGTAGAGCTTGGCGATCTGTGACCGTGCCGAAACCACGGCCGACTCGGACAACGCAGTCGAGTCGGTGCGCATATAGGTGATGTATCCGTTTTCGTAGAGGCGTTGTGCCACCGACATGGTGCGGGACGAGGAGAATCGGAGTTTCCGGCCTGCCTCCTGTTGCAGCGTCGAGGTCCGAAATGGCGGGTATGGCGAGCGTTTGTAGGGTTTCTGTTCCACCGAATCGATGGTGAACTCCCGGTTGAGGAGGGCCTCGGCCAGGGTGGTCGCCTGCTCCTGGTTCAGGATGAGCGCGCCTTCCTTTGCCTGTCCCGAGCTGGAGAAATCCTTTCCGGTGGCAACCCGCGCCTTGTCGACTTGGTGCAGGGTTGCATCAAAGGTCCTGTCGAGCTCGGTTGCGGGGGCGAAGATCCCTTCGACGCTCCAGTAGCCCGCCGGGACGAAGGCCATGCGCTCCCTTTCCCGCTCGACCACGATTCGGACAGCCACGCTTTGGACCCGGCCTGCGGAAAGGCCTTGCTGGACCTTCCGCCACAACACCGGCGAGACCTCGTAGCCATAGAGCCGGTCGAGGATGCGGCGGGCCTCTTGGGCCTGGACCAAACGTTGATCGAGGTCCCTCGGATTGGCGAACGCCGCCTCGATTGCGGGCTTGGTTATCTCGTGGAACACCATCCGATGCACCGGGATCTTGGGCTTCAGCACCTCGGTCAGATGCCAGGCGATGGACTCTCCTTCGCGGTCCTCGTCAGTGGCGAGGTAGAGATGGTCGACGCCGGCCAGCAGCTCCTTCAGCTTCTTGACCCGATCCTTCCGCTCCTTGGGGACTACGTAGAGCGGCTCGAAACCGTTGTTGACGTCTACGCCAAGGCGCGCCCAATCCTCGCTCTTCGCCTTCGCCGGTATCTCGGCGGCGGAGCGCGGAAGGTCCCGGATGTGGCCCATGGAGGACTCCACGGCGACATCGGCGCCGAGGTAGGCGGCGATGGTCCGAGCCTTGGTAGGGGATTCGACAATGACGAGACTTTTGGTCATTCGCGGGGTGAGTTGACCTCAAACAGCCGGGCAATGTCAACACATCCGCCTTGACACCGGCCCGTTACCGTGCGAGCTGTGTGCTTATCGAGGAGAGATTCGTGAGGCGCTATCTGGCTCTTGAAGGCGGCGACGGCTCGGGCAAGACCACTGTTGCTTCCGCGCTCGCCGGGCGGCTGGAGGCACGAGGCGACCAAGTAGTGGTGGTGCGCGAGCCGGGTGGCACCGAACTCGGGGAGAAGGTGAGGGAGATCGTTTTGGACTCGGACCACGTGGATCGGTGGGCCGAGGTCTTCCTCTTTGCCGCCCAACGCTCACAGCTGGCCCGTGATGTGGTGTTGCCCGCTCTGGAGCGGGGGGCCTGGGTGATCACCGACCGCAGCTACTACTCATCGATCGCCTATCAGGGCCGGGCTCGCGGCCTTGGACAGGAGACTGTCCGCCAGATCAACGAGGTCGGCCTTGAAGGTGTGGAACCCGACCATGTCTTCGTGCTGGTAGTCGACCCGAGCACGGCTCTCGGACGCCAGAAGCGACCCGACCGGATCGGCGCCGAGAGCGTCGAGTTCCAGCAGGAGGTTTACAACGCATACGCCGAGTTGGCCCGGGAAGAGCCGCAGCGAGTGGTTTTGTTGCGTGGCGACGACGATGTCGACTCGTTGGTCGACCGGATCATGGCAGTGATCGACGTTGCCTGATCCTTTCACAGACATCATCGGCCATGCCCGAGTGATCGAGTTGTTGCGGCGGGATGCTCCCGAACCGGCCCAGGCATATCTTTTTGTCGGGCCGGAGTCGGTGGGCAAAGCGCTGCTGGCGAGACAGTTCGCCGCCGCCATCCTTTGTCCCTCCCAGGGGGTGCACGACACCGAATGCCGTTCCTGCCGTTTGGTCGCATCCGGCGGCCATCCCGATGTTTCCGTGATCGAGCCCGAGGGCGCAACCAGCCTCGGGGTCGAGCAAATCAGGTCGGTGGTGACCCGTGCGGCGTTGCGGCCGGTCGAGGGACCCAGGACAGTGTTTCTCCTGCCTGACGCGGGGACGATGACCGAACAGGCCGCCAATGCATTGCTCAAGACGTTGGAAGAGCCATCGGCAGCGGTCGTCTTCCTCCTCGTCTCAGAATCGGAGGACGACTTCCCTCCCACGGTGTCCTCGAGATGTCGCACCGTGCACGTGGGCCGGGTTCCTCTCGCCGAGCTGATAATCGCCCTGGAAGAGCGAGGTTTGGGCGCCGATGAGGCGGCGAGTGTGGCGGTGGTGGCCGGGGGCCGCCCCGGTCTGGCCCTCGCCCTGATGAACCGTCCGGAGGTGGCGCAATTTCGCGATCTCTGGCTCTCGATTCCGGGGAGGGTCACGCCACGTCCCGGCGACGGCCAACGCCTCGCGATGCGAGTCCTCGAAGAGATCGGTCCCTTGGCAGAGAAGTCTGTGTCTCTCGAGATGACCAAGGATGCCCAGCAGCGTGCAAGGCGCAGGTCGGAGCAGTCGCTGCTGGTCAACGGTCTCGAGATCCTGGCCTCCTGGTACGCCGATTCCGCGTCGCTGCAAATGGGGGGGCCGGTGAAGAACTCCGATCTCCCTCTGGCGGCATTCACCGACGTCAACCCCCGGAAGGCGGTGAGGTCAGCGGAACACGTGCTAGACGCGGTGGTCGACATCCAGGGGAGTCTGCGCCGCGAGCTGGTCCTCGCCACCCTGTTCACCGGCCTCGGCTCCCAAGACTGATTTCGTCCCACCCACCCGATACCTTCAGCGGTGGGAGGGAAACATGGGTATCACCACCGCCAAGGGCGAGGTCGGGGAGGCAATCATCCTGGCCGATCTGCAACGACAAGGCCACGGCGCCGCCATCCCCTTCGGCCACGATCTGCCCTACGACCTGATTGTGGTCCGCAAGGAGGATGGCGCCCTGGAACGCGTCCAATGCAAATACACGACCTCCAACGGGCGGGTAATCCTGGCCAAGGTCACCAGCGACTCGGCGTGGGTCAAGCACCGCTACACGAGGGATGTGGTGGATTGGATAGCGGTCTATGACGCCACCACCGATCAGTGTTTCTACATACCTGCGGGAGAGTGGGACGGTCTGTCGAAGATGAACCTGCGTCTGACTCCGCCGTCCAACGGGCAGTTGAAGCGTATCCGGTTTGCCAGCCGCTATCGGGAGTTGACAGGCGATCCCCACGACCGTCGAACGTCTGGCTCAGCACCACCCCTACCTCTAACATTGGATACCTGGCCGGAGTAGCTCAGTGGTAGAGCAACGTCCTCGTAAGGCGTGGGCCAGGGGTTCGACTCCCCTCTCCGGCTCTGGTTAATGCCGGCCGACTTTGGCCGGATGCCTCCGTCTTCCGTTCCCCGTAATCCGTGGGTAGTGGGTCAGACCCACTACCAATCCGTGATCCGTTCCGGAGGGGCTGAGGACGGGACGGTTTACAGAGAACGGACCACGGATCTGTACCGTCCCCCGGGCATGGCGGACCAAGCCGACTTCGAAAGTGACGCACTGCAGTACACCCGGCAGCTGTTCAGTGCCGCGATGCGGATGACCCGCAATCCCTCCGATGCCGAGGATCTGGTCCAGGAGACGTTCCTCAAGGCCTACCGGGCTTATCACACCTACGAGGAGGGCACCAACCTCAAGGCCTGGCTGTACCGGATCCTGACCAACACCTACATCAACAACTACCGCAAGGAGTCGCGACGTCCCTCCGAGGTGGATCTCGGGGCGGTGGAGGATCTCTATCTTTACCGCCGCATCGGGTCGGAAGAGTCCGCCGAGGCGGCTAGAACCACCGAGGACCGGGTCCTCGACCGGCTGGTGGAGTCCGACATCAAACAGGCCGTCGAGGAGCTCCCAGAGAACTTTCGGATCCCGGTCCTGCTCGCCGATCTGGAGGGATTCTCGTACAAGGAGATCGCCGAGATCCTCGACATTCCGATCGGGACCGTGATGTCGAGACTCCATCGGGGAAGAAAGGCACTGCAGCGGAGGTTGTGGGAGTTCGCGGAGAATCGAGGGCTCCTGCCCGAGGACGCGGAGAAACCATGAGCGGCCGCAACTGCGACGAGGCACTGACCAATCTCTATCAATATCTCGACCGAGAGATGGACTCGGCCAATTCGGAGCGCATCCGCGCCCACCTCGACGATTGCTCGGGCTGTCTTGACATCTTCGAGTTCGAGGTCAGGTTGAAGATCGTCGTCAGGGAGCGTCTCTCCGAAGAGGTGCCTCCCGAGTTCATCGATCGTCTGCGGGCGGCGCTGGCCAGGGAATCGGTGGGTGAAGGGTGACGTTGGCCTCACCTCACGACCGGTTGTAGGCTGCGCGCCCATGAAGCGTTTGAGCCGCGTGCTCGCCCTGGCGATTGCTGTCGGTGCGTTTTTCTCCATCACCGCAACAGCTCTGGCCACCGAGGGGTCAGAAGACACGGGCACCACGCTCACTGAGGCCACGGTTCCCACTGTCGACTTCGAGCCGGCGGTCCCGGTTACCACGCCCGACGCCGTCGAGCCACTGCCGGACTGGACCTATCGCTACCTGGTGCCGACTGGCATCGTTCTTGCATTGCTCATAGCGGTGTTCACCACGGTTCGGTACTTCACACGGGTGGTTCGCGAGCGGTACCGAATCGTCGAGGAGTGACCACCACCCCAAGGTCGGGCTCAGGTCGTTTCGCTGGACGGATCGCCGGCACCTATCCGCTCGCCGAGACCTATCACCTGGAGGCCCTCGAGACCGAGATGGCGCGTCTCACCGCGACGGTGTCCAGGCTGGTTCCGGACGCCACTGGTTTGGAGCTCCCCGGCAACCCAAGCACGGTGGTCATCGGGCGATCGGACTGGGTCGAGCGCAACCTGGCCAGCTTTTCCCATCTCGTCGACCCCATGAGGAGACACCTGGAGGAGCGGGTCGCCGACGCCGGCCCGGGCGTCAAGGGGGCGGCGGCGGTGACCTCGCGCTTGATGCAGGCGGAAATGACAGCTGTGCTCGGAATCCTGGCGCGCAGAGTCCTCGGCCAGTACGAGTTGGTCTTGCCCACCGGTGAGGACGGGGATGTCGTGGCCTTCGTCGGCCCGAACATCATGCAGTTGGAACGCACCCATCAATTCCGCCCATCGGAATTCCGGTTCTGGGTGACTCTCCACGAGATGACCCATCGCGCTCAGTTCCAGGGGATTCCCTGGCTCCGTGACTATTTCCTAGGCCTGGTCTCCGAGCTCGTGGACCAGTCGACCCCTGAGCCGGGCCGGCTCAACCGGATGATGGGGGAGATGGCCAGCCGCAGAGACAGCGGAGAGGCCATGCTCGACGAGAGAGGTCTTCTCGGTTTGTTCGCCACCACGGGACAACGCGCCGTCATCGACAAGGTTCAGGCCTTGATGTGCCTGCTCGAAGGCCATGGTCATGTCGTGATGGACCGTGTTGGTCAGCAGCACCTCAAATCGCAAGAGCGGATGAGCCGGGTCCTGAAGAATCGAAAGCTCGACAAGCGCACGGCCGCCTTCTTCCGGATCACGGGCCTCGAGATGAAGCTGAATCAGTATCGGATGGGTGAGCAATTCATCCAGGCTGTCGAGAAGGAAGCGGGTTGGGAAACGATCAATCTCGCATTCCGGGGAGTGGGGAGTCTCCCCACGCTCGAGGAGATCGAGACCCCCAAACGATGGTTGAAACGCGTCGCCTGACCGGGCTCACCGAGCGTCTCGAGTCAATCCTCGATCTTCGGCCGGGCAATCAGGTGGTCGCGCTCTCGGGTGGAGCCGACTCGGCAACCCTCGCCTACCTGATGTCCCGGCGCTCCTCGGGTGCCCGCGCACTGCACGTCAACCACTCCCTGCCGGGCTCGCGTCTCATGGAGGCTGCCGCCCGTTCAGTGGCGACGCTGCTTGGCCTTCCCCTCGAAGTGAGCAAGATTTCGGTGCCCGCCGGTGCCTCAATCGAAGGTCGGGCCCGAACCTTGAGATATGCGACCCTGAGCAAAGCCTCCCAGCCGGGAGAGGTGGTGGTCACCGCCCATACCCTCGACGACCAGGCTGAAACAGTGCTCCTCAACGTCTTGCGTGGAACCGGAACCCGGGGCCTCGCCGGCATCCCGGTTTGGCGGCCACCCAATATCAGCCGGCCTCTTCTGAAGGCCACCCGTTCCGAAACCAGGGAGTTGGCATTGCTCGCGGGGCTTCCCTTCTTCGACGACCCGATGAATCAGGACATGGGGCTGACCCGCAATGTGATCAGGCTTCGGGTGATCCCGGATCTGGTTCGGTTCAACCCACAGCTGATCGCGAGTCTCGCCCGGATGGCGGATGCGGTTCGGGCCGACTCGGACACGCTCGAACTGGACGCCGGGAGGGTCCCGATCATGTTCGACGAGGGAAGGGCCCAGGTCGCGATAGGAGCCCTGACCACTGTTCCGAGGCCGATCGCAAATCGGGCGCTGGCGAGCATGGCGGGGCGGTTCCGTGAACACCCCAGTCTCGGCGCGGAGGAGATGGAGCGGGTGTGGCGCGTGGTGAGGCGCGAGGCGCCAGCCGAAGAGCTGACGGGCGGTCTGCTGGTACGTCGGACCGGGCCCATGCTCAGGTTCGAGCATCTCGCCGGCAGCTCGTCCCCACAGACCCCAACCCCGCTTGGGCCGGGCAGCCATCGTCTCGGGCAGATGGTGTTCGATGTCGATCTCTTTGACGATGTGTGTCGGGCGGCGCCGCTCGGGACCTGGGGTGCGATCTTCCGTCCCGATGCCAACCTCGTCGCCCGGATGACTGACCGAGATGTCGTTGTAGTCGAAGCCGACGGGGAGCCGGCTTGGGTTCCCGGGGTGCGCCGAGCCCCGGTCGCCTGGTACGAGCCGGCGACCCGCGGCTACCTTTCCGTTTTCGCCAGAGAGGAAGCCGAGTGGACATCAAGCCGCTGATAACTGCCGAGGACATCGACGCCAAGCTCGCCGAGATGGGCAAGCGCATCACGGAGGACTACTTGGGCCAGGACTTGCTGCTCGTTGGAGTGCTGCGAGGTGCCTTCATGGTCATGGCCGACTTGGCCCGCCACATCGACCTCCCGGTGGAGTTCGATTTCATGGCGGTTTCGTCCTACGGGGCTTCGACTCAAACTTCGGGAGTGGTCCGAATCCTCAAGGATCTCGACGAAGAGATCGAAGGTCGGCACGTTCTCATCGTCGAGGACATCATCGACTCCGGGCTGACCTTGAACTACCTGATGAAGAGTCTCAATGTCCGCAAACCTGCGTCGCTGGAGATAGCGACTCTCCTCTTGAAGGAGGGGATTCAAAGAGTGCCGATCGGTGTGAAGTACGTCGGCTTCCCCATCGGCCCCGAGTTCGTCGTCGGGTACGGATTGGACTACGCCGGCAAGTATCGGAATCTTCCATACGTGGGTGTGATGGGCGGCGAATGAGGAGGGGTTCGACTATTCGGGTGGGTCCCGTAACATTGGGGGTCTCAACAGGTCCGATTCTGAAACTGAGGTTGTCGTGAACCGCACTCTTCGAACGTTGGTGGTCTACGGGTTGTCAATCATCCTGTTGGCCGTCCTCGCCCAGTGGTGGTTCGATCAGGTTTCCGGCCCGGAAGAGGTGACTCTCTCCGAGTTCATGGAGAGCGTCGAGGCCGGAGAGTTCGCCGAGGTGCAGATCCTGGCTCGCTCCAACCAGGTGCAGGGGCGGACCGACCCACAGCCGGCATCTGAGGAGATCTGGGATGTGGTGGCGAGTTACCCGGAGGGTTCCGAGGGCCAGCTGACCGAGTTGATCCTCGCCTCGGGGGTCGCCGTCAGCTCCGACCCGGAGCCACCTGGATTCTGGGAGCTATTGATCAGCTTCCTTCCGTGGCTCTTCCTCCTCGGCTTCATGGTGTTCATCTTCATGCAGATGCAGGGCGGCGGGAACCGGGTGATGCAATTCGGCAAGTCACGGGCCAAGCTGGTCGGCAAGGAACAGCCCAAGGTCACGTTCGCCGACGTCGCCGGTCTGGACGAGGCCAAAGAAGAGCTCGAGGAGATCAAGGATTTCCTGGCCAATCCCGACCGCTACCGTCAGCTGGGAGCCAAGATTCCCAAGGGGGTCCTTCTCTTCGGCCCTCCCGGCACCGGTAAGACCCTGCTCGCAAGGGCCGTAGCCGGCGAGGCTGGCGTCCCCTTCCTTTCCATCTCGGGATCCGACTTCGTGGAGATGTTCGTTGGCGTTGGCGCCGCCCGGGTCAGGGACCTCTTCGAACAGGCCAAGGCGAGCTCACCGGCAATCGTGTTCATCGACGAGATCGACGCTGTTGGCCGTCACCGTGGCGCCGGTTTGGGCGGCGGTCATGACGAGCGGGAGCAAACCCTCAACCAACTCCTTGTCGAGCTCGACGGTTTCGAAGGCAATACCGGGGTGATCGTCATGGCCGCAACCAACCGCCCCGACATCCTCGACCCGGCCCTGCTTCGCCCGGGACGGTTCGATCGCCAGATCGTTGTGGACGCTCCCGACATCGAAGGTCGCAAGGCGATCCTCGAGGTCCACGCCAAGGGCAAGCCTCTTGCAAAGGAGATCGATCTGGAAGTCCTCGCCAGACGCACGCCGGGGTTCACCGGAGCCGACCTGGCCAACCTGATCAACGAGTCCGCCCTTCTCACCGCGCGCCGACACAAGAAGGAGATCTCGATGTCCGAGCTCGAGGAGGCGATCGACCGCGTGATCGCCGGTCCCGAGCGCAAGACCAAGGTCATGACCGACAACGAGAAAGAGCTCATCGCCTATCACGAGACGGGTCACGCTCTTGTCGGTTATGCCATGCCTAACACTGATCCCGTGCACAAAGTCACGATCGTGGCCCGAGGGCGCTCACTCGGTCACACCCTGGCCCTTCCCACCCATGACAAGTATCTGGTCCGGAGATCGGAGCTCGTGGATCAGCTGGCGATGCTGCTCGGCGGCCGCACTGCCGAGGAGATCATCTTTGCCGACCCCACCACCGGTGCCGCCAACGACATCGAGAAGGCGACTGCGATCGCCCGAAAGATGGTCATGGAGTACGGGATGAGTGACCGATTGGGCCCGATGCAGTACGGCAAGCCCAATGGTGAGGTGTTCCTAGGTCGTGACTACTCACGTCAGCAGGACTACTCCGACGATGTGGCAGCCAAGGTCGACGAAGAGGTGCGCAGACTCATCAATGCAGCCCACGAGGAGGCCAGGTCCGTTTTGGAGAGACATCGGGACGCCATGGAGAGGATGGTGGAGCAACTGCTCAAGACCGAGACCGTGGGACCCGACGACGTGGCGAGGTTGTTCGACGACGTCCCGAAGTGGGAGCACACCGCGGAAGGGGAGATGCGCATCAAGTACCCGGAGAATCCGGTGTTGCCACAGCCACGGGAGCAGATTGCCGCCGCCGAGCAGGTCACTGAGGAAGAGGAAGAGCCGGTCACCGAGTCATTGCGTTTGAAGCGGAGCTTGCGACCCAAGGGCCGCCCCGCCGACGCCGGCGCTTGAGACAGGCCTATCCCTAGTCCAACCGGATGATCTCGATGTCGCCCGAGATCGTCCGCAACCTCGCTCGGACCTGACGTTGGTCATCCCGTTTCGCGCCAGTCGGGATTCGCTCTGGGAGCGCGATGTGCCCGGAGAGAGACCGGGCGTCCAGGGCGATTTTGGTACCCCGAGGCAAACCGATCCGGATGTTCCCCGACGCCGATTTGAGGTTGAGGTCACTGCCCTCAAAACGGTCGATTGCCAGATCTCCCGAGGCGGCTGAAGAGGTCACGTTTCCGCGGGCCAGGCCGACATCGACCGAGCCCGATGCAGTGGTCACATCCAACCGCTCTGCCACGTCACCGATTCTCACGTCTCCCGACGCCGTGCGCAGGCTGACCTCACCCACAGCCATCCCGATCGCCAGGTCACCGCTGGCGCTCTTGATCTTGGCGTCACCGACCTCGCTCAAGGAGACATCACCGGACGCGGTGTCGATGAAGGCTTCGGCGAGTCTTGCCTCGGCGCTGATCTCTGCAGAGGCTCCGGAGATCCGGACGGTGGTGCCGGCGGGGACCTCAACCCGGATCCTGGTGCTGGGCTCCCGACGGCTCCAGCCTTCCCCACCAACGGGGCGGCGCACGGTGACGGTGTCCCCGGTCTGGCCAATCACGAAGTCGTCTTCACGGGAGCTCTCGATATGGAGCTCGATGGTGTTGTCCTGCCCCTCGTGGATCTCGATCCAACCGGAAGAGATGGCACCGACGAATCGGGGGGCGTGGCCGACGCTGAACGTCCGCTCGATCACAGCTCGAACGTCTCCTCGATATGGGTCCCAGACACCCGGCGCCCGGCCCGGGTCCGGAGTGCGTCAACGACCCAGCCATTCATCGAATCTCCGGCCGAGGTGGCCGATTCCTCGATCAGCGCCTTCAGGGAGTTGGGCAGCCGCAAGGTGACCCTCGCCTCGAATTCTTCCTGTAAGCCTGTGGGCTGCGGGCGCTCTTCGGTGATCACCAGGCTTGGCTCGCCATCACTGAGTCGAACCTCGACAGTCTGGCCCACGAGTTGGGCCGAGATCTCCGCCGCTGCTTCCTGAATCACTCCCAACATCGTTCGCTCCAGTGCCGGACGCAGCGCCGACATCAGCTCGGTGGCCACTTCGGCAAGATCGGGTGCCCCGATCCGCACCTGGTTGTCCACCGCGGTCTCGATCTCGATGAATGCGAAATCGAGATGCATCAGCGACTCCTGATCCTGTGTCGTATCCGGTCGGAGAGCTCCGTTTCGAGACTGTCGGCGCTTCTGATCCACATCATGGGAAATCTCCTTGATGGTGACACCATAATGATGTCGTAATGATGTCACTATAACGTCACCTACGAGACCCTGTCAACCTGGATATCGGGTGCTTTGGGAATATGTGACGACGAACGCCTATTTTCACGTGCGATGAGCGAGATTGACCAGGGAAGGATCGAGAAGGCGGTCCGCGAGATCCTGGAGGCGCTCGGAGAGGACCCCGAGCGCGAGGGCCTTGCCGAGACCCCAGAACGAGTCGCCCGTTTCTACGCCGAGGTGTTCGATGGCCTCCACCGCGACCCTGGCGACGAGATCGACGCCTTCTTTGGGGAAGAGCGTTACCAGGAGATCGTGATGGTGCGCGAGATTCCCTTCTACTCCATGTGTGAGCATCATCTGGTCCCGTTTCATGGTCAGGCCCATGTGGCATACATGCCCAAGGGGAGGGTGACCGGGCTCTCCAAACTCGCCCGTTTGGTCGAGGGGTATGCCCGGCGCCCGCAGATGCAGGAGCGCCTGACGGCTCAGGTGGCCGATGCCTTGACCGAGCGTCTCGACCCGCTTGGGGTGATGGTCGTGATCGAAGCCGAGCATCTCTGCATGTCGATGAGGGGTGTGAGAAAGCCCGGTGCGAAGACGGTTACCTCGGCAGTCCGCGGGATCATGCACACCAACCCGGCCACCCGCGCTGAGGCGATGTCGCTGCTCTTCGGCACTGCCCGTTAGCCCGCGTCACTCGCCGTTTACGGTCTACGTTCAGAGCAGAGGAAAGGGTGCTGCGTGATCACGCATTGGAAGCTCGGAACCGGCAACCTCGATGTATCCAGGGGCGTGATCATGGGGGTGCTCAATGTGACCCCGGATTCGTTCACCGATGGCGGGGTGCATGCCGCTGCCGATGACGCCGTTGCCGGCGGGATCGCCATGTACGATGCCGGAGCGGAGATCATCGATGTGGGTGGCGAATCGACTCGCCCCGGGTCCGAGCCGGTGTCGGTCGGCGACGAGTTGGCTCGGGTTATCCCGGTCGTGGAGCGGCTGGCCGATCATGGGCTGTTGGTCTCTATCGACACCTCGAAACCCGCCGTGGCCAGGGCCGCAATCGACTCCGGCGCGAGGATCGTCAACGATATCACCGCGTGCTCGGCGTCGGGAATGGCCGAGTTGGTGGTTGAAACCGGGGTTGGGCTGGTCCTGGTGCACATGCAAGGGGTTCCGCAGAGCATGCAACAGGATCCCCACTACGAAGACGTCGTCTCGACAGTCGCCGGTTACCTGGAAGAGCGGGCCGCACATCTCATCGAATTGGGTGCCGACCGGGAATCGATCGCCATCGACCCCGGGATCGGGTTCGGCAAGACGGTCACGCACAATCTGGAATTGCTGGCCGGGCTGGGCGAGCTCGCCGTGTTGGGATACCCGGTGGTGCTGGGCGCCTCCCGGAAGTCGTTTCTCGGCAGGATCACCGGCATCGAGAGCCCGAAGGACCGAGACGGCGTTTCTGCGGTCACCACCGCCCTCGGATACGAGCGTGGGGCCAGGGTTTTTCGGGTCCACGATGTTTCCTCGTCAAGGGCGGCGCTGGCGGTGGCCGCCACTATCGTGAATCCAGAGCTATGGGAAGAATGGTCGCTGGATTGAAACCACGTGGATTCACGTGGGTGATCACTGATCGTCTTGCCGTGTCCGAACGGGTGGGGGGCTCGGGGTTCCAACATCGTCGTGTGAGGCGCGAGGAGGAGATCACCTGGCTCGTCGAAGAGGCCGGGATCAACTCAGTGGTTTCGATGCTTCCCGGGAACCAGAACCTTCTCGCCTATCGGGAGGCCGGAATGGCTACGTACTCGGTCCCGGTTGCGCATGACTTCGAAGCTTCGGAGATCGACGCCTTCTTCACCACCCTGACCAAAGCGATGACCCGTAACCGCGCCAAGGTCCTGGTCCACCGCGAGACTATCGACGACACCGTCGGCGGCCTTCTCGGTGGTTACCTGGTCGTATCCGGTCTGGTCAAGGACCCGATCCTGGCTTTGGCCGTAATACAACAGATCCTGGGTAGAGCGCTCGGTCCGGAGGGGCGATCCCTGATTCCGGCCACCGCCGATTCGTGACCGATCGCATCGACCTCATTGGTATCGAGGTCTGGGCCCGTCACGGCGCTCTTCCCGAGGAGAAGACCGAGAATCAACCGTTCATCGTCGATGTGGGTGTTTTTCTCGACACCAGTACTGCGGCGGTTTCCGACGATCTCGGCGACACCATCGACTACGGCAAGCTGGCCCACGATGTTCACTACCTGGTGGCCGAGGAGAGCCACAACCTGATCGAGACCGTCGCCGATCGGGTCGCCGCCCTCGTGCTGGAAGACACCCGGGTCGAGCGAGTCACCGTCACCGTCCACAAACCGCAGGCGCCGATCACGGTGGAATTCGGTGATGTTTCGGTGACGGTTGACCGCACCCGATGACCAGATACGCCGTCGCTCTCGGCTCCAACCTCGGCGATCGGCTCGGCCAACTTCGCTCGGCGCTCATGGATATCTCCCGTATTGGTGAGATCGCAGCCATCTCCGGGCTCTATGAGACGGCACCGATTGGGGGGCCAGAACAAGGGCCGTTTCTCAATGCAGTGGTTGTCATCGATTCCGAGTTGGGCGCCGAGGCACTCCTCGACGGCCTGGGTGACATCGAGGATTCCCACGGGCGGGTCCGGGCCGAGGAATGGGGGCCAAGGACCATCGACCTGGACATCGTCTCGAGTGACGGACCGGCACTCAGGACGCCCGACCTCCAGGTGCCACATCTCAGGGCCCGTGAGCGGAGGTTCGTCCTCGAGCCCCTGGCCGAGATCTGGCCTCACGCCTCCGTGGGAGACGGCGAGACCGCCGCCGCGGCATTGACCAAGGTGCTGGACCAAGAGGTCGAGCACCTTCTCCGTGGATGGCAGGACCCTGACCGGAGCTCGGGCCCTTACTGGGTCATGGCACAGATGATCCTGTTCACCGTGATCGCCGTGACGCTCTTCGGTACAGGCTCGCTACCGAGTCTCGATCTCGACTGGCTACGGGTCTTTGGCTTGGTGATCCTCATCGCCGGGGCGGTCTTGATCGTTGTCTCGGCAAGGAGCCTAGGTAAAGCACTGACACCCCTCCCCGAGCCCGCTCCGGGGGCATCGATGGTCGAAGCCGGCCCTTACCGTCTGGCTAGGCACCCGATATACGGGGGGGCGGTTCTCCTCTTTCTCGGCGCCTCGCTGACTCTCCGCAGCGCGATCGCAGCGGCGCTCAGTGCCGGGCTTCTCGGGTTCTTCTTCTTGAAGTCGAGTTATGAAGAGCGTCGGTTGCGAATCGCCTATCCCATGTACTCGGGTTATCGCCGGCGGGTGAGGAAGCGATTTATCCCGTTTGTGGTCTAACGGCCCTACCGGACATGCCTCGAGTCGTGGTAGCTTCCATCCATGGGATGTGGCCGCGGCCCCCCCGAGTTTCTCCATCCATCGACATGCGCCGTCCAGGAAAGGAGAAACGATCTAGATGGCCAAGCGGTCGCGAGTGCATCGCAAGGAAATCCCCGGATACAACGAGAGCAGGCCGTCGCGTGACGACCGCAAGCTGGAGCACCGCAAGGTGAGGCATCACACCCACCAAGTGCTCCACATGGTGGACGATCCGGATGAGGTCGCCGAGTTGCCCGAGGTCCGTGGCACCGGTGAGCACGAGATCCTTCATGAGCAGTCAGAGCCGGGGAAACGCCGCTTCAGAGTGTGGAAGACGAAGTTCTGGAAGAGACGCGACGACTATCACACGATGAAGTCGGAGCTGGATTCGAATTGGCCTGTGATCACATCGGAGCAACTCCGCCAGGAGGAGGCCTGAAGCCCATCGCCGCACGCCACTAGCCTTCCCGTGTGTCAGGCACGGGCGAGACGATGCGGCTGACGATCGTCGGCCCGGGACGAGCCGGCGGTTCGATTGCAATCGCTGCCGTCCGCGCCGGCCATCAGATCAGTGGTGTCCTCTCCCGTTCCGGCGACACCAGTTTCGGCCCTCTGATCTCTCCTGACGGCCCCCTTCCCGAATCTGACCTGCTCCTGATCGCTGTGAGGGATGACGCGATCATCGAGGTTGCAGAAGGTCTGGCGGACAGAGTCGCCGCGATACCAGTGGCGGCCCATCTTTCGGGGTTCCTCCCCCTAACGTCGCTGCGGGCTCTGGCAGAGAAGGGCCTGAGCATCGGTGGCTTTCACCCGCTGCAAACACTTCCCGACCCGGAACGTGGTGCAGACGCCCTAGCCGGGTCCTTTGTCGGCATCGACGGTGACGCGCTGGCCATCGACATCCTCACCCACCTGGCATCCTCGCTCCGTATGGAGCCGTTTCGTCTCGATGACACCATTCGCCCGGCCTACCACGCCGCCGCTGCGGCCGCTTCCAACTTCGTCCTCACGGCATTGGCTACATCTGGCGACCTGTTCGAGTCGGCCGGTGTCGACCCCCGGGTGGCCCGTCCGCTGGTGGAACGGGCGGTCGCCAATTTCTACGATCAGGGTGCCTTGGCCCTCACCGGGCCGATTGCCAGGGCCGACACCGACACGGTGATCGGCCATCTCGAAGCAGCCCGGACAGTCTCCGAAGACGTGGGACGTCAATTTCGCCTCATGGCAGAGGCCACAGCAATCCGGGCGGGACGACCCGACGAAGTCGGCCTATGGACGTGACCGCCACCTTTGCGGATACCCGGAAGCTCTATTCAGGAACAGTGGGGCTGCTCCCCACTCTTGGCTTCTTCCATGAGGGGCACCTCAAGCTGATGGATCTGCTTCGAGCCCAATGCAACACGATGGTGGTTTCCCTGTTTGTGAACCCGACGCAGTTCAACGACGCCGGCGACTTCGACTCCTATCCCCGAGATGTGGTGCGTGACACCGGGCTGGCCTCCGAGCACGCAGTTGACATACTGTTCCTGCCCGAGCACGACGAGGTCTACCCGGAAGGCTGGACTACCACCGTCGAAGTCGGGGGTGTCTCCCAGGAGATGGAGGGGCGGCATCGGGCTGGGCATTTCACCGGAGTGGCCACCGTGGTCGCCAAGCTCTTCGCCGGGCTCCAACCGGACCTGGCAATGTTCGGGCGCAAGGACGCCCAACAGCTGGCAGTGCTCAAGGCGATGGCTCGCGACCTCCGTTTTCCGATCCAGATCGTGCACGCCCCCCTGATCAGGGAACCGGACGGTTTTGCTCTATCGAGTCGGAATGTCCGCTTGGTGCGTGAAGATCGGGAGCGGGCCCTCGCCCTGAGCCGTGGGCTTTCTCAGGCTGCAGAACAGATCGACGCGGGAGAGCGCCGGGGGGAGCGGCTCGAGGCGACCGTGCGCCGATCGATCCGTGATCTGGATGTCGACTACGTGATGCTCGCCGCCCAGGACACCATGACTCCGCTCGAGGCCTTGGATCGACCCGCCGTCCTGGCGGCCGCCGTAACCATTGGAGGGGTTCGCCTCATCGACAACATCGCAATCGATGTCGTGGACGGGCGCTTCGTACCCGACCGCGGGCTCATCCTCGATGAGCCGAGCCGGCTCGGTACCCTGCGCTGACCCCGAAGCAGCGAGCCCGATGACAGACCACGCGGAGCAGGAAACCGACCCTCTGGTTGCAGCCAGACGGGAACGCCACGCTTTGATCCTCGAATCGGGCGGCTACCCCGAACGGTTCGAGCGCAGCGACCTCGCTGCCGACCTCCGGGAGCGCTTCTCCGAGTTGGAGCCGGGCGTCCAAACCGACGTCAGGGTCGCCGTGGCAGGCCGTCTCATGCTCCACCGGTCGTTCGGGAAACTGCAGTTCGGGACTCTGCGAGACCGCAGTGGGGCCATCCAGCTCCTGATCGACCGTGGGACGGCCGGCGATGAGCTCGCCGACCGGTTCGAGATGACCGATCTCGGGGACTGGATCGGCGCCGAAGGGGTGATCATGACGACCCGCAAGGGCGAACTGAGCGTGAGGGTCGAAAGTTTCGTCGTTCTCCAGAAGAGCCTTCGCCCGCTGCCCGAGAAATGGCATGGTCTCCAGGATCTCGAACAGAGGAGCCGTCACCGCTATCTCGACTTGATGGTCAACGAGGAGGCGCGCCAGACAGCGATGACCCGGGTTCTGATCGTCTCCGAGTTGCGTCGCCAGTTCGAAGACAGAGGGTTCGTGGAGGTGGACACCCCGGTGTTGCTCCCTCAGGCCACCGGGGCCATGGCCCGGCCCTTCCGCACCGAGCATCACGCCCTCGGGATGACGATGTATCTTCGGATTGCGACCGAGCTCTATCTGAAGCGGCTGGTGGTGGGGGGCATGGAGCGGGTGTTCGAGATCGGGAGGATCTTTCGCAACGAGGGCATCGACTCCACGCACAATCCGGAGTTCACGATGCTCGAGGCATATCAGGCCCTGGCCGACTATCGGGACATACTCGAGTTGATCGAGGAGGTCTTCGGCGCAGTCACCCAGCGCGCCACGGGTCAGAGTTCGATCATCTATCGCAACGAAGCCCTGGACCTGACCCCACCGTATCGACAGGTGACGATGACCGAGTTGGTCTCGGAGACAGTGGGTGAGAAGGTCGACCTCGACACACCGATCGAGACTCTGAGAAGGATCGGCACCGAGGTCGGGGTTGAGGTTGTCGAGGACTGGACTGCGGGCCGTCTCATTGCCGAGATCTACGAGGAGGCCGTTGAGGACCGGATCTGGCAGCCGACCTTTGTCCTCCACCCCCCGATCGAAGTGTCACCTCTCGCCAGGAGGAACCGTGACGATCCCCGTCTCGCGGACCGCTTCGAGTTGGTGATCGCCGGGTCGGAGTACGCCAATGCCTTCAGCGAGTTGAACGATCCCGACGATCAGCGAGCCCGATTCGAGGAGCAGGTCGCCGCCCGTGCCGCCGGCGACGAGGACGCCCACCCCCTCGACGAGGACTATCTGCTCGCGCTCGAGTACGGGCTGCCCCCAACAGGGGGGTTGGGGATCGGCGTCGATCGTCTGGTCATGCTGTTGACTGATCAGGCCCACATTCGCGACGTGATCCTGTTCCCCACTCTGCGGCCGCTCTGATTGTCGGGTTCTTGATACGTGGCGGCAGCTCCGGCCGACCGGCGTCTGTTCGCCCGAGGCTGTCACGACGCGATTGGTGGTACTAGCGACAGCTGAGGGTGGGCCGAGGGCGAAGTCGGCCGGCAATCAAACTCTTGCCGCGGCCACGCGTTCCACCAGATACGACCCGAGTGCTTCCAGGATCTGTCGTGGCTTGCCGTCGGGGAGAGGAGCGAGCGCCTTGGACGCCATCTCCAGACGACGGCCGGCTTCGGATAGTGAGGTGTCGACATGGCCGCCCGAGCGGACGATGTCGATCACTTCGATGACCACCCCGTCGGTGTAGGGGCGGGTGCCCTCCAACAAACAGCGCACCCGGGAGCCATCGGGCCCGGCCAGGGCCTCGAGCACTGGCATCGTGAACTTGCCCTCCCGGATGTCGGAGCCGGCCGGCTTGCCGATCGTCTCCTCGTCGGCGACGAGGTCGAGGGCGTCGTCGGCAATCTGGAAGACCATCCCGACTTCCCACGCCCAATCGGAGAGTGAATCGACCACGTCGGCGTCGGCGTCTGCCGCCATGGCCCCGAGACGGGCCGAGGTCCGGATCAAGGACGCCGTCTTTCCGGCGATCACCTGCTCATACTCGGCGACACCGTGGTCGAGATCGAAGTCGAGCTGCAGTTCCCGGGTCTGGCCCTCCACCAACTCGGCGTAGGTGGCGGCGAGAAGCCGAACCGACTCCTGGCTGAGGTGGGTGGCCGCGACCTCGGAAGCCCGGGCCATGAGGAAATCTCCGGCAAGAATGGCGACAGTGTTGGACCAATTGGCATTGACCGAGGTGGCGCCCCTCCTGGTGTCGGCCTCGTCGATGACATCGTCGTGATAGAGCGAGCCGACGTGGATCAACTCCACGGAGACGCCGGCCTCCACGGGTCGATGATCGTCGTAGTCCCCGAATTCTGCTGCGAGCAGGGCGAGCAGGGGACGGAAGCGCTTACCGCCCGCCACCAGAAGGTGTTGGGCGATCCTCGTCAGGTAAGGGTCGTCCGCGGTCGCCGCATCCAGCAGACGACCCTCGACACGCGCCGCCGAAGTCCAGATGCGCGGAATATTTATGAGACTTTGGAGGTCGTCCATTCGTGACGATGGTATTACCGAACACAGTCGTGGGAAACGGGCCGAGTGGGCCAGGACCCACCCGGTGTTAAACTTGCGTATGCCAGGCTTTGGAGTGAGAGGTGTTTGAGCGGTTCACAGATCGGGCGCGGCGGGTCGTTGTTCTGGCCCAAGAAGAAGCGCGGCATCTAAACCACAACTACATCGGCACCGAGCACATATTGCTCGGCCTCCTCAACGAGGGTGAAGGCATCGCGGCCCAAGCCCTGGAGAGCCTCGACATCGACCTCGCATCGGTTCGCGACGAGGTGGTCAAGATCATCGGGCAGGGCCAGCAATCGCCCTCCGGCCACATCCCGTTCACCCCGCGGGCCAAGAAGGTCCTCGAGTTGAGCCTGCGTGAGGCGCTGCAACTCGGTCACAACTACATCGGCACCGAGCACATCCTGCTCGGGCTGATCCGTGAGGGCGAAGGGGTTGCCGCCCAGGTGCTACAGCAGTTGGGCGCCGAGCTGCAGAAGGTTCGCCAGACGGTGATCCAGCTGCTCTCCGGGCCCGGAGGGAGCGAGGAACAGTCGGCGGAGCCCACCGGATCCGGGAGTCGTGAGACTGCCGCCGGCGGGTCGACCGTGCTCGACCAATTCGGGCGTAACTACACGCAGTTGGCCCGGGAGCGCAAGCTCGACCCGGTCATCGGGCGAATTCGGGAGATCGAGCGGGTCATGCAGATCCTCTCCAGGCGCACCAAGAACAACCCGGTCCTCATCGGCGAGCCTGGCGTGGGCAAGACCGCCATCGTGGAGGGCTTGGCCCAACGGATCGTGGCCAAGGACGTCCCCGAGAACCTTCAGGGAAAGAACCTCTACTCGCTCGACCTGGGCGCCCTGGTCGCCGGATCCCGATACCGCGGCGACTTCGAAGAGCGCCTCAAGAAGGTCCTCAAAGAGATCAAGAGTCGGGGCGACATCGTGCTGTTCATCGATGAGATCCACACCTTGGTTGGCGCCGGCGCCGCCGAGGGCGCCATCGACGCAGCGTCCATCCTCAAGCCGATGCTCGCACGGGGTGAGTTGCAAACCGTCGGCGCCACCACCCTCGAGGAGTACCGCAAGTACCTGGAGAAGGATTCCGCACTCGAGCGTCGATTCCAGCCGATCCAGGTGGAGGAGCCATCAGTCACTGAGACGATCCAGATCTTGATGGGGCTCAAGGACCGCTACGAGGCTCACCACTCGGTCCGATTCACCGACCAGGCGATCGTCAGCGCTGCCAACCTTGCCGATCGCTATCTTGCGGATCGGTTCCTGCCCGACAAGGCCATCGACCTCATCGACGAGGCCGGGAGCCGGCAACGGATACATCGCACCAGCGACGTCCCCGAGATCACTGCAATCGACGAGAAGCTGTCCCACCTGCGACAGGACAAGCAGGATGCGGTGGCTCGTGAGAACTATGAGCGGGCCGCCAACCTGCGTGATGAGGAGCGAGGGCTCCTCAGCGATCGTGCACTCAAGGAAGCCGACGAGGGCGACACCGGATGGGTGATCGACGAGGAAGAGATCGCCGAGGTTTTGGCGCAGTGGACGGGGATCCCGGTTCACCGGCTGACAGAGGAGGAGACCGCCCGCCTCGTCCACATGGAGGACGAGCTCCACAAGCGGATCATCGGCCAGCAAGACGCGATCACGGCCGTATCCAAGGCCATCCGGCGCACGAGGGCCGGGCTGAAAGACCCTCGCCGCCCCTCGGGATCCTTCATCTTCTTGGGCCCATCCGGAGTCGGGAAGACCGAGACCGCGAAGGCGCTCGCCGAGTTCCTGTTCGGCAAGGAGGACGCCCTCATCCAGCTCGACATGTCCGAGTACATGGAGAAGCACACGGTCAGTCGTCTGGTTGGATCGCCGCCTGGATACGTCGGCTATGACGAGGGCGGCCAGCTGACAGAAGCGGTCCGTCGCAAGCCCTTCTCGGTGGTGCTGTTCGACGAGATCGAGAAGGCGCACCCCGATGTCTTCAACACGTTGCTGCAGATCCTGGAGGAGGGCCGGTTGACCGACGCCCAGGGTCGGACGGTCGACTTCAAGAACACCGTGATCATCATGACCTCCAACCTGGGGACACGGGACCTTCACAAGAAGGCAGTTGGGTTCCACGTCGAGGATGAGGAGATCTCCTACGAGTACATGAAGGGCCGTGTCACCGAGGAGCTGAAGAAGCACTTCCGGCCCGAGTTCATCAACCGGCTCGACGAGATCATCGTCTTCCACGAGCTGACAATGGAAGAGCTCAAGCAGATCGTCGACCTGATGCTGCTTCGGGTCACCGATCAGCTCACCAACCAGCATCTCGACCTGGTGCTCACAGACGACGCCAAGGAGTACCTCGGCTCGAAGGGTTACGACCCCGAGCTGGGGGCTCGACCTCTGCGACGGGCGATCCAGAGACTGCTCGAGGATCCGTTGTCAGAACGAGTCCTGCTCGGTGAGTTCAAGGCAGGGACGACCATCATGGTCACTCTCGACAGTGTGAACGACGAGCTCGCGTTCGAAGCGGTGTCCGCTCCGAATACCCCGACAGTGGAGATGGCCGGTCAAGACTGACCGCTAAAGCGGCCCTGTCCACAGGCCGATCCTATTGGGGCTAGAAGCCCGCAATAGACATGTCCACCGCCTTCGTAATACTGTCGCTCCTCGCCGCGCTGGTCCCAGGTGCCTCTCCTGAGTATGTCCCGGCTGCGGTCCGGGGCTCCTCGTCCGAGTATGTCCCGGCTGCGGTCGGGGGCTCCTCGTCCGAGTATGTGCCGGCCGGCAACGAGGCCTATTACCTCGACCTGGAAGTCGGTGGCTACGTGAACGGAGCCATGGACACCACCCGCCTCATGACCTATCGGGGTTGCACCCTCGAGCGCGACGCTGCCTACATGTACGCCTTGTTGCTCGAAGCCGCAGATGCGGATGGGATTCGGCTGCGCCCTGGCGACTGTTATCGCTCGTACAACAATCAGAAGGCTGCCTATAACCGCCGTTGCCCAGTCACCGAGGTGGATGTCTATTCCGTCGATCCGATGACCGGAGAGAGGGCGCAAGCCGGCACCAAGCAGATTCGGATCTGCACCGGACCGCCGACGGCACGTCCCGGCTACTCCAATCACGGATGGGGTCGTGCCGTCGACTTCGGCGACGGGTACGGGGTGCTCGGCTGCAACGACCGCGCCCTGCGCTGGCTGCAAGGGAACGCCTACCGATTCGGCTGGGTCCATCCGAGGTGGGCTTGGTGTGACATGGACACTCGTGAGCCGTGGCACTGGGAGTGGGCTGGCGTCACCGATCCCACCTTGGTTGGCTACTACGAGTTCAACGAGGAACTCATCCAGATCGCCCAATGATCAGCCAGCAGTAGCAACTTTCCCCGGCAGGCGGACCACCCCGCCGAGGAGAACGCCTATCACTGGCAGGGACAGCACCAACCCGTTCAACCCGGCCTCGTCGGCAATCCCGATTGCTGCCAGCAAGCCCAGCCCGGCACAGATCGACAACACTGCCAGGATCGGTTGCCATGCCGGGGGAGAGGGCCGGGGATCTGGGGCGGGTCGTTCGAATTTCCCGAATACCACGATCAGCCCGATGGTGAGTGTGGCGAGGACCGCAAACCAGATCGGACGTGTGAACCACCAGGCAGCCGACAACGGCTCGACCCCGAGGCCAAACCCTCCTACGACCAGCGAGAAGCCTATGACCAGCACCATCGCGGTCAGATGCCATAGATAGAGGGTCATGATCTGGAGATTGACGCCGACCACGATTTGCCAGACCCGCCGCCACTCCAACCAGCGACGCAACGGCCCTTCGAGGACGAGGACCAACCCGACTTGGAACAACCCGAGGAAAGCGAGTGTCACCCGCGGTGGATAGCTGTTGGTGACCTCCGCAGTGTCGAGGCCCACCATCGCCACCGGGTACGGCCCGGCCCACACCAGCGAGAGGGTCGCTACGAAGCCGAGGAGCATCAGTCCGATCCTCCGCGCCATGCCGTCGAGTTTGCCGTCGAGCCATGCGTAGCCGAGTTGGTGAACGGTTCCCCAGACAAAGACGTAATTGAGAAACCCCAACGGGATGACGTCTCCGCCAATCGACAACAGGTCGGACAGCCCGGCCAGGGCCAGCCCAGCCGCGATGGACCAGAGGCCAACCCGATCCCACAAGGCGAGCAGGGGCGGGGCGATGGTGACGATCACGACGTAGGCGGCGAGAAACCACGTCGGCACCAGAGCAACCTGGGACGCCAGCTGCAGCACCTCCCAGTCGAGCCCCAGCCGAAGGGCAAGCCATCCGAATGCCGTCCAGAAGAGGAGGACAGGGATCACGGGAATCGCCAGGCGACGGAGGCGCGACCGGAGCCATCCGCCGTAGCCGAGTTCACGACGCTGTGCCGACCGCCACGAAAGGGCATTGGAGTACCCGCCCACAAAAAAGAAGATCGGCATCACCTGAAGGACCCAGGTCAGGGGATGAGTCTGCGGGGCCAACTCGAGAAGGTGATTCGGCACCAGTTCTCCGTCCTCGACCGTGATCGCTGCCATCAGCCAATGACCGAAGACGACCACGAGGATCGACCCCGCGCGCAACGCGTCCACGACACGATTTCTGTCTGCCGGCGTCTCCTCGGCGAGACGGGTGACTGTGCCGACGAATCCCACGATGCCATTCTCGCCCGAGACGGCGCGGTGATGCTGTCATGATGGCCGAACCGTGAATGGTCGCTGGTGCGCAGGCTGAAGTCCCCCTACCGAACCCTCTTGATCGTGAGCGGCTCCTATGTGGCTGCCCAGATGCTCGCCGACATCGGCAGTCTCCGGATCGTGGCGGTCGGGGGCTACGCCGTCGACGCCGGCACCCTGGTCTACCCCTTTACCTTCACCCTCCGCGATCTGGTTCATAAGATCGCGGGCAAGGCCGCGGCGCGGACCCTGATCTTCGTGGCAGCGGTGATCAACCTGGTCATGGCCGGCTTCTTCTGGCTGACGGCGAGGCTTCCACCCGATCCGGTGACGGGTCCCCAAATCGAGTTCGGTCAGGTGTTGTCGCCGGTATGGGGCATTGTGGTGGCTTCCATCGTCGCCGAGGTGGTTTCAGAGTTGATCGACACCGCTGCCTACAGCCGATGGGTTGCCCGTTTCGGACAGCGTCTGCAATGGGGTCGGGTCTTGGTCTCCAATACCATCGCCATCCCGGTCGATTCGGCGATTTTCGTAGGACTGGCCACCTTTTTCGGGGTCTTCCCTTCCGAGGTGGCCTGGTCGATCTTCTGGGTGAATGTGGTCTTCAAAGGTGTGGTGACATTGGGCTCGGTCCCATGGATTTACTGGGTGAAGCCGACCCCTCTCCGCTTCGCCCTCGCAGATGACGACCACTAACCTCCATAGCGGGCAGGGTCTCGCCTGCCGTCAATCACAAACATGGAGGAATACTGCGTGAAACGCTTTATGCGGGTCTTCGCCGCATTGGCAGCATTGGCACTGGTCCTGGCGGCCTGTGGCGATGATGGTGCCGCTGAGACCACAACCACGGCGGGTGGGCCAACCACGACCGCCGGTGGAGACACGACAACCACAGCCGCTGAGCCAACGACAACCGGTGCCGAGCTCATCGGAGAAGGCAGGGTCATCGGAATGGCCTTCGACGTGGGTGGCCGTGGCGACCTCTCCTTCAACGACCTGGCCGCACTGGCCTGGGACGACGGAATGGCCATGTACGGGTACGCCGGTGAGGAGCTTGCTCCCGACGCCGGTGGTGAGAACCGTGAGGAGAACCTCCGGCTGCTCGCAGAATCGGGCCAAGAGCTGATCATCGCCAACGGGTTCGCATTCGCCCAGAACGTGTGGCGGGTCGGAACCGAGTTCCCGGACACGATGTTCGCTATCACTGACGACTGCCCGCAGGACGACACCTTCACCGTGGTGGAGATGCCAAACGTCCGCTGCATGCTCTTCTCCGAAGAGCAGGGCTCGTTCCTGATGGGTGTTGCCGCCGCTATGAAGAGCACCAGCGGCACCATTGGGTTCATCGGTGGCGTCCAGGTGCCGCTGATCCTGAAGTTCCAAGCGGGCTTCGAGGCCGGCGCTCTGGCTGCCAACCCCGACATCGAGATCCTGCCTGCCGTGTACCTGACCCAGGTGCCGGACTTCACCGGTTTCAACGACCCGGTGAAGGGCAAGGAAGCCGCTCTGGCCCTTTACGGGCAGGGCGCCGACGTGATCTTCCACGCTGCGGGTGGCTCTGGACTGGGTCTGTTCCAGGCCGCCGACGAGCTGTCGACCGATGACAGCTTCCTGTGGGCCATCGGTGTCGACTCCGACCAATACAACACCGTGGGCGATCCCGCCCTCCAGGAGCACATCCTGACTTCGATGTTGAAGCGGGTCGATGTAGCGGTGGGTAAGGCCATCCTCGACTTCCTCGAGGGCAGTTTCACCCCCGGTGCGGTTCGCCTCGGTCTGGCTGAGGAAGGCGTCGGCTATGCCACCACTGGTGGTTTCATCGACGACATCTCAGCCGAGCTCGACGACTACGCCGCCCAGATCATCGACGGGACGATCGTCGTCCCCACAGAGCCGGAAGCCTGATCTAGGCACTCCTGCTAATTTGCGCCGGGCCCAGGAATCCTGGGCCCGGCGTTCTTTTATCGGACGGGGAAATTGGCCCAGGCACCTGCAATCGAGCTCAGAGGCGTGACCAAGCGCTATCCGGGTGTCGTAGCCAACAAAGACGTCGAGCTCATCGTGTTGCCCTCCGAGGTGCACGCCGTTGTCGGTGAGAACGGCGCCGGCAAGTCCACTCTCATGAAGATCATCTATGGGATGGTCCGCCCTGACGAGGGGACAATCTCGATCAACGGGCAGCCCGCTGCCTTTCGCTCGCCCAAAGAGGCGATTGACGCCGGAATTGGGATGGTTCACCAGCATTTCATGCTGGCTGACAACCTCACCGTCCTGGAGAACGTGGTGCTGGGGTCAGAGCCCCGATCGGGGTTGGAGATCGACTTCGATTCGGCGGCCGACCGAATCAAGGAGCTTGGCGAGTCATACGGCCTGCATCTGAACCCCAGCCAAAGGGTGGAAGCGCTGTCCGTGGGAGAGCGACAGCGGGTGGAGATCATCAAGGTCCTCTACCGGGGCGCCAAGATCCTCATCCTCGACGAGCCGACAGCGGTCCTCGTGCCCCACGAGGTCGACGAGCTCTTCGACTCGATACGCGA
>Ga0214472_10001188_pt1 | contig 29809 bp, 32 predicted proteins | sample RVTome_6_FD_207662 | JGI IMG/M metagenome (GOLD analysis project Ga0214472, IMG submission 207662) | Soil microbial communities from uranium-contaminated site in the Upper Colorado River Basin, Wyoming, United States - RVT140D175 | ecosystem: Environmental > Terrestrial > Soil > Contaminated >...
AAATGAGACCGATGCCTTTTGTAAATTGATCATGACATCAGTCACATCTATATCAGGATTACCTAATTCAAATTGTTTTGATAATTCACCCGCATGTTGTTGTGTTTCATTAACCTGATTTATTGCATTTTTAAACATATTTGAAAAATCCGGACTATTTCCTTTATCTATCGCTGCTTGATTAATACCTGCTGCCTTCTCTGACATAGCGCGCATTTGCACTAACAGTTGATCCATATTGATTTCGCTCATTGTTTGTACCTGCTTTATTTTTAGTTAAGTGGAATTGCGACGCCACGTTCACGCATTTTTGCCAATTTGTAACGCAAGGTTCGCGGACTGATACCCAGTTTTTCGGCAGCAGTTTTTCGACTACCCATAGTTTCTTTTAATACTTCAATAATCATATTTTGTTCGTGATCCTTAAGATCATCGCCCAATGTATTTTCTTTATTTGATTCGATGTCATGACTAAACTCATCCAGACTTTCTGTTTCTTGAAAAGAATGATGTTCAAACTGAATTTCGTTTTCTGTTATCACTCCCGATACCTGAAGAATAAGCGCACGTTGCATAACATTATCCAGTTCGCGTACGTTACCCGGCCACGAATATGTTTGTAACGTATTACAAACCGCAGTAGATATTTCAGGACATAAAACATTATTTTCAGACGCTGCCCGTGCCAACAAAAATTTTGCAACAGGAACAATGTCATCCTTGCGCTCACGCAAGGCAGGCATATTTACAGGAAAAACATTTAGACGATAAAACAAGTCTTCACGAAACTGGCCTGCCGTGACTGCTTTACGCATGTTCCTATTTGAAGTCGCAATAACCCTGACATTCAACGCGATTGAAACCTGATCACCTAAACGTTCAACTTCTTTCTCTTGCAGAACACGCAATAGTTTTGCTTGTAATGGCAAGCTCATTTCAGAAATTTCATCGAGTAGTAAAGTACCATTCTGCGCTTGCTCGAATTTACCCGGGCAGGCTTTATAAGCACCGGTATAAGCACCTTTCTGGTAACCGAATAAAATAGCTTCCAGCATATTTTCCGGAATAGCCGCACAATTAATAGCGACAAAAGGTTTATTGCTTCGATTTGATTGCTGATGAATATATTGCGCGAGCACTTCTTTACCCGTTCCACTTTCACCAGTGATAAGTAAAGTTGCATCACTGTTTGCAACGCGTTTAGCTATTTCCATTACTTCTTTTGTTTTCGAGTCTACCGCAACAAAACCCGTGTCCGTTTCTGTTAAAACTGTTGGCAAGAATTGACTCACCTTACTTATCAGTACTTCCGGTTGAAAGGGTTTAACCAGATAATCAACAGCACCTGTTTGCATCACATCAACTGCCTGTTGAATCGTGCCGAAGGCAGTCATCAATATCACCGGCAAATCTGTTTGAGCAGACTTAATTCGTTTTAGTAATTTAATACCATCCATGTTTGCCATTTGCACATCGCTAATCACCATGTCGATAGATTTTTCCTGAAGAACATCAAGTGCATCTTCACCGTTAATTGCTGCTTCAGGGATATAACCGGCCATTGTCAGCGTTTCTTTTAAGGCTTCGCGTAAATCGTCGTCATCCTCAACTATCAAAACTGAATAACTCATATTAACTCCTGCTTTTATTAACAAATTTTTTAAATTATTTTTTGCCAGTCACTTTATAAACTGGCAAACAAATTGTGAAACACGTTCCTGTTTCAGGCGCATCTGCCACTGTAACCGTACCTTTATGTGCGCGCACAACCGCGTCAACAACTGCCAGGCCGAGACCTGTTCCATTAATACGTGTTGTTATAAAAGGCTCGAATATTCTTGTTTTGATTGTGTCAGGAATGCCAGGGCCATCATCAGTAATTTTTAACTCAACCTGGTTTGCCTGGTTATGTTGTAAATCAATATTAATATTGATGGTGTCTCCTGCGGCCTGACAGGCATTATTGATCAGGTTTTGCAAAGCACTTTTGAATGCATCGCAACTTAGATTAACCTGTACATCTGAAACTTGATTTTTAAACGTAATATTCAAATTACAGTTTTCAATCTCGCTATTTTGCTGAGCAATAAAATCATTAATCACTTTTTCAATCTTCGCAGGACTTGCACTTAAGCGTTCACCTCGTGCAAACAACAACATTTCTTCAACCAGTGTTTCCAGATGCTGTAACGCCGACATGGATTTTTTAGTAAAACGTTTGCGACGTTCAATATCAAGATTGTTCATGCCAAGATTTGAGATATAAAGTAATGCGGAAGATAGTGGTGTACGGATCTGGTGAGCTAATGCAGCTGCCATCTCTCCCATAGCTGAAGCGCGTTTTAAACCGGATATCTGTTCCTGGAGTTGTCGAGTCTCGGTAACATCAGTAATTAGTAAAATCTGTCCTGGTTCTGAATCCAGAGATTGAGTAGAAATATTGACATAGCGACCATCATGCAAGCTAACATCATGACCATCATCCCATTGTGGTTTAAACGCACGGTTAACAACTTCACGCCAACGTTCACCAAGTAAAGGTGTACCGAGTAATTCTAACGCCGCAGGATTACTCTCTTGTACAAATCCCTGTCCATCAATAACCACCACTCCACCTGGTAGAGCTCGCAAAAGATTTTCAAGACGATTACTAACGCGCTCGCGTTCTTCATATTCACGATTTTTTTGCGAACGTGCCAGAACGAGTTCTTTACTTAATAGAGAAACCTGTTGTTCCAGCCCTTCATAAAAGCCGGTTAAAGATGAAGAAACTTCATTGAAATGTTGAAAAGCCTCTTCCAGTGACTCTGTCTTACTGGATTCAGGTTTTCTAAATAAATGCTGCTGTGACATTTCTCACCATAAATTATATTTATTTACCTAAGGTGAGAGCAAAGACTATGCCATTGATTTTATCCTAATGAATACAATAGATTAGGTAGAGTTGTTGTTGTTTGCCCTGGTAAAAATACATTTCCAAGTCAAATTTCCGACGCTGTTTCTTTGCGATGCATGCCTAACTTTCGCATTTTTTCAACCAGGGTTGTACGCCCCATATTTAAACGTTTGGCTGCGTGTGCCACAACACCATTTGATTCATCCAGTGCCTGCTTGATCAAACTCGATTCAATTGAATTAATATGATCTTTTAAATCAACACCACTTTTAGGTAATCTTGGCATACGTAGTTGCAAGTCAGATTCAACGTCATCTTCCATAGACAATTTATTTAAAACGACTTCTGCCTGATATTTTTCAGGTATGTCATGCACATCAATGACACCGTTAGGGTAAAGAATAGAAAGGCGTTCAATAAGATTAGCCAGTTCACGTACATTACCCGGCCATGAATAATGTGCTAAAGAATCGATAGCGGATTGTGTTAACGATATCCCGACTCCCCCTTCGTGTTCCAGACGTTCCGTCAAATCGCTAATTAACATCGGTAGATCTTCAGTACGATCTCTTAATGCCGGCATTTCAATAGGGAACACATTCAATCTATAAAACAAGTCTTCACGAAAACGTCCTGCCTCGATTGCTGATTCCAAATCAACATGTGTTGCAGCAACAATACGCACATCAGCCGTTATCGTTTTATTGCTGCCAACGCGTTCAAAAGTTCGTTCCTGTAACACACGAAGTAGTTTCACTTGCATAGGTAAACTCATATCACCTATTTCATCGAGGAATAAAGTACCACCTTCAGCCATCTCGAAACGCCCCTGACGTGTACTGATGGCTCCGGTAAACGCCCCTTTTTCATGGCCAAACAATTCGCTTTCCAGTAAATCAGCCGGGATTGCACCACAATTAATAGGCACAAACGGTTTGTTTCTTCTTGTCGATTGATAATGAATATTTCGCGCAACTACTTCTTTACCTGATCCGGAATCGCCGATAATCAAGACATTGGCATCAGTACCAGAGACCTTTTCAACCATGCGACGAACGCGTTTAACCGGTTTACTTTTTCCACCAAGACTTCGAAACAATTCCATAGAACGCGGACTACCATCTTCATGACGTGTTTGACGATAGATTTGTATTTGTTGTAATACAGATTCGAGTTTTTGGTAACGTAATGGCACATCAACCGTTGCAATAGAACCTATATCCATTTCCTGATTAAAACGAACTTTAGCTTCAGGGTCATTCAGAAGAATGATCGGCAGGTAAGCATCCATCACCTTTATGCCTCTAAAGATAGAGAGCAAATCCTTGCTTATGCCACAGTTACCAAGGAGCACCATAATGATGCCGTCATTTTTATCAAATCGGGATTGCCAGTTAGCTGGTTCGGAAACCTGTATAACTTCATAGCCCATGAACTCCATAATGACAGCAATGTGATTACGCGTTTTAGCTGAGCTATCAATGATAACAACCTTATTACTTTCAACTGCCACAAGAACATCTCCCAATGAACTAATACGTTGAGACCTTTGCACGAAGCTAACACAGCTCAGTTTTGTATAAAAACACCAGCGTTCTGTCATTCCCGCGCAGGCGGGAATCCAGTCGAATCAAATACTTAACTAGATTCCCGCCTGCGCGGGAATGACGAGAGTGCCAGGATTTTGGGTTAAATAAGCACTCGTGCAAAGGTCTCACGTTATTTTTATTATTATTCTTATAGGCATAGTTAAGCAGTTGGAATAGATAATGTCAAAAATTTGTCGTCAACTAATTAATGACGGGATTCGGAGTTCGGAGTTCGGGGATAGATTCGAGCTACGAGCTACGAGATACGAGATACGGGGTTCGTTGTTCGTTGTTCGTTGTTCGGGGTTCGCAACAACGAGATACAAGATACGTCTTCTAATCACTCTTCACATTTCACACTTCACGTTTCACATTTCCTTATCCCCTATCAAGATAGGTATTTTGCATCTCTTTACCCATATGCAGTTGTTTGAGATTTTTTGAAATTTTTTCTTTTTTATTACTCAGCAAATTTGTGATTTCCTTATGTGTCGACATAAGTTGTTTTAACTGGACTAAATTACTCTGGTTTAAAGTTTGCTTATTCTGCTCAAGAAAATACGCTTCTATTGTTTGTGTATATTTTGGTATTTCTTTTTCCAGTTCGACTATATCCATATTCTTTGCCAACTGATAAAGCTGTTCACCTGAATTAATTATTAAATCAATACTGCTTCGAATGTCTGATTGCATGATTAACATCTGCTTTTAATAATTTTCAGGCCGCCGGTGTAATTTGTTCATGTTCTCCAGTTTTTGTTACTTCAGGATGACTGGCGATAGCATCCCAGGCTGTTTTAATTTCCATTAATAAATCACGAACTTCATCAATTAACGAGATATCATTTTTCATATTGGCTTCCATCAATCTATAGGTCATGTATTCGTATAAATCTTCAAGGTTATTGGCAATTGAGCCACCTTTTTCATGATCCAGACTATCGCGTAAGCCGCCAATAATAGAAATAGCCATGCTGATATCTTCACCTTTTTGAGCAATAGAGCTTGCTTTCATATGTCCTTTTGCCTGAGCCAGTTTTGACATCGCACCATCAATCAACATCTGAATTAAACGATGTGGCGAAGCACTTTCAATACTCGTATGAAGATTAATCTTGTTATATTGCTTTAGTGCGAGAATGTTGGCCAAATTAGGATTATTCATTAACTCTTTACCTCACTGTATAAGTATATTTTTATCATATGTCTAGAGTATTAATTACTTGAGCGATTATTAATATTTTTTATCATGTCAAACTGCTGAGTCAAAAAATTACTGGTCGAATTCAACTGTGACATCAATACATCCAGTGCAGAAAACTGGGCAAACAAACGATCTTCCAGTGCTGTCAGGCTTAACTGCAAATCTGCCAGGTCTTCATTAATATCATCAACAGTGTTATTTAAACCGGTTGTTTTACTATCAATAAAACCATCTGTCTGCGTGTACTGGGTCAGCGTATCGACCAGCCTTGTTGCAACACCATTAGTTGAAGAAAACAGATCTTCAACTTCGCCAAGTTTGGTACTTAATGCGTTATCCAGTTTGCTATCATCAATCGTCAGTGTGCCATTGCTTGAGCTTGTTATACCAAGGTCAACAAGTGTTGTGAAAGAACCACTGATGCCGGTCACTGTTTGATTAATCTGGCTACGGATCTGGTTACTGAGATTCCTGATAGTTGCATCGCCTATTAATATTCCAACCGAGTTATTTTCAACATCAAAAGCAGTGACATTCTTCATATAGGAAATTGTCGAATTGTAATTTGAAACAAACAATTCAATATTATTTTTTATCTCGGCAGTATCCGTTGCTATCGTCAGATCATGTACATTACCAACATCTTCTTTTAACAGTGTTAATGTGACACCTTGAATAGCATCGACAACTGTATTTGACGAACTTAAAACCTTTTGCCCATCGATATAAATCTCTGCATCAATAGCAGCATTGATCTGGGTTAGTTGTTCCGGTGTCGTCACATCAGCCGTATCATAATAAAAAGCTGATAATCCGGAACTATCAGTATCATTCAAATCATCATCACTGACGGTGATGGTTAAGGCATTTGCTGTTCCTGTTTCGTTAGAACTCAGAATAAGTTTTGCAACTGTGCCACCGGCACCATCATCGACATTGACAATGGTTGCCGACACACCTGTATTATCAGTTGCATCATTGATTGCATTACGAATACCGGCCAGGGTGTTATTGTCACTGTTTATTGTGACATCAAAGCTGTCTGATCCTGTTGAAATAGTCAGCGTGCCGGTACCGACAACGGTATCCTCATCAGCATAAGCTGTTGTTAATAATTTTTGTGCCTCGGCATAATCCCTGACTTCAATACTATAAACACCGGCAGCAACAGATCCTGACGTTGTTGCGGTATAGACTGATGGGGCGGCTGAAGTGGCAGAGCTTGCTGCATAGGTTGAAGCTGTTTTTAATTTTGTGGCTGAATTTAGAAAGACAGCGAGGATACTTTTTAAACTGCCAAACGCAGTGATTTCCGCCTGGGTTTCGGAGCTTTTATTCGCCAGTAATGCTGTCTTGGCATTGCCTTCTGCGGCAACCAGACTCTCGACTATTGAATTAATGTCCAGTCCGGAACCAACACCGGGTACAGAAATCATACCAGCTCCTCTTTATTTCAAGTTTCTAATAACTCTGTTAAGGCAGAATTCATACCAACTAGGCACTCGCATTAAGTAATAAACCAACACTTTGATTAAATTGCTGTTGCATGTTTAGAAACTCTTCAGAAGGAATGGTACGAATCGTTTTCTGACTCTCGCTATCGACAACCCTGATAACGGTTTCACCGGTATCTTCATCAACACTGAAATGCAAATCGCGTTTCAAACTCTGAACATGTTTATTCAGATTTTCCGCAACTTGTTCCAGTTGTTCGTTCGATGCTTGACTACTTTCCCTGGCTGGCGGCACCTGTTGTCCGTTACCGGATGACCCTTGCCGCGTTACTGCCCTGTTTGCCTCAATCACCGTGATTTGCTGAGTTCGCGATTCCCCAGCGGCGCGAGACATGTTTTGTCTCACTTCTGTTGTGACTTCGGTAGGCATAATGATTACCTCCAAATAGTTCTAAACTTTAAATGCGGTCGGGCTATTAACCCGACCGCTATTACTATTACTACTCAACCTGATTATTACTGTAATAATGACAGTACTAATTGAGGTTGTGAGTTTGCTTGTGACAAGATTGAGACACCTGCTTGTTGCAAGATCTGGCCTTTTGTCAAAGCCGCTGTTTCAGCAGCGAAGTCAGCATCCTGAATTCGACTACGGGCTGCCGAGAGGTTCTCGGAAGTTACCGCCAGGTTACTGACCACAGATTCAAATCGACTTTGAACCGCACCTAATGTTGCGCGGGAAGAGTTGATGGAATCCAGTGCCGCATCGACAGAAGCAATAGCCGTGTTTGCACCTGTAACACTTGATATATCAAGATTGGCTACAGCCGTACCGGAAAGTGCTGAAGCGGTCGTTGCAGCAGTAAAACCAGCATCAGTCGGTGTTGTACCACCAATGGTGATACCCGCACTACTTGTTGTACTCAAAGAAATGGTACTTCTGGTTGTCGCTGCCGCACCAACACCCGTGGTCGTTGCAGTAAAGGTACCTGACGCCTGGGTGAATGAATGGGTAATGTTACGACCATCTGATGCAACCAAATCTACACCGGTACCATCATCAACCGCTGTTACACCGGTAGCAGCAGATATCGCGTTTACACCGGCAACCACAGCGGCTCGGTTAGTCGATGCTGTAGCACCCAGTGTAATCGTGCCAGTGGTGGTGCCATTGACGGTAAGAGTACCTGTACCAGCAGTCGTGCCTGTCGTACCACCACTCACAGTAAGTGAATTAGCCGTTGCTGTTACATTAGTACCGGACAATGAATTGATTGAAGCGGCAATATCCTTTGCATCGTTAGTCGCTTGTGCACCCAGGGAAATACCATTGATAACCACATCTCCAGCGGCAATAGCATTTGCCGTTACAGCACCACCGGTCACAGAGGCCGAATAGCTGGCACCCAAATCACTGGTTCGGGCACTGGCAATAGATGAAAGGGTAATGGTCTGGTTTGCATTCGCACCCACCTGGAATTGTTGTGAGGTAAATGTTCCGTCTAACAAGTTCACATTGTTGAAACTGGTGGTTGAAGCGACACGATCAATTTCAGATATCAATTGTGCTGCTTCTGTTTGTAGCGCGGCACGGTCAGATGCACTATTGGTTGCGTTGGCTGACTGGATGGCCAGTTCACGAACACGTTGTAAGTTATCGGTAATAGTACCCATTGCGCCTTCAGCTGTTTGCGCTAATGAGATACCGTCATTTGCGTTTCTTCCTGCCTGATTCAGACCACGAATCTGGGCAGTCATTCTGTTGGAAATAGCAAGACCCGCAGCATCGTCCTTCGCGCTGTTGATTCGCATACCGGATGATAGTCTTTGTAATGCTGTTGCCAAACCGCTACCTGATGTATTCAGGTTACGCTGTGCATTTAAAGACATAACGTTAGTATTAATTACTTGTGGCATAATTCTACTCCTTTATATTCCCTGCTAATTTTTCTTAATTAACAAAGATAAGGTTTATCTCTAGCAGATATATCAACCATCAAGGACGATATTCACTGCTTCCGAAAAGGTTATCGGAGTAGCAAAAAAAAACTTTAGCTAAATTTCACGCTAAGGAGTCAGGAGATAGTAGGTCGGGCTTCAGCCCGACATGTCGGGTTAAAACCCGACCTACAGATTTATGGAGAGGAGATGGCTTATACCGATTTACGGAAGGGGCGCTTTTCGCAAGCTGGCATGGTGTATCACATTACAACTGTGACGCAGGGTCGCGTACCGCATTTTGCTTCGTTGGGTAACGGGCGGGAATTGATGGGATTGGAAACCGAGGGGCGTGCTGAGACCTTGTGTTTTGTGGTGATGCCGGATCATTTACATTGGTTGATGGTTTTGCACGAAGGCAAGCTGTCCGATGCTGTGCGGTTGCTGAAGGGACGTTCGGCCCGTGCGATGGGGCACGCGGTTTGGCAGGCAAATTATTTTGACCATGCTGTGCGCAAGGATGAGGATATACACCGCATGGCGCGATACATTGTGGCGAATCCGCTGCGGGCTAATTTGGTTGAACGAATTGGCGATTATCCGTTGTGGGATGCGGTTTGGTTGGATTAGGCATTGTCTTCGGTTATGGGGATGTCGGGTTAAAACCCGACCTACAGACGATCTGTGTGGGAATGCATATCGAAGCGAAGACGATCCCCGGCTGCCTGAGTGGGTCAAAGGCTTCTCCTAAATCCTATCCCCTATCCCCTATCCCCTACATCTTACAGATGATCAAAAAGAGACAAACCCTGAATACGGGTGTAGGTTGTTTGAGCCGCTTCCAGGGAAATCAGACGTGATTGTAGTTCAACCGCTGCTTCGGCAATATCAAGATCTCTTACCTTTGATAAAGTCGTCGCCATTTCAATCTTGAAACCTTCATTAACATTGATCTGATCATCAATCGTTTTAAGCCTGGCACCAATACTGGTACGAACGCGCGTGACATTATCAAACGCCAGATCGATTTCACTTAATGCCGGATTAATTAAGTTAAGAATGTCAGATTGACCCGCTGGACTTGAGGTTGTCGTTTCCAATGCTGTCACCAGCTTATTAACCGAAGTAAATATATCTTGTGTCGTACTAGGTGATAGTGTGAATGTATCACCGGCGACAGGTTCACCGGTTATTCCTGTTTGAAGACCATTAAACTGAATCGTACCAGCACTGGAAAAAGCGGTACCGGCGGGGATGACCACACCACTTGCCACACCGCTTACACCATAAGTGAGATTTCCGGGTGTACCACCTACAGTGATTGTATAGGTATCTGAAACATATGCCGTTGGATCGACTACCTGCCCCACATCAAAAACACCGGTACCGTTATTTAAGGCATTGGCATTTGTCTGGAATGTACCATTACCATTTTTCACATTAACAAATACATCATTACCGGAATCGCTATCCATCATTTGACGACCGGATGAGATCTGTAAGGCACGCTGCCCCTGATCACCACTATAGGTAAAAGTTCCATCTGCGGCCTGAGTAAAGGGTTTGGTTGTCACTTTATAACCGGAAAAAAGATATTCCTGATTCGCATCCATGGTATTGGCAAGACTAACCAGTTCATTCAATCGTTCACGGACTTCCTGAGCCAGCGCCTTACGATCAACATTATCTATCGTGGAATTAGTCCCTTGTATGGCTATTTCCCTGATCCGAATTAACGAATCCTGTACGCTATCCAGCGTAGATTCTTCCAGTGTTAATCTATTTAATGCATTCTCTGCATTACGCTGATGTTGATTCGTTACCGAAATTGCTTGTTCAAGTCTTAAGATCTGTGCCGCACCGGTTGGATCATCAGACGGTCTGAGTATACGTTTTCCCGACGAAACCTGTTGCTGTATATCAGAAAGCCGTTTTTGCTGTTCCAGAATACTGCTAAGACCTCTTTGTGTGAAATAAGCTGTTGAAACTCGCATAATCTGGTTCCTATCGGAATGCGTTAATTAATGAGTTAAAAAGGTTATCGGCTACACTTATCATTTGTGCAGCAGCCGAATAGGCCTGTTGAAATTTAAGCATATTTGCAGCTTCTTCATCCAGGTTAACACCGGAAACACTTTCCCTGGCTTCAATAGTTTGTTCTTTTAATATGTTCAATGCGGCACTACTGATTTCTGATTGACGTGTCGTCGAACCGACACCGGCAACCAATTGACCATATGTATCCGTGTAGGTCGCCGAACCATTTAATAACAAACGATTTGATTGTAAACCACCGAGTAACAAACCATTACGATTATCACCGTCAGCGCCGGTATTATTCTGGATTAAAAATCCATCACCATCTTGAGGATAGCCTGAAATAGTAAATGTCGCATTGCCCGCAGCAGCAATGGTAAATTGTTTACCGGCATTATCTGTAGCCGGATTGTAGGCTAATGTACCGCCAGGTGGTGAAGAAATGTCAAATCGATTATTTGCCGCATCGAAAGTCAGCGTAATATTTGAAGCTAAGGGTACGCCTGTCGTAGATGAAATATTTACATCTGAAATTGCTGCACTACCGGTATTAATCGGTATGCCTGAGGCATTCGTAACAGCACCTCCTTTTAACGGACCTGCTACAGCAACTTTCCTTGGATCGGAAATCAATACCGTGATATCACTGGCACCGTTAATGGTTGGACGAATAATATACTGGTCACCCGCTGTTGCGCCTGCTGTTATATTTAATGTGAACCCATCAACTGCCGGCGTGGTATAAGGCGAAGTGCCGCCGGTATTGATTGCCGTTGTAGTGGCATCGCTCAACCGCGTTAAGGTATAACTATTACCACCATTAAACGTCAAATTATAATCGCTGTCAGAAAGTGCTGAAGGATCGGTTATAACTGATGTAACCGTACTTGGTGCAGAACCCAAAGCAGCAATAGCGGGTCCGCCCACATTAAAGAACGCCGTATTTACATCACCATCCAGACTCGCACCTAAACGATGTTGATCATTAAACGTTTGAGCAAGTCCAATTGCCAAACGACCCAATGCATTTTTTGCCGGCTCCAGCATTTGTGTTTGAAAGTTAATCTGTCCGCCAAGTGAACCACCACTAATACTGTCGGTAATAACGCTTGAATTGAATTGATCAACCAGTGTTATTTCATAATGACCTTCATAGGTTTCAGTAACAGCCAGAGAACCGGCATTTTTACTAATTACCAAAGGTTGTCCCTTACCGATAAACACATTTAATGAACCATCAGCTTCTTCAACCGTTTTAACGGTAACCAATTCGGCCAAATCCAGTATCAGTACTTCGCGCTGATCAAGCAAATCATTGGGTTGTCCACCAATACCGCTCGCTTCGACAATACGTGAATTAATTTCAGCAATAGATTTAGCAATCGTATTAATATTACTGATATCTTCGCCAAGTTGAATTTTTACTTCATCGCCTAAATCAGATAAGCGATCATCGAGAAATTGAAAACGCGCCGCCAGCGAATTAGCTTCACTTATCATGACCTGTCTTGCTGTTGCTGATGAGGGCAAATCATTTACATCCTGAATAGAGGCAAAGAAATTTTGTAAACTTGGACTCAGACCCGTGTCATCATTGGCCAACATATTGTCGACACGACTTGCCAGTGATAAAAAAGTGTTGATATCACTCGAACTACTGGTGCTTGTTCTTAACTGTGATGTAAGAAACTTATCTGTAATACGCGTGACACTCGACGTCTCGACACCACTACCAATATAACCAACACCTTTATATTGTGCTTCACGTGCAACCAGGTCGACACGTTGGCGACTATAACCTTCCGTATGAACATTGGAAATGTTATGGCTAGTCGTGGCTAAACTTCGCTGCGAGGCGAGTAATCCACTGATTGCTGAATTAAGAATACTCATGAGTATTTATCTGATAACTAAATTGCTTCACGTTGCGCAATGTCAATCACCTTACTGGCATATTGCGGATCGGTAGCATAACCTGCGTCCTGTAATGCTTTGATATAACCTTCTCCATTACCAATGTTTTTTAATGCTGTACGATATCGATCGTTGCCTTTGATAAAATCAACGTAGTCTTCAAAACTTTGTTTATATGATTCATATACTTTGAAATTTGAAAACTCGCGTTTCGCTACACCATCAACATATTCAAGAGAGCTGACATTGACGTATTGCCCATTCCAACGTTCATCCGCTTTTATACCAAAAAGATTATGGCTGCTTTGGCCATTACCATGCTGAATAACTTTATTACCCCAGCCTGTTTCCAATGCCGATTGTGCTAATAAAATATTTGCTGGAATACCTAATTCTTTAGCTGCCGCTTCTGCATAAGGTCGCATTACGTTAATAAACTCTTCAGGCGTTTTAAAACCGGTTTCCTGCGTCTTTATATCGCTGGAAAGTTTTAACATTGTACGTTCGAAGTTAGTCCGTTCAGGTAATGCCTTTAATTCACCTGATTTGCTGCTGTTATTATTACCAAGTTGTCTAACAATACTATCCGCTATTCCAAACATTCTTTTCTCAGATAGGTCTAATGACAACTGTTGATCCATCATGTCCTGATATAAACGTGATTGATCCGAATCAAATATTCCATCACCCAAATTTGCATCACGCATTTGCTTTAGCATCATTTTGACAAAAAAGGCTTCGAATTGATCTGCAACTTGCTCAAGTGCTTCAGGCGAAGAATTTTTCGCAGCAAGCTTAAGCTTTTGCAAACCGGCAAATTCGGTATATGTTTTTGCGCCAGAGAGATCGGTTTCCATAGTCTTTACTCAAATGTCATTTGTTAAATAACAATTAGCTCTGCACGAAGCGCGCCAGATTCTTTTAATGCTTCAAGTATCGCGACCAGGTCACCGGGAGCTGCTCCAACCTGATTCACTGCACGAACAAGATCATCTAAAGAAACACCCGGATTGAATAAAAACATACGGTTATTTTCCTGCTCAATAGAAATATCAGATGAAGGAACAACCGTAGTTGTACCATCAGAAAAAGCAGCTGGCTGGCTGATAACAGGATTATCAGTAATCGTTACTATTAAATTACCATGTGATACCGCTGCTTCATCGACAGTAACATGCTGGCCGATAACAACTGTCCCTGTTCTTGAATTAACAATCACTCTTGCTGGCGCAGAACCGGGTTCAAAGGTAATGTTTTCGACTAATGAAGCAAACGCAACCCGTTGTGAATAATCAGCCGGAGCGGTAACGCTTATGGAAGTGCCATCGACCGCTTGTGCGGTGCCAAGGCCAATCCATTCATTTATGGCATCTGCCATACGATTGGCTGTTGTAAAATCCGGTTTATGTAAATTCAATACCATTGAACCTGATCGACCAAAAGAACTGGGTACTGATCGTTCAACAATAGCACCATTAGGTATACGGCCTGCGCTCGGAATATTAACCGAGACACTTGAGCCATCATTCGTTGCTACACCAAACCCTCCAACAACAACATTACCCTGTGCCATCGCGTAAATATTTCCATCTATACCTTTCAGTGGCGATATCAGTAAACTACCACCACGAATACTTTTAGCATTACTTAATGATGAAACAGTAACATCTATTTGCTGTCCTGGTTTTGAAAAAGGCGGAAGCACCGCATGAATAACAACAGCCGCAACATTCTTTAATGTTGTTGGCACGGTATCCAGAGAAATACCAAACTGTTTCAACATACTTTGCAAACTTTGAGTAGTAAAAGGTGTCGATGTATCACCTGTGCCATCCAGACCAACAACCAGTCCATAACCAATTAACTGGTTATCACGTACACCAGCTATATTGGCCAAATCTTTTATACGCTCGGCAGAAACAAATGTTGAAGTAAGTAACAGCGATGTTGCGATCAATACTTTCAGTGTTTTCATGATCATTATCCTGTATTAATAAGGCATAAACGGGCTGGCAAAAAATCGTGCTAACCAGCCACCTTTATTTGAGTCAGCAATAGCGCCTTCTCCAGTGTAATTAATGGTTGCATCAGCAACCTGTGTAGAAAGAACTGTATTATTAGTCAAGACATCGACTGGACGAATAATGCCGGATAGCTGCACATATTCGACGCCATTATTTATCGTTACTCTTTTTTCGCCACGTATGATTAGATTTCCATTTGGTAAAACTTCTACTACAGAAACAGTAATATTGCCGGTTAACAAATTACTTTGTTCTGCTGAGCCATCACCTGCGAGCGAATGGTCTGAACTTAAACTCGAACCCAGATTTAATCCTTGTGTAGGTGTTAGCGGCAGAAATTTTGGTAAATCAAAATCAGGTGATGCACCTAATATTGTTGGATTAGTAATTGTACTTGTCGTCGCTTTCGTAACATCAGTCGTTGCTGCTTTTGTTGCGTTTGTCGCTTCATTTAACACTACCGTCAAAATATCACCTACTCTGCGCGCTTTATTATCTTCAAATAAACGCATGTCGAAACCTGGTTTATAGATCGCACCATTAGATTCCGGCTCTATCGGCGGCAATGTTGGTCGCACAGCGGCAAAAGCAGGATCACGCTTTGCCTGTGTCTGACAACCGGTAATTAATAATAAGAAACTTAACAGCATGAAAACTTTGGGAAATATAGAATTACTAAGATGCATATTCATTATTGTCACTCGCTTTTAAAGATTGTTACTGGCGTATTGCAACATTTGATCCGAAGTTGATATTGCTTTTGAATTCATTTCATAAGCGCGTTGAGTTTCAATCATATTGACCAGCTCTTCGACAACATTCACATTAGAACTTTCCAGAGACCCCTGTAGCGTTCTTCCCAAGCCACTTACACCGGGACTACCCGATGTAGGAGAACCACTGGCTGCGGTTTCTTTTAGTAAATTGTCACCCATAGGCTGCAAACCTGCTGGATTAATAAAGTCAGAAATTTGTATTGCGCCTATTTGAGTAGGTGTCGCGCTACCTGAAACCAAAGCACTAACGACACCATCTTCACCAACGGTAACACTTAATGTATTTGCCGGTACTGTAATTGAAGGCTGTAATAGGTAACCGTTCGATGTCACCATTCGTCCTTGAGAATCCAGTTGGAGAGTACCATCGCGTGTATATGCAATGTCACCATCCGGTAACAAAACTTCAAAGAACCCTCTTCCACTTATAGCCATATCCAGCGGATTTTCTGTTTGAATAATATTCCCCTGACTATAAAACTTTTGTGTCGACAGTGTTCTGACACCGGTACCAACCATTAAACCTGAAGGTATTTCTGTATTCTGTGATGATTGTGCACCAGGCTGTCTTACTGTTTGATACAACAGATCATTAAAAATCGGTCTTGAATATTTGTAACCGGTAGTATTGACGTTTGCCAGATTATTAGAAATCACTGACATACGTGTCTGCTGTGCATCCAGACCTGTTTTTGCAATCCATAATGCTTGTGTCATTTTATTTCTCCAACTTTATCTAAACAAACAGATTAATTAAGTGAAAGTATTCGTGTTCCTACTTCATCGTTTTCTTTAGCTGCAGCCATTGCCTTAACATTCATTTCAAACTGACGTGCAAGCTCAATCATGCTGACCATTTGACCAACAATACTGACATTACTGGTTTCAAGAGATTCAGGGGCAACCAGAACAGTGGCATCCGCGGATGCCGGTTCATCACTACGAAGACGAAACAATCCATCTATACTTTTGTATAGTTCTTCCGTTGACGGGTTTACCAGTTTAATTCGATCCAGTGTTGCCAGTGATTTTTCATCCTGACCAGCGGGTCGAATACTAATCGTGCCATCGGTGCCAATAATCACTTCTTCTGCCGGAGGCATAGCAATAGGACCACCGTTACCTAATATCAGTTGGCCATTACCATTTTCTAATAAGCCGGCATTATTGACACGAACATCACCACGGCGAGTATAGGCTTCACTGCCATCAGCTGCCTGCACTGCAATCCAGCCTTCTCCATTGATAGCAAAATCAAGTGGATTACCTGTGTGATAAATAGTGCCATGACTATAATCAATCCCGGGTCTTTCAGACATAGCATAGACTCTGGAAGAAAGCCCATCACCAAACACCGGCATACTTCTAAATTGCTCCAGGTCTGCACGAAACGCTGGCATGGAAGCATTAGCAAGATTACTCATAACAGTGGATTGACTTAACATCGTATTAGTCGATGCCGTCATTGAAAGATAAATAGATTTATCCATGATTTATTCTCTATTTTAAGTTAATGATGGATTGAGTGATTGTGTCAGAAGTACTGATGACTTCTGCATTAGCCTGAAATGACCTTTGCGCAATAATCATGTTGACCAGTTCTTCAGACAAATCGACATTGGATTGTTCTAATGCACCTGACTGTAATAAACCCAGACTTGCCGTACCCGGTACACCTACCGTTACTGCACCGGAAGAGAATGTTTCACCCCAGGAAGTATCACTAACGGGCTGTAAACCTTGTGAATTGGGAAAATCAGCAAGCGCAATCTGACCTTGAACACTGGATTGACCGTTAGTAAAACGGGCAAAGATGATACCTTCACTATCGATATCCAGACCACCGAGTCGCCCTGTGGTATAACCGTCCTGAGATAAGGCATTAACAGAAAATGCACTGCCATACTGGGTCGTTGCAGAATAATCCTGAGCCAAAGTCATTGCCGCACCACCACCTGAGGGAGTAAACGATGGCGTTGTTATGACACCACTTGCCGGAGTCGTTAATGCACCTGTGGTAGAAAAAGCAATGGTGTCCGGCCCATCAACCTGTGTGCCATCGACAAAGGTATAAGAATTCCATGTATTAGCAGTTGCTGTTTTTACATAGTACATTGATGCTAAATGTGAATTACCCAGACTATCAAAGATGGATGTCGAGGTTGAGTGATTATATGAATTTGGATTAGAGACACTAAATGTACCGACAGCAGGCGGCGTCTGTGCCGCATCAAAATTTAAATCAATCGTCATGTTGGCACTTGCCTGGGGCGCAATGTTTGTAGTATTAACTCGTATAGGCCCGGCGGCACCGATTATGTTGCCACTCGAATCAGCACCGAAAGCGATTAAGTTCTGACCTTGAGCATTTGCCAGATAACCGTTTCTATCTACACCAAAAGCACCACCGCGTGAATAAATTTGCGTACCACTATCATCGAGAATAAAAAAACCGGTGCCATTGATTGCCATGTCAAGGTTGTTATCAGTAAAGGCAATATTACCTTGCGTGAACTGTTGTTTTATTGCTGACAGACGAACACCACTTCCGGGTGTGCTGCCGCTACCACCAACACTGGATACAGCGAATACATCGACGAATTCAGCACGTGACTTTTTAAATCCGGCTGTATTTGAGTTAGCGATGTTATTACCTATTACATCCAACTCACCTGAGGCTGCTTTTAACCCACTAATTGCTACTCTAAATGCCATTTTCTTTCTCCTGATGAATCACTAGATTATTCATTTACATAATTTCTCTAACTTCATTAATACTTACTGTGCCGAAACCGTTAAGATTTAGTAAGGGTTCGCCACCTGTTTTATTCAATGTCACACTATCAACTTTTGCATTGACTAATACTGTTTGTGCAACTGCATCGCCATTGACCAGTGCTGCCGCTTCAATAGTGTATTGACCTGTAGGCAATGGATTGCCTTCATTGTCTAATCCATCCCATGAAAATTTTGTTAAACCTGCTTGATGTGTACCAAAATCAACCTGTCGAACAGTTTGTCCGGCGGCATCAGAAATATTGACAATCAGGTTCGAAGTTGAACTGCCTAATTCAATAGCACCGGAAATTTCTCCACCGGCAAGCAGTTGCGCTGTGTCACCCGGAACCAGGACAGTAGTTCCTACCATCGTCGAAGCCTGAAGCGCCTGGCTTGATTGAAGTGATCCGGCCAGGCTTGCAAATGAACTGTTCAATTCAGTAATACCATTGACGGTACCAAACTGCGCCATCTGACTTAGAAAATCACCACTTTCCATCGGATTTAGAGGATCTTGATGCTGGACTTGCGTTAACATCAACTTAAGAAAAGCATCTTGTCCTAAACCATCATTTTCATTCTTTGTCGGTTGTTTAATAGCAAGATGTTGTAATTCAGCAGGTAGTATTGTGTTTGAATCTGCCATGTTCTATTCCTCTAAAATAATCTTAATTCGTTTTATATACTCTAAATACTATTGACCAATACTACTGGCCTATACTCAGGGTTCTTAATAACATTTGTTTTGATGCATTTATAATTTCGACATTGTTTTGAAACGATCGAGTTGCCGACATCATATTGGTCATTTCTTCAATAGAATTCACATTAGGATAATAAACATATCCTTCTTCATCAGCGTTTGGGTGAGCCGGTTCAAACTCTTTACGCAGTGGTGATTGGCTTTCAATAATGCCTGAGACACGAACGCCATTGCTTAAACCATTATTCATTGAATCTGAATAAATTGTTTCAAAAACCGGATGTCTTGCTCTATATGTACTTCCTGTACTGCTACCAACTGAATCTACGTTAGCCATGTTACTTGCGGTTACATTTAAACGTACCGTTTGTGCGCTCATAGCTGAACCGGCAATTTCAAACACATTTAATAAAGACATTAGATTTCACCTCTTATCGCTGTCATCAAGCCACTGATTTTTCCATTTAGAAATCTTAAGCTGGCTTGATACATCATTGAATTTTCCATGAAAGCAGCACGTTCGGTTTGCAAGTCAACGGTATTACCATCCAGACTAGGTTGATTAGGAGCACGGTATAAAATCTCTGCACCCATTTTTGAAGTACCTGCACTATTAATATGACGAGCGTTAGTCGTCACCATATCGCTACTATTTGTTCCTGCCTGTTTAAGCGCGTGCTTAAAATCAATATCACGCGCTTTATAGTTTGGCGTGTCTGCATTGGCTATATTTGCTGCCAGTAACTCAGCTCGATTAGCTCTAAGCTTTAGTGCTGTTGCGTGTATACCGAATAAATTGTCCATAAGCTTTTTATCTAAATTATTAAAATATGTCAGACATTCTGCATCAGCCGTGCCAGAGTGATTTATTATTTAATAATTAATGACTTAGCTTAAATATGGGAGTTCAGTACGGGGTAAAGCGGAAGAGAATTGCCGTTATAGGGGAAAAGGGTTCGTTGTTCGTTGTTCGGGGATAGATTCGAGACACGAGATACGTTGTTCGACTAACGAGATACAAGACACGAGTTACGAACTACGAGAGACGAGAGACGAGATACGAGATACGAGTTACGAACTACGAGATACGTCTTCTGCCTTTCACTTTCAAAAATGGTGATAAACGACGCCGCGGGGGCACTTAATCATCTCAAAGGCTTTGCTATAATTGGTTACCGTTTCCGAAGCACCCAGAATAAGAACACCATCATGCTGCAACGACTGGGCAAACTTATCCATAATCGCAGTTTTGTTTTCATTGGAAAAGTAAATCAATACATTTCGACAAAAGATAATGTCAAATTTTCCCAGCATCGCATAACTTTCCAGTAAGTTAAGATGTTGAAATCGAACCCTGCTTTTTATTTTTTCACTTAGTTTATAAATGTCGTTATCTGTTTTAGTAAAATATTTTTTCTTTCTCTCTTCAGTCAAACCACGCGACATTGATAAATAATCATATTCGGCAGCAGTCGCACTTTTTACAACTCTGGAAGAAATGTCTGTACCTATAATCTGAATGCCTCCAGGAAAGCAACCTGGATTTTTCATCATGAACTCTTCGATAATCATGCTTATTGAATAGGCTTCATGGCCATAAGAACAAGCAGCAGACCAGATCCGCGGTGTCGACATCCGGTTACCTGTCAGTTTTGGTAACAATTCATCATGCAGATATTCAAAAGGGTATTGATCCCGAAACCACGATGTTTCATTCGTCGTCATCGCATCAATGATTTCAAGTTTTAACTTTGGGTCACGACCGCTCTTAATTAATTTCGTTGCTTCGTCCAGATTATTTACGTGGTGTTGCTCAAGTATCGGGCGTAATCGATTTTTTACCAGATAGGCTTTATTGGCTCCGAGCGTAATACCGGATGACTTTTCCAGATAATCGCAGAACGTAAGATACTCACTCAGATCCTGTTGAGAGGTGTTATTCACACTACTTGAAGTTGATTGAAACTGAGCTTCTGGCAAAATTATTCTTCCTTTTCAATAAAATAATCACTACAAAATATTTATGTCGTTATGCTGCCTGTCCGGTTTTTACATCACTGGATTTAAGCTTCAAATGAGCGAGGACGCGCCCGGCCAATTCTGTAGCATCGTATTTAGCGATGAAATCATCCGCACCTACTTTTTTCACCATACTTTCATTAAATGCACCGCTAAGAGAAGAATGCAACATGACTGTCAGCTTATTCAGAACAGGATGCTCCTTAATATTTTTAGTTAATGTATAACCATCCATCACCGGCATTTCGACATCAGACAATACAAGCGAACATTTATCAGTAATAGACATACTCGTGTCTTCTGCCCACTTTAGTAAAATGTCAAAACCTTCTTTACCATTGGTCGCTTGTGTGTGCGCAATCTCCATCTGGTCAAGAACCTTGATGATCTGTTTTCTGGCCAAACCGGAATCGTCTATAACCAGCACATGTTTATTCTGCACTTCATCTTTATTCGTTCCACTAGTAACACTTTCATCAATATGATCAGAAAAGCCCATGACATCAGCCATCACTTTTTCAACATCGATAATTTCAACCAACTCATCATCGACATTAGTCACAGCAGTTAAAAATGAAACATTTCCCATGCCACTGGGTGGTGGTTTAATTTCCTCCCAGTTCATATTGACAATTTTGTCGACACCGCCAACGAGAAAACCCTGAATATGTCGATTGTACTCAGCCACGATCACAAAGCTGTTTTCCATATCTTCAATTGCAGTTTTGCCAACGGCCATTGCCAGATCCATAACAGTGATAGTTTGACCGCGCATATTGGCAATCCCTCGAATAACAGGATGTGCTTGTGGTGCGCGAGTTAATGGCGGACATTTAATAACTTCCCTGACTTTAAATACATTAATGCCAAATCTTTGCCGCGTACCTAAACGAAACAATAATAATTCAAGCCGATTCCTTCCCACCAATTGCGTTCTGGAATTCACATTATCCATTATTTTTGCCATAGTTTTGACTCCGGTTTAGCTTACTATGTGATATATCGACCGAACCTCCAAAACCTTAAATATGGAAATACGGCATAGCCCTTGCATATTCATTCAACGAAAAGAACTGATTTTTTGTTTTTAATGAAGGTGTGAAATGGTGATGCGATATCCAGCAACAAAAGTACAGCGCTTAGATGCCAGGTATGGATTGCCTTTCACTACTCTTGCCCGTAAATCATCTTTTTTTGCCAGAGATATTTCCTATCGTAATTTAAATGCGTTAGTTCAGGGATGGTTCAACATATTGACGCATGAGGAAAATAATGACGTTAACATTGATGGAACGTCATTGGCACACAATATTCCGGACAGTGATGAGTCAAACTCATTACAACATTTGGAAGATTGCGCGAATGCGACCAGAGGAACGGAAGCCTACAGCCAGGATGAATGGATAGAGGAATAATGCAAATGAATAAAAATATGATAAATCAGTTTATGTCATTGCTATCGACGCTGTTTGTTTCGATAACAATAATGACATTATCGCATAATGCCTATAGCTATGATGTACATTCCCTGAGTGAAATTCGCAAAACAGCACAGGATTTCGTTTTAAATCAAATGCAAAATCCTGATGAAGATATACAGGCAGTCGTTGGCAAACTTGACCCGCGTTTAAGATTACATCAATGCACTGTACCGCTTGAGGCATACCGACAGAATTACGAAACACGTCAGGGACGCAGTACCATCGGCGTGCGTTGCAATGATAATAAACCCTGGTCATTGTATGTGCCCGTTTCAATATTTAATTTTAAAATGGTTGCGACACTGAAGCAGGGAACGATACGTAACACGATTTTGACTGAATCGGATATTGTTTTTGAAAAAAAGGATATCAACCGAATGACATCGGGTTATTTTGACGATATTGGACAACTAAAAGGCAAAATATTGACTCAAAACCTTACTAAAGGAGCCGTCTTAACCCAACATCATATTAAATCACCTATGGCGGTGACTCGCGGGCAAAGTGTGACCCTTGTTGCGAAAAACTCAGTGATTGAAGTCAGAATGAAGGGAACAGCCATGACAAAAGGTGCCATTGGCGAGAGAATTAAGGTCAAAAATATGAAATCAAAGCGTATTGTTGAAGGCGTAATTATCGACAAAGACTTGATAAGTGTGAACTTATAGACATTATTAAGGCGAATAATATTAAAGTTTAATCTCAGGTTGACGATAACTCACTTAATCAATCATTAAATGGCGGTACAAACTATATGGTCAATGAAATAAAAGGTTCGAATCATGCTCTTTTAAGTGGTCTCGCTGGTCAGCATCAAACTGAGCAGGCTAAAGATCAAGTGAAAGCAGCAGGAAATAAAACCCAGGGCACTGCCGAAGACAGTGTCAGTTTAACTGATCAAGCAGAAAAACTTAGAGCGCTGGAATCAAGCATCTCAAAACAACCTGTTGTTGATACAAAACGAGTTGAATCAATTAGAAGCGCTATTCTCGATGGCTCTTATACTGTTGATGCCAGTAAAACTGCTGAAAAAATGGCTAATTTTGAACGTTTATTAGATAGTAAAGTTGGAGATGAGTAATCATGAATAATAACCAGGGAAGATTGAAATCTATCCTTAAACAGGAAGCTACAGCGTTAGAAGATCTTTACGGCTTACTAATGAAAGAACTGGTCGCGTTAAAAGAACATAACTCGGAATCCATCACTGCACTATCGGAAGAAAAAAATGTGATGCTGGACAAACTTCAACAACTTGATGAGGAAAGACAACTTTGTCTATCGACGGACAATTCTGATACTAATTTAACACCTGCAAATGAAATAAATGTTTTATCCAACGAAATTGAAGTTTGTCTGGATAAATGTAAACAGCAAAATAGTATTAATGGCGGCATTATTGAAATGAGTCAGCTATTTAATGCAAAAATGCTCGATATTATTTGTGGAAATTCTGATAAACAATCCACCTATGGTATCACCGGAAAAAATGAAACTAACAATAACCAGAATATCATTGCCCGTGTTTAACAAAGTCTATGGCAACACCGAACACCGTCTTCAGTGAAAAACTGATCACACAAAAAAACTTAACCGGTCAGACCGACCTTGAGTCAATAAAACTCAGCAATATTGATGACATTCGTCTACTTTTAAAAAAAATTAATGCCAAACATTCGCTTTTATCTGTCACGATAGAATCGTTTGACCAATATTATGGCAGCACCATTATTGAAATAAATAATGATGAAAAATATCTGGTTATTGATGAACTATATCCTGAAGAAGGCCATGCAAAAATTGCAGTCGGCACGCACCTGTCCTTTATTACTCAATATTCAGGAGCCTTTGTCCATTTTGTCGGCACAATTGAAGCTATTGGAGAAAACGAAAAAGCGGCCTATTACAAGATTGGTATGCCGGAAGAAATTGAATATCATCAACGACGTAACACTTATCGCATTGCCACAAACGTTAATGACCCAATACGGGTAAATATTGTTAATGATGAAGAAGTATTAATAAAGGCAGAATTAAGAGACATCTCTCATGGCGGCTTATGTTTGCGCATCAAAGCATCGCCACATATATCAATTAAAAGTAATGACTATATTCCAACCTGCATAATACAAGTTGATCAAAGCCGTAAAATATTAAGCTCTTTAAATATATGCCATGTTGAAACGCTTAGCGAAACGGGTTCGTTACGTGTTGGCGCTGAATTCGCACAAATAAGTAAAATTGATCGGCGGGAACTTGAACATCTTATTGCATCATTGGAAAGAGCGATAATTAAAAAAATAAAACGTACCGATATCAATGTAGCTTGAAAGTGAAATGTTAAACGTTAAATGTGAAACGTGAAGAGTGAAGAGTGAAATGTGTACTTGCAATTGCTCCTGCATTGCAAGTATTTCCGCCATCCATGGCGGTCAAGTGTGATTAGGTTGCAGAACGCCATTCACCATTTTGTTATTCGTAGCTCGTTGCTCGGGGTTCGTATTCCCTATTCCCTATTCCCTATTCACCATTCATTTTGAAATAAGAATCTAAATCCGAAACTTTGTCTACATCGCTACGCTTTTCCAAAAATGCCATATCAAGATTAAGTTTTTTTGCGCGAGAATATGTTTCAGAAAAAACATTCTCCTTTCCCCATTGAATACCTGAAAATAATTCAGCATTATTTTTTCTTAAACCTATCAGGTAATAACCGCCATCCTCAGCTGGCCCTAAAACCATATCTTTCCCACTTTCAAGCAAGGTCATTGCTGAGCGTAAATCAGCACATGTTAATGAAGGACAATCACTGCCAATCAATACAGCACAGGGATATTCACTCAATACGCTATCAAAAGCATTAAACATACGAGTACCCAAATCGTTTCCTGACTGCTGAAAAAATTTAAAACTTCCTTTATTTTTTAAATGACTAAAGTACTGATGATGAATATTTCCACTCACCCAAATCTGAATTTCTGAAAATTTAGTCTTTATTGCCGTATCCAGAGTTCTTGTTAATAACTCTTTATATAATGTCGTTGCCCGCTGTCGACCAATATCAGGAATTAAACGTGTCTTAACCTGACCAGCAACAGGTGATTTGGCGAAGACCAGAAGAGCACCTTCAGTTTTCATACTATGAATAAATTCTTGCCAGCTTGTTTACATCGACATGAAAAAAATAAAGTAGACGCAGGAACCACATTTTAAATATTGTTCTTATTATTCCATTTTTTTCCCAACGCCGGCTTGAACTGATTGCTTTTTCTTTAAAACAAATCGGTTTTGACTGTTTCAATAACAATCGTGATATTGCAATGTCTTCCATTAAAGCAATTTCCGGGAAGCCATTAATACTGAAAAATAATTCTTTGCCAACAAACACAGCTTGATCACCCGTCGCGATACCCGTTAATCTTGAACGAAGATTCATACATTGTTCAATAATTCGAAACAAAAAATGATGACCCGATAGTTTTATATCAAAACGACCCCATTTATTTTCAATGTTTTCTATCCGCAAAAATAGATCAGTAATTCCCGAAGGCAATGTTGTATCTGCATGCAAAAACAATAAACAATCTCCAGTTGCTTTTGCTGCACCCATATTCATTTGAATGGCTCGTGATTTTTTTGATTGAATTACACAGTCACATAATGGAGTTGCTAATGACACAGTATTATCAATACTGCCACCATCAACCAGGATCACTTCATGGTCTTGTTGTCGTAATAATTGAAGGCCGTTCAAACAATGTTCGATTTGCCCAGATTCATTTAATGTTGGAATAATAATAGATAACTTGTACATTTCACTTCTTACCTTCTAACGTGAAACGTGAAGCGATTTACGAGAAGTCAGAAGACAGAACAGGTTGTCCACGAGACACGTCTTTTCACTTTTCACTTTTCACGAACCACGAGATACGAGTCACGTCAAAGCACCACCACAACTACTTCCCTGCCCTGCTGTACAACCGTAACAGTGATCCCGAACTGCAATGGTATCCCCATTGATATCAGAATTTAAGAGAGCGGAAATATGCACGCGCTGTTCATTATCAGCCAGATTCAAGTGTAACATTTGATTAAAGTCACAATCATAAACATTACCCTGCCAATCAATACTGATTTTCAAGATTATCTTTTCGATACGAATCCTTAAGCAACATCATATAATCAGTTAATTCATTTTTTGAAATCAATGTGCTGCCAAAACGTTTTATCGGCATATTACAAAGAGTAAAGAGTTGATTAAATTCAATATCGTATTTATTTGATAACTCCTTTTTATAAGCCGCTTCAAGTTCATCCTGTGCCGGCGGCAATACCGAGCCTTGCGGATTATAAACAAGATTCAAAACAAGACTGGTTTCTGCTTTTCCATAACCAAGATTATTTAATTGTTTTAATCCAGCGATACTTTTTTCGAATACACCTTTACCACGCTGCGCATCTACATTTTTTTCTTCATAGCAGGGTAAAGAAGCAACCACCTCAACTTCATTTAAGGCCAGAAACCGGGCAAGATCATCCATGCCTGGTTCAGATAAAACCGTCAAATTACATCGATCAATAACATGGATATTATTTTCTTTGGCGTAGACAACAAGGTTTTTAAATTCAGGATGAAGTTCCGGCGCACCACCGGTGATATCAAGCGTTTGAATATTTTTTTTAACAAGAAATAACTTTACTGACTCTATTGTTTCCGGAGACATCTTCTCCGTTCTTTTCGGACTGGAATTAACATGGCAATGAACACATTGCTGATTACATTTTAGACCAATATTGATTTGTACCGTGTTTAACTCTTTCCTGTTAACCGCAGGAAAGTTCATTTGTTTCAAATAAGGTAAAGTATCATGCATAGTTACTTTTATTTTAAATAAACATTATCCTCGACCGAAATCATCATCAAATCTAACAATATCATCTTCTCCCAAATAGGAACCCGATTGAACTTCAATAATTTCCAAAAGATCATCGCTAGCATTTTCAAGCCGGTGCTTCACGCCCAAAGGAATATAGGTTGATTCGTTTTCATGTAATAAAAACTGCTCTTCACCTTTCGTTACCGTGGCAACACCTTTAACTACAACCCAATGTTCGGCACGTTTTGCATGTGATTGTAATGATAGTTTCTTGCCCGGATTAACGATCAATCGCTTGGCTTGAAAGGTCTCGCCCATGTCAATCGAATCATAACTACCCCATGGTCTGTAGACTTTTCGATGCGTTAAAGATTCACTTCTATTTTCCTTTTTTAATTTCTCAACAATCTTTTTTACATCCTGAGTTTTATCTTTATCAGCAATCATGATTGCATCGTCCGTATCAATGATCACCATATCTTCACAACCAATCGTAACTATGAGTCCGCGTTCACTTCTAATCAGGCAATTTCTGGTTTGTTCAGCAATAACATCGCCTTCAATGTGATTATTGTTGCTGTCTTTATCATTAATATCCCAAACCGAAGACCATGCCCCGACATCAGACCAACCAACATCAACCGGGATAACAGCTAGACCAGCGTCACTCTTCTGCACCAGCTTTTCCATTACCGCGTAATCGATGGAATCATCAGGGCTTTTCAGAAAAGACTCTTCGTCCAGTCTAAAAAATAAACCGTCTGTTTCACCCTTATTAAATGCATCAACACAGGCATCATGAATTAACGGCTGAAACTGTTTTATTTTTTCCAGCCAGACCGATGCCTTCATCATAAAAATACCGCTGTTCCAGAGATAATCACCCGAGCTTAAATATTCTTCCGCTATTGATTGTTCCGGTTTTTCAGTAAAACCACTAAGGGCATAAATCATTTGATTATTAATAGATTGAATTTCATCCGCAATATGAATATAGCCATAACCTGTTTCCGGAGCATTGGGTTTAATACCAAAGGTAACCAGATAATTTTTTTCTGCCATTTCAATACCTGCATTGATTGCTTCATGAAATAAATCAACTTTAGCAATAATATGATCAGCCGGCATCATGATGATAATTGCATCATCTTTATTCAATGAAGCAACTGTCAATGCTGGTGCCGTATTTCTACCTTTAGGCTCAAGAATAATACGACTGACATTTCTGGAAATTTGTGCGCTTTGTTCGGCGACAAGAAAACGATGCGCTTCATTACATATGATGACAGGATCTAAAACTTCGACAGCAGCATTCAATCCATTTAATCGTAACAATGTATTTTGCAGCAGGGTATTATCATCAAACAATTTCAAAAATTGCTTGGGATAATGTTCTCTGGATAATGGCCACAGACGTGTTCCTCCGCCTCCAGCCAGAATTACGGGACATAATTTCATTAATACGCCTTAACAGATGTGATTTTTATAATCAATTTTAAACAGGAAATAAAATTTAAGACGTAGATATTATCAGATAAATTCAAAATAGTTGACTAGATTACTGACTCTCAATTCAGAAGGGAGAATAATAAAAAACAATTAATTTTATTCATCATTATTAAACCGGATTTTGGCGTTTTAATTTTGTTGAAATAAAAATAGATACAAAACCACTGCTGTCCCGTTAATATTTTTACTATTCCGTAAAACATAGGTAGCAAGGCATTTGAAAGTGCAGGGTAATGAGGAGACATGAACGGAATGTCGTTTTTCATGACCGTTTGCCGCAAGGACGCGGCAACCGAGCGTACAGGGAGGTATTCACAGCGTGTCATGAAAAACGACATCCCATTCACTCAACACGTTACGAAAAAAGTTAACGGGACAGCAGTGATACAAAACATATAATAATCTTGATCTAAATAAGCTAAAACGCCTCTTAACATTTTATAAGAAAACATTGGCTTAATTTAACTTCGTATTTCATGAAGTAACCACACCAAATAATCTACCGACTAAAGCTGTAATTGCCATTGCCAACACACCCCAGAATGTCACCCTGATTACACCAATACTTATTGGTGCTCCGCCGATACGTGCTGCAATACCGCCCAGACTC
>Ga0214472_10001189_pt1 | contig 29767 bp, 27 predicted proteins | sample RVTome_6_FD_207662 | JGI IMG/M metagenome (GOLD analysis project Ga0214472, IMG submission 207662) | Soil microbial communities from uranium-contaminated site in the Upper Colorado River Basin, Wyoming, United States - RVT140D175 | ecosystem: Environmental > Terrestrial > Soil > Contaminated >...
ATCGCGTGCAGCCGGTTGCGCCCGCTGGGCGGCGTCCACTGCACCAGCTTGTCGATCGAACTCAAGGCGCGCTGCCTGATGGTGGCGCCGTATTCACCCATGCCATCGTCAAGCTTGCGGTCGATCGCGGCGAACCATTGCGGCGTGTTGCGATAGATCAGCGGTGCTTTCGAGCGCCAGGAATGGGGGTAGGGGTGCTTGATCTTGCCCTTGGCCAGCAGCGCGCCCGCATAGGCAAGCTGCTTGATCACCGAGACGTTCGCCGGGCCTTCCTTGCCCTCGGGGGTGATGATCGCCTGGCCGCCAAACAAGGGCAGATCGGCGCGAAAGGTGCCGTCGGGTTCGACGTTCCAGGTCATCGGCAGGCGATGTTTCAGGCCCACCTGATAGTCATCGTCGCCGTGGCTGGGCGCGGTGTGCACAAAGCCGGTGCCCACGTCATCGGTGACATGCTCGCCGGGCAGCATCGGCACGTCATAATCCCACTCACCGCTGCCGGCTTCGACGCCGCGGAACGGGTGGGCGAGGGTCAGGCCCTCAAGTTCCGCGGTGCTCACCTGCCGCAGCATCGAAAAGCTTTCGACTTTCGCCGCGGCAAAAACCGCCGCTGCCAGCTTGTCGGCCAGCACCAGCAGTTCGCCCGCCCTGGCGGTCGAACCCTCGGCCGCCGCCTCGACCTCATAAAGCCCGTAGGCGATGGCGGGGTTGAAGCACACAGCGCGGTTTTGTGGAATGGTCCAGGGGGTGGTGGTCCAGATCACCACCGTTGCGGGCTTCTCTATTGCCGAAATACCCAAACGCGACGCGTCCGCAGCGCCGGCGATCGGAAACCGCACCCAAACCGTGTGGCTCGTATGGTCGTGATACTCGACCTCGGCCTCGGCCAGCGCGGTCTTTTCCACCGGCGACCACATCACCGGCTTGCTGCCCTGGTAAAGCGCGCCGTTCATCAGGATCTTCATGAACTCTTCGGCGATCACCGCCTCGGCGTGAAAATCCATCGTCAGGTAGGGGTCATCCCATTTTCCGGTGACGCCGAGGCGCTTGAATTCCTCGCGCTGCACTTCCACCCAAGCCTCGGCAAAGCGGCGGCATTCCTGGCGGAAGGCGACCACATCGACCTCGTCCTTGTTCTTGCCGGCGGCGCGGTATTGCTCTTCGATCTTCCATTCGATCGGCAGGCCGTGGCAGTCCCATCCCGGCACGTAGCGCGCATCGAAGCCCATCATCTGCTGGCTGCGCACCACCATGTCCTTCAGCACCTTGTTCAGCGCGTGGCCGATGTGCAGATGGCCGTTGGCGTAGGGCGGGCCGTCGTGCAGCACGAAGGGCTTGCGCCCCGGCTTTTCACGCAGCCGGTCATAGACGCCGATTTCTTCCCAGCGGGCCAGCCATGCGGGTTCGCGCTCGGGCAGGCCGGCGCGCATCGGGAAATCGGTTTCGGGCAGGAAGACGGTGTTGCGGTAGTCGGGCGTATCGGCGCACATGCGGGCGTTCCTTCAAGGCGGGCGGGCGCCGGTGCGCCCTTGGCGTGGCAAGGCTTCCCGGCGGCTCTGGGGTCAGAGCGCCGGGCCGGTAATTCGTGCAACGATGCGTGCCAGCCGGGTCATGCCCGCCTTATATGGGGGCCGCCGCGGCGCGTAAAGTGGCCGCGCTGGCCCTTGAACCAGCCACCCGCAAAGGCTTAGCTGAGGTTTCAAGGAGAGAACATGCCAGACCTGCCACCCCGCATCAAAGTGACCCCCGAAGACATCGCGCGAGTCGTGCACCGCTTTTATGCCCGCACCCGCCTGCACCCGGTGCTGCGCCCGGTGTTTGCCGCGCATGTGACCGACTGGCCGGCCCATGAGGCGCGGATCATCCGCTTCTGGTGCAGCGCGATCCTGGGCGAGGGCGGCTATGATGGCAGCCCGATGCTGGCGCATCGCCGCGCCGGCAATGTGACGGCGGCGCATTTTCCGGTCTGGCTGGCGCTGTTCGATACAGTGCTGCGCGAAGAACTGCCGCCGGGGCCCGCCGCGCAATGGTCGGCGCTGGCGCACCGCATCGGCCGCGGCCTGCGCCAGGGGGTTGCAGATGTCGGCCGCAGCGCTGACGAGACGCCGAAGTTGCTCTGAATCGTGATACCCGAACCGCCGCGTTTGCGCTGGATCAAGGCAAGGATCGCGGCGCTATCGCATTGGCAGGCCAGGAGGCGCGAATGGTGCGCAGAAGGCCGAACGCAACGGCAATGGCAGGCTTTGGCCTGGCGCTTTTTGCGCTGGTGCTGCTAAGCGCGCTGGCGCCGTTCCATCAGACCTCGCGCCTGATGCGCGACCTGCGGCAGGCCGGCTACACGGCCGATCTGGGCTGGTCGATCTGCACCGGTGCACAAGCGCCCGTCGCCCCCCGGCACAACAGCGACGAGCATTCTGCAGACATGGTGCGCTGCCCGGCACAGGGAATCGGCAAAAGCGATCTGGCACTGATCCTCCCGGATGTGCCGACGCCGTTCGTGCCGCACGCGCGCCTTGTTGTTTTCGGACGTGCGCGCCCGCGCCTCTGCCGCCGTTGCCGGCCCGGAACCACCCGCGCCCGCGCGCCTCCAGTGCAGATCTGACTCAAGGCCGGGAAACCGGCAAACGACAGATCTGAACACATGGAGAACCGAAATGAACCGCAATTTTCTGCGCGGGGCTGTTGCCGCCGCGACCCTTCTGGCATGTGCTGCCCCGACGCTGGCGCATGTGACACTGGAAACACCCGAAGCCAAGGTCGGCGCGACCTACAAGGCCGTGCTGCGGCTGCCGCATGGTTGCGGTGCGCTGGCCACGCATACCGTTCGGGTGCAAATCCCCGAGGGGTTCTACAGCGTCAAGCCGATGCCCAAGGCGGGCTGGACCTTGACCACCGTGATCGGGCCATACGAGACGCCCTATGACAACCACGGCACGATCATGACCGAAGGTGTGCGCGAAATCATCTGGGCGGGGGGCAACCTGCCCAATGAGTGGTATGATGAATTCGTGTTCCGCGGCAGCTTTGGCGGCGATCTGGCGCTCGACAGCCTGGTATGGTTTCCCACCGTGCAGGAATGCGACGGCGGCGAGGAAGCCTGGATCGACACCACCGGCGCCAAAGGCGTCGCCTTTCCGGCGCCCAGGCTGATGCTGCGGGCCAAGTAACCGCCGGCTCCTGCCGGGGGCGGTGCAACCGCCCCCGGCGAACATCATGGCCAGAACCAGAGGCCCGCAATGCCAATAGCCCACCGCATATCGATTTATGCATTCGCTTTGCTGCGGGGTCTCTTGCCCCTGCTGCTGGCGCTGCTGGTGCTGGGGCTGGTCGCAGGCTGGCGCTTCACGCCACCACCGCGCGCCCTGGCGCATCAGATTGCGGCGCCGGTGTGGCTGCACCTTCATTCGGCCGAACTGATGGCAGAACTACAACTGAACCCGGGAAGCGTGGGGCCGGTTGCGGTGACCATCGCGCTCGCCGACGGCAACTTTGGACCTGTGCAGCCGCTGGCGGTGACACTGACCATTTCCAGCGCCGAACTGGGCGTCGGACCGCTGTCGCGGCAGGCACAGCCGGACCCCGACGGAACCTGGCGCATTGACGAACCGATGCTGCCTTTCGCCGGAACCTGGGAAGTCGTGCTTGAAGCGCAGCTGGACCGTTTCAGCCTGGCGCGCCTGGGTGGAACCATCAGCATCCGCTGACCACGGCGGGCGGTATTGCGTTCCCATGCCAGCGCAAAATGTCGCATGGATCGCTTGCAATGCATATATCAGATTGACCATTCTCATTGTATATCGGCAGCAGAACCGACCAAATGCCGTTCGCACAGGGAGCCTTGCATGCACCAACTCCGGCACGCCCGTGCCATCGGGCTTAACGTCGTTCTGTGTGCCCTGATGACGCTGGTGCTTCTGGCATCGCCCGCCGCGGCGCAGTCCGACCCACCGTTGCTGCCCGATTTCATCGCCCGGTTTCCGGCCGAAAAACTGGTTCCCGGTGCCGAAGCCTACGGGCCGATGCGCGACGACATTCCGGTGGTGCCGCTGTTGAAAGGCGCCGAGACCATCGGCTACGCCTTCATGAACTCGGACATCGTTTCGGCAATCGGCTATTCCAGCCGCCCGATCCACATTCTTGCGGCGATCTCGCCCGATGCCGTGCTGATGGGCGCGGCGATGCTGCAACAATCGGAACCACTGCTGCAATCGGGGCGGCGCGCCAACGATGCCCGCGAACTGGTGGCCAGCTACGCCGGGCGCGATCTGAAGCCCGAGGCAGTTTCGGGCGGTTCAGGCATCGAGCGGCCTTATATTTCGGGGATTTCGGTCTCGGTCCGGGTGATCGAGGATTCGATCATCCGTTCCGGGTTGAAGGTTGCGTTCACGCTTGGTCTGGGCGGGCTGGAACTGCCCGACCGGCCCGAAGGCACCTATGCCATCGTGAATGCGGGCGCCGAGGCGCCGCCGACCTGGGACGAAATGGTCGAAGCCGGGCTGATCAAGCGGCTGGAGCTGACCAACGCCACCGTGGATTGGGCGTTTTCGCAGCCCGGACAGCACCCCTGGGCGACGCGCTACCCGAACCGCGGCGCGCCCGACGACCATTTCCTTGACCTCTACGTTACCGCAATTTCGGTGCCCGGGATCGCCGCGCGGGTGCTGCGCCCCTCGGAAAAAGACTCGATGGACGTGCTGGTGGAGGAGGGCGGGCACGCGATTCTGGTTGCGGCGCGGGGCGAATATTCCTGGCGCGGCCTGGCCTACCGCGACGACGGCATCTACAACCGGATCGAGCTTGTGCAGGGCGAAAAGACCATCCGCTTCAACGCCCGCGATCAGGTTTCGCTGTTTCGCATTTCGGCCGAGGGCGCGCCGATCATGATGGAAAACAGCATTCTGGCGATTCCCGCCTTCGCCGATTTTGATCCGACGCAGCCCTGGCGGCTGCAACTGCTGGTGCAGCGCAATCTTGGCGCCATCGAGCGCGCCTATCTGAACTATTCCATCGACTACGCCCTGCCCAGCAGCTTTGTCACGCCGGCATGGGTCACGCCTGATATGCTGGCCGCGCAGGCCCGTGCCGAAGAGCGTGCGGCGCAAGTGGCGATGCGCAACGACATCTGGAAGGGCAAGACCGTCGAAATAGCCGGGCTGGCGGTGATGCTTGCGGTGCTGACCGCGGCCTTCTTCTTTCAGGGCTACCTGACTCGTTCGGCGCGACTGACCTTCTGGTTTCGCATCGGCTATCTTTCCACCACGCTGGCGTTTCTGGGCTGGTATTCCAACGCGCAACTTTCCATCGTCAACCTGATGGCGCTGGCCAGCACGCTGAAAACCGGGTTCGACTGGGAGACCTTCCTGATGGATCCGATGGCATTCATTCTGTGGTTCTCGGTCGCCGCCGCGCTGATCTTCTGGGGTCGCGGCGCCTATTGCGGCTGGCTGTGCCCGTTCGGCGCCATGCAGGAACTGACCAACCGCCTTGCCAAGGCACTGCACATTCCGCAATGGACCCTGCCCTGGGGGCTGCACGAGAGGCTTTGGGCAGTGAAATACATCATCTTCCTGGGGCTGTTCGGGGTCACGCTGACCTCGCTTGATACCGCGATCAAGCTGGCCGAGGTCGAACCCTTCCGCACCGCGATCACGCTGAAATTTGCCCGCGCCTGGCCATTCACGCTTTACCTTTCGGCGTTGCTGTTCATCGGGCTTTTCGTCGAGCGCTTCTTTTGCCGCTACCTCTGCCCGCTTGGTGCCGCCCTCGCGATTCCTGCGCGCATCCGGATGTTCGACTGGATCAAGCGCTACCGCGAATGCGGCAGCCCGTGCCAGATCTGCTCGAACGAATGCATGGTGCAATCGATCCACCCGACCGGCGAAATCAACCCGAACGAATGCCTCAGCTGCCTGCACTGTCAGGTGCAGTATCAGTCGAAAACAGTCTGCCCGGTGGTCATCAAGCAGCTGAAGCGGCGCGAAAAGGTGGCGCCGGGTGCGCTGGCGCTTGGTGTCGCGGCCGACCGCGGCCTGAAACCGGCGCACGCGCAACACATCAGGGCGGCAGAATGAGCCCGCACCGAACCCCCCCGAATATCGGAGCGCCCCGCATGCCCGCCAAACGCCTCAACCGCCGCCGCTTTCTGACGATTTCCGCTGCCGCCATTGGTGCGGTGGGCGCGGGTGCCGCGATCGGCCGCAGGGCGCAGGCCAGGCCGGTCTATCGCTGGGACGGGGTTGCCATGGGCACCGCGGCCTCGATCACGCTGGCCCACCCCGAGGCCGAGCGCATCGTGGCGCGGGCGCGCGCCGAGATTGCCCGGCTGGAAGGCGTGTTCAGCCTTTACCGCACCGATTCCGCGCTGACCCGGCTGAATGCCGAAGGCAGCCTGGCGCAACCGCCGTTTGAACTGCTGGAATGCCTGGGCCTGTGCGGCGCGGTGCACGCCGCAACTGGCGGGCTGTTCGACCCGACGGTGCAGCCGCTCTGGCGGCTTTACGCCGACAGCTTTGCCGCCGGCGCGGCGCCCGCGCCCGCGGCGGTTGCCGAGGCGCATGCGCGCATCGGCTGGGGCGCGGTTCGCCTTGATGCGGGCCGCATCGCCTTTGCGCGCCCTGGCATGGCGCTGACCCTGAACGGGGTGGCGCAGGGCTTTATCGCCGACCGTGTGGCGGCGCTGCTCGCCGCCGAGGGGCTGACCGATATCCTGGTGGATACCGGCGAGATGCGCGCGCTTGGCGGCCACCCGAACGGCGGCGCCTGGCCGGTGTCGCTGGATGTGGCGGGGCGTATTCTGCCCGAGGCGCTGGCGCTGCGCGACATGGCGCTTGCCTCATCGGCACCGCGCGGCACCACCTTTGATGCCGCAGCGACGATGGGCCATATTCTGAACCCGGCAACCGGCGCGCCTTCCGACCTGCCCTGGCAACTGGTCAGTGTGACCGCGCCATCGGCGGCGCTGGCCGATGCGCTGAGTTCGGCCTTCTGCCTGATGCAGCGGCACGATATCGCTGCGGCGCTGACCGCCTTTCCCACGGCGCGGCTGGCCTATCTGGGCTAAGGCCGGCGCGGCGGCCATGGGGCGTTACAGGCTGACGCGGTAACGCGCAAAGCCGGCGTCGGTGGTGCCGAGCGGCTCGATCCGCAGGCCCTGAAGATCGGGCAGGTAGCGCGCCGAATTGGGGCCCGAATCGAACAGCGCCGTGGTGCCCGGCATCGGCACAAAGCTCCAGGCCGCGGCGCAAGGCGGTTGCAGCGTGCCTTGGCGCGCGACGAAACGCAGCAAGATGTCGCGGTTGGTCACCGGGCTTTCCAGCACGATGCGGTCAGGCCCGGTGCCGGGAAAGCCGCCGCCGCCGCCGGCGCGATAGTTGTTTGTCGCCACGATGAACGCGGCCTTCGGGTCAAGCGGCCGGCCAAGATGCGTCAGCCTGTGGATGCGCCGTGCCGCGGGTTCGCGCAAGTCGCCGCGCGGCCCGTAGCGCGCCGGGCGCGACAGGTCGATTTGAAAATGCACGCCGTCGATCACGTCGAAATTGTAGCCCGGAAACTCGGGGTCGAGCAGCGCCTGGTCCTGCAAGCCGGGGATCAGCTGGTTGAAAACGCCGACCGAACGTTCCAGCCATTCGGCCAGTTCCGCGCCGCTCATCCTTACCGCTCGGATCGTGTTGGGAAAATGATAGAGGTCGGCGATATTGCGCATGGCCAGATCGCCGGCGGGAACCTCGGTAAAATGATCGGGCCCGGCGCGGCCACCGGTTTTGAACGGCGCCGCTGCGGACAAAAGCGGCAGGGCGGCGTGTTCGGTGCCGGCAAGCGCCTCGGCCACATGCCAGCGCTGCGCCTCGGCGACGATCCGGCTGCCGGCGTCGTTGGCCAGCAGCGCGAAATAGCTGTGCATCGGCGCGGCGGTGCGGCCGACCGGGCGGCGCACATAGCGCAACGTGGCCTCGTGGTCGCCACGCACTGCCGCAAGCACCTCGGGCAGGGGTTCGGCCAGCGGCGTCACGCTTTGGTCGGCATTGCGGCGATAGACCGGCGCGCTGCGGCTTTCGCTGTGCAGCACGCGCCAGCGCCCGTCGCGATGTTGCACCAGCAGATCGATCAGGCCCAGATGCGAGCCGCCGAACCCTGCCATCACGGCCGGCTTGCCGTTCAGATGCCCGCGGCGGGCGCCGCCGTGCCCCTCTGGCCCGGCTTCGGGCGCAGGGTAGGCGATATGGCTGTGCCCCAGCAGCAGCGCGTCGATCCCGGCAATGCGCGACAGCGGCAACGCGGCGTTTTCCTGCATCGGAACATGTTCATCGGCGCCGATCCCGGTATGGGCCAGCACCACCACCAGATCGGCGCCCTGCGCCTTAAGCTGCGGCACCCAGGCGCAGGCGGTTTCGAACATGTCGCGGGTCTGCATCCGGCCCTGCACCAGCTTGCGGTCCCAATCGGCAATCTGCGGCGGCGCCAGGCCAAGCACCCCCAGCCGGATCGGCCGTCGCTGCCCGTCGCCGCACAGCAGATCGCGCTGCAGCAACACCGCCGGCGGCAACAGCGGCGTATCGCCAAGCGGCCCGGCGCCGCGCGCCCCGACGATATTGGCGCAAAGGCAGGGAAACCGCGCCGCCGCCAGTGCCGCCAGCAGGAAATCGACGCCGTAGTTGAAATCGTGGTTGCCCACCGTCACCGCGTCATAACCCAGCACGTTCATCGCGCCGATGATCGGATGCGTTTCGCCCGGCGCCAAACCGCGTTCCTGCGCGATGAAATCGCCGAGCGGGCTGCCTTGCAGAAAATCGCCGCAGTCGAACAGCAGGGCGTTGGGGGCCGCGGCACGAAGCGTCTGGATCAGCCCCGCGGCGCGCGCCAGCCCCAGTGTGTCGCTGGGGCGGTCGGCATAATAGTCATAGGGATAGACGTGCATATGCAGATCGGTGGTTTCGATCAGCCGTAGATGCGCCTGAGCGCCGGTTGCACGTGCAGCGAACGGGTGTGGCGTGGTCACCTTGGCACCCTTTGCGACGGGGTGGTGCCGCCAATAGCACAACACATTGCTGTAACCTTGTGAAATAATTGGCAATACCGACTCGTGTCGAGCTTTGAAGTTAAGGGAAATTCCTGGAAAATGAAAACCCCCTAATTGCAGTTATCGCACATCAATCAACCCCAAGTAGCAACACGGTAACGACCGGCGGCGTGCCGGCAGGGTGTTGCGCCGGCGCGCCGGCCTTGCGATGCTGCGCCAGACGTGGCGCGGCGCGCCGACATTGGGGGGCGGGGCGTGATGCGTGACGATCGTTGGTTGGCGTTCGGCGCATCGGGACTGGCGCGGTCGGCCGAATTGCGCGCGCAGCCCAAGCGGATCGCCGCGCTTTACGCCGCACCGGGGGCGCGCGTGCTGCTGGCATGGCGCGGCAAGCCGCTGTTCGCCGGCGCCGCGCTGGCCTGGTTGCCGCCCGAGGTGGCCGCGCCGGTCGGCGGCAGCGAGGCGCCGGTGTTTCTGGGGGCCGAGGCCGGAACGGCCTGGTTCGCGCAGGACGTATCGTCCTGGCAGCCCGCTGCCGAAGTGCCGCGGCTGGGGGCCTTTGCCGATGACAGCGAACAGCAGCACCCGCTGTTGCCCGAGGGCATGCGTTTTGCCGAACTGCGCGGTCGCATGGCGGGGCTGGGCGCGCGCGACGGCGAACTGGCGGCCACCGCGCGGGCGTTGCTGCTGTGGCAGATCTCGCACCGCTTCTGCGCGGTTTGCGGCGCGCAAAGCGCGGTCAGCCACGCCGGTTGGCAACGGCACTGCCCGCGCTGCGGCGCGACGCATTTTCCGCGCACCGATCCTGTGGTGATCATGCTGATCACGCATCGCAACGCCGCGCTGCTGGGGCGCAGCCCGGGATGGCCCGAAGGCATGTTTTCCTGCCTTGCCGGCTTTGTCGAACCTGGCGAGACGGTCGAGGCCGCGGTGCGGCGCGAGGTTGGCGAAGAGGTCGGCGTGCGCGTCGGCGCGGTGCGCTATGTCGCCAGCCAGCCCTGGCCGTTTCCGGCCTCGCTGATGCTGGGTTGCCACGGGTTGGCCGAAACCACCGATCTTGTCCCCGATCCAGCCGAGATCGCAGAGGCGCGCTGGGTCGGGCGCGAGGAACTGGCGACGGTGTTCGCCGGCACGCATGCCCAAATCCGGCCGCCGCGCCGCGGCGCGATCGCCGGCGCGCTGTTGCGGCTTTGGCTTGCGGACCGGCTGGCATGACGGCAAACAGGGTGCAGCCGCAAGCCGCGACGGAGACCCGCGATGAAGTTTTCGACCCGACAGGATATCGAGGCCCCCGCGGCGGCGGTGTTTGCCGTGCTGACCGATTTCACCGCGCTGGAAGTGGCCGGCATGCGCCGCGGCGTGCGGTTGCGCCGGCTGGACGGGCTGACCGAGCCGGGGCAGGGCATGTCCTGGGATCTGGAGTTCCGTTTTCGCGCCAGGCCGCGGGCGTTGATCGGATCGGTTGTCGAATATCTGCCGCCGGAACGGGTGGTGTTCGAGGGCGTCTCGGCGGGCTATGAAATCACGCTTGCGCTGGGGCTGCTGGCGCTGTCGAAAGCGCGCACGCGGCTAAGCGCCGATCTGCTAGTGCGGCCGCGCAATCTGTCGGCGCGGATCATGCTGCAATCGGCGCGGCTGGCCAGAACCAGTCTGGCGCGCCGTTATGCCGACCGCGTGCAGGTGCTGGCGGAAGAGGTAGCTGCACGAGCGATGCGCATGGCAGCCGGCGCCGCCTGACGCGGCGCCTTACCGGCGGCGCGGATCGGCGGGATACACACCCAGCAGCGCCATTGACGAGGTGAAATAGCGCAGCTCGTCCAGCGCCAGCCGCACGTTGTGGTCATCGGGGTGGCCCTCGATGTCGGCGTAGAATTGCGTTGCGGTGAAGCTGCCGTCCACCATGTAGCTTTCAAGCTTGGTCATGTTCACGCCATTGGTGGCAAAGCCGCCCATCGCCTTGTAAAGCGCAGCCGGAATGTTGCGCACGCGGAACACGAAGGTGGTCATCATCGGGCCGTCGCCGCGCCGCTTCAGGTTCGGCTCGCGCGACATCACCAGAAACCGCGTGGTGTTGTGCTGGCGGTCCTCGATGTGCCGGGCCAGGCAGTCGAGCCCGTAAATCTCGCCCGCCAGTTCACTGGCCAGTGCCGCGACCTTGGGGTCTGCGCGCGCGGCGACCAGCTTGGCCGAACCCGCGGTATCGGCCGCCGTGATGCCGCGCAGGCCGTGCTGGCGCAGAAAATCGCGGCATTGGCCAAGCAGCACGGTGTGACTCATTGCCGCTTCTATATCCTCGATCCGCGTGCCGCGCAGTGCCAGAAGATTGATGTGCACGCGCACGAAGGCCTCATCGACGATGTGCAGCCCGCTTTCCGGCAGCAGATGGTGGATGTCGGCGACCCGCCCGGCGGTAGAGTTTTCGACAGGCAGCATTGCCAGATCTGCATCGCCTTTGCGCACCGTCTCGATGGCGTCTTCAAAGGTTGCGCAGGGCACTGCCTCCATGGCTGGCAGGGCCTCACGGCAGGCCTGATGCGAATAGGCGCCGGGTTCTCCCTGAAACGCGATGCGTCCGGTCTGGTGGGGATTCATCGATCTTTGGTCCTTGATTTCGGGGCGCGGCAAGGCCGCTGCGGCTAACTATACCTTGAAAACCGGCAGGGGAAGCGGGTAGAAGCCCGGTCAGGCAATCCATGCGGGGAAGCGACATGTTCAAGCTGATGAATTGGATCAAACTCGGCGGTGCGGTGATCGCGTCGCTGCTGGTCTTCCTTCTGGGAAACTGGGCTGCGACCACGTTGTATCGCACCGGTGGCGGCCATGAAGAGGTCGTGGCAGCCGCCCCCGCAGCTGTGACGCCCGCCGCCGTGGCCCCCGCCGCCGCTGAAACCCCCACTGCCCCCACTGCCCCCGCTGCCGCCGCGGGTTTTGTCGCGCCGGTGCCCTCGCAACCGCTGGAACAATTGCTTGCCGCGGCGGATCTGGCCGCCGGCGAAAAGGTCTGGGGCAAGTGCAAGGCCTGCCACAAGCTTGACGGCAAGAACGGTGTCGGCCCGGCGCTGGACGGCATTTTCGGGCGCATGACCGGCGCTGCCGAAGGCTACAAGTATTCGGACGCCAACAAGAATGCCAACATCACCTGGACGCCCGAGGTGATGTTCGAATACCTGTCCGACGCCAAGGGCTACATGCCCGGCACCAAGATGACACTGGCGCCGATGACCGCCGAGGCGGACCGGGTGAACGTGATCGCCTGGCTGCTGGCCAACGGCGGCGCGGGTGACGCCGGCGCTGCTGCGGCGCCTGCCGAAGCCGCCGCAGCCCCCGCGGCGAATGCCCCCGCCGCAGCCGAGACCGCCCAGGCACCCGCTGCCGAAGCCCCCGCCGCCGAAGCCCCCGCCGCCGAAGCCCCCGCCGCGGAAAGCACCGCGCTGATTTCGCGGCTGGCCACGGCCGATATTGTCGCGGGCGCGCAGGTCTGGTCGCAATGCGCCGCCTGCCACAAGCTTGATGGCACCAATTCCACTGGCCCCTTCCTGAACGGCGTGTTGGGTCGCAGCACCGGTCAGGCCGAAGGGTTCGACTATTCCGAGGCCAACAAATCCGCCAACCAGACCTGGTCCGCCTCGATCCTCTACCGCTATCTGGTCGCTCCGCAGTCGGTGATGCCGGGCACCAAAATGACCTTCGCCGGCCTGCCCGACGATCAGGACCGCATCAATGTAATTGCCTGGCTGCTGGCCAATGGCGGCGTCGCCGACAAGGACATTCAGTCGGCGCAGGATGCGCTGGCAGTGGGCGCGGCCCAGGCTGCGGCTGCCGGGGCCGCGGCTGCCTCTGAAGCGGCCCCTGAAGCGGCCCCCGAAGCGGCTCCCGCAACGACGCTTGCCGCAGCTGACGTTGCCGCCGGCGAAAAGGTCTGGGCCAAATGCAAGGCCTGCCACAAGCTTGACGGCAAGAACGCGGTGGGCCCGGCGTTGAACGGCCTGTTCGGTCGCGTTTCCGGCACGGTTGAAGGCTACAAATATTCCGACGCCAACAAGAACGCCGCGGTGACCTGGACCCCCGAGGTGCTGGACGCCTATCTGACCGATCCGAAAGCCTACATGCCCGGCAACAAGATGACCTTCATCGGCCTGCCGAAGCCCGAGGACCGCGCCAATCTGATCGCCTGGCTGCAGGCCAACGGCGCCTGACGACGGCACGAACGCTGCGCAAGAAATCGCCAAGGCCGCGCCTCAGGGCGCGGCCTTGGCATTTTTTTGACTTTTTCACGCATTCGCGCATTGCCCCGACTGGCGCCGCCCGTCTAGTTTGCCGCGAATCCTGAAGCCGGCTTCAGGGGAATGTCGAAGGGAGATGAGACATGACGGCAACCCGCAGGGAAACGAACCCGATCAGGCCGCTGCGGCCATTTGTCACGGCGCTGCTGGCGGGCGGCGCCTGGCTGACGCTTGCCATGGCCGCACCGGCGCAGGAGGCCGCGCCCATGGCAACCGACCCGGCGGCGCTTGCCGAGCGGCTTGCCACGGCCGATGCCGAGGCGGGCGCCAAGGTCTGGGCCAAATGCAAGGCCTGCCACAAGATTGACGGGAAGAACGCAGTGGGCCCGGCGCTGGACGGCCTCTTCGGTCGGGTTTCCGGCACCGTTGAAGGCTACAAATATTCCGACGCCAACAAGACCGCTGCGGTGACCTGGACCGCGGAAGTGCTGGATGCCTATCTGACCGATCCGAAAGCCTACATGCCCGGCAACAAGATGACCTTCGTCGGCCTGCCGAAGCCTGAAGACCGCGCCAATCTGATCGCCTGGCTGCAGGCCAACGGCGCCTGACCGGGGCCGCCGCGCGTCGCCCGAAACGCCGCACCCTGCGTGCGGCGTTCTTTGCTTTTGCCGCGTTTCACGCAATCGCGCCTTGATGCGAAGCCCATTGCGTCGTTAGCTTGATCACAGGGGCGATTGCGCCGCATCGGGCGCGCATGGCGGAGGCGAAAATGGCTAGGGTAAGGGCGATGGCAAGGCAGGCTACGGCACCGGCGCGCGCGTTTGGCGCAGTTCTGCTGGCACTGGCGCTGTGGCTGGCGCTGGCACTGGCGACACAGGCGCAGGAAACCACGATCCGTTCGCACGGAATCTCGACGTTCGGAGATCTGAAGTACGGCGCCGATTTCGCGCATCTCGACTACGTCAACCCGGATGCGCCGAAGGGCGGCGAAATCTCGGTCTGGACCTCGGGCGGGTTCGACAGCTACAACCCCTATACCATCAAGGGCCGCGCCGCCGCGCTGGCCTCGGCGCCGATGGAATCGCTGCTGACCGGCACCGCAGACGAGATCGGCTCGGCCTACGGGCTTTTGGCGGAAAGCATGGCATACCCGCCCAGCCGTGACTGGGTGATCTTCACGCTGCGGCCAGAGGCGCGGTTTTCCGATGGCTCGCCGCTGACCGCTGAAGATGTGCTGTTTTCCTACGAATTGCTGCGCGACAAGGGGCTGTCCAGCTTTCGCACGGTGATCGCGCAGATGATTGCCGGGGCCGAGGTGATTGACCCGCAGCACATCAAGTTCACCTTCATGCCGGATTACCCGCGCCGCGACGTGATCCAGGCGGCGGGCGGACTGCCGGTTTTTTCTAAGGCCGAGTTCGCCGCCACCGGGCGCGATATTCAGGAAAGCTCGAACACCCCCTATCTGGGCTCGGGGCCCTATGTGTTCGACAGCGCCGATGAGGGCCGTCGCGTCGTGTGGCGGCGCAACCCCGATTATTGGGGCAAAAACCTGCCCATCAACATCGGCCGCGCCAATTTCGACCGCATCCGCATCGAATATTTCGGCGATTATCAGGCCGCGTTCGAGGGTTTCAAGGCCGGCGCCTATACCTTCCGCAACGAAGCCTCGTCGCTGATCTGGGCTACCGGCTACGATTTTCCGGCGCTGAACAACGGCTGGGCGGTGAAGCGTGAATTGCCCGATGGCAGCATCGGCACCGGGCAGGCCTTCGTGCTGAATCTGCGGCGCGAGAAATTCCAGGATCCGCGCGTGCGCGAGGCGCTTGGGCTGATGTTCAATTTCGAATGGTCGAACGAAACGCTGTTCTACGGGCTTTACGCCCGCGTCGCGTCGTTCTGGGACAACAGCGAACTGGCCGCCAGTGGCCCCCCGACGCCGGAAGAGCTTGCGCTGCTGCAACCGCTGGCCGATCAACTGCCGCCCGGCGTGTTGACCGAGCCGGCGTTGACGGCCCCGGTTTCGGGCGCCAGCCAGCTTGACCGCGCCAACATGCGCAAGGCGGCGGCGCTGCTGGATGAGGCCGGCTGGGAGGTCGGCGCCGACGGCATGCGCCGCAACGCCAAAGGCGAAACGCTGGTGGTCGAATTCCTGAACGAAAGCCAGACCTTCGACCGCGTCATCAACCCCTATGTGGAAAACCTGCGCGCGGTTGGTATCGATGCCGTGCACAGCCGGGTCGATGACGCGCAGATGACCAGCCGTGAACGCAGCCACGACTTCGACATCATCACCGACCAGCTGGGGCAGGACTACATTCCCGGTTCCGGCCTGCAGCAGTATTTCGGCTCGGCGTCCACCGACGACGCATTCAACAGCATGGGGCTGCAAAGCCCGGCGGTGGATGCGCTGATCGGCAAGGTCGAGGCCGCCGAAACCCGCGCGGAAATGACCGTGGCGGTGCGTGCGCTGGACCGGGTGCTGCGCGCCTACAAGTTCTGGGTGCCGCAGTGGTTCAAGGATGTGCACACGGTCGCCTATTACGACATGTACGAGCACCCGGAAAATCTGCCGCCCTTTGCATTGGGCGAGCTGGATTTCTGGTGGTATAACGCCGAAAAAGGCGAAAAACTCAAAGCCGCCGGGGCGTTCTGACCATCGGGGCGGAGGCAGGGAAGCGCGCATGGGCGCCTATATCCTGAGGCGGCTGTTGCTGATCATTCCGACGCTGTTCGGGATCATGGTCATCAACTTCGCCCTGACGCAGTTCGTGCCCGGTGGGCCGATCGAGCAGATTATCGCCCAGATCGAAGGCGAGGGCGACGTGTTCCGCAACATCGCGGGCGGCGGCGATGCCGGCGCGCAGGCCGATGCAACGGCGCGCGGCGACGAACGCTATGCCGGCGCCCGCGGCCTGCCGCCTGAATTGCTTGACGCGCTGGAAGTGCAGTTGGGCTTTGCGCGCATCGTCTGCGACGCCGACCATGTGGGTGTGCCCGACCTCAAGGCGCCCGGCTGCCGCAAGGAAAAGCTGTCGGCGACGCGGCAGTTTTTCATCATGATGGGCAATTACCTGCGCTTCGATTTCGGGCAGAGCTTCTTTCGCTCGGTCTCGGTGATCGACCTTGTGCTTGAAAAGATGCCGGTTTCGATCACGCTGGGGCTGTGGTCAACGCTGTTGGCCTATCTGATCTCGATCCCGCTTGGCATTCGCAAGGCGGTGCGCGACGGCAGTGCCTTCGACACCTGGACTTCGGGCACCATCATCGTGGGCTACGCGATTCCAGGCTTTCTGTTCGCGGTGCTGCTGATGGTGCTGTTTTCCGGCGGCAGCTACTGGAAACTGTTTCCGCTGCGCGGGCTGACCAGTGAAAACTGGGGTGACCTCAGCCTGCCGGGCAAGGTGCTGGACTACCTGTGGCACATCACGCTGCCGGTCGTGGCCTCGACGATTTCCAGTTTTGCCACGCTGACGCTGCTGACCAAGAACAGCTTTCTCGATGAAATCAACAAGCAATACGTGATGACCGCGCGCGCCAAGGGCCTGGCCGAGCGGCGGGTGCTTTACGGCCATGTGTTCCGCAACGCCATGCTGATCGTGATCGCCGGTTTTCCCAGCCTGTTCCTAGGCGTGTTCTTCGGCGCCTCGATCCTGATCGAGACGATCTTTTCGCTCGACGGGCTTGGCCGGCTGGGTTTCGAGGCGGCGGTGGCGCGCGATTACCCGGTGATCTTCGGCACGCTCTACTTTTTCGGGCTGATCGGCCTGCTGGTCGGCATCCTGTCGGATCTGATGTATGTCTTTGTCGATCCGCGCATCGATTTCGAGCGGAGGGCCGGATGAAGCTGTCGCCGCTGAACGCCCGCCGCTGGCGCAATTTCAAGGCCAACCGCCGCGCCTTCTGGTCATTGTGGATCTTTCTGACGATGTTCGGCCTGTCGCTGATTGCCGAGGTGATCGCCAATGACAAGCCGATGCTGGTCAGCTACCGAGGCGAGCTCTACTTTCCCGCCTATCGCTTTTACCCCGAAACCACGTTTGGCGGCGATTTTCGCACCGCAGCGATCTATCGCGACCCGGCGGTGCAATGCCTGATCGTGACGGGCGGCCGGCAGGAATGCTGGGACGATCCCGCGGGCGTAACCATAAAGGCCCGCACCGGCGCGCTGGAAGGCGAACCGGTCGAGCCGGGCTGGATCGTCTGGCCGCTGATCCGCTACCACTACCGCACCATCAACAATGTCGGCATCGCGCCCTCGCCGCCTGATGAAAGTCACTGGCTGGGCACCGACGACACCGCGCGCGACGTGACGGCACGGGTGATCTACGGGTTCCGAACCTCGGTCATGTTCACGCTGATCGTCACCAGCATTTCATCGGTGCTGGGCATCGCGGCGGGCGCCGTGCAGGGCTATTTCGGCGGCCGCACCGACCTGATCTTTCAGCGCGCCTTGGAAATCTGGGGCTCGACCCCGTCGCTTTACGTGATCATTATCCTGTTCGCGATCCTTGGGCGCAGCTTCTGGCTGCTGGTGTTCGCGACCATCCTGTTCGGCTGGCCGGCGCTGACCGGCGTGGTGCGGGCCGAATTCCTGCGGGCGCGCAATTTTGAATACGTGCGCGCCGCCCGCGCGTTGGGGGTTACCGACCGGGTCATCATGTTCCGCCACATTCTGCCCAATGCCATGGTGGCGACGCTGACGCTGATGCCCTTCGTGGTGACCGGCGCGATTGCCGGGTTGGCCTCGCTCGATTATCTGGGCTATGGGCTGCCGGCGTCGGCGCCGTCGCTGGGCGAGCTGGCATTGCAGGCCAAGCAGAACCTGCAGGCGCCGTGGCTTGGCTTTTCGGCCTTCTTCACCTTTGCCATCATGCTTTCGCTGCTGGTGTTCACCTTTGAAGGCGTGCGCGACGCTTTCGACCCGCGAAAGACCTTCAAATGACCGCCGTACTGGAGGTCAGCGACCTGTGGGTGAACTTTCGCCAGGATGGCCAGACCATCGAGGCGGTGCGCGGCGCAAGCTTTATCGTGGGCAAAGGCGAAACCGTGGCGCTGGTGGGCGAAAGCGGTTCCGGCAAGTCGGTGACGGCGCTTTCAACGGTGTCGTTGTTGCCGGGCAGTGCCGAGGTGCGCGGGTCGGTGCGCTATCTGGGGCAGGAAATGGTCGGCGCCAGCAAGGCGCTGCTGCGCAAAGTGCGCGGCAACGACATCAGTTTCATCTTTCAGGAACCGATGACCAGCCTCAACCCGCTGCACACGCTGGAACGCCAGATCGCTGAAAGCCTGGCGCTGCACCAGGGGCTGCAGGGGGCGCCGGCGCGGGCACGGATTGTCGAACTGCTGGAAAAGGTCGGCATCGACAATGCCCAACGGCGGCTGTCCGATTACCCGCACCAGCTTTCCGGCGGGCAGCGCCAGCGGGTGATGATCGCCATGGCGCTGGCAAACGGGCCGGAACTGCTGATCGCCGATGAACCCACCACTGCACTTGACGTCACGATTCAGGCGCAGATCCTTGATCTGCTCGCCGGGCTGAAACAGGCCGAAGGCATGAGCCTGCTGTTCATCAGCCACGATCTGGGCATCGTGCGGCGCATTGCCGACCGGGTCTGCATCATGCAGGGCGGCGAGATCGTGGAACAGGGCCCGGTGGCGGAAATCTTTGCCAACCCCCGCCATCCCTACACGCGCAAGCTGCTTGCCGCCGAACCCAAGGGCGCGCCCGATCCGGTGCGCGATGGCGCTGAAGAGCTGGTGCGCACCGATCACCTGAAGGTCTGGTTCCCGATCCAGCGCGGCCTGCTGCGCCGCACCGTGGGGTATGTGAAAGCGGTCAACGACGCCTCGATCAGCGTGCGCGCCGGTGAAACGCTGGGTATCGTCGGCGAAAGCGGTTCTGGCAAGACCACGCTGGCGCTGGCGATCATGCGGCTGATCGGGTCCGAAGGCCCGGTGGTCTATGCCGGGCGCGACATCGCCAACCTGCCGAAACGCGAGTTGCGCCGGTTGCGCCGCGACATGCAGATTGTGTTTCAGGATCCGTTCGGCAGCCTGTCACCGCGCATGACGGCGGAACAGATCATCGCCGAGGGCCTGACCGTGCATGGCGTGGAACCGGGCCGCGACCGCCACGACATGGTGGCCGAGATCATGGTCGAGGTCGGGCTGGACCCAGCCACGATGGTGCGCTACCCGCATGAATTTTCCGGCGGCCAGCGCCAGCGCATCGCCATCGCCCGCGCCATGATCCTGCGCCCGCGACTGGTGGTGCTCGATGAACCCACCTCGGCACTGGATATGACGGTGCAGGTGCAGATCGTGGAATTGCTGCGCGAATTGCAGCGCCGCCACGGCTTGGCCTATCTGTTCATCAGTCACGATCTGCGCGTGGTGCGCGCCCTGGCGCACCGGATCATGGTGATGAAGGCGGGCGACGTGGTCGAGGCGGGCGCGGCGGATACCGTCTTTGCCGACCCGCAAACCGCCTACACCCGCGAATTGCTGGCCGCGGTGCTGGGGCGGTAGCCGATGAAGATTCTGTTCGTGCACCAGAACTTTCCCGGGCAGTTCGTGCATCTGGCCCCGGCGCTAGTGCGGCGCGGCCACCAGGTGCTGGCGCTGACCACGCAAGGCAACGCGCGCCCCTCGCCGGTGCGGGTGGTGAAATACCGCGACCCCGACCCCATCACCCTGTCGTCGCCGCTGACAAAGCTTTACGCCGAGTTTGCCGAGCGCGGCGCCCGCACCGCCTTTGCCGCGCAGCAGCTGCGCGACCTGCACGGCTATCAGCCCGATGTCATCTTTGGTCATTCCGGCTGGGGCGAAACGCTGTTCCTGAAAGAGATCTGGCCCGCCGCAAGACTGCTGGTCTACGCCGAACTGATGTATCGCGCGCGCGGGCTCGACACCGACTTTGACCCCGAATTTCGCCGCACCGATCTGGCGCAACGGGTCACCACCGTGGCGCGCGCGGCGCATCTGATGCAGTCGATGCTGCTGGCCGACGCCGGGCTGGCGCCCACCGCGTTTCAGGCCGAAACCTTCCCGCCGGAACTGCGGCGCAAGATCACCGTGGCGCATGACGGCGTCAACACCGCACTGGTGCGCCCCGACCCCAACGCGGTGCTGGATATACCCGGCACCACGCTGCGCTTTCGCCCCGGCGACGAGGTGATCAGTTTTGTGAACCGTTCACTGGAACCCTACCGCGGCTATCACACTTTCATGCGCGCGCTGCCCGCGGTGCTGGCGGCGCGGCCCGGTGCGCATGCGGTGCTGATCGGCGACGAGGGGCAAAGTTACGGCGCCGCGCCGAAAGACGGCGCCAGCTGGAAGCAGCGCTTTCTGGACGAGGTGAAAGACCGGCTGGATCTGAACCGTGTGCATTTTCTGGGTCGCGTGCCATATGCGCGCTATCTGGCGCTGCTGCAGGTCAGCCGGGTGCATGCCTATCTGACCTATCCTTTCGTGCTTTCGTGGTCGTGCCTTGAAAGCATGAGCGCCGGGGCGATGGTGGTGGCATCCGACACCGCGCCGGTGCGCGAAGTTATCCGCGACGGTGTGAACGGCCGGTTGGTCGATTTCTTCGACATCCCGGCCTGGTCGGCAGCCCTGACCGAGGCACTGGCCAACCCCGCCGCCACCGCGCCGCTGCGCGCCGCCGCCCGCCAGAGCATCGTGGAACGCTACGATCTGGCCAGCATCTGCCTGCCGAAGCTGGTTGATTTCGTGGAAAGCGCTGCGGCCCCGCCTGGTGGCTGAGCCGCAGCCGGGGTCAGATTGCCGAGGAATGCCCAGCCTTCGACAGATCATAGGCATCAAAGCTGCGCGCGATCATGCGCGTCAGCGGTCGCGCCGCTTCGGGGATGAAAAGCCCGTCGTCCGAAATCTCGACCGTGTCGCCGAACACGTTCCGGGTGGCGGCAAACATCGCTTCCAGCCGTTCCGGGGTGATCTGGAAGCGCCGCAGGATTTCAGCGGAATCGATGCGAAAATCGCACATCAGCGATTCGATCATGCGCGCGCGCAGCTGGTCTTCGTCGCTGAACACATGCCCGCGCCCGGTGGAAAAACGCCCCTCGCGGATCGCCTGGGTATGCGCCGAGGTCGCCGCGGCGTTCTGCGCAAAGCCCTGCGGAAAGCGCGAGATGGATGAGGCACCAAGCCCCACCAGAACCGGCGCCTGATCGTCGGTGTAGCCCTGAAAATTGCGCCGCAGCGTGCCGGACCTCTGCGCGCGGGCCAGCCCGTCGCCGGGCAGCGCGAAATGGTCGATGCCGATTTCGTCATAGCCCGCGGCAACGAACAGCTGCCGGGCGGTCTCGAACAGGTGCAGGCGTTCTTGCGGCGTGGGCAGGTGTTCCGACGGGATCATCACCTGGCGGCGCGCCATCCACGGCACATGCGCATAGCCGTAAAGCGCCACCCGGTCGGGCTGCAGGGTCAGAAGCTTGTTCACGCTTTCGGTGATTCGGGCCTCGGTCTGGTGCGGCAGGCCATAAAGGATATCAGCGTTCAGCGAGCCCACATTGCGCGCGCGAATCATCGCCGCGGCGCCGGCGGTGACCTCATAGCTTTGTTCGCGCCCGATCACCTTCTGGATCTCGGGGTCGAAATCCTGCACCCCGATCGAGGCACGGTTCAGCCCGGCCGCGGCCAGCGCGTCCATGCGCGCGTCGTCAATTTCGTTGGGGTCGATTTCCACCGAGAATTCAGCGCCTTCGCCCATCGGCACCGCATCGAACACTGCGTCTGCAAGACGGCGGATCATGTCGGCCGGCATCAAGGTGGGTGTGCCGCCGCCCCAATGCAGGCGCGACAGCGTGACCCCGGGCGCCAGCCGTTTCTTCAGCATGGCCAGTTCTGCCAGCAGCACTTCGGCATAGGCCCGCACCGGATCGTCGGATTGCGTGCCCTGGGTGCGGCAGGCGCAGAACCAGCACAATGTGCGGCAAAACGGCACGTGCATGTAAAGCGAGATCGACGAACCCGTTGGAATCGCCTCGATCCAGCGTGTAAATTGCTCTGATCCCACTGCATTTGCGAAATGCGGCGCGGTTGGGTAGCTGGTGTAGCGCGGCACCCGTGCGTCGAAAAGACCGAGCCGGTTCAGTTGCGATTCTTGAATCATGAAGGTATGTTTAGGGAACCACGCGCAACGAAACATTGACCCAAATCAAAGAGCGACGATGACCCTTGAGGACATCCACCCGGTGTCGTCATCTTGTGGCGATTGCCCTATACGTCATCGCGCTGTCTGTGCCCGATGTGAACCGCGAGAGCTGGCGGAGCTGGAATCCATCAAATATTATCGCAGTTTCGAGGCCGGGCAGATGGTTGCCTGGTCTGGCGACAAGATGGATTTCGTGGCCTCGGTGGTTTCCGGCATCGCCACGCTGACCCAGACGCTGGAAGATGGGCGCACCCAGATGGTCGGGCTGTTGCTGCCTTCGGATTTTGTCGGCCGCCCGGGGCGCGAATTTGCCGCCTACAACATCAGCGCCACCACCGGGCTGCTGATGTGCTGCTTTCGCAAGAAACCGTTCGAGGAACTGATGTTCCGCACGCCGCATATTGCGCAGCGGCTGCTGGAAATGACGCTTGATGAACTGGATGCGGCGCGCGAATGGATGCTGCTTTTGGGCCGCAAGACGGCGCGCGAAAAGATCGCCAGCCTGCTGGCGATCGTGGCGCGGCGCGATGCTTCGATCCAGTTCCGTGTGGCGCGGCGCAATCTGACCTTCGATCTGCCGCTGACCCGCGAGGCGATGGCCGACTATCTTGGCCTGACGCTGGAAACCGTCAGCCGCCAGATCTCGGCGTTGAAGCGCGACGGGGTGATTTCCCTGGAAGGCAAGCGGCATGTGACGGTGCCCGATTTCGACCGGCTGTTGAACGAGGCGGGCGATGACTGCGACGGTGGCTTGCTGATCTGATCCGCGGTTTCAATTGCGCGGCGCCGCGGCGCGGCGCAGCCTGTCGTTGATGGCGCGGCCCAGCCCGTGCTCGGGGATCGGTGAAACCGCAATCCGCCCGTCGGGGCCCGCCAGCGCGTCGGCTTCGCGCAGCGCATGAAACAGGTTCGCCGCGGCGTCCACCAGATCGCCGGTGGCAGACAGCACAAGATCGGCGCCGGTTGCGGCGGGGCCAAAGCCGATCCAGATTTCACCGGGCTGGGGCGATGTCGCGTTCAACCGCAGCTGCGCGCTCGGGGCGTAATGCGAGGCCATCTGGCCCGGGGCAAGCGGCACGGCGGGGTCGCCCGGATTGGCCAACGGCGCGCCAAGGCAGGCCTCGATCGCCTCGGCAGGCAGGCCGCCAGGGCGCAGCAGGCGCGGCGGATCCAGCGCGACGATGCTGCTTTCAAGCCCCACTTCGCAGGCGCCGCCGTCAAGCACCGCGGCAACGCGCCCGCCAAGCCCAGCCAGCACATGCGCCGCGCGGGTTGGGCTGACGCGGCCCGAAGGGTTCGCCGATGGCGCCGCCAGCGGCCCGCCAAAGGCGCGCAACAGCGCCTGCGCCACCGGGTGTTCGGGCACGCGCACGGCAACGCTGTCATTGCCCGCAGTGACCAACGGCGACAGCCTGGCGAACGGGCGCAGCGGCAGCACCAGCGTCAGCGGCCCGGGCCAGAAGGCATCGGCCAGCCGTTCCGCCGCGGGGCTGAAATGCGCGACGGCGCGCGCCGCGGCAAGGTCGGGCAGATGCACGATCAGCGGGTTGAAGCGCGGCCTGCGCTTGGCCTCGAATATCCGTGCCACTGCGGTGTCGGACCGCGCGTCGCCGCCCAGCCCGTAAACCGTTTCGGTGGGAAACGCGACCAGCGCGCCGCTGCGCAGCAGCCGCGCCGCTTCGGCAAGGCCGGCGGCATCGGGCGGCAAAAGGCGGGTATCTGCGTTGTCGGGCATGTGTGACGCTGCGTCGATGTTGTTCATGGGGTCTGTTGCGCTAACCTTGCGTAAAAGCCATACGCGCAGCGGCTGCCGATGCCAAGGCACCGAGGAGGAGACCGACCATGCCCTATCGTTCGCCCCTGGCCGAGTTCCGTTTCATTCTCGACACCGTGGTGCCGCTGGCGCCGGTTGCCGCCACCGCGCGGTTTGCCGAGGCCACCCCCGATATGGTCGAGGCGATCCTCGACGGTGCCGGGCGCATGTGTGACGAGGTTCTGGCGCCGCTGGTGCGGGCCGGCGATCTGACCCCGGCGCGGCTGGAAAACGGCGTGGTGCGGTCGTCGCCAAGCTTCAAGGAAGGCTTCGCCGCGATCGCCGAGGGCGGCTGGGTGGCGGTGGCGGCCTCGCCCGAACACGGCGGCATGGGCCTGCCGCAGGCGCTGAACATGGTGGTGAACGACATGATGTCGGGCGCCTGCCTGGCGCTGCAGCTGAACGCGCTGCTGACGCAGGGCCAGATCGAGGCGCTGGAACACCACGCCAGCGACGAACTGAAGGCGCTCTACTTGCCAAAGCTGATTTCGGGCGAATGGTCCGGCACGATGAACCTGACCGAGCCGCAGGCGGGCAGCGACGTCGGCGCGCTGCGCACTCGGGCAGAACCCCTGGGCGATGGCACCTACGCGATCACCGGGCAGAAGATTTTCATCACCTGGGGTGACAGCGACCTGACCGAAAACGTCTGCCACCTGGTTCTGGCGCGCCTGCCGGGTGGCGCCCCCGGCACCCGCGGCATCAGCCTGTTCATGGTGCCGAAGTTCATTCCCGACGCAAACGGCAACCCCGGCGTGGCGAACGGCCTGAAGGTGGTCAGCCTGGAACACAAGCTTGGCCTGCACGGTTCACCCACCTGCGTGATGGCCTATGAAGGCGCCAAAGGCTGGCTGGTGGGCGAGGAACACAAGGGCATGGCCGCGATGTTCACCATGATGAACAACGCGCGGCTTGCGGTTGGGGTGCAGGGCGTGGGGGTGGCCGAGGCCGCCTATCAAAAGGCGCTGGAATATGCGCAGGAGCGCAGCCAGATGGGCCCGATCATCAACCACGCCGATGTGCGCCGGATGCTGGCGACGATGAAGGCCGAGGTGTTTGCCGCCCGCGCCATCGCGCTGGCCTGCGCCGTTGCGCTGGATATGGGCCGCGCCACCGCTGCGGCCGATTGGCAGGCGCGCGCGGCGCTACTGACCCCGATCGCCAAGGCCTATGGCACCGATGTCGGCATGGCTGTTTCGGAAACCTGTGTGCAGGTGCACGGCGGCATGGGCTATATCGAGGAAACCGGCGCCGCGCAGTTTTACCGCGATGTGCGGGTGACGGCGATTTATGAAGGCACCAACGGCATTCAGGCGATGGATCTGGTGGGGCGCAAGATGATGGATTCGGGCGACGCCGCCTTTCGGCTGCTGCAAGAGGTCGAAGACGGCGCCGAGGCAGCGCGCGCGCTGCTGCCGCAGCTTGCCGGCGATGTCTGGGCCGCCGCCGAAACCCTGCGCGAGGCGACCGAGGCGCTGCTGGCGCAGGGCATGGAAGATCGTTTTGCCGGCGCGGTGCCTTACCTGCGCGCCTTTGCCCGCGTGCTTGGCGCGCATTACCATCTGCGTGCGGCGCAGGCCGAAGGCGGGCAGGGGCCGCGCACGGCGCTGGCTGCGGTCTATATCCGCCGCCTGCTGCCGCAATACGCCGCCGCACTTGCCGAGGCGCGCGAAGGTGCTGCGGGACTGTTTGCCCTTTCGGCACAGGATCTGGCGTCGTGAAGGACGGTGCGCGGGCGGCCGCGGTGCACCACCCCTGGGCCACGCCACCGGCGCCGGGTGAAGCAGTCGAAGTTGCGCCCGGCGTTTTGTGGCTGCGGCTGCCGCTGCCGATGGCGCTTGACCATGTCAACGCCTTCGCGCTGGACGACGGCGACGGCTGGACCGTGGTTGACCCCGGCATGAACACCCGCAAGACGCGCGAGCTTTGGCCCGTGCTGCTGGCCGGGCCACTGGCAGGCAAGCCGGTGACGCGGGTGCTGGCCACGCATTACCACCCCGACCATATCGGCCTTGCCGGCTGGTTTCAGGCGCAGGGCGCCGAATTGTGGACCACCCGCACCAGCTGGATTTTCGCGCGCATGCTGGTGCTGGACGAACACCCGCTGCCGGTGCCCGAAACGCTGGCCTTCTGGCACGCCGCCGGGATGGACCCGGCGCTGCTGGCGCGCCGCGCGCAGGAACGCGGCTTCAACTTCTGCGACTGCGTGCATCCTTTGCCGCTGGGGTATCGGCGCATCGCCGAAGGCGAGGTGCTGCGTGCCGGCGGGCGCGACTGGCGCGTGCGCATCGGCAACGGCCACGCGCCCGAACATGCCACGCTGTGGAGCCTGACTGACGATCTGGTCATCGGCGGCGACCAGCTTTTGCCGTCAATCAGCGCCAACATCGGGGTTTACGCGACCGAGCCCGACGCCGACCCGCTGGCCGAATGGCTTGTCTCGTGCCAGCATCTGCGACAGTTCGCCGAGGAACGCCACCTGGTGCTGCCAGGCCACAAGACGCCGTTCACCGGGTTGCCGCGGCGGCTGGACCAGATGGCCGAAGGGCATGCGCGGGCGCTGGAGCGGCTGTTGGCGCTGCTGGCCGAACCGCGCACCGCGACTGAATGTTTTGCGGCGTTGTTTCGCCGCGCTGTCGGCGAAGCAGAATACGGCATGGCGCTGGTCGAATCGGTGGCGCATCTGAACCATCTGCTGGCGCGCGGCAGCATCACGCGCAGCCGCCGCGACGACGGGGTGTGGATCTGGCATCTGCCGGAGGTGCATGCGGGGGCGTGACAGAGTGTCGCGGATGAGCTAATTGCGAACGGGAACGGCATCAGGGGGCGCGCTTCATGGCGGAACACAGCAACGGCAACATGGATATCCGTGGCCACGAGAAGACATTTTCCGGTTTCATAACCTTCGTGAAACGCACGCTGGTTGTGATCGTCGTCATTCTGGTGTTTCTCGCCCTGACAAACAGCTGACACGCTGAATCAAGGGGTCTTGCCGATGCGCCGAATGCTGCTCTGGCTGCTGCTGCCATTCTTGCTTGCGGCCTGCGGTGCCGAACCGATCTGGGCGCCTGACGAGGCGGTGGCGCGGGCGGTCTATTCCAGCAAGGAACCGCCTTCGGTGACGCTGTTCACGGTGATCAATGTCAACACCGGTGCCGGCGAACATTCGGCGCTGATGATCAACGGCAGCCAGCGCGTGATGTTCGACCCGGCGGGCACCTGGTATCACCCCTGGGTGCCGGAACGTAACGATGTGCATTACGGCATCACCGACAGGATGCGCGTTTTCTACATTGACTATCACGCCCGCGAAACCTTTTGGGTGCTGGAACAGACGGTTCCGGTATCGCTTGAGGTGGCCGAGGCGTTGCGCGCCGAGGTCGAGGCCTATGGCGCGGTGCCCAAGGCGTTTTGCGCCAATGCGGTCACGACCGTGCTAAGCGGAATGCCGGGGTTCGAGGGCATCCGCACGACAATGTTTCCGGTGCCGCTGTCACGCGCCTTTGCAAAACTGCCGGGCGTTGTCAGCGATGAACATTACGATGGCGACCCCGATGACAACTCGGGCGTGCTGATGATCCATCCCGGCGAGATCGCCCCCGGCATCAAGGCGCCCAGCCAAGGCTGAACAGTGCCAGATAAAGCGCCGCCATGCCGCCCAGAATCGCGGCAAGGTTGCTGCGCGTGGCCACCCCGATCGCCAACGTTGCAGCCGCCGCCAGAAACCGCGGCAGATCAAAGGCGCCGCCGGCCGCGGCAGGCCAGATCACCGCCGGGGCGACCAGCCCGGGCAGCACCGCCACCGGCGTGTAGCGCAGATAGCGCAGCACCCATGCGGGCAGCGGGCGGCCGCCGATCAGCCCCAGAAAGGAAAACCGCAGCACAAAGGTGCCCACCCCCAGGGCAAGGATGATGCCCCAGATCTCGGCGGTGGAATAAATCATGCGCGTCTCCGGTTTTGCCAGCTTTCCACCTGCGCGCCGGTTGCCATCGCCGCGGCCGCCGCAACCAGAAGCCCGGTGCCCGCCGGCAGAAAGGCAAGCGCCAGCGCCAGCACCACCGAAACGCTTGCCGCGGCCAGATGCGCGAGCGTGCGCAGCATCGGCGCCAGCATCGCCAGAAAGGTGATCGGCACCGCGAAATCGAGCGCGAATTCGGGCGGGATCGCCTGCCCGACCGTGGCGCCAAGCAGCGTGGCCAGATACCACAGCGGGCAGATCGGCGTGCAGACCCCTGCGTAATAGATGATCCTCTGGCCAAGGCTGTGGTCTGGCCGCGCCTCATATTCCTGGATCGCGACGGCATAGGCCTGATCGACCAGAAAATAGGCGATAAGCGCCTTGTGCCAGGCCCTGGCATTGCCCAGATGCGGCGTCAGCGAGGCCGAATACATCGCCATGCGCAAATTCACCGCAAGCGCAGTCAGCAAAACCATGACCGTCGGCGTCTGTTCCACCATCAACTGCACAGCGGTAAATTGCGACGCCCCGGCGATGACCAGAACCGAAAAGCCCAGCACCTCGGCCAGCGAAAACCCCGCTTCGGTCGCCGCCACCCCGAACAGCAGACCGAACGGAACGATCACCAGAAGGAATGGCAAGCCGTGGCGAAAGCCACGCCAGAAGACGGATGGTTCGGCGCCGGGGGACATGCAGCTTGGCTTTCGCACGATGATGCGCCAGTCATAGGGAAAGCCGCGTCGGATGCAAGCATGGGTGAAAACGGAACTGCAGAAACGGGGCAGGGGCTTGGCACAATGGCCGCTGCCGACGCCGTGAAGGTCTCTTATGGCCGCAGGCTGCCGATGGCGCAGCGCCGTGCGGCGGCCGAGCTTTACTGGCAGGCCTTCGGCACCAAGCTTGGCCGGGTGCTGGGGCCGGGGCCGAAAGCGCTTGCCTATATCGAGCGGGTTCTGGCGCCGGACCATGCCTTTCTGGCGCTGAGCGAGGCCGGCGAGGTGCTTGGCCTGATCGGCTTTCGCACCGCGCGCGGCAGTTTCGTCGCCGGCGGGCCAGATGATCTGCGCGCCATCTATGGCCGTTTTGGCGCCTTGTGGCGACGCGGCGCCATGGCGCTGCTGCCGCATGAACAGATCGTCGAGGGCGTTGTGGTCGATGGGCTGGTGGTGCGCCCGGACATGCGCGGCAAGGGCCTGGGTGCCGCGCTGCTGGAAACGCTGTGCCTTGAGGCGCAGGCGCGCGGCCATGCCGCCGTCAGGCTGGATGTGGTGGAAGAAAACCTGCGTGCACGCGCGCTTTACGAGCGGCTCGGCTTTGCCGTGCATGGCCGCCGGCGGCACCGCCTTACCCGGCTGCTGTTCGATTTCGGTGGCGTCTGGGTGATGGTGCGCAGGTTCTAGCAGGCCGCGAGAAGGTGTGAACCGGTTCCTCGCACAAGATATGCGACCACGCTTTAGCTGCGTATCAACTCGGCCGCCTTTTCCGCGATCATGATCGTCGGGGCGTTGGTGTTGCCGCCCGGCAGGCGCGGCATCACCGAAGCATCGACCACCCGCAGTCCCGCGATGCCGCGCAGCCGCA
>Ga0214472_10001190_pt1 | contig 29766 bp, 23 predicted proteins | sample RVTome_6_FD_207662 | JGI IMG/M metagenome (GOLD analysis project Ga0214472, IMG submission 207662) | Soil microbial communities from uranium-contaminated site in the Upper Colorado River Basin, Wyoming, United States - RVT140D175 | ecosystem: Environmental > Terrestrial > Soil > Contaminated >...
ATGACAATCGCGCGTCGCCACCCTCCCCCAACCCCTCCCTTGAAGGGAGGGGGGTAAAAAGATAGACTTGGTGCATCGGGGTGCATCGGGGTGCATCGTCACGCCTAGGTATTCTGCATCCTCACAGTTAAGTTTTCGAGTGTGTGACTGCTCTTGAGAGGTGTGGGAGCCCCTGCGCCCCACCATCGGGCCTGCGGCACTGTCCGCAAAACCAGGTGATTCCGTGCACTTGGCGGGAGAGCGCGGCGCCCGCGGCGGTAACACCCGTCGACTCACCTCCATGTGGGACTCACTTCGTCGACAGGTCCGTATCAATGGTCGTTCCTCAACGGCGGTACTCGTAAATTTTCCTGATTCTTTTGTTGACTGGGATGGGAGCCGCGTTTAGAATGCCGATAGTACAGTGTGCGTGGGTGGCTGTGTCGGGGGGTTACCCGCGACCCGCGCACTTACGCTGATCCTCTTACATCGCGGGTGTTAAGGAGACTGCTCATGTCTTTTCGCCGCATCAGTTCCATGGCCGTTGCGATCAGCGTCGTAACCGTAAGCGTCTGGTTCCTTTCCGCCAATGCGGAACCGCCCGAATCCGCCCGAGTGGGTCCTAACGAGCCTGACGGCAGATTGTTGTCACAAGTTCTCCCCCACCCATTTGCCGAGTTCGTCAAACGTGCCGGCAGCGACCGACAGCTCGAAGAGTCACAGCGGGACGCGCTGCTCGCCGAGTTGGCGGCGCCAGCGCCGCGCAGCGGCGTTCTTCTCGATCTGCTTCAGCCAAGGGCGACGCTGAACACCGATGGTCCTGTCACCCTCGCGCGAACGGTTGGCGCCGAACGAACCGCGGTCAGCGGGCGCAAGGGCACCACCTTGATCGTGGCGGCTACGAATGTGGCAGTGCCCGACGGCGGCGACATTGCATCGGGTACGCTGCTGCTGTTCGGGGAGGTGATTGAGCAGGGCATCATTCTCAACGGTGGAGATACGTCTGTCATCGTCCAGACATCATCTGGAGTTGAATTGCAGCTCGATCCCGGCTGGGCCCTTGCGATCGGCTGCAAGACCGAATGTGGTTCACAATGTGGGAACGGCTACTACAGTTGCTGCTGGGTCGACAATGGTTGTTGCAAGTGTGGTTGCCAGGCGAATGGAACCACGCCCACCACACACTCTTGCGAGGGCGGCGGCGGACCCGGTTCAACCGGTTGTTCAGGTGGCGTTCGTATGTGACCCCGGAATACGGAGGGTATTCATCTAGGGGTTGCCGGAAGCTCCCGTGTGAGGGACACCCCCGCGCGCTGGGCCTTAGCCTGCCCGTTGCCTATGGCACCGAAATGGGCTACTTCTTCACCCGCCGCCACGCCGTTCACGTCTGTCGCCGACCACTGAACCGTGGTGGCCACGTTGCCCACAAGTACCTCGCCACCGTTGGGCGCGATGACCGTCACTTGTGCCGGATCGATGTCACCGCCCGTGCCGGGAACCAGGAAGTTCTGGATCTCAAGCACATCGACGCTGGTTACACTCAACGCATTCGCCGCAGGTGAGGATACGCGTTACCCGCTCGCGATATGACCAGCGTTCCGGCGACCAAGACCAGAAGGCCCATGACAAGCAGCCCCCATTCCGTCACGGCCGGAATATCGCCGTCGATGATCTGAAGGCTGGTCCCGCCGAAAGACGCATCCGCCGGATCGACGTCTCCGACCGCGCAAATCGCCGTCCCGAAGGCGGCCGATCCCGTTGATGCGCTCTGTACAACCAGCGTTCCCCCCCCCAGTGCGCTCATTTCGATGACCGCCACGCGTGCCCAGTTCGGAGGGACGCCGACTTCATCCGTGCAGGGGCCCAGGTGTGATCCGCTCACATCATTAACCAGCCCGCTCGGGTTGTCGATTGTTCCATTCTGCAATTCAAAAAAGAGTGCTGTGTGCGTGACGCCGACGCCGGTGGCGAGGGTGCTATCGAACGCCATGTCGAAGGACACGGAAGCCAAACCGTTGGCATGCGTTGTCTGCGTCCAAACTTCCACGAAAAACGTGGATCCCGCCGCAACGGCACTTTCCGATATCGGCAACATTGGGACCACGTCCGATCCGCCCGGTGCGGATAGTGCCACGAGTTCGATATCCACGACCGCTCCGTGCGTCGCACTCGCACCACATATCAGGACTAACGCAGAAGTCACGCCCCAAGCAAAACAGCAGCGGTACCGCCCGTTTGGACATCTCATATTGTTTCTCACCGTGAATCCTCCGAAAAGGACCAAACAACGCCTTCTGCGTGACACACCCAAGCACCTTCTAGACGATTATCTTCCATTCGACAACGACTCTCCTTTCCGGTGAACCATCACTTCGACCGATCCAAACTCGATCCGGGTCGGGTCGATGTTTCCAAAACCGATGGCGGCGATCCCGTGCAGGCGGTCACTGGGCATTGCCGCAAGCGAGGAATTGCCGGGCGATGTTGCCCGAGCGACGATCGTGGCCACTCGGACCCAAGAGTCATTGATCCCCAGCGCCCTTTCGCCCAACGCCGCGCAACCACCCAAACGAAGCAACAGACCCGAAGCGGAATCATCAAGTTGCCGCGCGAGCACGCCGAATTGAGCACTTGAGGCCGCGCCGGTGATCTCGAACACTTCCGGGTCATACATCAAGTCGACGTAAACGCTGGCCAGGGCGTCGCCGGCCAGACCGGCCCGCACCGCCCAGAGCTCGAAGATCACGTCTTCGCCCACCGCGAATGAGCGCACTGAACGCGGTGGTTGAAGCCCGGAATCAAGCGGTGTTTCCGTGCGGACCGAGACGATTCGAACCGATGCCGACATCGGTACGGGGGTACGATTTTTCGATGCCACAATGGCACGAGACGCTCCGCCGCCAAGGCCGGCACAACTCACGCATGCGCCGCAGGAATTCCCAAAGCAATCGATAAACGCCGCGTAGTCGGCGGTTCCCACGCAACCGTCGAAGTCGAAGTCCGACGCCAAGCACTGATCACCGGGAGAATAGCAAGCTCCGAAGCAGGGTGAAAACAGTGCGAAATCTCCGGTACCTATGACTCCTGAGCCGTCAAGATCAAGAACACACCACGCGCACGAATCGGACTCCTCGATGCAGCGCTCGCACTCATCCGTACACGCGGCACTCCCATTCAGGCAGCCCGCGATAGCATCGCAAGTTTCCGCGCCGTTGCAGAACAAGCCATCGTCACATGCCGCATCGTCAGGCGTGTTGTCGCAGCTATCGGTGGTCTCGTTGCATACATCGACCGTACAGGCTACACCGTCGTCGCAATCCACCAAGGTGCCCGGCTGGCAGTCGAGCAGCGGATCGCAGGTCTCCGCCCCGTCACAAAAGAGGTCGTTGTCGCAGAGCGTATCCTCGGGCGTGTTGTCGCAGCTATCGGTGGTCTCGTTGCATACATCGACCGTACAGGCTACACCGTCGTCGCAATCCACCAAGGTGCCCGGCTGGCAATCGAGCAGCGGATCGCAGGTCTCCGCCCCGTCACAAAAGAGGTCGTTGTCGCAGAGCGTATCCTCGGGCGCGGTGTCGCAACTGTCGGTGTCTTCATTACACGTATCAACGGTGCAATCCACACCGTCGTTGCAATCCACCGCAGTGCCCGGTTGGCAGGTGTTCGTAGCCAAGTCGCACGTTTCGATACCGTTGCAGTAGGCGCCGTCGTCGCAGTCGGCGTCGGCAGAGCAATCGGCGAGCGCCAACGTGCTCGCCCGCATAATCTCCGGCGGGCACTTTTGGTTGTTATTCCAAAGATCGTATAGATCCTGCCCTCTTGTGTCGGTGGTGTTCTCGTCGCGCAGAAACTCGATGAACTCCTTGCTGGTGCTCTGATAGTAGAGCGTCACTTCGGCCGACGTTGCCCCGGCCGGAACGGCGTAGAAAGTATCATCCCAATACTGTCCGTCGGCGTAGGTGTGTCCAACCGGCGCACCGCCAAAGTCGGCATACGCCGCATTGGTGAAGCCGCGCGGCGGGATCCGGTTGTCCTTGAAGATCTTGTTGTTGAGCACGAAATGGAAAGACGGACCCGGTGGAACGCCCACCAGCGGAGCCGTAACTTCATCCAAGCCGGGTTCGGTATCGTAGATCTTGGCTTCCGCGTCGTGCGACAGAATACCGGTCGCGGGGTCGTAAGCGCCGGATTCAGAGACTAACGCCATCCCGGCGTCATAGAACTTGACATTGATCCACATCCGCCGACCCTCCGGATAGCCTGTCGGAAGCTTGTGCCGGGTGTTGTTGGTGATCGTCACCTTCAATTGAGCGCCTTCTTGGACCACGACCAGCTCCGCGGCGTTCTGGAGCATATATCGAGCCCGCTCAATTCCGGCCTGCAGCGCGGTCTCGTCAACTTCACCGGGGAACAGCGTACCCAGCAGCCCCGGCAACCACGTGCTGCCTCCGGTGATGTCGTGCAACGGCAGATCGTTCCGTGTGGGGGGTGTGCCGAAATTGCAGCCCTCGCCGGTTACGTCACGCATGTGGCAATCTTGACATGTGGATACGAAGTCCAGGTTGCCGCCGAATTCCGGCGCAAAGACACCACCGGGTGTGTTGTATTCGCTGTAGAACCACTCGCTGTAGGTCCGTTCGACCGGCGCGAGGGTGTGCGCCGAGAAGTCCGTGGCCGGGGCGTCGAAAGCGTTGGGAACAAAGTTGCCGTTCCCGTCCTTTTCGAATGCCGGGTTGCTCACGTCATGACAAGTACCGCACAGAGCGGCTTCTCGGTGGAACGGCGATACCAGCACGGGATGGCCCGTGGCCGCATTGAGGAACGGTCCTCGCCGTGCCCCTGTCGGATCGATCGTGGCCATGCCGTTGCCGAACTCGCTGGCGGGGACGCTGAGGGCCGCCAAGATGCTCTGATCCTGTAGTGGGTTCTCCGTCGGGTCGTAGATGGGATCGACCAGGCGGTGGCAAAAGTCGCATGACACACCGCTGAAGTCGGTCGAGAGCATTTCGCTCCCATCCGTGGGGACCGATCGGCCTTGCAGCCAACCTCGGGGAAAGTGGCAGCGTAAGCACAAATCTCCGGAATCGGGTGCATCCTGGTTGGCGATCACCATATTGGCCCGGAATAACACGTCACGCGACGCTTGCGCCATCAAGCTCCCTTGCCAATTGAAATAAGGCTCAACGTTGCTGTCGTAGTTGCCGTGGCAGACGGCGCACGCCTCGGGCGGGTTGAGGATTCCGGCCTCGAAGGGCTGGCTGCCGGGCATATCGAAGTCGCGTAGCGTGGTCGGGGCGACTCCGCCCGGTGGAGATTCGACCGTGAATACCCCGTCGCTTTCATTCTGGCCTACATTGAATGCGTTGTCGGTCGCCACGACGCGAACGATCGCCAACGTGGTCGGGCGGTTCGCCACGTACCACGTATGGCTACCGGTGTTCGACAGCCTCTGGGCAATGGGCTTAAACGAAACCCCGTTATCATCCGACAGGAAGAGGTCAATTGCCGCCACGCCGCTCACGTCGGTCGCCGACCACTGAACCGTGGTGGCCACGTTGCCCACAAGTACCTCGCCACCGTTGGGCATGATGACCGTCACTTGCGGCGGCGTGATGTCACCGCCCGTGCTGGGGACCAGGAAGTTCTGGATCTCAAGCACATCAACGCTGGTTACACTCTGCACATTCGCCGGCGTCAGGCCGGGAAACGTGGGCGTGTTGGCAAACGTGACCGTATCAGTGATCTCGGTGACCGCACTGAACCCGTCGCCGTCCGCGTCTTGATTCTCGACGGAGAGAATCGCTTGCCGTCGTCCGCTGGGATTGCTCGGAAAGCCCTCCAACGCGGCCTCCACCGCGAGCCCGTAGGGATTGCGCGGTCCCCCACCGCTGAATTCATAATGGCAGACGCCGCAGTGGTTTAGATGGCTCGGGACGGTCTCGATGGGCGTGCCGACCGCGTCGGGATAGACCGCAAAAAAAGCATCGCGAATGTTGTTGCGGGCGAGTGCCTCGGTGGCACTAAGAGCCACAAGCAGAGTCAGGAAAATCGAACCGAAGACAACGAAACCTGCGTTTCCACGTGAATGAGTGTACATCTCACTATTCCTCCTCTGAACAGCGAGATGGTCGCGCTTGGCAGACGAGACGTGGCCACTCGCGCTGCGGGAACCTATAATCCGTTACGTTCATCTCCCGGACCGTTCCGATACAAGCACTAAGCACGATCCGTGCCACTACCCGACAAGTCGCAGTACAAACCCGTCACTGGCATTTACCAAAACACTCCCAAAAAAGTAGGTCCTGAAGCCTCCAGCGGGGTCTGTGCTTTTCCTAGTTGAAGTTTAAGACGAACGACCCCATGTTAGACGGTGGTTTTGGACAAAGGGGTTTCCCGGTCTTGATTGACAGAGGAGAAACCACGCACTTAAGATGCCCCCTCAGCAGGATGCTGATTCATCAGGGTATCCATCAAGGAAGACACTTTGGCTTCGTGGCGACTGAGTGACCTTTGCGAAACGATCAACCAAGCTGGGATCAAAACCCGCCTTGATGGCGAAGATCGTACGGTTTGCGGCGTGAACACGTTGCAGGACGCCGGCGACGGAGAGCTCAGTTTTCTATCCAACCCCAAGTATTTGGCGCTGCTCAGCGAAACGCGAGCTTCGGCCGTGGTGGTGACGCAGGATGTCGAAGTCCCCAACCGCCTTTCGACGCTGCGCTGCCCCGATCCCTATGCGGCCATTACGGTCGCCATCATTACGATCCATGGCCACCGCAAGCACCCACAGTGGGGTCTTAGCGAACGAGCCGTGATCGATCGGTCCACGAGTCTTGGCAAGAATCCGAACATCGCCGCCGGCGTAACCGTGTCGAAAAACGCATCGATCGGAGATGATTGCACGCTTTACCCGGGCTGCTATATCGGCGATGGAGTAGTGATGGGTGACGGTTGTACGCTGTTTCCCAATGTTGTGGTGTATAACGATTGCGTGCTCGGCGATCGAGTCACCATTCATGCCGGCTCTGTCGTGGGACAGGACGGCTTGGGCTACGCGCCACACAATGACAAATGGGTGAAAATCCCGCAGATCGGTCACACGATCATCGGCGATGATGTCGAGATCGGGGCGAATTGTGCGATCGATCGCGCTACCATCGGACAGACTCGAATCGGTGACGGAACGAAATTCGGCAACGTCGTCGTGATTGGACATGGCACTAAGGTCGGTCCCGACTGCCTGTTTGTCGGCTTGGTCGGCGTAGCGGGATCGACAACGATTGGAAAGCACGTGACCTTGGGCGGACAGGTCGGAATCGGAGGTCATCTGACCATTGGTGATCACGTGCGGGTGGGCGGCCAATCTGGTGTGGCAAAGGACGTTAAAGCCAACACGAATCTGTTGGGAGTGCCGGCAATGCCCATTGAAGATGCCAAGCGATCGATGATCGCCGCACAGCAACTACCGGATTGGATCAAGCGCATCAAAGAACTTGAACGTGAGATCCAAAAGTTGCGCTCCGTGTAGCACCGGTTTCTAACCGGTGAAAAATCTTTATCGCACCGACTCGCAACCGGCAAAGACCACATGACGACTTCGGCTCCAACTCGATTGGGTATCATCGCCGGTGCGGGCCGCTTTCCGCTCATGGTCGCGGGTGGAGCGCGGCGGGCCGGTTGCCACCTTACGATCATCGGCCTTCGCGGATTCGCCGATCCGGCGTTGATCGAATACGCCGACGATTTTCGATGGTCCGGGCTGGCGCGGATCGGCAAGTGGATTCGCTTACTCAAAAGGCAGCGCGCCGAAAAGGTCATCCTGGCCGGTTCCGTCAAGAAATCCGACATGTTTGGCCGTTTGCGCATGCTACGCTTGCTCCCCGACCCCACCTCGCTGAGAATCTGGTATCGATCGCTTCGTGACAAGCGTAACGATACGGTGCTAATGGCCGTTGCCGACGAATTTGCCAAACACGGGATCACCATGCAAGACTGCGTTGCCTACTCCGCCGAACACATGGCACCGGAAGGTGTTTTGAGCAAAACCCAACCCACAGCCGCCCAAAAGAAAGACGCCGACTTCGGCTGGGGCATCGCCAAGGAAATAGGTCGGCTGGACATCGGCCAGTCCATTGCGGTTGCGGAGACGGAGGTCATCGCGGTTGAGGCCGTGGAAGGCACCGATCGGATGATCGAGCGTGCCGGTCAGCTTTGCCCGCGCGGCGGATGGACCATGGTCAAAGTGGCCAAGCCCGAACAGGACATGCGCTTCGACGTGCCCACGGTCGGACCCGAGACGATTGAAAACCTCAAGCGTCATGGCGCCGGCATGATGGTCATCGAAGCCGGCAAGACCGTCATCATTGATCGCGAGAATATGCTCACCGCCGCCCACCGCGCCGGCATCGTCATCGTCAGTAGGGTAGGCACCGCCCACCAATCCTGAGCCGCGGGCTTTAGCCAGCGCGATAGATCGGCAAACGTGGGTTCATCGAATACGCTAGCTCGCGCAAGCTGAAACATGCGGCTCGGTCTTAGCCCGCGCGACCTCTCGCTGTAGACGATCGTCGAAAAGCGTAAATCTCGTCCGTCATGGCCTCAGCCCGGTCTGGAGCATGAATACGCAAGCGTGAACCATGCCGCCCGCTTTTTTTTTCAACGAAATCCGCGTAACATATAGCCCAAGTCTACCACCGCGGCCCCAAAGACGGATACCGAACATGGCCACCTTGACAAAAAAGTCCAGTACAACGTGCGACGGTGACCTAATCGACCACGTTCCGACCGACCTGCGTGAACTCGAGGATCCACAGCGCGATCTCCCTTGCTTCGCACGCGATCCGAAAACGACCGCACGACTCGAGTCGGCTGCCAAAGGCGTCCCCACTAGACATGCCCTTCACCTCGCCGATGCCCGGGACGTATCATTTCTCACTCCCGAGTCCGTACATCTGGTCGTCACGTCCCCGCCCTACTGGACCCTGAAGGAATACCGCGACTGCCAAGGTCAACTCGGACACGTTGAAAGCTATGAGTCGTTTCTCGACCAACTCGACAAGGTTTGGCAGAAATGCTGCGACGCACTTGTACCCGGCGGTCGCCTGATCTGTGTCGTCGGTGACGTCTGCCTCTCGCGCCGCAAGAACAATGGCCGTCACGTGGTTGTCCCTTTACATGCGTCGATACAGGAACGATGTCGCGCCATCGGGTTCGACAATCTTACGCCGATCATCTGGCACAAAATTGCAAACGCGGCATACGAAGTCGAGGGTGGCGGCGGGTTCCTCGGCAAACCCTACGAACCGAACGCGGTAATCAAGAACGACATCGAATTCATCTTGATGCAGCGAAAACCCGGTGGATATCGCAAACCATCAATCGCGAAGCGAATTTTAAGTCTAATCTCTGCCGAAAACCATCAACGGTGGTTCCAGCAGATCTGGATCGGATTGCCCGGTGCATCCACACGCAAACACCCCGCACCCTATCCCGTTGAACTCGCCGAACGCCTCGTCCGTATGTTCAGCTTCGTTGGCGATACCGTACTTGACCCCTTCATGGGAACCGGCACCACAACAATAGCCGCAGGAAGATGGGGGCGGACCAGCATAGGCATCGAGGTCGATCCCATGTATTTTGAATTCGCGGCCAACCGAGTGGAGGAAGAATTCTCGGACATGTTCGCGCAACGAGAACTCAATCTCATTCGCGCGGAAGGGTAATAGAAACGGCCGTGGACAAACGAGTTGCCAAAGCCGTCAAGCACTTCTGGAAAACGCGCACCTCTCAAGGTAGGGCGCAGGGAACGCGAACGGGTCGCAAGGACTCCGGAAACCGGACCGCCGCCACAGGCGGAAAACAGCTTGACGGGTTCGTCGAACTGTTCGACAAACTTCTGCAAGAAGCCGGACTACCGCGAGATACAATCTTTCAAGGCCGTCGCGCAGATGTCACGCTCCCCGGCTTCTTTCGTCCTACAAAGCAGTGGGATTTGCTTGTTGTCGCAAAGAGCCACCTCCTCGCTGCAGTAGAATGCAAATCGCTTTGCGGTCCGTCGTTCGGCAACAACTACAACAATCGCGTCGAGGAAGCGATCGGAAACGCAACCGATATCTGGACGGCATACCGCGAGGGCGTTTTCGCCGCATCACCCAAGCCGATCCTCGGCTATTTCCTACTGCTGGAGCAGGCAGAAGGCTCCACCCGTTCCGTTACCTCCGTGGAAAATCATTTCCCCGTGCTGGAGGTGTTCCAAGACGCCTCCTACGCAACACGATGCGAGGAAACCGTTCGGCGTTTCCTCCGCGAGCGATGTTACGACACCGCTTCCTTCTTGCTGTCGTCGCGTGTCTCCGGAAAACGGGGCGAATACGATGAACCTGCGCCCGATCTCAACTTCAGCCGAATGGCAAGGCTCCTGTGCAACCAAACCCTCGCCCTGTTCAAGTCGCTCTAACGCACTACCAAGTTGGAACTTTCGAATAAAGCAATTTTCGCTTAATCCAGGCGCCGTGTTACTCTCGTCGCTGCAGGCCCACATGCATGGGGCCTCGACTCATTTGCTTGTAAAACGGGCGCAAGCGTCTCAGAAATCTTCGCAAATCTAAGACAACCCGGCGGAACCTATGGCCGATAAACCATCGATGAACCGCCTTGAAGGCCAATTCAGATGGAGCGGGGTAGCGGTTGCTTTGTGGCTGGCATGCTCTGGAGTAGCCGTCGCAGAAGACCAAGCCACGCCTTTCGCGGCGATGAGCTTCGACCAGGCTTGCGTGGCCGCCAAGGCTCAGAATCGCTTGGTGCTGGTTTACTTCAGCAAGCACGGTGATAAGCAATGCGAGACGTTTAGCAAGCTAACTTGGCTTGACGCGCGCGTCGGCAAATGGCTCGGCGAACACGTGGTCGCTATTGAGGTCGAGGCTTCCTCCGGGCAAGAGCTGCGGGCGCGATTCGGTGTGCTGGCCACGCCGACGGTGCTGATGCTTTCGTCGGGCGGCGAACTTCGTTCACGTATCGTAGGATTCCGCGACGCCGCTGAACTGCTCGAAGAGTTGGACGCCGCCTTACAAGCCAGCGATCCGGTGGAACTGGCGCGACGCCGCTTGGAACTCTCCACCGACAACGCCACCGCCATGCTCGCCTACGCCCGCGCCTTGGAAGAAAATGGGAAATTCGACACAGCGCTGCAGCAATACCAGTTGTGCCTCGAACGCGAATCGAAACGGGGGAGTCAATTCGGTGGCATGATGCTTGTGGTTCTGGACGAGTTGAACCGAATGGGTAAGCGCTTTCCCGCCGCCCGCGAGGAACTCGTACAAATCCGCAACGCCAGCCGCGAGCGGCTGTTGACCGGGAAGGGCTCGCGGATCGATCCCTCCGTCTTGACGGCCTCTAACATACACCTCAATGATGCGAACGATACGTTCGCGGTCTTCAAGAAACTCGACTCGTCCGCGCCGAACGATCTAACGACGCGGCTTTTTCGGGAGTGCGCCGTGGATGCCATGCTGGCGGTCGGCGATTATGTGAGGGCCGGCAAACTGATCGACGCCCCGGCGCATGCCCTCCAAGCCTATCGTCAATACCAAGACGACATCTCGAAGCCCGTACCGCTCGGCGCGGACTACGAAGAATTTCGCATTTTTCAAGGGCGAACCTACGTTGAACGAAGTGTCAAATATTATGAGATTCTGCTGGGAATCAATCAACCGGATGATGCCAAGGAAATAACATCCACGCTTCTCAAAGTCGACGACGGACCCGACACACTCATCGCGATAGCCCGCGCCGGTCTGCGCAGCAATCATCCCACTGAAACGCATGTTCAATACGCTCGGCAAGCTTTGCGATCTTACAATCAACCCCATGCCGAGTTGCTATCGATGTTCGTAAAACTCCTGATCCGTCTCGACCATGGCGACGAGGCGATCAAGGTCGTCGATGAGTACGGCCCGGCGCTCGATGACGATGCCGCGTTCGAGTCTCTAAAAGCACTGCTGGCGGGGTAGGGAATTGGTGGGCAGTGCCCACCCTACAAAGCTCGTGGTGGGCGGTGCCCACCATACGCGTCAGCGTTTTTCTCTTGATGGTGCCGTGAGCCTATCACCTGCACTCACATGCCGCCCGTTGACATAATCCCTCCAATCCATGACTCGACCCGACGACGGTTTAAGTTCGACGATTTCAATCACGCCATCGTTGGTAGTCACTTGGAGTTGTTCGTCCAGGGTTCCTGGTAGCTCGAACGGCGATGCGTTCTCGACAACGCGGGCACGCGTGATGGTGATTTTCTCCCAACGCCCGTCGTCCGATTCATATTGCGCCGCCGCTCCAGGCCAGGGCGTCATGCCGCGAATTCGATCAAACACTTCCCTGGTCGGTCGGTCGAAGTGGATGAATCCGTCGGCCTTCTTGAGCTTTGGTGCTGAAGTGGCCATGGCGTCGTCTTGCGGCGTTCCGCTGGGAATCTCGCCACCCTCGAACTGGGAGATTGCCTCTTGCACGGCCTCAACGCCTAGTTTCGCCAGACGATCGTGCAACACTCCGGTCGTTTCTTGCGGGTCAATTTCAGTCTCGCGCTTCGCCAAGATCGGGCCGGCGTCCATGCGCTCGACAACGCGAAACACAGTACAGCCCGTACGCACAGCACCACGCACGATCGCCCAGTGAATCGGGGCCGCCCCACGCAGGGCCGGCAACAGCGAGGCGTGCAAGTTCACGCATCCGCCGGGCGTCGCCTGGAGTACATCCGGCCTCAGTTTTTGGCCGAACGCTACCACCACGCCGAGTCTAGCGTCGAGCGACTTAATCCGACTCACAATATCCGGCGCGTTCACGTCGACGGGTTCGATCAACTCGATCCCCAACTCCTCGGCCAGGTCGCCTACGGGTGTGGCCTTGGTGCGCTGTCCTCGACCGCTGGGCTTGGCCGGTTGCGTGACAATAAGCGGCACTTCGTATCCACGATCCACCAACCCGTGAAGCGTGGGCAGAGCAAATTCGCCGGAGCCGATAAATAGAATGCGCATGGGTCTTCGACGGCTAGCGTTGAGGTCCGCCGTAATCCGCTACGAGTTGTTTGATCGCCCGACGATTTCCGATTTCGTCCGTCGCAGACATGTTGTCTATAATCAAGCGCCCATCGAGATGGTCCATCTCATGCTGCCAGACGCGCGCTTCGAGGTCGTGGCCGACGCGTTGAATGGGTTGGCCGGTTAGATCAAAGGCATCCATGACCGCCTTGGTGGCCCGACGCATGGTGACCATCGCGCCGGGTATCGACAAGCATCCTTCTTCTTTCTCGTCGGCGCCGTCCAACCCTGATAGTGTGGGGTTCATGCAAACTTGTTCAGAGCCGGGCTCTTCGGAGAGGCTAAAGACGAACAGTCGAATGGGCACGCCCACCTGCGGTGCTGCCAGCCCGACACCTTGGGCCTGTCGCATCAGTTGGATCATCCGTTCGGCCAGATCGCGTAAACCCCGCTCGAATTCCTCGACCGGATCACACTTCCGCTTCAACACCGGGTCTGGATAACAAACGATGCGCAAACTCTTCAAATTGGGCAGTTTCATGACCCTGGTTTCGTCGACACAGGGGACTTAACATCGGCGGACTCCAACGTTTCGTTCCCTGGTTGGTTCACTCGGGCTTGGCGCCCGTCTTGACTCCATCTACGCTGATGATAGTATGGTATGTCTGTCTGTTGTAAAGAGTTTTCGAGGCACGGAATGCGCACGAAACGGGCTCGCCGGTAGTTTCGCCCGCGGCCTCTACGTGAGCCCATCTAGCCGTACGATGTTTTCGGTCCTACACCGATAAGGCGTCGTCGCTCATCCTGGAAAAATGCCTTAACCCATGGCCAAAAAGAACAACGACGAACCAGCAGCAGATGGCGCATCGCACGACCGGCTAGTAACCAGCGCCGAGGATCGGACGAAGGCCGCCAAGTGGTTCCAGCGTGCGCGCGAGTTGGGCGAGAAGCGGCAATTCGACTACGCCATTGAGTACTATGTAAACGGGCTGGAGTTCTGGCCGGACGCCGTCGAAGAGGCGTGCAAACCGCTGCACGGCTGTGCCGTTGCACGCCGTCAAACCGGCGGCAAGAAGCCGGGCCTAAAAGATACGATGAAGCGATCCATGAACGACAAGGACGCGAAGCGCGGTTTGCTCAACGCCTTTTGGCTCTTTGGTCGCGACCCGGATAATCTTAACTATCTCGAAGGTGTGACGAAGAACGCTTTCCGCCTTCATGCCGAAGACACGGCATTTTGGATGGCCGGTGTTCTGCACAAAGGGCTTGAATCCGCGCCGAAAACCAGTGCGAAGCAATTCCAAACTCTAACGCAAATCCTGGAAGAAATGGGCGATCGAGCCGTCGAGCGGAATGAGGTTCCATTTGCCGTCGAGCTTTACCAGAAGGGCGTTGACGTACTCAACCTGTGGCGCCGACGTGTTCCGAAGGACACCGTCGAAACCGCCATCAAGAACATGTCCTCCAAACTGACGATCACCAAAGGTCGTTATCAAAAGGGCGAGTCGTATCGTGAAAGCATCCGCGACAGCGAAGAACAGCAAGATCTGCACGACGAGCAGCGCAGCGTTCAGAGTGAAGATCGCGTGGATGTTCTCATCCAGAAAGCTCTGAGCGAGCATGAAATCGACCCGGCCAACGCAGAAAAACTGAAGCACCTGACCGATATGCTATGTCGTCGCGAGCGCGATGACGATGAGACGCAGGCCATGGGCATCTTGATCAAAGCTTTTCAGGAATCACAGAATTACCGTTGGAAACTGTTGGCCGATGACATCCGCATGAAACAACTGGGTCGCAAGGTTCGCACGGCCGTCAAATCGGGTGATCAAACCGCCATTAAGGAGTACCGCACCGCCCGGCTTCGCTTCGAGCTGGGCGTGTTCAAGGAACGCGTCGAGCGATACCCCACCGACAATCGCATCAAATTCGAGCTCGGCGTCCGCAACTTCCAGGCCGGCCGCTTCGACGATGCCATCCCCATTTTCCAGGTCGCCAGGTCGGATCCCCGAAATCGAGCCGCATGCGGGGCGTATCTGGGCCGATGTTTTTTCCGTAAGGGCTACCACGATCAGGCTATTCCCATCCTCCAGGACGCCATCGCCGCCCACGACTGCAGCGACGACGAAATGGCCAAGTCCCTGCTTTATTGGCTGGGTCGGGCGGAGGAGGCCGCCGGCAAGACGGAAGACGCCCGAAAAACCTACGGAAAAATTCTCCAATTGGACTACAACTACGGGGACGTTCGTGTTAGACTGGATGGCTTGCCGCCCCAAGAATAGGTGAGCGTGGGTGGATCCGCGAGCGGATCCGACGGGCGGTTTCACGGAGAACACAACGTGGCTAATTCGGTTTCATCCAAGAAACGAGTCAGACAAAACGTAGATCGACGACATCGTAACCGCGGCCGCAAATCTGCGATCAAGTCGGAAACCCGTAAGTTTCTCGACCTGCTTTCCCATGGCGAAGTGCAATCCGCAGAGGCGGCTTTCACCGATGTGCAAAAGCGTCTCGATCAGGTGGCCGCTAAGGGTACGCTGCACCGCAATACCGTCGCTCGTCGAAAGTCGCGCCTGGCGCGCCAACTCAACTTGGCCAAGGCGGCGGCCAAGTAGCATCCGCCTTTTTTTTACCGAGCCGCGACCGTGAGGGCGCGGTTTGGGGGTCGTGCAGTTGGACCGTTTCGTTGCGGTCGCGGCTCGGAAAAGCAACAACTTCTTTGACACGCTCTTGGGGCAGCGCATGTCCGCTTCTTCGTCGGACACCTACGTCTCGCGCGGCGGCGACAAGCTCGCGGCCGCCCTGAGCTATTTCCAAATCAATGTCACCGGGCTTCTCTGCGCGGACCTGGGCAGCCACGTTGGCGGGTTCGTCGATTGCCTCCTTCAGCACGGCGCGCGCAAGGTCTATTCCGTAGACACCAGTTATGGAACGTTGGCGTGGACGCTACGAAAAGACGAGCGAGTCGTTGTGCTCGAAAGAACCAACGCCATGCACGTGTCGTTGCCGGAAACCGTGGATCTGGTTACCATTGACGCCGGATGGACGAAACAAAGCAAGATATTGCCCAACGCCCTCAAACTCATCGGCGCAGCTTCGACGGGCGTTGTGCTTACACTTATTAAACCGCATTACGAGGCCGAAAAGTCGCTTCTCATCGATGGCGTATTGCCGGATCAAAATCGCAACGAAACCGTGGGCCGTGCGCTTGAAGAAATTGAGTCGACGGGCTGGCGGGTCGGCGAAACCTTCGAGAGCCCCATCGCCGGCCACGGCGGCAATCATGAGGTGTTTGCCATGCTCTCGCCATGTCGGAACGACGCGTAAGGCGGGCATCTCGCCAACCTCAGTACACTGAATGGTTCGAATGAGGCGAACTGGTGGCACCCGAAAGGATAAACCTAAACGCTAACTGACGGATTTGTGACAGCATCGGCGGGTAGTTGCGGTCTGTGGTAAGCCTGATCGGCGGGAACATCGAACGGCTCTGAAAGGGCGTCCCAGACCAGCCCCGGGCAACGCCTTGGGAAATCGTGGCGCAAACCCGGAATCATTGCCGCCCGCGCCGGCCTGCGGATCCCCCGCGGCAGCATGTCACCAGGCTTGCGCGTGATGCTCAGAATAGTCCATCGTCAAATCCATCACGCACCCGTCCCTGACCGACGCGGGTCTACCGGAATCGCGCGGCGACGGGCATTCTTCTGCCGGAGCCGAACGCCCGGCTGGTCACCTTGATGCCGATGGCGGCCTGATTCCTCTTGTATTCGCTCCGATCCACCATCCCCACCACACGTTCGACGACGACGCGATCGAATCCTTGATCCGCGATCGCATCAACGGAGCATTCTTGTTCGACGTATTGTTCGAGAATAGCGTCTAACGTGTCATATGGCGGCAGTGTATCCTGGTCGGCTTGACCTTCCTTCAACTCCGCCGAGGGGGGCTTGTCGATGGTTCGCTGCGGGATGAGCGGGCGATCACACGACCCGTTGATGTGCCGGGCGAGGGCGTATACAACGGTCTTGGGTACATCACTCAGCACGGCCAATCCGCCACACATGTCGCCGTAAAGCGTGCAATACCCGACGGCCAGTTCACTTTTGTTTCCCGTCGTGAGCAGCAGCGATCCGAACTTGTTGGAAAGTGCCATAAGTATGCCGCCGCGAATCCGGGCCTGAATATTCTCCTCCGCGATCATCGAACTGCCAGCGGATGCCGCCGCGAACGACTCGGCCATCGTGGCTTCCATGGCGCGATGCGCGCTCTCGATGGGTATGGATCTGAAATCGATGTCCAGGTTTCTCGCGAGTGCTTGGGCGTCTTCCACGCTGTGCGGGCTGCTGTAGCGTGAGGGCATGGCTACGCCTTGAACACGCTTCGGTCCAACCGCTTGCACGGCGAGTGCGGCCGTGACCGCGGAATCGATGCCGCCGGAAAGCCCGATGACGGTCGAAGCGAATCCGCATTTGTCAAGGTAATCACCAATACCCAGCACCAGGGCACGGCGGATGCTTTCGATACGATCGGGGTAGGGCTCGACACGATTGTCGCCGTGTAGATCGACCAAGAGCAAGTCTTCATCAAATGCTTTGGCACGGGCCAAAACCTGACCTTGGGAATCAAGTGCCAAGCTCGCGCCGTCGAACACCAGGTCGTCGTTCCCGCCGACTTGGTTCACCAAGACCAAGGGAATGCCGCGATCCTTCACTTGCTTGGCGAAAAGGGCTTCGCGATGAGTCTGGATTCCGGCGCGGTAGGGAGAGGCCGACAAGTTGATCAAGATTTCCGCACCCCGGGCGACAGTTCGCTCCACGGGATCGATGCCGTACACCGAGCGCCCCTCGAACTGGCGATCGTTCCACAGGTCTTCGCAGATGGACAGGCCGATCTTGATAGGTGGTTCCGTATTAGGAAGTTCGAACGTCGCCACGTCCCTACCGGGCGTGAAATAGCGTCGCTCGTCAAAAACGTCATAGGTTGGGAGTAGCATTTTGGCGTAGGTGCCCTGCACCCGACCATCGGCGCAGAAGGCGGCCGCGTTTAGGAGTCCCGTTCCCGCGCCCGAAGCATCTCGCGCAACGTAGCCGACGACGGCAGAAATGTCGGTGCATTCGGTTGCGATTCGCTCGAGGGCGAGCTGGTTGCGTTGGACCAAATCTCGCCGGAGGACAAGGTCTTTGGGCGGATAGCCGAAGATAGCGAGTTCGGGGAAAACGACGAGTGCGGCCCCCGCCGAACGGGCGCCATCGAGCTGATCGATCATGCGCGCGGCGTTCCCCTCAATGTCTCCGACCGTCGAGTTGATTTGTGCCAACGCGATTATCAAAGGCGATAAGCTCCGCAACGCTTTTGTTGTCTACGTCCGCCACGGGCCGCGGACGCTACCGCTGCCTGTTAACTGCTTTAGGTGGATTGTATTCGACTTGGACTTTCACGCACGCAAAATGGTGGACCGACATGACAACGTGGGCCGGTGGCTGCGGATGGGCGGCTCGGCATTAGCATTCGTGTAAAAAAAGTGCGAGATCAGCGGTGCCCTCCATTGTTCGGGCCGGAGAGAGGATGCTGGAGAGCATTTGGTCCGCTGATCTCGCCATCTCGCGCGGATCGTGAAGCCGATCCGCACCTATGAGAAGGTCTGGTTTGACGACGCAGAAGCACGTCTTTGTTCCAGAGAATTCTCCCAATTGTTCGATTTCGATTCCCTGACGCCCGATAACCCCGTTTCGTGGTTTCGCGTGCCGAGCCTCGCACTGGCCCGCACTACAAATTGAACTAGCAATCCCGATGCCAGAGTTGGCCACCATCCATTATATAAGGGCAGATCCTGCGCACGTTTGTTTTTGGGGATGCCAGCGCTTTTATCTTGGTAAGATGATGGTCTTGTCGGTCTTTGTGGTCGCGTGGAGCTCGAATGAGCAGAGGGAAACCGCGCATCGATGCGGGATTTGCCCCAGCAGCCCAAGTTTTTTGTCCCTGGAGCGTTGGAGGCACCTTGCGGTAGGGATAAGATCACGACATGGCACCGAGCGGGTTCTCGATGGTGGGAAAACGTATCGGGTGGCATCTCAGCGAGCGATCGATTCAGGCGGTGACGCCACTCGAGGTTCAAGTTTGTGGTATGCGATGCACGCGTTGTGTGGAAGTGATCGAGGCAGCCATGGGTGGTCTCGGTGGATTGTAGGGGGTGAGTGACGGAATCGGCGGGACAGCATGGTCTTTGGTAGGTACGATCAGCAGCATTATCGAACGACCCCAAAGAGGTGTCATAGACCAGCCCAGGGCAACCTCCGGGAACAGGTGACGTCTTGGCGTGTAAGCCCTGAAAGGGTGGAACAATGCTATGCCGCCCTTTCAGGGCTCGCGCTGAGTCGGGCGATCGATCCCAGGGCGTTGCCCTGGGCTGTTGTAGTGTGCCCTTTCAGGGCAGAGAGAAGACGCAGCGCATCGGGCTAAGCGAAGTGCCCGCGTGTGGGGATCGTCAATCGACACTCCGTACGGCTCGCCGGGAGGCTCGCCCTCCCGAAGACCCCGCCGAAAGTGTCACGCACCCGATTGTGGGTATGCACCATGCGGTTTGTTGACCATGAGTTCAGGACGAATCAGAGCCGTCTGAGGCCGGTGTGTTCTCGGCTATTCGCGACGCCGGAGATATATATTGATATCGCGGGATTGCGCGTATTCCAGTCATCCCCGGTGATGCCATGACATTACCTCAACCTGACAAGCGGATTGTCGCCCTACGTATTGAAGGGATGAGCTGCGCGAGTTGCGTCGCCCAAGTGGAGCATGCGCTCTTATCGGTGACCGGGGTGCATACCGCACGTGTCAACCTCACAACGGAGTCGGCGGCGATTGAACTCACTGACCCCGCCGTCAACCGCGGAAGCCTGATCGAGGCCGTACGCGCCGCGGGGTTCGACGCCGATACATTTCGTGCGGCGGCGGGTGCATCCTCTGGGCTGGATCGCACACATACGGCCAAGCTTAGGGAGCAAAAGCAGGCGCTGGGGCAGGCGATTGCGGTGGGTGTTCCCGTCATGGCACTCCACTGGCTCGGACCCGTACTGCATTCCGGCGAACCGGGCGGCCATATCTGGCCGGTCGCCCTGCAAGCGATTCTTTGCGGGCTTCTACTTTGGTCTTCTTCGGGTGCGCCCATTTTGGTTGGCGGTCTCCGGTCCTTGATTCACCGTACTTGGAACATGGATTTGCTCATCACGATGGGCGTGTTGACGGCATTCGTGGCCGGGGTTGGTGCATTGCTTTCGGGGAGTCAACATCCGACCCACTTTCACGCTCTGGCCATGATCCTGACGTTCATCAACTTGGGGCGTTTCTTCGAATTACGCGCCAAACGTGACGCCTCCTCCGCGATCGCGGCACTCGTGCGACGATTACCCGCCACGGCCCAACTGGAAACCGAAGGTGGCGTCGAGAGCGTGTCGATTGAGCGCATCGTCGTGGGCGATCGGGTGCGGGTGGCCGAGGATACGATCGTTCCGGTCGATGGCACGGTGGTATCGGGTGAAGGCTCGATTGATGAGAGTGCCATTACCGGAGAATCAAAACCGAAGCATCGAACTGCGGGTGACAGCGTATTGTCCGGGGGCGTGCTTCGTGAAGGGTTGGTGACCGTCAAAGCGACCCGTGTGGGACGCGCCTCGACCATGGGGCGAATCATCCGTTGCGTCGAAGAAGCCCAGACCGGCAAGACACAGATGCAAAAAGTGGCGGATCGCGTCGCCGGCGTATTCGTACCCATTGTCGTCGTATTGGCCCTGGTCACATTGGCGGCATCGTTATTGTGGGTCGGGCAGGATTTCTCAACTTCAGTTAGTCGTGCGGTGGCGGTACTGGTTATTGCGTGCCCGTGCGCGATGGGTCTTGCCACGCCGACCGCCGTCATGGTCGCGACGGGCGCCGCCGCTGAGCAGGGCATTCTCGTACGCGATGTGGCCGCGCTGGAATCGGCCGGCCGGGTGGATCGCGTTTTTTTCGATAAGACCGGAACTTTGACGACGGGTACACCCTCGGTACGCGAAGTTGTTGTGAATCCCAGCGAAGGGTTAGCGCTCACCGCGAGAGAGGTCATCCGCTTGGCGGCGTCGGCGGAGCAATACGCGCAACATCCCTTCGCACGTGCCATCGTAGCCCATGCGTCCGCTCAAGGGCTTACGTTGGACGAGCCCAGTGCCTTTAGTAACCGCCCGGGGCTCGGCGTTGTCGCGGAGCTTGGTGGTCAAACCGTTCGCGTTGGGGCCGCGTCGTTGGTACGCGAAATGGGCGTGGACGTGTCTTCGCTCGCGGAGGAGATGCGGCGCTTGGGCGAAGCGGGGCATTCGATGGCACTGGTTGCGGTGGACGGCGCGTGCTGCGGCGTCATTGCACTGACGGATCAGATTCGCACAGATGCGGCCGAAGCGATCGAAAAAATATCGCGAATGGGTATTTCGACGGCCATGATAACCGGGGACAACGTCCGAACCTCGGAACACGTCGGCGGGCGGCTTGGGATCTCGAATGTTCAGGCGGAAATGACGCCGGAAAGTAAACTGGCTCATGTGCGCACGGCGCAGGCAGAAGGGCAACGTGTGGCGTTTGTGGGCGATGGTGTCAACGACGCCCCGGCGCTGGCCGCGGCGGATGTCGGCATCACGTTTTCAGACGCCACGGATGTGGCAGTAGGCGTGGCGGATATCACCATCGTTCATAACGACCTGTGTCGTGTTGCGGATGCGCTGGCCCTGGGGCGAAGCAGTATACGTGTGATCAAACAGAACCTCTTCTGGGCGTTTTGTTATAACTTCGCCGCCATACCGCTGGCGGCGCTGGGTCAGGTTCCGCCGGGGCTGGCGGCCGCGCTGATGATGGTCTCGTCGATCAGCGTGGTGCTGAATTCCCTGCGTCTGCGCGGATGGAAAAGTTAACAAACCTTCGTAGAAGGACGGGCATCAAGCTGCACCCTACGCAGTTGAGCCGCATGCTTCAGCTTGCGCGAATCTGCGTACGCGAAGAACCCACGCCCGCCGAGAAATCGCGCAGGCTGAAGCCTGCGGCTCGGATTGCACTACTTTGGATGTGCGTCACGATTATAGTTCGCACCGGTTACTCGACCAAGAAAACCCTCTTTCCGGCGGCGGGGAATCGACCGTCGTAGGCAACGGTAAACGTGCCCGTACCGTTAATGAGGAGTGTCCAGGCGATCAGTTGGTTACCCACCGAAAAGCCGGTACCCGCGAGATTCAAGGGTGCTTCGGGGAAGTAGAGGGTGCCTTTAAGATCCATATCACTGGTTCCGATGATGGTCGATTCATTGGTGTTGTCGCGGGCCTGGAAGATGCTGACGCCCCAGTATTCGTCGTCCGGATTGTCGATGGGTGTGATGGTAGCTACAGCGTTTCCTCCAAGATACACGTGGCTTTCCGGATCGACTCCCGGTGTGCTATCCATGACATAGAACATAACACCCTGAGCGTTCAATGTGCCGCCCTTAACGTCAAGACCCTTTCCGTCAAGGCAATAAATCCCGGGATTGAGATTCGCTACGTCGCCGTCACCATTGAACGCGATGCCGTCGGGATAGTAGCCGGGTTCGTTCCATACGGTTTCATCGGTGCTTTGAGTGCGTGTGGGCATTGTATCGCAAGGCGGCTCGTCCAGGCCCGCGAGCGGGTCGTTGATGGGCGGGCTGTCGGGTTCGATATAGGTGTTCAAACCGTTCGCGCTATAGCACTTGCTATCGGCGTCGCCCACGATGTTGGTTTCCGGCGCGTCCACGAGCATGGCGTTGCCGTCGCAGCACATGGCATCGTCATCGTCGGAGTTGACCTGAATGGCGGACTGTCCGTCGTATCCCTCTGCGTTGGTTACATCGATGACGATGCTGCCGCTGAAGTGTAGGGAGCACTCGCACTCTTCACATAGGGTGATCAGTCCGCCGCCGGTGGTTCCGGTGACGATGGCGATGGCCGGGCGCGATACGTTGATGGTATCGACTCCAAAGATCGGCCCGAAGAGAATATCGAGCGGGCCGCCCTCGGAGTTATCCGTTCTTCGTGCCACAACTTTGACGGCGTTGGGCACATTGAATTCAGCAATGGCGATATTCGTGAAGGTCTTGTCCTGGCGGTTGTAGCGACCGACTTCGATGTCGCCGTCAATCGCGTTGGTCAGGTTTTCACGCAACTGAACGGGATTCCTGGCGGCGGTATTGCTCATGGCCACGTCTATGGCGGCGAGATTGGCGGGTTCGATCCCCTCGCGCACCTTGAGCACGCCTGCCAATGCAGCGGCATCGGCCCCGGCTTGCAGTTGATGTGCCGTTAGCATTCCATAGGCCGTGTCCAGAGCCAGCCCCGTAAAACCGATCAGCAACAAACCGGTCAACGCCACCCAGATGAGCGCAATGCCCCGCTTCCGTACCGAGGCCGAATTCATGACTATCTCTTGAGCAAACATGATCGTTACCGGCTCGCCGGGTCAAATCCAGGTGTGGCCAGGGCCAAGTCGGTCCGACGCAGTTGGTCCATTTCCTGCTTCGCTTGCGCCGCATGTTCCGGCTTGCAAAGGACACCGAGATTATAATAGGCTTCGGCCGTTGGCACGACCTGCTTGTAGAGTGCCAGCGATTCTTCGTATCGACCGAGCTTGCCCAGAGCGACGGCCATGTTCGCCCGAAAACGCGCATCGATGGGCATTGAACCGGCCGCTTGCGTGAAGGCAGCGAGTGACTGTTCGTAGTCACCATCCAGCATAAGACACATGCCGATGTTATTGAGTAAGTAAGCATTATCCGGTTCATGTTCGAGTGCGGCAGCCAGGGCATGCAGGGCATCTTCCACGCGTTCGTGCCGCAGGTGGAGTTCGGCGAGTTCGCAATACGCGGGCATGAACTTCGGATGTTTGCGAATAATGCGTGTCAGCGTGTGCAAACACTGGTCGTCCTTATGCTGCGCCGCCAGTACACGGGCCATCGAATAAAGTGTCTGGGCCGTGGGTGGCTGCCGCTTCGCTTGTTTGACGCGCGGCGCGTGCTGGTTCGAATAGCGAATGTCCGATTGATGGGTGCGGGAGCCACAACCGCCGCTGCCCAACACAAGACCCGCCGCCATCAGCACGGGTAGTGACCGGCGATAACCGGTGCCATTTCTACGTCGTTGTTTTGTTGGATTCATCGCGAACCTCCCGTTGCCATCGCACGGCGGGTGCTATCCAAAGCGGTTGAATTGGGCTCCGTGAGTTGGTTTTCAAGAATAACCACCACCCGTTCCGACGGCATACCCTCGCCACCGGGCAGAGCGTTGACGATCGTGATTCGATCCTTACTGACGCCCGACTTCGACAAAATGGTGGCCACCGCCGCCACGCGCCGCTCATACAGATCGTCCGAAGTGAGTCCACGCGGCAGATTCAGGTTGCCGGGGTGTTCCTTGTGGTACTCGGCCAGAACGCCCAGGTCGTGCAGACCCAGCTCGTTGAGCGTCCCGGCATGGGGATCAAAGTGATAGGGAAAGAGCGTCCCCTGTGTGACGATCGCCTGGTTGATGGCGCTGTCGCGAATGGAATCTACGGCCCAGGTATTGAAGGGTTTCCGCGCTTCTTGGTATCGCTGCGTGGAGTGACATGCCGTTGCCGAAACTGTGAGGATCGACAATGTAATCATCATGCTACGTTTCATCGTTTTGTACTCCTATGTGTTGTGTCCATTGCCATCGGTTGATCACCATCCCATGATTTCGGACAGGACGACGCACGCCGGACCGACGGACACGACGAGAATGGTTGGAAATATAAAAAGGACCATGGGAAACAAGAGTTTAACAGCCATTTTTTCGGCGTTTTCCGCCGCTTGTTGACTTCGCCGCTCGCGCATCGATTCAGCGAAAGTTCGGAGGGCGCCCGCGATACTGGTGCCGAATCGCTCGGATTGCACCAGCACCGCGACCAGGGATGAGACTTCCTGCGCCCCGGTTCGCTGGGCCATGCGGCGCATGGCATCGGCCCGCGGCGCTCCGAGGTGCAGCTCGGTATTGGTCAATGCGATTTCGTCAGAAAGAATGGAGCTCACATCGCGCATTTCTTCCGCGACGGAATTCCACGCCATATCCAGCCCCATGCCGGAAGACACACAGATTTCCAGCAAATCCAGGGTATCGGGTAGGTGGAGGCGCACGTCTTCCGCTCGCCGTGCTCGGCGTAGGCGCACGGCCAGGTTCGGGATGGCAGAGAGCAACGTCGCCCCCGTCGCCACGAGCATGATGCGTGCCGGAGTGGAGACATCGACGTGGATTATGATCGCCGTGAACCCGATCAGACCGATGACAAACAGCAGCGCCTTGAACCCTAGGTAAACCACGGCGGTATTCTTCGTATAGTAACCGGCGCGGGCGAGTTCTTCTTGCAGCCGCGCCGACGGGCGGCCCAGAGCGGCCATGGTAGCCAGACGTTCGGCGAACCTCCGCGCCCAAGAATCGTTGCTTGTGCTTGAACCATCACCGCCACTAATGAGATTACCCAGGCGTGCGCGGACCGGCTCCAACCGAGCATGACGCGCGGTCAGCACCGCCGCGCCGATGGCCGTAGCCGCCACAAAAGAAAGGATGGGTATCACCAAATCATACATCGTGCTGTTTCGACTTCACTTGATGCCCTGCTAGTACCGTAAAACGACCATCCGGTTCATCGCCCAAACGCCCAACAGCAAGCTGACGCACGCTCCCATGAGCAATCTCTGCCCCAGCGTTGTCACGAACAAGGGCTCCATGTATTGCGGGTTGATCAGATTCATGATGACGAATAGTAGGATCGGCAACGCCACCAGGATGCGCTTGCTCAGTTGTGTTTGGGCGACCAGAGTCTGAAAACGCCGTTTGAGCTTGGTTCTTTCACGAATGACGGCCGCGAGGCGGTTCATCATGTCCGCGAGGTTTCCGCCACTGCGCAATTGAATGGCAATCGAAGTGGAGAACAACCGCAGGTCATCGTTACCATGACTCAGCGCCGCGTCGCGCACCGCAGCTTGCAACGAGACGCCAAGGTCTTGGCGTTGGCAAATGCTGCCGAAAAGCGTTCCGACCGGCGCGGGGACCTCTTCAGATATCAGACGAAACGCCCCGATCAGCGGATGGCCCGCACGCAGCGACCGCGAAGCGAGCTCCAAAGCATCAATGAACTGGGCTTCGAAGGTCGCCAGGCGCCGACCGATCCGCTGCTTGAGAATAATCCAAGTGATCAACAGCAAACCAGCCACTGCGCCGAAGCTGGCAAACAGGCGCTCCGCGAATACGAAGGCCAGCAAGAAGACCAGTGAGGAAACGCCAATCATGCCTAGTGCCACACTCTGAAGCGGTGCTTCGATGCCGGCACTGCGCAGGAACCCGGCTAACTTAGCCGTAAATGACAGTCCCTTGTTTCGATCAGTCACTTCCGTCGTGACTTCACGCCCTTCGTACCACAGCCGCAGTACGCGCGTGGGTTCGCCGCCTTCTTCGGCGAAGCCCAGTCGCGCTCCGATCTTGGTGCCCCGCGCCGCACGGCGCATGGCCACAGCCACCATGCCGCCGATCCATAATGTGAGGATCAATCCGAACATGGAGACGATCGGAAGATAGGACGCGAAGTTCTGTGACAGCGTGTTCATTGACCCAATCAACTTAAAGCTTTTTCCGACTTTTTGGAGTTTAAGATACGCGATTGAAACAGATCGCCGGGTAACGTCATGCCTTCGGACGCCAAACGATCAAGCAACTGCGGGCGTACGCCACACGCTTCGAAGCTGCCGGTGGCCTGTCCGCTGGGATCGACACCGGTCTGTCGAAATCGAAAGACATCTTGCAGGCAGACCGTGGAGCCTTCCATACCGGTAATCTCGACGATGCTGACGATTTTTCGTTTTCCTCCGGTCATGCGGTCCAGTTGTATGACCAGATGGATCGCCGACGCCATTTGTTCGCGGATGACGCTGACCGGATAATTGAGCCCGGCCATGCTGACCATGTTCTCCACCCGGCGCAGGGCGTCGCGCGGGTTGTTGGCGTGTACGGTGGTCATGGATCCGTCATGCCCGGTGTTCATCGCCTGAAGCATATCGAACGCTTCCGCCCCGCGCACCTCGCCGATGATAATCCGATCCGGCCGCATGCGCAGGCAGTTGCGCAGCAAGTCACGCTGGGTCACGCATCCTTGACCTTCCACGTTGGCCGGTCGCGTCTCCAAACGCACGACGTGCTCCCGCTGGATTTGCAATTCTGCGGCGTCTTCAATCGTGACGACGCGTTCGTTGCTCGGAATCCACTTCGACAATACGTTGAGCAGCGTTGTCTTACCGGATCCCGTTCCGCCGGAAATGAGCAGGTTCACGCGCGATTGCACGCACGCTTCGATGAACACGACCATTTCCGGTGTGATGGAATCCATGCTCATCAGGCGATCCACATCAAACGGTACCGTGCCGAAGCGCCGTAGGCTCATAGACGGTCCGTCCAATGACAGCGGCGGAATAATGGCATTGACGCGGGAGCCGTCGGCGAGTCGCGCATCCAGCATGGGGGTGCTTTCGTCGATGCGCCGCCCCACGCGGGCCGCGATGCGTTGAATCACTTGCATCAAATGGCTTTGGTCGCGAAAAGTTGCGTCAGTGCGGTACAGCGTGCCTTCACGCTCGACGTAAATCAGATGGGCGCCGTTGACCAGGATATCGCTCACCGTGGAGTCGCGCAGAAACTCCTCAAGCGGTCCCAATCCAAACAATTCGTCCATCACGCCGCGCACCAGTTGCTGCTTTTCCGGCGCCGTGAGCGGAACCCGTTGCTCGTTCAACAGGGTATCCACGCGGCGTGAGCATTCCCGGTGCAGTTGCTCAAACGGCATGCGCTGCGCTTCGACCAAGTCGAGCGTCGCGAGCAACCGACTGTGAACCCGCGCCTTAAGCGACTGCTTCGCCTGCGGATCATTCATTCCGCCAAACGTGTTGAGTCGATCCGTCGTTGTTGTCGTGTTTTTCATTGATTAAGCTATCGTAGCAATGGTGGTGTAGTCGGAGGCCGCTTCCGAAAGCAAAGCCGCAAGTTGTCTCAGATCACGACGCAAGGCGGAACGCGGCGCGGCCTGGTTGAGCGGTTGGCCGTAGTTCGTGCTGCGAATCGCGTTGGAAAAATCGTTGCCGATGCAGGTCAGCGAGAATCCACCGAGTGCGGCATCCGCTTCCTTCGATGTGACCATAGCGTTTCGTCGTCCGCAACGATTCGCCACCGGCATGATCCGCTCCATGGGCACGCCGGCCTCAACCAAAGCGGAAAGCATGCCTTGCGCCTGCCGGACATCCTTAACGGTCAGTTGAAACACCAATAGAACCATTCGGCTGGCTACGCACAGCTCGGTGGTGATGTTGAAGGGCAAACGCGGAGCATCGAGCACGGTATAGCGGTACGCCCGCCGGCTGGCGTTCAACGCTTCCGGCAGGTATTCGAGCGATAAGGACTCGCCGTCGATGCCACGTGTTGTCGCTGGACCAAGCAATACATGAAAATCTTGGGCGTACGCCTGTGCCGTTGTGCTCACCAGTTGCGAATCAATGCGCCCTCGATTGGAAAGAAGATCGGCCAGACCATATTCCCCGGTAATGCCCAGATAGCTGGCTACGGCGCCGTAGCAACAGTCCAAGTCAACAATGAGGGCCGATGCATCGTTGAGTAGGTGTAGCTCATTGGCCAGATTGACGGCCACGGTGGTGGCACCACATCCTCCGCTGGCGCTGAGCACCGTGAACATCTCTCCGGAGCGTCCGGATCGCGGAGGACCGAGCTCCGTTAATCGTGCCACGATCGAGGGAAGGTCGGTAGTGATGTTTCTCTTGACGAGCAGGTGGCGTGCGCCGGCCTGCATGGCCGCGAGCATCAGGTCGTAAGCGTCGTTGGAGGCCAGCACGATAAAACGGGTACCCGGGAATCGCCCGATGATCGGCTCGAGGGCGGCCAGCGTACGGGTGGGGTTTTCGTCGATGTCCACCAGCACCGCCGAGACCGGTTCGGCCTCCAAACGTCTGACCAAATGAGTTAGATCACGGCATACGCAATTCGCTGCGAACTGACCGTTTTGATGTAACGACGACGCCACCGCGCCGATCGTCGGCGCGTCCAGCGTAACCAGCAAGATGTCCACTTGCGTGCTCATAAGTTCTCCCCACCTGCTATTTGATCGATGCTATGCTGGTCTTCTTTTTCTTCTCGTCTTCCGCCTCTTGCGTTTTCTTTTTCTCGATGGTCCGTGCTTTCACCGTTGATCGACTCGAGATGCGGGCACTGCCGTAGCGCGCCCACACGCCGGGGCTTTTCAGGTCTTCAATCCCCAGCGCCTGACGCCACGCGGCATCCGGCGGATCGACCTCGTACGACGGCTTGTGCTCGAGCCGGCCCTCGATGTATAGCTCGTAATCCGTCGGTGGCACATGCATGTCGCCGGGAACGGGAACATCCGAAGCCAACGAAAGCGGCTCCACCAAGGTGGCCCGAACAAGAACCACCAACTCCGTCTCACCGCGTTCATAACGTTTGGAACTGAAAAACGGCCCCAGCACCGGAAGATCGCCCAGCCACGGCAATCGCGCATTGCTGCCTTCCGTGGTCTGTTGAATCAGACCGGCCATGCCAAAGGTTTGTCCGCTGCCCAGTTGCAATGTGGTGTCGGCGCGGCGGGTGATAATGGCCGGTACGCGAAAGCCTTGAATCTCAACCGAGCCGACGTCGGTGATGTCGCT
>Ga0214472_10001191_pt1 | contig 29735 bp, 46 predicted proteins | sample RVTome_6_FD_207662 | JGI IMG/M metagenome (GOLD analysis project Ga0214472, IMG submission 207662) | Soil microbial communities from uranium-contaminated site in the Upper Colorado River Basin, Wyoming, United States - RVT140D175 | ecosystem: Environmental > Terrestrial > Soil > Contaminated >...
TATCATCGTTGATGAAATTCAGCACTGTCTGAAAGACAAGCGCGTCGTCGAGGTGTTTCGCGATATCTCTGACATGACCCTGACGCCTGTAATCATCGGTGGTCACCTCGGCATATCGCGAACGCTGAAGCGCTTCGATCAGATCTACTCACGCATCGCCGACGTCACCGTGTTCGACTATTGCACACTAGAGGACGTGGCTATTTGCTGCACTGAATTATGCGAAGGCATCGAAATCGCGGAAGACCTTGTTGCTCAAATCCACCTGCGAACGTCCGGTAGGCTGCGCGAAATGATGAACGCCATCGCCGAAGTGGAACGCTTTGGTAGGAAGCACGGCAAGAAGATCATGGCCGCGGCGGATATACCACTGACATCGCTCACTAATGATGGCAAGGCTCGCTCGGCTGCCGTAAGGCTCTCAGCGTGAGCGGCGCTCGCAAGCCCGGCGCAGGCGCACGCGTCCTAGGAAATTTGGCCACAGCCAAGACTGCCATTTCTCTTGATGAGCTGGCGGTTAACCTTAACGACCTCAAACGCAACAAGATCACGGCCGTCGTCAGTCGTCTAATCACAGATAGCTATGTCGTTCGAAGGAGCAACGGTTCCTATCAGGTCACCAAGGAAGGCATCGCGGCAGACGCTGCAGGATACAAGCCCGGTCCACAACGCAAAGCGACAGGGCAGGCAAAGCCTAAGCCTAACTCTCTCCGCCAGAAAATATGGAAGACACTTAGGCTGCGCCGAAGGATTAGCACACTCGATCTTCTCGCCAATGTCTGCGACGGCGATCCCAAGGTGCAACGCGACGGCGTCTACAAATATCTGAAGGCGCTGGAGCTCGCAGGCTACGTGCAAATGCTCGGCAAGCGCGTTGCAGGCACAGCTCCCACATCCAATGGCTACAAGATCGCGCTCCTGTTGAATGACACCGGTGCTTTAGCGCCGATGGTCAACTGGAAGACGCGCCGCCTCACCGATCCGAACATCGATCAGATCATCGACTTCAGCGAGGTGTCGCTATGAGCACCACTGCGGTGACCAAGGCTAAGGCTGCATGGGGTGCCGACATCCCGGATTGGGTGATCGCCCTGGCGGAGGCTTGCGATGAGACGAGCCAGAACAAGGTTGCCGCCGTCATCGGCAATTCATCGACGGTCGTGAGCCGGGTTTTGGCGAATGCCTATCCCGGCAACGTCGATAAAATCGCCCAGAAAGTGCAGGGCGTCTATCTCGCCCAGAACCTGATTTGCCCGGTACTCGGTGAAATCAGCCGGGCGCGCTGCGTGCGCGAGCAGGACCTTCCTCTGACCTTTCAGAACCCGGTGCGGCCGCGCGTTCATGCAGCCTGCAGGGGCGGTTGCAAACATTCATCCATCGGGAGGAGCAAATGATCTCCAACGATCTTCGAAACCTTATCGGCAGCATGCGGGCGCATGTCGATGCTGACCAGATGTCAAAGGGCTTTTTTGCCGTCTTTGAAGTGCGGCTGCGCGAAGTCGCCGACGACATCGAGCAACTGGAGCAGGCGAATGTGCTGCCTCATCTGCGCGGCACGCCATCGCCGAGCGGATGCACTCAGCTGAGCCTTGTCAGCGGTGGCCGATTATGAGCGACAAAGCCGCTGAGGCCATCGCTGAGGACGGACTGCCAAAATTCGACGTCCTCAGGTTCGCGCAGAAGGTTCTCGATAACGGACCCTTCGCCGTCGACATCAATGCGCGCGATGTCGTCGCCATCGCACAAGTCATCCGCGATCTCGATGAGGCGGCATGCCAGGCGGTTTTGTTCATGACGAAGATCAACACCCTCGCCGACAACCCGAGATCAGTCCCCTCGCGTTTCGACTGCATGCGCGAGCTCATCGCTCTGGAAAGAGCGCTCATCAAGATCGGCTACATGGAGGAACGAAATGCCCATTCGATTTCTGCCTGATCAGCCAGCAAGGCGGTCGGCACCTCAGCTTGTGTCAATCGTCAAAATGGTCCCGGCCCTGCTCCGGGAAATCGGCACGGCGCGCGCGGAGCGGCAGCGCAAGGAAGCACAAATCGCCAAAGCACGACAGCGCCAGCTGGAACGCTATCACAACGGATTTTATTCGCTCGGCGTGAGCATTCGGAACACGACCGGCAATTACGGCAAGCCCGGACCAAGGAGATATCTATGGTGACCTCTATGACCGACATACCCGCTGGCTTCTGGAAAGACCCGAAAGGTAACCTTGTCCCGGAAGTGAACATAAAGCCGCTCGACCGGTTGCGCGACGAGTTTGTCAAAAACGCGATCGAGAATGTGCTGATCGAGCATGACACGATGGTCGAGCTCAAGCAGAAGCTCTTTTCAGAGTTCGATGCATTCATCGACCTATCTTTCTCCGAATACGGAGCAAATATCGGCGGGAAGAAAGGCAATGTGACGCTTTATAGCTTCGACCACAGCCTGAAACTCGAAGTGCAGGTTATGGAGCACATTGCTTTCGATGAACGCCTGCAGGCCGCCAAGGCATTGATCGACGAATGCATTCGCGAATGGGGTGCGACAGCGCACCCCGGACTCATGGCGCTGATCAACGACGCCTTTCAGGTCGACAAGGCGGGCAAAGTCTCGACCGCGCGCGTCCTCGGGCTGCGGCGTCACAATATCGAAGACGAAAAATGGAAGCGCGCCATGACGGCGATCTCGGACAGCATCCAGAGTGTCGGCTCGAAGCGCTACATGCGTTTTTACCGACGCACACCCGGCACCGAGAACTATGAGCCCATCTCACTCGACATCGCAAAGCTGTGAGGTGCGCCATGAGCAGGAAGAAACCCAACAAGGTCTATGCGGTTCGCAAAATGGGCTTCCATGCGGTTTTCGCGTTTGCGATTGCGCGTCATAGCAAAGGCGCGATCTCGGTCGTGCGCGCTCATTGCACCAACGCACCCAAGTATCTCGTCGCGACAGAAACCGACCGCGACCCGACCAAGGAAACAAACGCCTGCAACCCTATGAAGAGGAACTTGATTGATGACAACTAAGTCCAAAGAGACGCCGCGCCGTGAAGGCGATAACAGCTTTGCCAAAGGACGCCTGCGCGATTTCTTTCAGCGGATCGAGCGGCTCAACGAAGATATCGAAGCTCTGAACAGCGACAAGTCCCAAGTTTATCAGGAAGCCAAGGCCGAGGGCTTCGACGTCACCATCATGCGGGTAGTCCTGTCACGCCGAAAGATGGATCGCGCCGATGTTCAAGAGCGCGATGCGCTTGTCGAACTTTACGAGAGCGCTCTATCTGGCACGAAACCTGCTACGCGTGCACGCGCACGTGAGGACGGGGCCGATGAATAGTCCCGCCGCCACGCTGCAGGCTCAACCGCTCACCTTGCGCAAGCTCTGCCGGGTCAAGCGTTGTGCCGAGCTTCGGCCTCTCGGGCGGCTGCTCTGTGATCATCACGAGACGATGGTACCCGAAAAGCTCGCCCAGCGGATCGCGTTCGCCAACAAGCGATTTACAGCCGCTGCCATCGATGGCGACATCGGCCGCGCCATGCGCGCCCTCCAGGACGGGCTGAATACCGAGCGCCAGATTTGCGCGGCGATCGAAAGGCAGGAGGCATCCGATGCATAGGCATTCCCTCTTGCTGATCGGTGCAGCCATGCTGTTCGTCGCTGGCTGTCAGACGACACCTGTCAGGTCCTCGCAGCTCGCCATCGGTCAGCAAGTGCTGCCGCCTATGGGCTTCATCGGATTTTGCCTGAGCGACCCGACACAGTGCGAAGGCGGCACGGACATGCCCGCCAGGGCGCAACTGACGCCCGCACGATGGTCCGAGCTCAACGCCGTCAATGATTACGTGAATGCGAATGTGCCCCAAATCGAAGACATCGCGCATTATGGCGTAAGCGAAAAATGGTCATATCCAGACGCCACAGGCGGCGACTGTGAGGACATGGCGATGTTGAAGCGCAAGCTGCTCATCGCTCGCGGCTGGTCTCCCTCCAATTTGCTGCTCACGGTCGTGCGTGATTGGAGCGGCGAAGGTCATGCCGTGCTGGTCGTCACAACCGACAAGGCCGACTACGTCCTCGACAATCTCAATGCGATGATCGCGCCCGCGAATGAAGCGCCCTACACATGGATCAAACGCCAGTCGCGCGAACGTCCCTACATCTGGGTTGATCTTGACGAAAAGACCTTCCGCACGGCCGCCAATGACACACTGCCTCCGGTCGGCGCGCCCGTTCCCTTCGTGGTGGCCGCCCAGGCATTCGCGAAGGAGCTGAGAAAATGACCACTCAAATTGCAACGCAGAATATCGGCAGATATCCCTTGCCCTGGTCTATTTGCGATACGGTTGACGATACGAGCGTCAGAGACGCAAACGGTACGATGGTCGCCAACATCACGAGCGACGCCGAATTCGATCTTTGGGAGGGCATTGTCCTCTGGGTCAACCAGCGCGCGTTTTCAGACGTTGTTAGTTACGGGCTCACCGCATTGCAGACCCGCTGTCTCGCCCTCATCGAGCAAGGCATCGAGATCGGCATTTGCCCGACCTATCAGGAACTCGCCCAGGCAATGGGTGCAAAATCCAAAAGCCGCGTTCACGAGATCGTCGGCGCGCTCGAAGCCCGCAAGCGCATCCGTAAACTTCCCGGCCATCCACGTTCGATTGTTGTGTTAATCCCACTCACAGATCAGGAACGCAAAGCATGTCACCCGTCGCGGAAGCCTTGAACGATCTTCTCTGGGCCACGTTTCCCATGCGCAACATCCTGAAGGGTGAGGCTCGCGCCAAATTCCTCGACATCTGGAACGCAGGCTCGAAGGCCCTTTGCAGGGACCGTTTCAACGCCGATGAAACACCCCTGGGCACTGCCAGAGAAGCTGCTGTCCGGCTTCACCGGCGTTGCCTTGAGACTTGCGCAGCCCTTGGCGTCAAGCCGCATGAGCTCGTCGCGCAGTTCAACGATCGCGTTGATGGCGGGTTCTCACCATCGGGCGACGCTGCCGACCATGTCGTATTGCTCGGGCTGGAAGCCACACGCGTTGCCCGTGCGCTCAATGTTCCCCGTGAAACAAGACCCTCAGAGGAGCGCGCCCATGTCAGCTAGTCCCAAACAGGATCGCCGCACGCAGCTCATTCGCCTCATTCATGTCGCCAAGCGGGATCGGCAGCTCAGCGATGAGGTCTATCGGGACGTCCTGACGCGGGCCACTGGCAAAGCCTCGTGCTCGGCCATGACCGAGACCGAGCTCGACAAGGTCATGAAGGCGCTGAAGTCTCAGGGGTTTCGCGTGAAACATTCGCAGCCGAAGGTCGTCGCCACGTCGGGCAAGACAAAGGCTCCCAGAAACGGCCCGCGCGACGGGCAGGCGGCGCTGATCACGGCTCTGTGGCTCAACCTCTGGGAACTTGGCGTCGTCGAGAACAATGACGACAAGGCGATCGATGCCTTCGTGAAACGCCAGACCGGCGTGGCGCGCTATAGCTGGCTCACCCCGGCGCAGGCAAACAAGGTCATTGAAGCGCTGAAAGACTGGTCAGCTCGCAAGGGCTTCATCGTACCAACCGTCCTGGACGAGGAAGTGCCGGGGCTCACAGCCAAGCGCCAGCTCTGTGAAGCGATCTACAAGAAGCTCCGCCATGTCGCCGACACGAGCGAGTGTGATCTGGAGATGGACTATGTCTCGCGCCTAGATGCTGATGAAGCGGAAGGTCTGGCGCGGATGATGGGTGCGCGGCTGCGCGAAGCAATGGCGCGGGCAAAATGATGAGCCGCAAACGCCGCCCGCTCAGGAAGCACACGACGCCGCGATATGGCGAGGCGCATCGCGAGAACGCGATCCGCCACGTCCAGCGGCGCACATGGGAACGGCTCGGGATCGCCCTGTCGGTTCCTGAGGTCTTGCAGCTTTCCGCGAAATGCGCTGCTGGCGAGCTCGGCAACATAGACCCGCGTGGCCATCATCACGTCGAGATGAACATCAAGGGTCATGACGTCCGCGTGATCTATTGCCCGCGTCTTGCCCAGATCGTGACGATGTTTCAGCGACCGATCGGCAAGAAGCGCAACGACGCGCGCCTGCGCATCGTTGTGGAGGCTTGAGATGAGCGACATGTCCCTTGCCCCAAAAGCCATCCCGCTTCTGGCGCTCCCGCCCGCTTCGCACATCGCTGTCTATCGCAATATTGCGGGACAGGTCACCAATCAGCGCGCCTTCTTCCTGCCAAAGGCCAGCGATGCAGATGCACTTGAGGCGGCAAAGGGATGGCAGGCAACGAGCGAAGTCTATTGCGACGTCTTCGAGATCGTCGAAACGCGGTGCCTGGGCGGCTGGATATTCAGAAAGGACGAACAGCTATGAGCGCGAAGAGCGGACATTGCCGTCACTATGCCTATGAAGGTCGGATGATCTGCCGGGCCGGGGTCGACATCGGGAAAGTGCATGGCAATGCGCTGGCATGCCTGCCGAACCCAAAGAGGCCATGTGACCAGCGCGAAGAATTCACGGCGGAAGAAGTCGAAGCCGAAAACGTCAGATGGAAGGCTATCTTCGAGCGCATGGTCCTTTGCCTCGCTGCCTTGCCGGGAGCTATGCCTGGCACGAGTGGGCATATCGATTGTCCTGCCTGCAAGACGGGACGGATCGACTATGTGTTTTCGCCGGGCAATGGACATTGCCATGCGCGTTGTACGACGCCCGAATGCTTTGAGATGCATCAATGAGCCGCTGGAGCGAGAGAGCAAGAGAAGCAATCCGCAGGGCACATGAGACGATGCCTGAAGACGCCACGCTTCAAGAGCGCATGAAGATCGTCGACGCGGCCTATCCCTTCGGGCAGCGCGAACTCTGGCCCTACAAGGCATGGCTGAAGGCTCGCAAGAGCTATCTGCAGTCCTATGGCTACAAGCCCAAGCCGAAAATGCCGACACCACTGTTTGACTGCACCTGCGATGCCCATTCCAAAGCGCCGCACAAGCCGGGCTGCCCCATGCACGTCGGAAAGGCGAAGGCATGACAGATGAGCCGTCCATTGCCCTTCCTGAAATCCTCGCCCGGATCGCTGAAGCGTCGGGTGAAGAAGCGGCGTTGCTTGTCGCACGGGAATGGGGCGGACGGTCGTTGTATATCCCGCGCGAGTTCAGCAGGGGCCATCGGCTTGTCGAGTTGATGGGCGAGGAACGCGCGCGCAAGATGTGCGACGCCATCGGGCATGGTTCGGTGCTCGTGCCGATGGGCCCCTTTGCCGGTGCGCTGGAGCGTCGTGTGATCGCGGCCCGGAAGCTGGAGGAAGGTGCAAGCCAGAGCGAGGCGGCGCGTCAGGCGGGCGTGCATCTGCGCACGGTGGAGCGTCTGGCGGCCAAGAAGCGCCGCGACAACCAGGGAGAGCTTTTCTGAATGACTTGATTGGGATGACATAGACCGGGTGGCCAAAGTGCCGCCCTTTTTCATGTGATCAACCCCGACAGTTGTCGGGGTGCCGAATTTCGGGATTTAGGATCACCTTGCAATGACAGTGCGCGAAACGCACCTGACCATGCAAGAGGCTTTCAGATGTTCGACCTTATTCCCGATTTTGCCATCGTCAGCTTCTTTGTGCGGCTCGCCTATTTCCTGATCGCCCTCGGTGTCGTCATCGGCTTTCTGCGGTGGCTCGATTACACGATGGGCATTCACGGACAATTCAAATCAAAGGTGTGGGATGTCATTGCACAGAACCCTCTGGCTCTTGCTGTCTATCACGGCCTCCGCTTCTATGCCGTGGTCTGGCTCGCAGGCCAGTTCCTTTCCTGATCGATACGACGCGGATATCAAGCAAGCAGTCAATCTCTATTGGGTGAACTATCCCGACTGGCTTGCATGGAAGGCGCAGCTCTATCAGGAGAGCCGATTAAACCCCAAGGCCGTCTCGCCTGTGGGTGCGGCTGGCCTTGCGCAGTTCATGCCGGGCACATGGCGTGATGTCGCGCATCGCATGAGCTTTCCACATGGCACAAGCCCGCATGAAGCCGCCTTCGCGATCGAGGCCGGTGCCTACTACATGGCCACCCTCAGCGCTCAATGGCGCGCACCGCGACCCGCACTTGATCGCCACCGACTTGCCCAGGCGAGCTACAACGCCGGGATCGGCCATATCGTCGCCGCGCAAAAGCGATGCGGCAATCCCAACGGCTATGCCGCCATCATGGCCTGCCTGCCAGCTGTGACAGGCCAGCACTCATCCGAGACTTTGGCCTATGTCGGCCTGATTGCCCACTGGCGCGACCAGATGGCGCTGGAGGGCGCACGATGAGTGGAAATGACCCCAATCCTCACTTCTACCTAGACGGTGTTCTGCTCGCCATCGGTTTGGCTATCGGCTTCGAACTAGTCGTCCATTTCGTTCGGTGGTTGTTTTCATGAACTTCTTCGAGACCTTCATCACCAAGCTTGCAGGCTGGCGCGGCTACGCGTTGATTGCGGTGCTTTGCCTGGGCGCAGGCGGCTGGGCTGCAATGCAGGTGCAAGGGGCTTTCTACAAGGCAGAAATCGCCGGTCTGAAGGAGGCAGCTGCCACGCAGGCGGCTGACCAGGCGCGCAGCTCGCTCGCGGAAATCGTCCGGCTTCAGGACATCATCAAGGGGATTGATGAAGATGGCTACAAATCACTCATGGCAAGCAAGGTGGAAACGGATCGCCTGCAGCTTGATCTTGCTTCTGGGGCTCTCAGCCTGTCAGCACGCGTTACCGCCTGCGACCGCGTCGTTCCCCCCGGCTCCGGCATGGATGATGGAACCTCAATCGCCCGACTTGACGAAACGACTTCTCGAAACCTTGCCGCCATCGCCGCCGACGGCGACCGCGCCATCATCAAAATGACCGGCCTTCAAGACTACGCACGGCTCTGTGAAAAGACATTGCGTAGTTGCTCGGCCTCAACCGCGCCTCAGGGGGACTAATGACACCGGCTATCTGGATGGCGGGTTGCGCCACCGCATCACTCATCGTCTCAATCGGGACTATTTTTTACACATGGTATGCCTCTCGCCAGCGAGCGACGCAACGTGAGCTCGAAGTGCTCCGTGAAAAGGTTTTGGAGATCGATGCGAAGCGCGCGGCCGACAAGGGCGAAATGCGCGACCGGATCGTCCGCGTGGAAGCCGAAGTTGAGAACCTGCCCAATCATTCACAAATGGCGGCGCTCACGGACAACATCCAGCAAGTGCGGGGAGACGTGGGCGGAGTTCGCGACATGCTCAATATGCTCGCCATGCGCATTGAGCGTGTTGACAATTATTTGATGAATGAGAAAGGCAGCAGAGGATGAGCAGCTTCGACAATTATGTGACTGAGGATCGTCGCTTGTGCATTTTGCGCTGCCTCATGGGGCAAACCGCCAACACGCTCAATGAAAGCATCCTCCAACGCGCCATCGGCGGCTACGGTCACAACGTCAGCCGCGATGTCATCAAGCAGGATTTGCGCTGGCTCACTGAGGTCGGTGCGCTCACCGTTAGAGAAGTCGCAGACTATCTCATCGCGACGCTGACTGAGCGCGGGCTTGATCATGTGGTGCGGCGTACCGCAATCGACGGGATCGCCAAGCCAAAACTCGGTGGCACATGATGGCCAATGGAAAGCGCGGACGGCTGTCATCGATCGATACGTTGCCGGAGGAGGCAGACGATGATGTGCGCTGGGCGATCGAAGAGCTCAAGACCCGCAAGCGCACCGCCGAAGATATTCGCGAGGAGTTCAACAATCGCCTCCTCGGCCTTGGCTGCAACCCAGTCAGCAAGTCCGCCTTCAATCGCTATTCGCTGCACATCGCGCGCCACGGTCGCGCGATGCAGGAAGTGCGCGACGTTGCCGCGCTGATCGCCGAACGCATCGACGAAGAGCCCGATGGCGACGTCGGCCTTCTGCTCGCCGAGACCATCAAGACGATGATCTATGACGTCATGATGCAGGAAGCGATGAGCGACGAAGCGCCTTCCATGAAGATGTTGCTTGCGGCCGCCGAAGCGGTCCAGCGTCTTGAGCTGGCGCGCAGCACATCGCTCAAGGCGGCGAACTTCAAACGCGAGAAGTTCATCAAGGACGTCGCGACAATCGTCGAAGACGCCGCCAAAGAGAAAGGTCTTGGCGCCGATACGGTTGAGGCCATCAAGAGCGCCATTCTCGGTGTGCCCAAATGACAGACCTCAAGGCGTTGCTGGGTCCTTTCGACAAGCAGGAAGAGATCACCTTCCCGGAGGAGCTTCGCGGCGCGCCCTTGGAGAAGGTGCTTCTGGATTATCAGGGGAACGCGATCAGCCTGCTCGGCACTACGTCTCTTCTCGCCATTGAGAAATCGCGACGCATCGGTCTCACATGGGGCCTCGCTGCTCACGCGGCCTTGACGGCAGCAGCGGCAAAGTCGGCAGGCGGCATGAACGTCTGGTATATGGGCTATGACAAGGATATGGCCACCGAGTTCATCGACGTTGTGGCTATGTTCGCCCGCGCCTTTGGTATCGCCGCAGCTGAAGCCGACGAAGAGGTCTTCAGTCTGGAAACAGGCGAAGACGTTACCGCCTACCGCATCCGATTTGCTTCGGGCTTCAAGGTAGTTGCATTGCCATCCGTCGCGCGCGTGCTGCGCGGCAAGCAGGGCCTTGTCATTATCGATGAAGCGGCGTTTCACAAGAACCTCGAAGAGGTCATCAAGGCCGCGCTCGCCCTGCTCATCTGGGGCGGCAAGGTGGTCATTGTTTCGACGCATGACGGCGTGGACAATCCCTTTAACCTGCTTCTCGACGACATCAAGGCTGGCAAGCGCAAGGGTCGAACGCTTCGGATCACATTCAATGAAGCGCTGGCCGATGGTCTCTATGAGCGCGTGAAGCTCGTCTCGCCACCAGGCGCGGTGCCACCGAAGGACGAATGGATCGCCGATATTCGCGCGACCTATGGCGAGGATGCCGAAGAGGAACTCGACTGCATTCCGAAGTCCGGCTCGGGCTCATGGCTCAAGCCTGAAGACATGGCCGCTTGCGAGCACGCCGATGCCGGTCGACCGGAATTTTATCAGGGTGGGCTCGTCTATATCGGGCGCGATGTGGCGCGGCGTGGTGACAAGGCGGTTATCTGGCCCTTCGAACTCGTTGGCAATGTGCTCTGGCTTCGGCAACGCTACGAAGAGCGCAACGTGCGTTTTGACACGCAGGACGATGTCTTCGACAAGATGTTTGCCGACTACCGTGTCGCCAAGGCTTATATCGACCAGACCGGCATGGGCGAGAAGGTGGTCGAAGATGCGCAGAAGCGCCACGGTCATTTGCGTGTCGAAGGCGTGCTGTTTACCGGACCGGCCAAGCTCGATCTCGCGACCTCACTTCGCCAGCGCGTCGAACAGGGACTGATCCGCTGGTCTCCCGACCCTGCGATCCGCGCCGACTTTCGCGCCATCAAGCGGACGGGCGGATCGGGCAACGGGCTTGTCGAGGAAGGAACGGTCCACGCCGATATGTTCTGGGCGGCCGCGCTTGCCTGCCTCGCGGCCGAGCGCGGTGGCGTGAAGATCGACTTCCAATCGACAGGCGATCAACGTGTATCCGGTGGCCTCTTCGGCGAGAGAGGTCTCAACGACGGGCGGCAACAATCCGACATCGGCTTTGGCGTTATTTCCGGTGGCTCGGACATGAGAGGTTTCTGAGATGGTGAAAGCTATTCGCGATGGCGTGGAGGCTGCAAGCGCCAATAGCGCTGCCAATGCGACGACGGTTGGCGAGAAGGTCCCACCGCCCGTGGCGGGTGAGATTGCGGCTTCAGTCGATGGCCGCGATATCACGCTCGGCTTTTTTGGTACCATGCGACCGATGCAGGACAGCGTGCTGGCGGCGCGTGGCGGCGGTCTCGAAATCTACGAAGAGGTCTTGCGTGACTGGCAGTGCTTCTCGACATTCCAGCAACGCCAGCGTGCAGTGGTCTCTTGCGAGTGGGATGTAACGCCAGGCGCGAAGGACCGGCGCAGCCGGATGGCTGCCGATAGTCTCAAGGCGCAGCTGGATGCTATCGGCTTTGATAGCGCTACCAACAAGATGCTCTTCGGTCTCTGGTATGGCTATGCGGTCGGCGAATGCCTGTGGAGCACGTCGAGTCGTGAAGTCGTCCTTGAGCGCCTCAAGGTGAAAAAGGCGCGGCGCTTCAACTTTGATATTGATGGGGGCCTTCGTCTGCAGACATTGATGACCGGCTATGAGGGTGAGCTCATGCCGGAGCGCAAGTTCTGGACCTTCAATACGGGCTCGGACAATGACGACGATCCCTATGGCCTCGGCCTCGGCCATTATTGCTACTGGCCTGTCTGGCTGAAAAAGAACGGCTACAAGTTCTGGTCGATGCTGCTCGACAAATTCGGCATGCCGACCGGCGTCGGCAAATATCCTGCAGGCACGACGCCCGAGGAGCAGAGGAAGCTGCTGCAGGCGGTTGCCGCCATCCAGTCTTCGTCTGGCGTGATCATTCCAGATGGCATGCTGATCGAGTTCCTCGAAGCAGCGCGCAGCGGCACGGTCGGCAATGAGGGCTTTGTCGATCGCATGGATGCTGCAATCGCAAAGGTGATCCTGTCGCAGACGATGACGACGGACAACGGTTCGTCGAAATCGCAGAGCCAGACGCATATGGACGTGCGTGAGGAAGTCGTCAAAGGCGATGCCGATCTCATCTGCTCCAGCTTCAACAATGGCCCCGCCAAGTGGCTCACCGACTGGAACTATCCCGGCGCGACACCGCCGAAGGTCTGGCGCAAGATCGATCCACCTGAAGATCTCGGCATGCTCGCCGAAAGGGACACCAAGATTTACGCGATGGGGTTTGAACCCACCGAGGAATATGTCCAGAACACCTATGGCGATGGTTGGGTGAAGAAGGCTGCACCGGTCCCGCCCATTGCGGCTGGACTGCCGGGAGGCCCGCCTTTGCCTGGTACGACACAGTCGCCAGCACCCGCGTTTGCCGATCCGATTGTGTCGCCGAGCGATGTCGCCGGAGAGCTCGCCCTGCAAGCTGATACGCTTTCAAGCGACGCGGCTTCAGCGCTCATCGACGAGATCAAGCAGATCCTCGAAACTTCAACATCGCTGCAAGAGTTCGAGCAACGGCTGCTCACCGCCTATCCCAAGCTCGGCGTCAAGGACATCGCCGCCGTGCTGCGTGACGCGCTCATCGCTGCCGAGCTGACAGGACGCAACGACCTCGAAGTCGGCAACTGATATGGGCACGGTTGCCACAGGCGACAGCGTTGCGCCAAAGCCAGCGCCGGTGCATTTCACCGAGGCGATCGACTATCTGCGTAACAAGACCCGCCTGCCGACGCGCGCCTGGACGGACCTCTGGCAGGATCAGCATGCCCGTGCCTTCGTCGTTGCAGGGGCAATGAAAGACGGGCTTGTCGCCGATTTCCACGAGGCGGTGACGAAGTCGATTGCCGAAGGAAGGACGCTTGAGGACTTCCGCAAGGACTTCGACCAGATCGTCTCGACGCATGGTTGGAGTTACAATGGCTCGCGCGGCTGGCGATCGCGGACAATCTTCGAAACCAATATGCGAAGCGCCTATTCGGCCGGGCGCTGGGCTCAGGCCGTCAAGCTCAAGGCGCAGCGTCCCTATCTGCGCTACGTTCACGGTCACCCCAGGCACCCGCGCAAATGGCATCTCGCATGGAACAACACAATCCTGCCCGTCGATCATCCGTGGTGGAAGACGCATTTTACTCCCAATGGCTGGGGCTGCCAGTGCACCATCCAGAGCCTGTCTGAAAGCGACATGCGGCGTTATGGCTACAAGGTCTCGCCGGACCCCGAGCCGTCGAAGATGATTGCCCACAAGCTCAACACGCCGGATGGCCCGGTGACAGTGAAGGTGCCCGAAGGTATCGATCCGGGCTTTGCCTTCAATCCCGGCGAGGGCGCATTCGGGCGCGGGGCCAATCTCGATGCGATCGAGAAGCATGGCGGCTTTGTTGATCTCCAAGCGCCAAGCTCCAGTCGCACGACGGCTGGCAACCTTGATGCCGTCACAACACAGACGCAGCCCGCGCGCCTGCCACCAATACTGCCGGATGCCAAACCGGACGAGAAGGCATGGCGCGATCTTCTCCACCGCTCGATAGGTGGCGAAGAGGCTATCTTCACTGATCCGGTCGGGCAGCGCGTTTCCATTACTGATGCTGTCGTTGATCATCTTCTGGCGAGCGGCCGAACTGAAGACATGGGCCGTGCAGCCTATTGGCCCTATATGCGCGAGCTCATCGAAGCGCCTCAGGAAATCTGGGTCGGCTTTGCCAAGGACAAGGTCACGGGTCGCGTCGCCCTGAGGCGTCGCTATGTGAAGCTCATCCAGCTCGGCAAGGACCGCGTCGTCGCCCTGGTTGTGGACGAGCAGGCGGGCTATTGGCAGGCTTTGACCTTTTTCACGGGAAGGCCCGGCACTCAGCTCGACAATCTCAGGAAGGGGGTTCTGGCATACAAGGCCGGATAGGGAGCTACAGGTCCGCACGCCCTGCGCTCGCTCACCGTGACGGAAGAAGGCATGCGGCCAGCCGTCAGGCGCTGACGATTTTTACCCCCTCAGGGCCAAAAATTCAAGAAGTCAGATTTAAGGCTCACAGGCGCTCAGAGGGCCCTTTCCGGGCCCGTCATACCCGAAAAATCCTGCAACGCATTTTGCAACGCGCTCTGAGGCGTTTGGGGGGCGATTTGCCCTCGACCGAGCCCCTGAGGACGTCCGGGCGGCAAACTGACCAAAAAGGGATGAAATCGGGGGGCGAACCCCCTGACCCCGACAATTGTCGGGGTGCCACGGCGAAGCCGCAAGGCAGAAGGTCAGGACCTCAAGAGGTTCATGACCTCAAGCCTCACAGATGCGGAACGGTTTGCCAAGATGAAAGCGTTCGAAATTTTCAAGCCCGGCACTTTTACGGCAGAGGGCGGTCAGGTGGTCAATTTCACGAGCGACATGCTCGCGGAAGTGGCCAGCTCCTATAACCCGGCGCTTCACGAAGCGCCGATGGTCGCCGGTCATCCCAAGAATGACGATCCGGCCTATGGCTGGATACGTGGCGTGACCTATGAAGACGATCGCCTCATGGCCGATCCCGATCAGGTGGATACCGCTTTCGCCGATATGGTGGCCGCCGGTCGCTTCAAGAAGCGTTCGGCCTCCTTCTATCCGCCCAAACATCCCGGCAACCCCACGCCAGGCAAATGGCACCTGAAGCATGTCGGCTTCCTCGGTGCGATGCCCCCCGCCGTCAAGGGCCTCAAGGAAGTCGCCTTCGCCGAAGACGAAGAGCCCGTGCTGACGATCGAGTTCAGCGATGGCGAACGCACGATCGGATGGGCGCTGCGCAACATGGCCGATATGGCACGCGGCATTCGCGACTACATCCTCACGCGCGATGGCGAGGACGTCGCCAACAAGGTCATCCCCACCTACCAGATCGACCAGATGATCGCCGACAGCACTCGCATTGTTGTCGAAGCCGAGGCCGAACCTTCTTTCTCAGAACAACCCCTTACGGAGGACACCGTGAAACTCACTCAGGAACAGCTCGACGCCCGTCAGGCGGAGCTTGATGCTCGTGAAACCCAGATCGCGACCCGCGAGACGGCTATCGCCACGCAGGAAACCAGCTTCTCGGAAGCCCAGAAGCAGACGCGCCGTGCGGCCCATGCCCTCGTGCTCGACCAGCTGATCGCCGATGGCAAGTTCGTGCCTGGCATGAAGCCCGCGACGCTCGACTTCCTCGACGGTCTGGACGCTGCCACGACTGTTGAGTTCGGTGAAGGCGACGGCAAGACTGAAGCGACGCCCGTCGACTGGTTCATCAACCTGCTGAAGTCGTCCGGCACGGTCGTTGATTTCTCCGAGCGTGCGGCTGCAACGGACAAGGACAAGGACGTGGTTTCCTTCGCTGCCCCCGATGGCGCGACGATCGATCCCGTGCAGCTTGAGCTCCACAACAAGGCGCTCGCCTATCAGGCTAAAAATCCAAACGTCGAGTACATGGACGCCGTTCGCGCCGTCAATCACGGCTAAGCCCAGATCATCACCGGCCATCCGTTAGAGCGGACGCCAGAAAACAGGACATACTCTCATGGGTAAACAATCTTCACCTTTGCAAGCTTTCACATATGTCGCCGACGGCGCAGTGGCTGCCTATCGCGGTGTTGGCTTTGATGGCGCGCAGGCAACGGCACAGGGTCAGAAAATTCTTGGCATCGCCCAGCGCGCTGCCGCCGATGCAGAAGCGAGCGACGCCGTCAAATACGGTTCGACCGTCGTCGAAGCCGGTGCCGCCATCGCGGGTGGTGACAGCCTGATCATGGATGCCCAGGGCCGCGCCATTCCGGTGACCGGCGCGCTTGCCGTCGCCGCCGGTGCGACGGCCATGACCTCGTCGGCCGCCAATGGCGACGTGCTGACCGGTGGCGATCTCCCTGAATACGTCTTTGCCGACGCGCTCGAAGCTGCCAGCGCTGCCGGTGAATTTATAGAAGTGCTGATGCGCTAACCGGCGCAACTCAGAAACCCATGTTGTGACGCGCATTTGCGCAAACCAAGGAAACCCAAACTATGGCACCGCTTAATAATGCCTCCGCCCGCGTTGTCGATCCGGTTCTCAGCCAGTTCGCGCGCGGCTATCAACAAGCCGGTTTGATCGGTCGCGTTCTTTTCCCCCGCGCCTTTGTGCCCGTTCGCGGCTTCAAACGTGTCGAGTTCGGCAAGGAAGGCTTCCGCCTCTACAACACGCGTCGTGCGCCCGGCACTGCTACCAAGCGGCTGGTCTTTGGCTATGACGGCAAGCCCGCCTCGCTTGACCAGCATGGGCTTGATGGCGTCGTGCCGCGCGAGCACGTAGGCGAGGCCGCTGCCGGTCCCGGTATCGACCTGCAGCAGGAAGCTTCCCGCGTCGTGCTCGATGCTATGCAGCTTGACGAAGAAGTCTCTCAGGCGGCGCTGGCGACGACAGCTGGCAACTATGCTGCTGCCAACAAGGTGACGCTCGCAGGCAGCGACCAGTGGAGCCATGCCGACAGCAAGCCCAAGGATGCTGTCAAGGAAGGCAAGGAAGCGGTCCGCTCCAAGATCGGTCGCAATCCGAACGTCATGGTGATTTCCAAGCCGATCTTCAATGCACTCGACGATCACCCTGCGCTGCTCGACAAGCTGAAATATACGTCCGGCGCCAGCATCACGACGGACATCCTTGCCCGCTATTTCGATGTCGACAAGGTTGTGGTCGGTGAAGCCGTCTACACGGACGGCGACGAAACCAGCTTTACCGATGTCTGGGGCAATTTCTGCGTGCTGGCCTATGTGCCTCAGGGCGGTCAGCCCAGCGTGCGTGTGCCCAGCTACGGCTACACCTACACGCTCGCCGGTCATCCCTTCGTCGAACAGACGCGCTGGGATGCCGACGCCAAGAGCTGGATCAACGGTGTGACCGATGAACGCTCGGCCGAGCTCGTGGGTGCGGAAGCTGGCTACCTGATGTCCAGCGTCATCGCCTAATCCCCAACCGGCAACGCCAGAGGATCATTTCAATGGCCACCAAACCAACGACCCCCGCCAAGCCCAAGGCCGAGAAGGCCCCAAAGGCGGACAAGCCTGCTGCTGCGCCCAAACCGGCAAAGCCGAAGGAAGAAGCCCAGAGCTTCGAATTCGCCGTGATGAGCGCGGTGCGGGTGAATGGCAAGCGTCGCGAAGCTGGCGAAGTCGTCGAGCTCACGATGGATGTGGCGCAGGGGTTGCTCGATGCCGGTGTGATTTCCACCGACTTGCCCGATGACGAAGTCACCGAGCCGGTCAAGGAAGACGATACCAAGGAATAGCGCGGACCGCATCCCGCGCTATCACCGGCGATGGGGGATTGTCGCTGGTTTACCGGTGGCGGCATTTCTCGATGGATGTCGCCACCGGTCGGAATTTCAGAGGGCGCTTGTCGCCCATGCTTGGAGGACGGCAGGTGATCGTCCTTCTCCAAAGCCCTGGACGTTGCATGTGTTGTGTTTGGTGCAACGTCCAGGCACCGCCCTTGAAAGGATGTTTTCATGATCCTCTATCGACGCTTCTTCCATTCAGCTTTCGGCTTGATTTGCGGCTTGGCTGTCGCCTGCTTCGTTTCCATCCTCTTGATAGCGGCAGGGATCGACTATCTCGCTGCGCTGCTCACACCGCCTCTCAAGGTGGTGCGTCTGCGCATCGGGGCGCTCGCCGCCAAATGCCGCCATCGCATCACGCATGCCGGTGGCATCTTCGTGCAGGCGGTGTCTGCATGAACGACCTCTCGTTGCGCATCCGCGAAATCATCGCCGACGTCATTGTCGGCTGCCCGATGTCACCCGAAGAGATGACACCGGTGACGCGGCTGCGCGACGAGCTCGGTGCCGACAGTCTCGATGAAGTCGAGATCAGCATCGAGATCGAGGAGAAGCTCGGGGTCGCTCTTGCCGATGAATTTCTCGACGAGGTCAAAACCGTTGGTGACTTTATCGCGGGCACGGATGCCCTTCTTATTGCAAAGGCGATGTCCAAATGAGCTCCTACGCAACCAAACAGAACCTTATCGATCGCTTCGGCGAGCTTGAGCTGCTCCAGCTCACCGATCGCACGCACACGCCTCAGACAACGATCGACGACGCTGTTGTCGATGATGCGCTGAATGACGTCGCCTCGCAGATTGATGGCTATGTCGGCGCGCGCTATACGCTGCCGATCTCGCCGGTCCCGGCGCGCCTCACCAAGGTCGCCTGCGACATCGCGCGCTATTACCTCTTCGGCCGCGCTGCCGACGAGGTCGTGCGTCAGGCTTATGAAGACGGGGTGAAGTGGCTCGTCGAAGTCTCCAAGGGCATTGTCCAGATCAGCTCCGAAAGCGTGGGCGTCCAGCCTGCCATCGGCGGCGTTCAGACAAGCGTCCCGCCTTCCCTTTTCGACCAAGACAGTCTGGACCAGTTCTGATGGCGGGCGCGGGTTGGCATATTCAGGTTGCGGACGCCGAAGTGCAGACGGCGCTCAATGCCGTCGTTGCAGCCGGGCTTGACCCGGAACCGCTCTTTGAAGACATCGGGCAATCGCTGATCGTTTCGACACAGCATCGCTTCGAGGCCGAAACCGATCCACAAGGCCGCAAATGGAAGGCGCTCGCCAAAAGCACGCTCCGCCGCAAGCGTGGCGATAACCGCATCCTGCGCCAGAGCAACCGTCTCTATGACAGCATCACGAAAGATGTCGCGCCGGACTATCTGCTTGTCGGTACTGATGTCGCCTATGGCGGCGTTCACCAGGGCGGCGCGACGATCGATCACTACGCCCGCTCGCAGAAGGCCACCTTCTCGCGCAATCGCAAAGGGCAGCTGCGCTTTGCATCGAAGCGGTCGAAGGCGAAGAGCCGCGTCGTCAAGCCGATCACGATTGGCGATCACACGGTCACCATCCCGGCACGGCCCTATCTTGGTCTCGACGAAGCCGACAAGGCGATGATCCTCGAAAAGGCTGGCACTTATCTCACGAGCGCGGCTCAGGGAGGTGTGTCATGAGTCTCGTCGATGAAATGGTGACGCGTCTCAAGACCGAATGTGGTGACACGTTCAAACTCATCGAGCGCGTTGCCCAACTGGCCGACATCAAGGTTCTGCCGATCGTTATGCCCGCCCTCTACGTCTATGTCGTTGAGGAAGCGGCAAAGGAAAACGAGCGCGTCAACGAAGTCTATCAGCGCGTCGAGGCGGACATCGCCTGCATGATCATCACGTCAAACGTCGGCGATCCCAAAGGCGGTCGCGCCTCAAGCGATGTCGAAATCTTGAAGAAGGTGATCGACGACACGCTCATTGGCTGGCAGCCAGCCTCGGCCGCTGAAGCCATCGAATATGTCGGCGGTCGCCTCGCCCGCGCCAATGCTGGCGCTGTCTGGTGGGAGCACACGCTCGGAGCCGCATTTTACAAGGGAGAAGCATGATGCCTGTTCGTCAAGGTGGCAGCTATCTGAAGAAGAGCCCGGACGCCAAGCCCGAGCTCGTCGAGCGCACCGCGCCTGCGCCGCATCCCAATACTCCGGCACCGGCTTCCGTCGAGCCTGTTGCCGTGATGGAAGAAACATCCGTCGAAGAGAGCAAGACCAGCTCGTCGAAATCAACGCCTAAGAGCAAGGCCAAGGAGTAATCATGACCAAGCGTTATTTCCGCAAGCTCGCTGCGCTTGCCAAAATCGAAGCGACCTATGGCGTTGACGCCACGCCGACCGCAATGGCCAATGCCATTCGCTGCACGGATGTCAGCTTCAATCCGCTGGCGGCCGACAAGGTCGAGCGTAATCTCTATTTCGACAATCTCGGCGCTCAGCCTTCCCTGCAGGCCGGTGAGCATGTCGAGATGAGCTTCAAGGTGGAGCTTGCCGGATCGGGCACCGCTGGCGTTGCGCCTGCATGGGGTCCACTCATGCGCGCTTGCGGCATGTCGGAAACCATCGTCGCCGATACGAGCGTCACCTATGCGCCGGTGAGCGCGGGCTACGAGTCCATCTCGGAATATTTCAATCTCGATGGCGTGTTGCATCAATTTCTGGGCGGCCGCGGCAATGTGAAAATCGCGCTCACGCCCAAGCAAATCCCCTATCTGGATTTCAACTTCATGGGGTTGCTCGTGGCGGCAGCCGATAGCGCCTTGCCCTCGCCTGACTTCAGCGCGTGGCAGGACCCCCTCATCGTCTCGAAGACGAACACGCCGACATGGGCGATGCACGGATACGCCGCAATCGGCGAAAGCTTGACGCTCGATCTCGGCAACAAGGTGGAAATGCGCAACCTCGTCGGCGAGGACAGCGTGCAGATCACTGATCGCAAGGGCTCCGGCTCGATGGTAATCGAAGCGCCGCTGCTTGCCGCCAAGAACTTCTTCGCGATCTCGCGGGCTCGCACGCGTGGTGCGCTCGCCGTCGTGCATGGCACGGCTGCGGGCAACATCGTGACGATCGGCGCGCCCAAATGCGAGATCGATCCGCCGAGCTATGGCCAGACGCAGGGCATCGTCAATCTCACGCTGCCTTTCGTCCCGACCTTCGATGCAGGCGACGACGATCTCACGATCGCGTTGACCTGAGCTTTTGCCCACCCCTTTGAACACCCCCATTCACAAGGATTGAAACATGTTTGAATTTTTCTCCGAACCTCTCCAGCACTGGTGGCCTGTTGTCGTCAAGGCCCCTTCGAGCGCCACGCCTGGCGCAATTGTCGAGCATCGCTTTGAGGTGCTTTTCGAAACGCTGGAGCATGACGAGGCCGAAAAGATAGACAATGAAGTGTCGGCCGCCGAGATCGCTGGCGATACCTCGAAGCGCAATGTCCTGCTTCGTCGTGTCGTCAAGGGCTGGAAAGGCGTTGTCGACCAGAAACAGCAGCCGATCCCCTTCTCCACTGAGGTGCTCGACAAGGTTCTTCAGTTCACATGGAACCGCATCGGGTTCAATCGCGCCTGGACGGCTTACCAGAACGGAGATCCGCGTCTGGGAAACTGAGAGGCGCTGCGATCGTCTGGGCCCGCAAAATCTCAGGCACGGAAGATCGATCAGCGCCGCAACCGATCGATGAAGAAGAAGCGAAGGAATGGGCAAAGCTCGGTGGTGAGGTGAAACCGAAGGCCCTGACCAAGCGGCGAGATTTCCCGATTGCGGAAGCCAACAGGGAGACGGTGCTTCTCTTCCTGTCGTTGCAAACGCAATGGCGGGTCGCACCGACCGAAAGGGGTCTGATGTGGTTTGGCCTCGATTATGTGGCAGTCGCCGCGCTGATGCGGATGAAGAAGACGAAGGGTAAAGCCAGGATGATCGAGAGGCTGCAGATGATGGAGGAAGCGGCGCTGAGCGTTCTCAGCGGTTGCGCCTTGTCTGATGCAGATCTCGCCTGGGCGAAAGGTGGTGACGCATGACCGATCTCGTTGTCGCCCTCAAGCTCACCGCCGATGGTTCCGATCTTGTCAGCGAGGTCCGGCTTTCGAGCGCGGAACTGAAGCAACTTGGCGTTGCGGCCGGACAGGCAGAGGTGGAGGCGCGGCGCACGGCGGCGGGTCTTGGCTCTGTGGAGGTTCAGACGCGCCAGGCGGCGGCCGCTACCCGCGCCTTTACAAATGAAACACGCGCGATGGCAAACGCCATCAATGAATATGACGACAAGCTCGATGGGATGCGCGCGAAGTTCAATCCCTTCGTCGCCCTTCAGCGTGACTACGTGGCGCGGCAGAAAGAGATCAACGCAGCTGTTGCCCAGGGCGGCATCAACCAGATTGAAGGCCAGCGTGAGCTCGACCGGACACGCACAGCCTATTCACGCAACCTCAATTCACTGAAGGCCATGACGGCCGCCTCGCGCGAACATACCGGCGCGGTGAAGCTGCAGGGTTATCAGATCACCAATCTGGGTTACCAAATACAGGACGTCGGCGTGCAACTCGCGTCGGGCACCAATCCCTTCGTGATCCTCGCGCAGCAGGGCCCGCAAGCGACAAGCGCCGTGGGCGGCGTCAAGAATGCGCTGGCATTGGTCGCTCCCTATTTCACCGCGACGACAGTCACGGTGGGCTTCCTTACAGCCGGTCTCGTTGCCGGAGCAGCGGCCTGGCATTCCTATCTCGCATCGGTCAAGGCGGTTGAAACCGCCTCGCAAGGCCGTGGCCGATCACTCGGGATCAGCCCCGGCGACCTCGAAGCCATCGCCTCAGCGGGGGCAGAAGCGTCGGGCATTTCGCAAAAGACAGCGCGCGATGCTGAGGTCAGCTTTCTGAATACCGGCCGCATCGGCCAGGCGACGATGCGGGGCCTGATCTCGATCTCACGCGACTATGCCAATCTGATCGGCAGCGATGTCTCGACCGCCATCGACGATCTGGCGCAGAAGTTCAAGGACCCGGCAAAGGGTGCGGAGGAGCTACAGAAATCCTACGACCTGCTCGATGATAGGACCAAGCGCTATATCGAGACGCTGACTTCGCAAAATCGGATCTACGAAGCGCAAGCTGCATTATTCTCGGCGCTCAACAAACGAGTTGAGAATTCTGCCGATCAAATCACTGCACTAGGACGCGGGTGGAACTATGTCTCCAATGGCATTTCCAATGCCTGGGACGGTCTTGGTGCCTTTGTCGATCGGATGGTCGATGGTGTCCCCGCCTCGCAAGCCTACCTCGATGAACTGACGAACGTCCAAACGGCCGCTGAAAAGGTCGGTGCGAGAGGCGTACTGCTCAAGGGTGTTGGCGTGCTCGACATGAACGAGCTCGATGACGAAATCACCCGCGTCAAATCAAAGCTGGCCAAGCTGCGCGCCGATGCCGCCAACGACAATCTCAATCGGATCTCCGCTCGGGCAGGCGACATCGGTCGCAAGTACACGCCGGGTGTTAGCGAGCTTGATCAACTGCGCACCGATCAGGCGAGCGCCAATGCCGTACTCCACAATCAGGACGCCGCCGCTCGCGTCGATAATCTCGGCCAAGTCGCCAATGCCTATCTCGCGGTTGGCCACGCGATTGACACCTATCTGACGCCTGCGCAAAGGGCCCAAAGACTCGATGATCTCAGCCTGCAGGCACTGACCGCACGCTCGCCCGCCGAGAAGGGTCGGATCGCCGAAGAGCGCAAGAGCGTCGAGCTTGCCGGTCAGTCGATCTCTGCCGGCGAGGTCGAGACACAAATCATTCGGGCTGGAACGGTCGCCCGGCAGACCGCCACGCAGGCCATCGCCGACCAGAACACAGCGACAGCCATCAATACGCGCGCCACGCTCGATGTGGCTGCCGCCATGCTCACGAGTGCTGACGCGGCCGAACGCGCCAAGGCACGCCGCACGGCGCTTTCAGAGGCGTTTCAGAACGGCGCGAATGTTGAAACACAATCCCGCCTGCAGCTCAAAGCGGCGATCGCCACTCAGGCCGAAACCGCCGCGCAGTCGGTGCTCGATCTCAACCAACAGGCCAGCGTCCAGAAGCGCGTCAACGATGCGGTGAGCGCCGGGACACTGACTGTTGCCCAGGCGAACGACAAGGCGAAGGTCGACGCGGCTCTGCGTCCCTTGCTGACGGCGCGCGCTCTTGCCGAAGGCGATGCCAAGGCGCAGCTCACCAAGATCATCAATGCGCTCACAGCCGCCTATGGACGGCTCAACGCCGAACAGGCGCGCGCGGCCGCCAATGACATCATCGCAGGCCAGAAGGACGAGCTCGCGACCCTGCAAGCCGAAGCACAGGCCATTGGCAAGAGCGCCGAGGCGCGCGCCGTCTCAACGGCCGTCCTTCAGGCCGAGCAGCAGGCGCGCCGCCAGAACATTGATCTCGCCTCGACTCAAGGGCAGACGATTGTCTCGAATGCAGCCAAGAACGCGAGAGCGACGGTCGAAGTGGAGCGCCAGCAAGACGCCTACAACGGCCTTGCACAGGTCGGTCAGAGCGCTCTCGACAATCTGTCGGACTCGATCGCCAAGAACGGTCTGAGCTGGACATCGCTTGCCGACGTCGCGACCAGTGCTCTGCAGGACATCATGCAAGAGCTGACACGGCTGGCGATTTCAAACCCTCTGAAGAATGCGCTCTTCGGCACGAATGCTGGCACGCTGAGCGACGCCGGTGGCCTTCTTGGCAGCTTGTTCGGTAGCGGCGTCTTTCATACCGGCGGCGTCGTCGGCGAAGGGGCAAATGACAATGCCGTACGCGCTGTGCCAGTCTCGACATTCGCCCATGCCCAGCGCCGTCACATGGGTGGCCTTGCCGCAAACGAAGTGCCGATCATCGCCAAAAAGGGCGAAGAGGTGCTCACCGCCGATGATCCGCGACATATCAATAATCTCGGCAAGGGTGGCAAGACCGGCTCGGGTCGCGGCGACGTCATCGTCAACAATTATCCGGCTCCTGGTACCGAGAGCAAGGTTACGACGCGTAAAGGCGCGAACGGCGAAACGATCATCGATATAGTCGGCCGAGAGATCAAGAAATCGATCGCGTCCGACATCGCCAACGGTCAAGGCGACATCACCGATGCGATGGTTGGCCGCTTCGGTCTCAATCGCGCCAGCGGATTGCAGAGTTAGGGCATGGCCATACAGACATGGCCTGCGGGCCTCAATTTCCGACCGATGCGCGATGGCTATGCCTTCGATCCACACGATCCCTTGTCCCGCACGGACATGGAGCAGGGCCCGGCGCGCCAACGCCTCATCTATCCGAACTCCCCGGCGACACCCAATCTCGTCTGGCCATTCACGGCCGATGAATTCGAAGTGTTTCGCGCCTGGTACCACGAGGATCTGCGCGATGGTGCGGAATGGTTCTGGATGCAGGTCTTCATCGGTGGTCGCCAGATGCTCGGCCTTTGCCAGTTCATCGGTGCGTTTCAGCCCGTGCTCAATGGCAATGTCTGGAAGGTGACCACGAAGCTTCAGGTGCGCAACGTCGAATATATGGACGCCGATGCGCGCTGGTTCGCTGGCGAATATGGACCGGGGCTGGCGATCACCATCGCAGACAGACTGCACACCATCATTCATGAGGAGGCACCGGTAGACTTGCCGGGTTGACGCGTATGACAACAGCTCTTGAAACGGCCATCGAAACCTTCAGCACTGACCTCGGTCTCGCGCATGACATCGTGCATGGCGATGATACGACGGTCGTCACCACGGACGGCGGCGACGTCAATTCGCTGGCCAAGACTATCGCGGAAGCCGAAGCGACGGCCGCCGCCATCATCGCGCCATCGACGGCTGCAGCCGTTGCCGCGCAGGCAGGCGCTGAAGCTGCCCAGACGGCTGCCGAGGCCGCCCAGACCGCCAGTGAAGCCGCCGAAGGCACAGCCGTCGCAGCTGCAGGCAGTGCAGGTGATGCGCAGACGGCAGCCGAAGCTGCCCAGACTGGCGCTGAAACCGCCCAAGGGCTTGCTGAAGGCGCACGCGATGATGCGGTGACGGCCCAGACGGCTTCCGAGGCTGCGCAAACAGCATCTGAAACCGCCCGCGACCAGGCGCAGGAAATCGTCGGAGAGACCATCTCTGACCTTGGCGCTGGTACCGAAATTGACCTTGGCCTCGGTGCATCATGGTTCAAGAAGACATTCGCGGCGGGCGCGGTGGCGATGACCGTCACCAACTGGAAGGCGGCGGGCACGATCAGCTCCTTTGTGCTGGAGGCCAAGAACCTTGGGCTTGCCACGCCAACATGGCCTGCAAGCAGGCACTGGGCGGCCGATGTCGAGCCGGTGTTTTCCGATAGCGCGACCGATCTCATCTCGGTGATGAGCGGCGATGGCGGCGTCACTGTCTATGCGGGCGTCGGGCTCTTCGGCCTCAATCCGGGGGCTTGATAGATGACCGATGCCTGGAGCGATGCCATTCGCGAAGCCTATGCCTCGGCACCGCCTGCCGTCACGATCTTCTACACGCTCGAATTCTGGCATTCGTCGTTCGACGTGCCAGCGCGCGTCGTGCGCGATCATGGTGTGCTGATCACGGAAGACCCGGTCGTCTTCGGGCGTATGCTGACGATGGAAGGCAGTGCGCCGCGCAATGCGGGAGAGAGCGTGCTCTTTGTCGCCACCCAGTTCACCGCGGAGGCTCCGGGCTCTGAAGAGAATGTCGCGCCCGAGATCACATTGTCGATCGACGGTGTGCCGGGCAACCTTGGCATTGCGCTTCGCAATTCGACGACAGAGCCCGGCGAGATCGAGGTCATTTATCGCGAGTATTTTGCCGACGATCCAAGCGGCCCGCATTTCATTCAATCCGGCCTCACTCTCAAGCGCACCACCGTCACCATGCTGCGTGTGTCGGGTAAGGCACAATTCTCAGACCCAACCTCCAAGAGCTTTCCGGGAACCACATACGACAGCGATGAATACCCTTCTCTCTCCCAATAATGCAGTGGACCTCGTCCCGCCTCCCGGATTGCCGCCCATTGGCTGCGAGGGCGGCGAGCTCGTGCGTGCGCTCATGGCAGTTGGCATCAAGCATGAGCTCGGGTGCCGTGGCCCGGTGAAGTTCGACTGCTATGCGATGATGCAGCTAGTCCAATGGCACCTGTTCGGCCGCGTGGTCTCGTCGATTGATCTTGGCGCAGATGCGAGCGGTCGTGCAGTGCTCAGCGCTCTTGCCCTCAATCGAACGCGCCGCGCATGGCGTCTCAATGCGGGTCGGCCGCGTCATGGCGACGCCGTCACGATGAGCCACATGCATGAGCCTTTCCATATTGGCACTTTCCTCGACATCGACCGGGGCGTGGTGGTGCATTGCGCGTCGTTCGCCGGGCTCGTCTGCGATGACACAGCGGCCCTCAGGGCTTCGGGCTGGGGCAAGATTTGCTTTTATTCCTATAGAGGAGCGGCCTCATGAACGGCATTCATGTCCATGCGCCTGCCGCCTTCATGCCGCCAGAGCCTTTCGTCTGCGCGCCGGGCGAGACCATTGCGGAGATCGCCGATCGTCAACTTTATCGGCTGCCGCATTTTTGCATTCTCAATGAGGAATGGCTGCCGCGCGATGAATGGGAACGGCCACTTGACGAAGCCGATCGGCTCGCCTTTGTCACCCTGCCTGCCGGTGGACAGGGAGGTGGCAAGGACGTCCTGCGCTCGGTGCTACAGATCGCGATCGTCGTCGTCGCGGTTTACTTCGCCGGTCCGGCCGGACTGGGCCTCAGCGGCTACGGGTTGGCTGCTGCACGCGTCGGCGCTTTCGTTCTCAGCGGCTATCTGGTCAATGCCATCCTGCCGCCACAGCAGGCCGCAAACCCCAATGGGGCGCTGTCAAACCTTGGCCAGGCATCGCCGACCTACAGTCTCAATGCGCAGGGCAATCAGGCGCGTCTCGATACGGTCGAGCCTGTGCAATATGGCTATCACAAGATGGTCCCCGACTTTGCCGCCCAGCCCTATACCGAATATCGCGACAATGACCTCTACCTCTATCAGCTCTTCAGCCTCGGGCTTGGCCGCAAGTCGGTCGATGAGATCGGCATCGAGCAGACTGCGCTCTGGACAAATACAGACGGCCTGACAGGGGCTTTCAGCGACGTTGAAATCGAGATCGTCAATCCCGGCGGGCACGTCACCCTCTTTCCCGCAAACGTCATCACCTCGCTGGAAGTCTCGGGTCAAATCCTGCTCGGCACCAATGAGGACGGCGCGGGCTGGATCGGTCCCTTTGCCGCCTGCCCGGCCGGAAAGGTGGTCAGCAAAATCGCGTGCGACCTTGTCTGGCAGCAGGGTGCATTCCATGTTTCGGACACTGGCTCGCTTGCGAGCGTCAATACCAGCCTCCGCATCGAGGCACGCGAGATCGACGACTATGATACGCCGCTCGGCGATTGGCTGTTGCTTTCGGGTGAGGTCTATACGTTTGCCAAGCGCGAGCAGCAGCGTGTAACGGTCCGCAGCGATGTCTCGACCGGCCGCTGGCAGGTTCGCGTCATGCGCACCAATGACGCGCTCACCGATGACCGTTCCTATGATGAAGTTCAATGGGCGGGTCTCAGAGGCTATGTGCCCGGCGCGAATGCCTTCTCACGGGTGACGACGCTCGCTATCGTGATGCGCGCCACCAATCAGCTTTCCAATACGACGGCGCGGCGCTTCTATACCAAGCAAACAATGATGCTGCCGATCTATGACGCCGACACCCAGACATGGAGCGCCCCAACTGCGACGCGCTCGATCAGCGCGGCCGCCGCCGACATCATCCGCAACAGCGTCTACGGCTGGGGCCGCTCCGACGCCGAGATCGATCTCGATCGCCTTGCCTCCCTTGAGGCAACATGGATATCGCGCGGCGATACGTTCGATGGTGTTTTTGATCAGAAGAGCGACGTCTGGTCGGCCCTCAACGACGTCCTCCATGTCGGCCGCGCCTATGCGGTGCGGGTCGGCAGCGCGATCTCCTTTGTCCGCGACGAGAAGCGCACGGTCTCACGGTTGATGATGACACCGCGCAATATCAAGCGCGGCAGCTTCTCGACCGACTTCGTCCATTTCGACACGGATACGCCCGACGACGTGATTGTTCGCTATTTCGATGAGCGCGTCTGGAACTGGCGCACGGTGCGCGCGACGCTGCCGGGTTCGGCATCGGAAAAGCCTGCCACCGTCACCTTCTTTGGGTGCACCGATCGGACGCGCGCGTGGCAATACGGGATGTATCTGGCAGCCCAGAATAAATATCGTCGTATATTCCCGCGTGGCACCGTCGAGCTCGAAGGCCGCTTCGTCAAACGCGGCGACCTTGTGCCGGTGTCTCATCCCCTGCTCGAATGGGGGGCGTCCGCCGACGTGGTCGACTTCGATGAGGCCACCCGCACCTTGACCGTGAGCACGCCCGTGACGCTCAAAGAGGGTGCCGACAGCTATCTGGCGCTGAAGAAGCCGGACGGCAGCGCATGGGGCCCTGTGCTCGTCACAGCCGGTGCCACGGCCTATCAACTCATTGCCGATGTAACTGACCTGACCGCCGCGATCATCGCCTATGGCGACTGGGCGGATTTCATTGTGACGCTTGACGGCGCGATGGAGCCCAGCGTCGCGGTCTGGGGTGCGGCCGGGTCATTCGTCCAGGACTGCCTGCTTGTTGGCGCGCGCTCGGCCGGACAGGACTATATGACCCTCGACCTCGTTGCCGATGACGATCGGGTCTACACGGCTGACGGGGGCGAACCTCCCACGGAGTCCGAGGTGACAGTGCTGCCGGTGACGA
>Ga0214472_10001195_pt1 | contig 29697 bp, 21 predicted proteins | sample RVTome_6_FD_207662 | JGI IMG/M metagenome (GOLD analysis project Ga0214472, IMG submission 207662) | Soil microbial communities from uranium-contaminated site in the Upper Colorado River Basin, Wyoming, United States - RVT140D175 | ecosystem: Environmental > Terrestrial > Soil > Contaminated >...
TTGATCGCCGTCGCAGCGCAGATACGGCAACGGCGGCGGTTCCTGCGGCGGCGCCGGCACGCGATACGGAGCGAGCGCGTCGAGCGGAACGACCCACGGCGAGATCGACGTCGCGAACGATTTCCCAAGGAACGGGCCGAGCGGCTGATACTCCCATGCTTGAATGTCGCGGGCGCTCCAGTCGTTGACCAGCACGACGCCGAAGATGTGCGCTTCGGCGGTCGCGACCGGCACCGCTGCGCCGAGCACGTTCGCCTCGCCGGTGACGAAGCCGATCTCCACTTCGAAGTCCAGCCGCTGCGACGGGCCGAGCGAGGGCGTACCCGCGCCGGGCGGCTTGCACTGGCCCCGCGGACGAACGACCGGCGTTCCCGACACGACGACGGTGCCGCTGCGGCCGTGATAGCCGACCGGAAGATGACGCCAGTTCGCGAGCAGCGGCTCGGCGTCCGGCCGGAAGATGCGGCCAAGATTCGTCGCGTGCTGCAGCGACGAGTAGAAGTCGACGTAGTCGCCGACGGCGACCGGCAGCAGCATCGACGCGTCGCGCATCGGTACCAGCGCGCGCGGGCGGTCACGCCGGATCTCGTCGTTTCCGTCGGAGAGCAACTCGCCAATGCGTGCCCGAACGTCCCGCCAGACGCCGGCTCCGAGCGACAGGAACGGGTTCAGCGTGGCGCCGGCGAACGTTCCGCGCGGAACCGGCAACAGTCCGTCTTGCTCGCAGGCGGCCAGGTCCAGGATCGAGTCGCCGATCGCGACGCCGACCGCCACCCCGGCGCCGGCCCGGAACACGCCGAACGGGAGGCTTTGGATCGGAAACCCCGACGCGCCGGCGTCGGAAACCCACGATCGAAGCGACGGGTCGATCCTGGTCACAAGATTCCCATCGCGATCAGATCCTCGACCGGTTCGTCGAACGAACACGACCCGATCGAGGCCAACAACATCTCGCGCGCGGCCGCGCACGCCGCCGGATCGTAGGAGCGGCCGCGAACGGTCAACGCCGACGACTCGAGCGCGATCGCGGACGGGTCGCGCTCGTCGACGATCGCAGCGATATCGTCTTCGGAGGCGCCTTGCGAGGCGGCGACCGTCGCCGCGCACAGGTTCAGGAAGCCGTGACGGTCGTCGGTGCGACGCGGGTGGTGCAGGCCCGCCGTCGCCTTGAAACGCACGCCCGCGTCGCGGCAGGCGGCGATCGTCGCGGCGACCGACCCGGCCGACGGAATGACATCGCCGCCGCACCGGATCTTGACGCCGATCCCGGTTTGCCCTTCGAGCATCGTCACGACGGCGATTGCCGCGACGGGAATCTCGATGAACAGCGGCCATTCGCCGGCGCGGGCGAGCAATCCGGCGATGGCGTCTTCGGGCGGCGTCGCCGGCAACTTGGCCTCGGATTGCTCGATGATGATCGCTCCCGCGGAACGGACGGCTGCCTCACCGGCGCGCATCGCGGCATCGGCGGTGTCCAGGATGACGCTCACCCGGAACGGCTCGCCGCGCGCGTGCTCGATCACGTCGCTTAGCTTGGAGGCGGAACACACGAACCGGCCGAGTATCCAGGCGTGCGGTCCGCCGCGCGCCCGGATGTGGCCGGCGGCCGCTTCCGGCACGGGCAGCGAGGCCGGCGGGAACAACCCGGCATCGTCGAACAGGCCGCGCAGAAGGGTGCGTCGCGCGTCGACCGTGTCGGGATCGGGGGCGTTCACGGCGCCAAAGCGTACTTCGGCCGGGGCCGCGATGCCCGCATCCCCCGGGCCGAAGTCGCCCCGCTACGGCAGCGGTGGAAGCGTTCCGCCACCGCGCAGGTTCGGGCCCGACAGCAGCGGCGCGACCGCGCCTCGCGCTTCCGTGGACGATGCGCTGCGCACCCGGGCGCACAGATCGACGCAGCCGTCCACGAACGTGGCCCACGCGCGCCCGTCGCCGTCGATCACGATGTCCAGGAAATCGAACGCGCCTTGACAACGTCCCGGCCCGCACGCCCCGCGAAACAGCGGATCGGTCAGGTCCGATACCGTCGTCGCCGCGATCAGCGGATCGGCAGCGAGCGCATCGGTCATCGTGACGATGTACCCGTGGAACGCCGCCTTGCCATAGGCGCGCGCCGCGTAGCCGTAGTCGCTGGACGAGCCGAGGAAGCTGATCGCGACCGAGCCGGGCGCGCCGGCCTCCACCGAGGGGATGTTCGCCTCGACCAAGCCCGGCGGGCCGATCATCTTCGGCGCACTCCAGGTCATGCCACGGTCGGTGCTGGTTGCCAAATACGGCAGGCGGTTACGCCCGATCCACACGTAGTAGAGGTTGCCGGCTTCGTCGGAAGCAACGGTCGTTTGCGTTCCGGTGGACAGGACCTCGCCGCTGACGAGCACCTGCGTCCAGGTGGCGCCGTCGTCGTCGCTGATCGACAGATACGGCCGTCCGCAGTGTCCCTTCGGCACGAACACGCGCCCGTCGGGATCGGTGATCGCGTGGCCGTGCAGACCGCCGCATTGTCCCGAGCCGGCAAGATAATCCGCTCGATCCTCGAACTCCATGCCGTCGGATTCTTGCGCGCGGGACGCGACGTCGGTGCCGACATAGGCGCTGCCGGCCGGCTCCCACGACAGCCCGCCGTCCCGGCTGCGCGCGCACGGCGATTGCGCGACCCAATTCGAGCAGTGATAGAGCACGTTCGGGTAGCCGTTGGTCGTCACGACGCGAGGCGACCCCCCGACGATCGTCTGATGGTCGATCGGAGGAACGCCACACGCGATCGGATTCGTCGTCCAGGTTTCGCCGTCGTCGTCGGTGAAGGACAGGTACTGGCATGCGACCGTCAGGTCGAACGAGTACACGCGATCGGTTGCCGGGTCCACCCACACATATGGATCGAGCGTGAGCGGCGGCGCATCTTCGCCGCGTGGATCTTTCGTTTGGATCTGTGTCCAGTCGCGGCCGTTGTTGCGCGATCGAACCAAGAGCGGGCTGCCCAGCACGCCGCCGGCCTGATCGAAGTCGCCGCCGACGAAGAAGATGTCTCCGTCGGACTGCACGCCAATCGTCGGCTCGAACGCGTTGCCGCCGGTGAAGCGCAGCTCGGTCTGCGGGATCGACCCGGCCTCGGCCGGGTCCAGGCCGATGCCGCCGGCGCGATACAGCCACCCTCGTCCGGGATCCGGCTGCGACGACGGCGTGAGCGCGGGCGCCGCGAGCGGCGCGCCGCCTTCGCCCGCATCGATCGCAAGGATCGCATCCCCGCCGGTGCGCCCTTCGCCTTGCGTGGCGACGATCAGTTCGCCGGCCGGCGAGAATGCCAGGTTGATCGGGCCGCCCACGTCGGTCGCGACCGTCTGCAGCGTCGGCCCGCTCGCGACGCGGATCACCCGGCCGGTCGACCCGGATCCGACGTAGACGGCGCCACTCGCGCCGACCGCGATGCCTTCCGGCACGTCGGTGCCGGTCGCGACTACCGTCGTGACGCCGCCGGTCCCCGGGTCGACGGCTACGATGCGCTTGGCGGCGCCGCCCACGGCCACGAGCACCTCGCCGCCGAGACCGATCGCGACGCCGGCGGGGACGTCGGCAAGCGATGCGAGCGTCGTCCACGATCCGTCCGTGGCCACGGCCAGCAAACGCTTGCCGGCGCGGTCGGCGACGTAGAGCGTGCCGGCCGAATCGAACGCGATGCCGGCCGGGACGCCGAGCCCGCGCGCGTACACGCCGCCGGTCGCGCCGGCAAAGCGGATCTCGCCGAGGTCGGCGACGCCGTAGAAGATCGTGCCGTTGCCGTCCACCGCGACCCCGCCGACGCCGCGAGTGAATCCGCCCGCGACGACGCCCGAGGCGAGCACTTCGGCCGGACGGCCGCCGTCGATGCGAACCAGATCGCCGGTTCCCGCATTCGCCGCGATCAGATCCGCGCCGCGGTATGCGACCCCAGCCGGATCGTCCAACGCGGGCAGCGTGCCGATCAGCGGCAGCAAGTCGAACGACATCCCCGAGGGAAACTCAGTCGAGTCGAACATGATCTGCGCCGGCGCTTGCTCATCTTCGGCGGTGCGCGCGGCGATGTTGAGCACGATCTCGTTTTCGATCGGCGTGACCAGGCCGTCGAATGCGACGTCCACGCGCGTCGGGACTGCGGCGATCACGTCGACCGTGCGAACCGCCATGGGCGAGGCGGCGCCGATGCCGCCGTCCCCGAACAAGCTCACCTCGATGGTGAGCGCGCCGGGGGCGAGCACCCAGAACGAGACCGTCGGCTCTTCGATCACCCCGCTGATCGCGCCGCCCCAATAGGCGTTGAGGAAGTTCTTGCGGAAGTTCAGGTTGCCGGCGCCGGTGGAGGTGGCGATCTTGGGCGCGGTCTCGGTGGGCGGGTCGGTGTCCATCGTCGGGCCGGGCCCCGCGCCCGAGAACTCGGCGGCCTCGTCCAGCGTCGCGGCCGGCGACGTGCCGTGCAGATATAGCGTCGTCGGCGTGCCGCCGCCTTCGGCGAGCGCGCGTTGCGGCGCCGGCCCCCCGGCGGCGAGCGTCGCGGCGACGATGACGGCGAGCGCGAGCATGGAGCCCAGGCGGCGTCTCATGACGGGTGAACCTCCCTGATCGATGGCCCTTCGATATCCGATCTCCTAGAGGCGGAGGTTCTGCGACAAAGGGGGTGATTCCTGCCGCGCTCACGGAATTCGATGGGTGGCCGCCGCCGCTTATGCAGGATCGGGGCCGGGCGGCCATCGCCACGCGGGCCATTCGATGCGCGCGACCGTGCCGCCGCCCGGTCGCGGATCCAGCTTGAGCGTGGCCGACGAGCGCGCGCACAGACGAGCCCCGATCGCTAGACCGAGCCCGTGCCCCGGCTCTTTGCGCGCACCTCGGTAGAACGGCGCGAAGACGCGCTCGCGATCGTCGTCGGGGATCCCCGGTCCACGGTCGGCGACGTCGATGACGACCGTATCGCCCGTGCCGGAGACCGACACCAGGACGTCGGTGCCCGAGGATGAGAACTTGACGGCGTTGTCCAAGACGTTGAACAGCACCTCTTCGAACGCGCCTGCGGGCGCAGCCAGGACTGCCTCGGACGGCTCGCCTTCGAAGCGCAACGCGATGCGGCGGAGTTCGGCGAGCGGCAGGACGCGACCGAGAGCCTCGCGCACGGCTTGCGCGACCGGCAACGGCCGCGGCTCGGGCCGGCTCTCGGTCGCCGACAGATCGAGCAGCCGCCGGGTCAGCGCCGTCAAGCGGTCGACTTCCTCGCTCATTTCGTCGAGATCTTGCAGCGCCTGCGGATCCGTGACCGCGTCGAGCGCGCGGATCTCGTCGATGCGAATCTTGATCGCCGCAAGCGGCGTCCGCAGTTGATGCGATGCAGCCGCGACGAAGTCCTTCTCGCGACGAAGCAGCCGCCCGATCTCGGATCCCATCTCGTTGAGCCGAGCGGCGAGCGCGGCGATCTCGTCGGGGCCTTCCACCGGAATCGCAGCGTCCCACCGGCCTTCGCCCAATCGCGACGCTCCCTCAGCGACGGATTCGAGCCGGCGCGTGATGCGCGCCGCGAGCGTCGCACCCACGACCACGGCCACGGCCATCGTCAGCGCGCCGATGCCGATCGCAATCAGCCAGGTCTCGCGGTTGAGCCGTTCCACCGGATTGAGCGAAGCCGACACCCAAAGAATGCGATCGAGTTGCCGGACCGGCGCGGCCATGAACAGGCGGCGGCCGAGCGGCGACGCGCCGAAGCGATGCTCGGGCGAACCGGCGCGCGCCGCGTCGATCTCTGCCCCGGCAGGCTCGCCTTCGGGAAACGCCTCTGGCCGTGTGGGCCCGGTGCTTGACCCACCGATCAGCCATGCCGCGTCACCGCTGGATCGCGGATAGCGCTCGTTGATGGTGTTGGGGGCGCGCGCGACTGAATCGGCGACGCGAAGCGCCTGCGCCACGCGCTGCTCGACGAAGGATGCAAGGTTTGCTCGCGACGACGCGACACCCAGCGGCACGATCGTGGCCGTCACAAGCGCAGCGGCGAAGACAGCGAAGACGACGACGAGCTGCCGGCGGAGCGTCATGAATCGACGAGCCGGAAGCCGACGCCTCGGACGGTTTCGATGTAGAGGGGCCGCTTCGAATCGTCCCCGATCTTCTTGCGTAGCCAGGACATGTGCACGTCGAGCGTCTTGCCGCTGTCGTCCCGGTTCATCCGCCAGATCGCATCGATCAGATCTTTGCGGCGCACAAGGTTGCCGCGCTGCGCCATCACCGTGCGAAGCAACTCGAACTCCTTGCGGGAAAGGTGCAGTTCGGCGCCGTCCTTGTAGGCGCGGAACGCACCGAGATCCAGGCGCAGATCCTTGAAGGACAGCTCGTTGCGAACGCCACGATCCGACGAACCCCGGCGGCCGACGGCGTGGACGCGGGCAAGCAGCTCCGGCAAGCTGAACGGCTTGACGACGTAGTCGTCGGCGCCGAGCTCAAGTCCTGCGACCCGCTCGGCTTCCTCGCCGCGCGCGGTCACGATGATGATCGGCACCCCGGAGCCGCTACGGATGGTTCGCGCGACGTCGCGGCCGTCCATATCGGGAAGCATCAGGTCAAGCAGGATCACGCTCGGCTCCCAGGACGCGGCCAGTGCGAGCGCCTGCGATCCGGTGTCGCAGACGGCGACCTCGTAGCCTTCGCGTCTGAGCGCGCGACGAACGGGTCCGACGATCGACGCCTCGTCCTCGACGACGAGCACCCGGCGCGCTCCGTCGGCGCCACCTTCCTTCGCGGCGATCATTCCCAGAGAATGCAGGACGCCGTCGGGGAAGTAAAACGGTCTCGCCCGGCTACGGGTGAGATGCCCGTTCGCGTCGCCGTCGCAGCATCGCCGCCCCTGCCGCCGCGAGCGCGACCGGCAGCAGGCCGGCCCAGGGCCCGCCGACGCCGGTGGCCGGGAGCGCCGCCCGGCCGATGCCCAGCACCTGCGCGCCGACCGTGACCCGGACCGCATCGCTTTGGCTCACGCGCCGGTCTTGGAGCGCGCGCACGTAGATCGTGTGCACGCCGGCCGGAACGGACACGACCACGTTCCAGGGCTGCGCCTTGAGTTCGCCGGCGTCGCCGAGGGTCGCGGCGATCGGCGAACCGAACCAGGGATCGTCGACCGAGACCTCGACCTTGCGAAGCGACTCGGACTCGACGTCGCCGAACGTCGCCGAACCGGCGAGCGACACGGCCGTCGACGTGAGCGCCGCCAGATTCTGCGGCGAATCGATCACGGCGAGCAGATCCGCGCCCGACGCGCCGGGCGCCGGCGTGAATGACACGACCGACGCGTGATCGTCCTCGTAGCCGAAGTAGGTGCCTTCGCTCGACCGAACCGCGACTTGGAACGTGAGCCGCTCGTGCGCGCCCACGGGCCGCTCGGTCGCGAAGCGGATCGGCACTTCGGTCCAGCAGCCGGGCAGGCCGGCGCGACACTTGACCGCCGCGGCATCAACGACGGGAACGATCTCCGACGAACCGGATCCGACGATGCGCTTGCCGGCGAGCACCTGTCCGGACGCGACCAACGCCATCGGATGGTCCATGGTCAGATACAGCGTCGCCTCGACGCCCGAGCCGGCCGGAAGGAAGCGCCCGACCGGCGCGTCGGATGCCCAGATTCCGACGGGCCGGAAGTAGGCGGCCACGGTCGTGGCGCGAGCGTTCGGGCACGGCTCGTTGTCGCCGTCGGTGTCGTTGCGGTCCATGAACGTGTAGCCGGTGTGCGGGAACGCGCCGGCCGGATCGGCCGGAGGCGCGAACTCGGGACAGCCGCCGCGATGATGCAAGAAGTAGTCGATCGACGTGCCGGCAGGCAGCGCCGGAGTTCTTCCGTCGGGCAGGCCGCCGATCGCGTCGGGATCGACGATCTGCTCGGGAGCGGTCGCCGCGCCGGCCAGGTCGCCCGGATTGCCGACGGTATCGTCGCCCGAGTTCCACTCGCCCCACATCGCGGTGCGAACCTGCGCGTCGTAGGCGAAGAACGTGTCTTCGACGGGCCGCTCGGGCAACGGCGCCCGGCCGAGCGCGACCTCGATCGCGTACGTCGCGCTTTCCGGCGTCGCCAGGCCGTAGCCGCCCATCAGGAAATCGCTCGACCGGGGTCCCGGCCACGTATGCGTGTACGGCGGAACCGGAACGCCTTCCTCGCCGAACGGCGAGGCCGTGTGGAAGATGATTCGCCACAGCTCGGCACGAGTGAGCGCACCGTCGCGCAAGAAAACGCTGCCGGCGATCGGCGTGCCCTTGGCGACGACCTGGCCGGGACGCTGTCCGGCGCCGGTGTCGCCGATCGCGCGACGCACCTCCCGAAGGACCTGCCCGAACACGCCGGCGGTGAGCGGCGTCGCCGCCGAGGTTCCGCCGAAGTTGCACATGCTCACGGTTCCTTCCTTGCAGGCCGCCGGGATCGTCCCGTCGCCCCAGGAAGAGATGTCCACCGGCGCGGCATCGCCGTTGATCGGACGCCGGTTGTCGGTGCGCGCGGCGCCGACGACGACGTGCCAGTCGGGTCCGGCGCTGGCCGAGGTATAGGTGCTCATCGGAGCGTCGAAGGCGTTGCCGAATCCGTTGCCCGCTGCGAACAGGATCGTCTGGCCGCGCTCGGCCGCGACCTTTGACGCTTCGGGATCGAAGACGCCGAAGCCGACGTTGCCGGCGGTCCCGACGCTCATCGACACCAGATCGATCCACGACTGGGTCACCAAGTAGTCATCGCCTTGAAGGCCCTCGGCGAAGACCAGCAGGCACGCCGGACAGTTCCCGTAGCGGTTTCCGATCGACACGCTCGAGGACTCGGTGCCGTGACCGTCGTCGTCAAGGATCGGTCGCGTGTCGTCGGAGGCGTTGCTGCCGGACGAGTCGGTCCAGTCGATCGCCCCGACGATCTTTGTGCCGGGGATCCAGTAGAGCTTCTGGAACTCGATCGCGTCGCGCGTCCACAGATCCTTGTCTTCCTCGGGCAGGTATCCCTTGCCGAGCGTGATCGGGATCGCCGGCGTCGCAGCCGGGTACCCCGGGATGTAGGCGCTCGGATGCTTCGAGAAACCCTCGGTGATCCGCAGCACTTCCGGATCCGGGTACGACGCGGCCGAGAACTCGTCGTGGTACGGGTTGATGCCGGAGTCGCCGATACCGACGATCACGAGCGGGCTGGTATTCTGCGCGATCTCACCGGGACGAACAACGCTTACGCCGACCGTGCGGCGAACTTCGAAGCCGCTCTTGACCGCTTTCACTGTGGCCAGATGCGTGCCGCGCGCGAACGCCCCGCGCACCGTCGCGCCCGCAGCTTCGAACGAGCCGTCGAAGTCAAGATCCCACGCTGCCGTCGTGCCGGAGGAGGTCTTGGCCGAAAGCGTTTGCGGAGCGCCGGTCGCGAAGCGAAGCACCGGCGGCACGTCGATGGCGGGCAGCGGGCTCGCGCCGGGCGCCCGCACGATGCCCACGGTCAAACGAAACTCTTCGTTGGCGTTGGCGAAGCCGGCGACGATCGCCGTGTAGCTGCCCGGCTTGGGCTTGTCGATCGAGATCTTCTCCGGGTCGGCCGCCGTCGCACCGCTGGCGATCTCGGCGTAGGCGGGATCGGGTCCCTCGACGTACAAGTCGTAGTCGTAGAGGCCGAACAGGCCGAGCGGATCCGTCTCGTGCGTGTCCCACTCGAGCAGCAACTCCAGGCGCAGCACGCCGGCCGGAACGGTGAACGGATACTCCTTCGTCTGCCCGTCGGGCGAGTCGGCGCCCGGATCGAACAGCAGCTCGTCCGGAACGCCGAACGGCGGCGTGTCGGAGGCTTCCATGATCGTTCGCGGCTCGGTTTCGAAAACGCGGATCTTGACCTCGTCCCAGGCGGTCGTGCCGGATGCATCGGTGACGGTCACGCGAAGCAGGTAGTCGCCGGTGGTCATGCCGTCGGTGGTGAACACCGTCGATGCGTTCGCAGGATCGACGAACCGCGAGGCGCCGCCGGGGCCGCTCCATCGGAACTCATAGGGCGCGCGCCCGCCCCACGCCATACCGCTGAGCCCGTGCGCCTGCCCGGCCGGAAGGAACGCCGAGTCGCCGGCGTCGGCGATCAGGCGCGCACCCGCAGACGGCGGTGAGGACGCGGCGCCGGCCGGCACGATCGCGGCGAGCAAGGCAATGACGGCAACGAGACGCTTGATCTTCATGCGGAAGTCTCCAACGAAGCGGACGCGCCAACCCCTGGGCGTCGAATCCCAACCCCTTCAGTATGAAGGGTCCCGGCTCGTCCTGCGACAGGGCATTCGACCGCGTTACGGCACGAGCGCGCGATACGGCACGACTTCGCGCTTCGGTGCGTATCGGCGCATCCCGGCCGCGACGCCCGGATCGCGCCTACGCGCTGCGGCCCGACATCGCCAGCAGCTTGGTCTGCGGATCGGCGTCGTCGGGCACGAGCACCTCGTCGGCGAACACGCCGGCTTTGCGCGCGCCGTCGAACATCGGCCCGAACGTCGCGGCCGCCAAGGCAACCAGTTCGGGATCGATCCGCTCGTCGGCGCCGACCGCGCGAGCCACGTCCCACATGTGGATCGCAAGGTCGCTCGCGACTTGATTGACGTACTCGTCGGCCGGCGTCTCACCCATCGACAGATGCACGACGCGCTGCATCGCATCCGGCTTCGAGATCTCGGCTATCGCCGACGCGACGGCTGCGTCCCACGCGGCGAGCGCGTCGTCGCCCAGCAAGTCCCCGTCGAGCGATGAACCGACTTGTTCGATGGTCTTGCCTTCGACCAGAAGCGGCACCCACATGACTTCGTTGATCACGTGATTGACGAGCGCCCGCGCATCCCATTCGGTGCAGGGCGTCGGAACCGTCCAGTCGGTGACCTTCTGCAGCCGCATTCGGAAATCGCCGGCGGCGCGCTTGAACAATCCAACAGTATCCATGCCCGCAACGCTATGCCGCAGCAACCGAAAAGCGCAAGAGCCCGAGCGCCGGGCGTCCTTCCCTATATGCTCCTGCCCGTGCTTCCGAAGGACTATGCGACTGTCGTGCGCACCGAGACGGCGACCATCGCCGCGTTGGTGGCCTCGTCTCCCGACGCCCTCGTCCCGAGTTGTCCGGGCTGGACGCTCACGAACCTCGGTGAGCACGTGGCCCTGGTCCAGCGCTTCTGGCTCGATATCGTTCGCGGCGAACGCCGCCGGCGCGAAGACGTCGTGCGCGAGGCCAAGCCGGACGCCACGACGTTGCCGGATTGGATCAGAGACGGCGGGCGGCAGCTCGCGGAGGTGCTTGCCGGCGCCGACCCGGCCACGCCCCTGTGGACCTGGGCCCGGGACAAGACTGCCGGATTCGTGCAGCGGCGGCAGGCGCAGGAGGTCGCCGTGCATCGCTTCGATGCGGAAGCCGCGACGGGCCGGCCGTCCGCGATCGACCCCGCGCTCGCGGCCGACGGACTCAACGAGTTCTTCGAGATCGTGCTCACTCACAACGATCCGGCGCTCACCGGATCCGGCGAGTCGCTGGCGGTGGTGCCGGACGACGCGGGAGACCCATGGCGCGCGACGTTCGATCCCACAGGCGTTTCGATCGAGCGCGGCCGCAGCGACGCGGACTGTGTCGTGTCCGGGCATGCGTCGAACTTGTTGCTGGTGCTGTGGCGGCGCTTGCCCGAGGAGACGGTCGCCGTCGAAGGAAAGACCGGCGTGCTGATCCGGTTGATGAGCGGCTTGGACCTCGACTGAAACCCGGCGATCGGTCCGGTACGCTGTGACGCCATGACTACGTTGACCTTGATGGCGGTGCACGCGCATCCCGACGACGAAGCGATCGGCACCGGCGGCTTGCTGGCACGATGCGCGGATGAGGGCATCCGCACCGTGCTGGTCACGTGCACGAACGGCGAGTTGGGGGATCAACCCGGCGGTGTCAAGCCCGACCACGACGATCACGATCCTTCCGTCGTCGTTGCGCACCGGCGGGCCGAGCTGGAACGCTCGTGCGAGATTCTTCGCGTGACGCATCTCGAGATGCTCGGATATCACGACTCGGGCATGATGGGCTGGCCGCAGAACGATCTTCCGCACGCCTTTTGGAACACGCCGCTCGACGAAGCCGCCGCCGCAATCGCCGCGCTGATGGAAACCTATCGGCCGCACGTCGTCGTCACCTACGACGAGAACGGCTTCTACGGCCACCCCGACCACATTCAAGCGAATCGGGCGACGCTGGCCGCCGCCGCCGCGACCGCGATCCCCTCCAAGGTCTACTACACGGCGGTGAGCAAGCAGGCCATCGGCCGAATGGCACGGCACCTGTTGGAAGTGCTTCCCGAAAAGGCCCGCGACTGGCAGTTCGACCCCAACGATCCTCCCTTCGGCGTGGACGAGTCCGAAATCACCACCGTCCTCGACGTCTCGGCGTACACGAAGCAGAAGCGCGCCTCGATGGCCGCCCACGCGAGCCAGTCGGAGAACATCGAGTTTCTCGAGATGCCGGAAGCGATGTTCGACGAATTCTTCGGCGTGGAAGCATTCGTGCGATACCGCGACGAGACGGGCGCGCCGGTGCCGGAAACCGATCTGTTCGCCGGACTTCACTAAAGTCCCGGGCGATCGCGGGACTGCCCGGCCGAACCCCTCCGCGTTGGGGGGTTCGGTCTCGACCATGGTCTCTGGCAGCGCGAGCGCGCGTTCTCGATACTCGGATGAGAACAAGCCGCACCGTCAGGAGGTCACCGTGAAAGCCTCAATCGGCGTCAGTTGGACCAATGTGAGATCCCGCTCGGCATGCGTGTCGGCAGGCCGCTCGAGCGTCCGGGGATAAGGCCGCGAGCATGAACGCCGTCGCCGCCGGCCCCGCTCTCATCGCGGGGGATGAGTCGCCGTCTGTCCCGGTGAAGCGGGGCACGCGGCAACTCAGCGGCACGAAGCGAGTCTGGCTGCTGTCTGCGACGATCGCGGCCGCGTCGGTCGCCATCTTCGTCGGTTTGGTGCTCGGCAATGACCCGGTCCGGCCCGGCTTCGACGTTCCGTGGTGGGTGCTCGCCGGAGGGTTCTTCATCGCCGAGATCTTCGGCGTGCACGTCCAGGTTCGCCGCGACGACTACACGTTTTCGCTGAGCGAGATTCCACTGGTCCTGGGTCTGTTCTTCTCGGACTCGGTCGGCCTGATCCTGGCTCATCTGGTGGGTTCAGGACTGGCCTTGATGCTGTACCGACGCCAGGCGCCGGTAAAGCTCGCATTCAATCTGTCTCATTTCATGCTCGAGGTCAGCCTTGCGACGGCCGCGTTCCGCTTGATGGCCGGCGTCCAAGTCACGATCGGCGTGATGGATTCGCTCGCGGCCATGCTCGTGGCGTTGCTGGCGACGGTCGCGGCGCTGCTGATGATCTTCGTCGCGGTCGGGGTGTCGCAAGGTTCGCGCAACCTGGCGGGATTGCCGCGGGCGCTCATGTTCGGATCGGTGACCACGCTCACCAACGCGAGCATCGGACTGGTCGGAGTTTCGATTCTTGCGACCTCGCCCGGTTCCATCTGGCTGCTTGCGGTTCCCTCGATCACGCTCTACGTCGCCTACCGCGCTTACACCTCGGAGCAAACGAAGCACCAAAGCATCGAGTTCCTCTACCAGTCGACGAACATCATCCACAAAGAGCGCGAGATGGAGGCGGCGATGCTGTCGCTGCTCGAGCAGACCCGTCAGATGTTCCGGGCGGAGATCGCCGAGATCGTGCTGCTGCCCGGAGACGGCAAGCGACCGCTGCGCACGACCGTCGGTCCGGGCGACACCGTCCAGCTCTTAGAGCCCGACGGGCAGCCGACCGGCGTCTTCCGACAGGTGGTCGACCAGCGACGGGGCCTGCGACTGACGCGGCCGGTCCGTGAGGAAGAGTTCCGCGCGCGCTTCCCGGCCATCGAGGTCAAGGACGGCATGATCGCTCCGCTCCGCGGAGAGACGCACGTGCTCGGCGAGTTGATCGTGGTGAACCGGCTCGGTGACGTGAGCACGTTCGACAACGAGGACCTGAAGCTATTCGAGACGCTCGCCAACCATGCAAGCATCGCGCTGGAGAACGGCCGGCTGGAGAAGTCACTCGCTGAAGTCACTCGTCTCAAGGAAGAGCTTCGTCACCAGGCCTACCATGACCCGTTGACCAGTCTGGCCAATCGCACGTTGTTCACGGACCGGCTGCGGCACGCGCTGGCGCGACGGCGGACGCCGCACCGAGACGTCGCCGTGCTGTTCGTGGATCTGGACGACTTCAAGACGGTCAACGACAGCCTCGGCCACGCGGCGGGCGATCAACTGCTGTCGGAGTTCAGCGACCGGCTGGCCGATATCGTCCGCCCGGCCGATACCGTCGCGAGGCTCGGCGGCGACGAGTTCGCGATCTTGCTCGAAGAGTCGCTCCCCGCCGAGACCATCGCGATCGCGGAGCGCATCATCGACGATCTCGAAACGCCATTCACGCTGGCCGGCAAGGAGATCTACGTGCGCGCAAGCGTCGGGATCGCCTCACACGGTCATGCGCCCGACGCCGAGTCCTTGATGCGCAACGCCGACGCGGCCATGTATCAGGCCAAGAGCCACGGCAAGGGCCGCTACGAGCTGTACGACCCGAGTATGCAGGCGGCGGCTCTGAAGCGACTCGAGATGAAGGGACGGCTTCAACGCGCGGTCGAACGGGACGAGATCTCGATCGTGTATCAACCGACGATCTCGCTGACTACCGGCGCCGTGCACGGCGCCGAGGCGCTCGCTCGCTGGCAGCCGCCCGGCGGGCGCATGCTGCAACCGAGCGAGTTCATCCCGCTCGCGGAAGAGACCGGGCTCATCCATGCGGTAGGACGACACGTCCTGGTGAACGCCTGCCGGCAGGCGCGGGAATGGAGCGACCGGTATCCGTCGCTCGGCGCCTTGAAAATGGCGGTCAACATCTCTGCCCGCCAGCTCCAAGCGCCCGACCTGGTCGAGATCGTGCGCGAGGCGATCGATCAGTCGGGCATCGCGCCTTCACAGTTGGTCCTGGAGATCACCGAAAGCGTCCTGCTGCTGGATGCCGAGGCAACGATCCGCCAGCTTCACGAGCTGAAGGCCCTCGACGTGCAGCTCGCGATCGACGATTTCGGTACCGGGTATTCGTCGCTGAGCTACCTGCAGCGCCTGCCGATGGACATCATCAAGATCGACAAGTCGTTCGTGCACGGCGTCGGCGGGTCGGCCGAAGACGAAGCGCTGACGCGGGCGATCATCAAACTCGCCGAGACGTTCCGGCTGACGGTCGTCGCCGAAGGCATCGAACGTCACGAGCAAGCCGACCGGCTGCGACAGATGCGCTGCCCTCTGGGCCAAGGTTTCTTGTTCTCACCGCCGGTCTCTGCCGGACGTTTCGAACAGATCCTCGCCGAGGCGGCAGCCGGCGATGCCGGGGCCCCGCCGGACGCCACACTCATCGATTTCGCCTCGGCGGCGAAGTCGCGCGGCGAGCGCACTGCTTGAACCGGCACCGCTACGCCATCCGCCACGTAACCCGGCACAGCCCGCGACCGGTTGACCCGCACACGCCACGGAATGCGGCGGCGGACAGATCGAGGCCGCGGCCTCGCACGTACGGGCCGCGATCGTAGACCCAAACCCTGAGTGTCCCCGCCGCGCCGGACACGACGATCGCCGTGCCGCACGGGAGCGTCTTGTGCGCCGTCCACACCCGCAGCCCCTTGGGAAATGCGTGACGGCCCAGACGATCCCAGCACGCCGCCGGCCGTTCGTCGTACCACGATGCGATCGTCGGTTGGCCGGCACCCGACGCCGACGTGCGCGACCCGCGCGTCCGCGATGCCTTCGCCGGAACTCGACGCGCGTCTGTCGCGACGTCGGCCGGACGGATCGCAATCCCGACCGGACGGATCGAGATGAGCGCGGCGAGCTTCGCACCGGCCGCCGGATCGGGCGCGGGATCCGGCGAACCGGACGCCGGACGAGGCGCCGGGGCCGGTATGGCGGCAATCGGCAAGATGACGGTGGCCAGCGCTGCCAGTGCAACCTTCTTGATCACGGGCTTCATCACGGGCTTCCTCCCTGGATTCGCCGGCGCGCCGAACGGCACGCGAACCCCTCGGTGGTTCGGCGGGTGATCGGCGCAATCGCATCCGCAAAGGCGGATGTGGCGGCTCCGCGAGCGAAAAGGCGGAGGCTTGCTATCGAGTTATTCGTCTAGCGCGGCGCAGATGAGCCCGGCCCGCCGCGGGTGCTGACATAGTCCGAAACAATGCTCTTTTCCAGGCATACCCGGCGGGGGTCGCTTCCAAACACCTGTGCGCTATTAGCCGGCTGCGGCAAACGGCGACGCAATGCGCAGCCGCGCTGCCAGCGCATCGATCGCGGAAGCGGCTTCGGCCGAGAGGCGGTGGCCCACAAGCCGATCGTCGAGCGCGACGCGAACCTCGTTCATGAACCAGCTCATCGAATCGGCGGTCGACGGCGACGAAACCGCCTCGACCGGCCCGCGTGCAAGGTCGACGATCAACGTCCGCACCGCGGCGACGGTGTCGGCCGCCGCGACGATCATCTGATCGCGCGTGGCACACAACAATTCCGCGACGCGCGACTCGTCCAGTCCGCGAAACGGCGGCATCGGATGCGTCCCGTGCTCGGAGCACCACGCGACCACGCGCGCGACCCGATCACCGAACGCGCCGCGAATTCCGCGGACACGCTCGTCGTCGATCGCCCCTTCCGCGGCGTCGTGAAGCAATGCGGCAACGGCCAGTTCCGGGTCGGCTTCGGTTTGCATCACCAGCGTCGCCGCCGCGCGCGCGTGGCCGAGCCGGCGGGGCGAATAGCCGAATGAGGATGCCCGTCGCGCGGCCGCGATCAGCGCTTCGTCGAAGCGCTGCGAGATCGGGCCCTGTGCATGCATAGCGTCGATACGTTCGAACGAGACGATGATGTCCCTGTTCCGGGCATCGGCCCCTTTTCGACCCGGCTGAAGGAATCACACGGATGTGGTTCGATATGGGAACGGCCCCGCGGGATCGCGGGGCCGTTGCCTGTCGAGCGACTCTGCTCCTCTACGCCTCGGTGACGAAGACGCTGACGAAATCCGGGATCTCCGGCCGGTCGCAGGGATCGCGATCGCAGATCGTGAAGTCGTAGTCGGTCAGCGGCCCGCTCGGCCGCGGGTCCGTCAGACACAAGAAGCTGTCACCGATGACGGCGTTTGTGACGATCATCGGGACGCATCCGCCGGCCGGCGTCCACTCGCCTCGGAAGGTGACCGCGATCGCGGGGAACTGGCAGAGCGGATCGGTGTTGACCGCGTGGGCCGAAAAGGTCCACTCGCCGGTCGCGACCTCAGTCCCCTGGATCGTCACTTGGAGCGAGTCGGGCACGCACTCACCGAACTCGCTGACGCCCGTTCCCGCCAGCGCGCCGAGCGTCGCCGCGGCATTGCCGTGCACCGGCGCTGCGATGGCCACGGTCGCCAGCAGCACCGCTCCGATTCTGGTCCGCATTCCCATGATCCCATCCCCCCCGATCGGTGATACCAGTTTTCAATCCTTTTCGACCCGGTTCGGTGGGATCCTGCTCGCCCGGCCGGAATGGGCCGGGTCGGACTATCGTTTCGCTCGTGCGAACAACCATCGGATTGATCGAGACACCCTTCGGCGAGGGGCTCGTCGCCTGGACGGGGAAAGGCGTGATCGCCCTGGAGGCGTTCGTGGTCGGGGGCGAACCCGGCCCGGCGGCTCGTGCTCGCTTCCGCGAGATGATCGCCGAGATCGCGGGCGACGCGCCCGACGACGGATCCGTTCCGGCCTCGCTTCTCGAGCGGATCCGCAGGGCGGCCGGCGGCGACACGCGCCGGTCCCCGATCGACCTTCGCCGCTTCGAGCCGATCCGCCGCGACGTCTATCGCGCGGTGACGCGCATCCCGTACGGGACCATCGCCTCCTACGCCGACGTCGCGCTCGACATCGGCCGGCCGCGGGCATGGCGAGCGGTCGGCAACGCGCTGCGCCGCTGCCCGATCGACTTGCTCGTTCCGGCGCATCGCGTCGTGCACGCCGGCGGCGCGATCCGCGGCCCGAACGCGGAATCGATCGAATGGAAACGAACGCTGCTGCGACGCGAAGGCGTTCGGATCTGACGCGCTACGACGAGGGCGCGTCCAGATCCAGCGGGTCGAGCGCCTTGGCGGCCGGGCCTTGAATCACCGCTCCATCCTTCGCGTAGCGCGAGCCGTGACACGGGCAGTCCCAGGTCTGCTCGGCGCCGTTCCATCCGACGGTGCATCCCATGTGCTGGCACCGTGGAGACAACGCAATCACTGTGCCGTCCTCGGCGCGGTACGCCGCGACTTTGCGCCCGCCGACGTCTACCAGCCCGCCGCCGCCCGGCGCGAGGTCGTCGAGCGTCATGTTCGACGTCTTCACGATCAGGACGTCGCAGGGGGAACCGTGCGCAACCTGGCTGGGGACGCTGCCGGTCACCACGCGCCGCGCGCCGGTCAACCCGCGATTGCCGACCACAATCAGTTGCAAGCCCTCGTCCCGCGCGACGGCGCAGATCGTTTCCGCCGGGTCGCCTTCGACGATCTTAGTCACGGCCGCGGTCGCGTTCGGCTTTTGCTTCATCACCTGTTCGAGCACGATCGATCCGACCAGCGGGTCGCCGGCGACGTAGAGCAGCGTGACTTCGGTGCGGAACATCATCGCCAGATCGAACGAGGTACGCGCGGCCTCGGCGGCCGTCGGGGAACCGTCGACGCCGACGAGGATTCCCTTGTACGGCCGCATCGCATCTCCGGTCCCGCCGGCCGGCTCATCCTTGGTGAACACGATCAAGACGTCGCAGGGCGCCTCACGCGCGATGCGCTCGGGAACGGGACCCATGCGGATGCGACTCGCCTTGCGCATGCCGACGTTTCCGACCACGATCAGATCCGCCCGCCGCCCGGTCGCCACGCCCAGCACGACGTCGTCGGGCGGACCCGGGCTGTGCAGCGTCTCCACGTCGATGCCGTTCTTCTTCACGTCATCGGCGGCGTCGCGAAGCAACGTGGTTGCGCGCGCCGAGGTCAGGCCGGTCGGTGCCGTCGCGCACACGAGCACGATCCGGCCGCCCATGCGGCGCGCGAGCAGCGTCGCCTTCTCGACCGCCTTGGCGGCCGTTTCCGATCCGTCGGTTCCGACGACGATCGTGGCGTAGGCCATCGCCCTATTCGACCACGAGCGTGCCGGTCATGTCGCCGGGATGCACGTCGCAGCGAAAGAAGTAGGTCCCCGCATCCATCGCCGGCACCCGCGTGACGCGCGTGCCGGGACCGGGGAACGTCACGCCGACGGCAATGCTCGTCCGCGCCGCGGGGTCGGTATAGACGGCGACGTTGTGCGGGACGCCCGATTCGCGGTTCTCGAACACGATCGAAAACGCCACGCCGGCCGGAGCCGACAGCTGATCCTCGATGAACGAGTTCGAGTCGTCGGCGGCGACCTGCACCGTCGGACCGGTCGGGATGACCACCGGAACCTGCGCGGGCGCGATCCCGAGCGTCGGCTTGAAGATCATCAGGATCAGGATCAGCGTCAAACCCACGAAACCGATTCCCATGATGGTCGTGGGCCGGCTCGTCGAAAGCATCTCGTCCACCTGCTCACCGGTGACGGCCTTCGATCCCTCCGCCACCGCGCGGGCGACGAAGCGGACCTTTTGATAGTAGGGCTTGGCCATGAAGATCATCGCCAGCGTCACAACCGCGAGCACCAGAAGCGCCGCCCAGATCCAACCGAAGGACCACAGACCGCCCGCGAACGTCGCCCCGACCCCTCCCGCCAGGAGCGCCCCCAACGATGCATACATCACGCCGGTCGTGCGGGCCGATACGTCCAGCAGGCCGCCGATGCGCGCAACGTCTCGCTCCTTGCGGAGCCTGATCGCGGCGGCCATGGAAACGCCGTGCGACGCCAGGAATCCGAAGACGCCGGCGAGGTGCAGGAAAACCCAATGGCGGTAGCCCACGGCCGTGCATCATGCCTGGCCGGCTCGCCGCTCGCCACTCGGACGGGCGCGTCGGCTCGCAGTGAACGCGACGGCGATCGCGCCACTGCGGCAGAAAAGGCGGCTTGCTTTGTGGATTGCCGCGGGACCAGTCGGTAGCCTGGCCGCCATGGTCGCCGGGGGTCGTGGTCGCGTCATCGTGTTGCTCGTCGCGCTGCAGGCGCTGGTCGCGCCCGCCGCCCGCGCGGCCGACGCGTCCTCGTTCCCGCTTCCCCGCGGCTACACAATCGCCGGCGTCGATCATCTGGCCGACGGCGTCACGCACGTGCGCTACGTCGCGACGAATCCGCGTCGAAACGTCAACGTGGCCTTCATCCGCCCCGATGCGGGCGCACGCATGAGGGTCGTCGTCTCGAACGAACGGATCGCGGGAGGAACCGAAACGGTTCGGTCGATGTGCGCGCGCACGGACTGTCTGCTGGGCGTGAACGGCGACCTATTTTCATTCGGTTCGGGACAGCCGGCCGGCGGGATGGCCTCCGATGCGGCGTTCCTGAAAAGCCCGCCGTCGTCCCGGCACCATCTGATGCAAGCCGGCGACGGCTCGACGGCGATCGCGACCCTCACGACCACGATTCGGTTCTTCGCCCGGTATCCAGACCGAACCGAACCGTTCTACGTTCACGGCTTGAACACGCCGCGCGGATCCGGCCAGGCGATCCTCTACACCGACGTCTGGGCGCCGACCACGCAAACGGGCTCGGGCTTCGAAATCACGCTCGCTCCCGTCGAGCCGGACGCGAAGCCCCGATTCGGCGAGCCGCTGCCGGTTCGAATGGTCCGCGGTTTCGCGGCGGGAAGCGCGTCCATCCTGCCCGGCACGATGGTGCTTTCCGCGCACGGTTGGTACGCGGATCTGCTGTCGTCGCTCTGGACGGACGTTCTGGCCGGACACGCGACCGGGGAGGCCGAACTGACGTTCGCGGCGCCGCCTGCCGCGGATACGTTCACCGGCGGCTGGCCGGCCCTCTTGCTGAACCGAGGACAGGCGTTTGCGGATCGAACCTGGTCGTTCTACAACGAGCAAGCCCGCACGCTGGCCGGCCGGACGGCGGACGGAACGATGATGCTGGCCGTGATCGACGGCGGACAAGGCTCCTACTGGCGGGGGGTCCGGCTGCTCGACGCGATGCGGTTCATGCGCTCGATGGGCGCGGTGGACGCGCTCAACATGGACGGCGGAGGCTCGTCGACCTTCGTTGCGCACGGCCGGGCCGTCAACCATCCGGTTCGCGGCGAGCGCGGTGTCGCGTCGGCGCTCGTGCTCGTTCCGGCCTGATCCACGGGGGGACGATCCGGCACAAGCAGGTCGCGAGCGAGCGATCGCCGTTGCGAAGCCCGCCCCCCTGCCCGATGATTCGGTGATGAGTCGGCGGGGGGTTCTGGTTGCGCTCGTGCTCGCGCTCGCCGCGAGCGCGTGCAGCGCCGCGCCCGAGCCGGTCGTCGCGCCCTCGTCCTCGCCCACCAATCATTCTCCTTCGCCCGCGCCCACCCCGACGCCTTCGCCTTCGAATGCCGTTGCCGCCTCGACGCCCCCGGCGACGCACCCGGCTTTGCCGCGACGATTCACCGCGGGCGACGAAGCCTCGGTTGCGGTTGCCGTCCTGACCGCGTGGGGATCGGCCGGCGCCGCCCGCACCGTCGACGCTCCCGCGCTCGAAAACCCGGTTCGCTACATAAGCTGGCTTGCCGCGATGACCACCGCGCAGCGTCGCGCGCTGAGTCCCACGCGGGTCAACACCTCGGTGTTGTACGGCGAGCGAATCTTGATCACGGGAGTGAAGGGCGATTGGCTGAAGATCGCGGTTCCCTCTCAAAAGAGCCCGTGGGATGCGCGCGGCTATCCGGGATGGGTTCCGGCCCGGCAGCTCAGCCCGAAGCGAGTCCCCGACGCGCAGCGGCTGGTGACGGTGATCGCGAAGACGACGTGGCTCGCCGACGCAGCCGGCAAACGCGTGCTCGAAGTCGGCTACGCGACCCGGCTTCCGCTGGTGGCCGAGCACGGGGACCGCGTCGAGGCATGGAGCCCGGGTCCGGGGACGGTGTTTCTGAGCGCGGCGGACGTGTCGGTGCACGATGCGTCCCGGCCGGCGCAACCGAAGACGGTCGAGTCGGTCCTCGCCGACGCGCGGCGCTTCCTGGGCTTGCCGTATCTGTGGGACGGCAGCTCCGCATGGGGCTTCGACTGTTCCGGCATCACCTATCAGGTCTACCGAACGCACGGCGTGCTGCTTCCGCGCGACTCGTTCGGCCAAGTCACCGTCGGACGAAAGATCGAACGCCGAGACGATCTGCTTCCCGGAGACCTGATCTTCTTCGCGACGAACGGCAGGGTGCACCACGTCGGGTTCTTCCTCGGCGGCGACGCGATGCTCCACGCGCCCCGCACCGGCAAGACCGTCGAGATCGTCACGCTCGCCGAATCCGGCCTCGATCACGAGTTCGCCGGCGGCCGCCGCTTCCTCTAAGCGGCCCAGTTTGTCCGCCGCCGCCCGATATGTACCGGGCGCAAAGCGATTTTCTCTGTGAGTCGCCCAATTTTCTTTCCCCGGGGTGAAACGCGGATATGAGGGCAATCGTTCATTCCGGCTGAACCGGCACACGGGCCGCGAACCCCCGTCGCGACGAGAAAGGCGCCGCAGCACGGCCCCGCCGGACCGCCAGGGTGGAACGCTCGTCCCACGAGGACGCTCGTTCCCGAACAGCACCGGGGAGGAAGCGAATGTCGAAGTCTCGCTTGCTTGCATGCTCCAAAATCCTCATGTCCGTGCTCGTGCTCGCCGCGCTGGCTCCCTCGCCGGCGCGCGCGCTGCTCGGCACGCCGCAAGAGATCGAATCCGTCGGCGTCGGCTCGGCGCCGGGTGCGGTCGCGCACGATCCGCTGACACGCCGCGTCTTCGTCGGCAACACCGGCAGCGGCACCGTCTCGACCATCGACGAGCGCACGCTGCGCGTCGTCGCCACTACGTCCGTGGGCCCCGCTCCGCACGGACTGGTCGTCGATCCGCTCCGCGGTCGCGTCTACGTCGCCGTCGGCGAAACCAACCGCGTTGCGATCCTGAACTCGCGAACCGGAGCCGTCGCGCAAGCGCCGATCGTGATCCCACAATGCACCGGGCCGACCGGCGCATGGGGGATGGCCCACAATCCGGTGACGAACATTCTCTACGTCGCGTGCTACTCGGCCAACGTTCTGGTCTCGCTGAACGCATCCAGCGGAACGCTCATCCGCGCGGTCGGAACCGGCGGCGGTCCGCTCGGGCTGGCCGTCGATCCGGTGACCAACCGGGTGTGGCTCGGAATGATCGGCGAGCAATCCATCCGCGTGCTCGACGGCGCGACGCTCGCCACGACCGGCAGCGTCCCCACGCCGGCCGGCGTGTGGGGCCTGGCGTTCGACTCGATTCGTGGTCGCGTGTTCGCCGCCAACTTTCTGACGGGAACGATCACGGTGATCCGCGGCACGTCGGTCTTGAGCGTCTACGGCGGATTCAGCGGCCCCGAATGGATCTCGTTCGATCCCGTCTCGAACATGGTGTGGGTCCCCGAGTTCACCTCGCCGAGTCGCGTCAGCGGACTCGATGCCCGCACGGGATTGGTGACGCCGGTCGCGATCTCGGGGTCGAAGCCGACCGCGACGACGGCCACCCCCACCGGCCGCGTCTACAGCGCCAACTTCGGGAACCTGTCCGTGTCGGTGATCTCCGGATAACCCCGTCGTGTCGCGTGGCCGCCGGCCGATGAGGGGCCGGCGGCCGGCGGCGCGTCACACCGGCTCCCCCGCGATCCTATTTTCAGGGGCGGCATTATCACCATGTCGCCTCCCGCGTAGCCGTCGAAACGGCTCGAACGGGGTTCGATGCCGCCGCGGGCTAGACTCGCCGGCGATGCCGGTCACCAAAACCGTCCACCCGCGCAGCCGCGCGGCGTGGCGCTCGTGGCTCGCGAGGAACCACGCGACCTCGACCGGCGTGTGGCTCGTGTCGTTCAAGAAGAGCACCGGCAAGCAACGGCTGTCCTATGAGGATTCGGTAGAGGAATCGCTGTGCTTCGGCTGGATCGACAGCCTCGCCAAGCCGTTCGACGGCGAGCGCTCGATGCAATTGTTCACCCCACGCAAGCCCAAGGGCAACTGGTCGGCGACGAACAAGCGTCGGGTCGCGGCGCTGATCGCCGCGGGGTTGATGACCGAGAGGGGCATGGCCGCGATCGAAGTCGCGAAGCGCAACGGCGCGTGGACCGCCGGAGACGACGCGGAGAATCTGATCGTTCCGGCGGATCTGCGTCGCGCGCTTGCCGCGGCGAAGGCTTCGCGCAACTTCGGCGCGTTCAGCCCTTCGTCCCGGCGCGCGATCTTGTTCTGGATCGGCAGCGCCAAGCGGTCCGAGACCCGCGCGAAGCGCATCGCCGAGACCGCCCGGCTCGCCGCGAAGAACCGTCGCGCCTTCTTCGACAAGGAATAAGCGCACGAGCGCCCGAAGCCTCCCTCGAAAGCGACGCACAGCGTACCCGGTGCGGGAAAGCGGCACGCGCATTACCGGGGAGTAGCTTTTTTCTCGGGCCGGACGGTGGTAGACAGAGCCGCACTCCATCGGCGACGGATCGGAGAACACGATATGGAACGGCTCGGATGCTTCTTTCTGACGGCACGCTCGATCGACGATCTTGCGGCGCGGGTGACGGCTGCGGAAGAGCTCGGCTTCGAGATCGCAGGCTTTCCGCACATCGCGGGGCGCGACGCGCTCACGACCCTCGCCGCGATCGGCCCGCGCACGTCGCGCATCAAGCTCGCAACCGGCATCGTTCCGATCTTCACGCGCACGCCGGTGACGATGGCGCAAGAAGCCGGCACGATTGCCGAAGCCACCGGCGGACGATTCGTGCTCGGCATCGGCACCGGGCATGCGGCGCTCGTCGAATCGTGGCACGGCCAATCGTTCGCCCGCCCGCTCAGCGCGATGCGCGACTACGTGACGATCCTGCGCGCGCTGCTGCGCGACGCGTCGGTGCAGCACGACGGCGAGCAATTCCGCGCCGCCTTCGGCTTCCTCGGATTCCGCCCACCCGAAAGCATCCCGATCATGATCGGCGCGCTCGGTCCGAAAATGCTGCAACTGGCCGGCGAGCTGGCCGACGGGGCGATCCTGTGGCTGTCCTCGCCCCGGCACATCCGTGACGTCGTCGTTCCCAACCTTCGCGCCGGCGCGGCCGCCGGCAACCGAAGCGCGGCCGATCTGTCGATCTTCCCCTGCCTGTTCGCCGCGCCCGGTCCGGATCGCGCCGGCGCGCGAGACGCGATCCGCCGCCAGCTCATCCCCTACCTGACGCTTCCCTTCTATCGCGACACGCTCGTCGCGAGCGGATTCGCCGACGATCTCGAAGGGTTCGCGGAGCGGCTCGGCGTCGGCGATCTGCCGGGCGCGCTGTCGGCGCTGTCGGATCGCATGATCGATTCGATCGCCGCGACCGGATCGCTCGACGAGATCGCCGAAACGCTGGCCGCGTTCGTCGACGCGGGCGCGACCATGCCGGGCGTCGGCGTTGTCGGCGGCTACGACGGCTACGCCGGTCCCATCGAAAGCTTGCGTTTGCTCCGCCGGGCGCACGCGCTGATCGCGTAGGAGCGCGTCAGGATCCCGGCTTGGCGTCCTCGTAGGTCGGAGCGCCTTCGGCGAGGCGGAGCCGGTAACTGAGCGTGCGGAGCATCTCGGTGGAGACCTCTGGGGCGCGCCGCAAGATCTCGTGAAAGGCGGCGACGTGAACCTCGTAGAGGACCATCGGCGTCTCGGCCGTCACCGTCGCCGACCGAGGCTGGGACTCCAAGATCGACATCTCGCCGAAAAAGTCGCCCGGCCCGAGGCTCACGATCGATCGACCGCCGAGCGTCACCGATGCGCGTCCGTCGACGATCACGTAGAACGAATGGCCGGGCCGGCCTTCCACGGCCAGCACGTATCCGGGAAGCACGCGGACCTCGTCCACCATGCGGGCGATCTCAGCGAGCTGCTCGGTCGTGCATACGGACAAAAACGGCACCTCGCGGAGCCGCTCGATCTTCGGTTCGTCTTCCCGGTTTGCCATGCCCTCATCTCCCATCCCGGCCCGCCCTCCCCGGCGGTCCGTCGACCCAAGGGCGTTAGAAGGCCCGAAACATTGTTCGCCGGGTTCGCCGGGCCTACAGGTCCCAGGTGACCGGCCGGTCGGGGCTATATGAGCAGAACGCGCCCGTCTTGATGGAATTCCGCAGGTGAAGGGCAAGATTTTCGTCCTGCGCCTCGACCGTTTTCAGGGAGGCCGCGATGCTGTTCCGGACGCTGACGCGGGCGCGTTCGGCGGCCGATCCGGCTCGGCGGGAGCGGCCCCCCAGCCCCGTCGCGGCCGTCAGATGGTCGGCGAGCGCGTCCAGCTCCTCGCGGGCCCGTGTGGCGCGGCCCGCATCCCCGAACCCTTCGGCCTCGTCGAGATCCTGCTGCAACTCCCGAATCCGCTCGCCGATCTCGCGGCGAGCCCGCTCGTCCAGGACCTCGCCGGCGTCGCTCGACGCCAGCGCGCGCCGCTCGGCCGACCCGCCCGGTGCCACCCCGCCGGCAAGCCCGACCAGGTCGAGCACGTGGATCTCGTGCGAGGGGTGAGCGACCAGGTGCGCGATGTAGCCCAGACCCCGCGAGTCCTTGACGCGCGCGAGGCTCGCGCCGCTCCCGACCGTCCAGAAGTGGCCCTCGCGGCGGAGCACGAATCCGGTCGGCGCCGGACCGGCGTGATCGCCGGCGTGATCACGGCTGGAGTGACCGGCCGGCGACCGCGCCTCGTCCAGGCCGCGGCGGGCTTCGTCCAGGTGCCGCCGCATTCCGAGCCGCCGGTATCCGTCCGCCGCCTCCTCCAGCATCGCCGCGGCGCGAGCGCGGTCGGCGCCGGCCGCCCCGCGCTCGAGCAGCATCGCGGCGTGATGGCGAAGCACGTCGGGCCGCTCGAATCGAACGGGCAACTCGTCGGCGTGATGCAGCGCAACGACGAAATGCGTCTCGGCGTCGTCCCATCGCTCCGCGGCGACGGCGGCGCGCGCGGCGACCAGCCGCATGAGCCGGAAATCGTGGTACGGACGAAGGATCATGCCGCCGTCGATCGCGCCGAGCATCGCCGGATACAACGCGGCGGCCCGCTCGCGATCGCCCGCGTCGATCGCGGCTTCGACGACGGCGGAAGCCATCAGCCGGGATCCGGCCGAGACCGGACCGTCCGATCCGGGAAGGAACGGATCGGCCTGCTCGAGCAACCGGCGCGCGCCCTCGACGTCACCGGTCAGCGCCCGAACGCGGGCGAGCAATCCGATCGAGTGTCCGCTCCACGCCGACGGAGGCTCCAGCCGTCCGGCTTCCTCGTACAGGGCCGCGGCTCGATCCCACTCCCCTGCCCAGAAATCCGCGGCGGCCCGATGGTTGAGCCAGTGAGCGCGAACGTGGGGAGATCCCGTCATCGACTGATCTTGAATCGAATCCAGATGCGCGTGGTAGCCGGCGATGTCGCCGTCGGACGCCAGCCGGACGAGCCCACGCGCGTAGTGCGCGTTCATGATCGACTGCAGGTGGCCGATTGCTTTCCCGTCGGCCTGTTGTTCGGAAGAGACTTCGTCCAATTCGCGAAGGCGTCCGAGGAAGCCGAGCGACCAAGCGAGCGCGACGCGCGCACCGGCGAGTTGATACAGGTCGCGGTGCGTGGTGAGCAGTGCGACGGCTGCGGTTCCGTCGGACACGGCTTCGTCGAGCCGGCCCCATGCGGCGAAATGCGCGACGCGGAAGCACAGGATCGCGGCGCGGACCGCCTCGCCGCACGATTCGGCGTCGCGAAGCGCCTCGGCCATCATCGGCTCACCCGTCTCCGGCGCCCCGTCTTCGCTTTCTTGGAAGCCGAGCCAGCCGGTCATCCATGCGCGCTCCGCGGTGCGTCGCTCGCCGTGCGCATCGATCGCGCGTCGCGCGACGTCGCGGGCCCGATCGAAGCGGCCCATCCGCGACAGGACGCCGATCAGAACCCGGGCGGCGGCGGCCGCGGCCGGCGGATCGTCCAAAGCCACCGACAGTTCCATCGAACGCGTCAGCGACTCCTCGGCGGGGTCGATGTCGCCGGCGATGAACCGCGCTCGCCCGAGCCAGAACAAGGCCTCGGCTTCGGGCTGCTGGCCGGCGCGGGCGAACCGCGACGCGGCCTCGAACCGCGCTGCGGCATCGGCCGGCGCAGCCGCATCCAGCGCCCGGCGGCCGGCTTCGAGAAGGTACGAGAATGCCTTTTCCGGGTCGGCCGCCGGACCGGCCGCATCCCAGTGCGCGGCGATCTCGCTCGCGATCTTCGACGGATCCGGCGTGACGCGTTCGAGCGCGCCGGCAACCCATGCGTGCAGTTGCTGGCGACGCACGCCGGAAACGCCGGCGAGAATGGTCTGGCGACTGAGCTCGTGCGCGAAGCCGAACGTCATCCGGTGTCCTTCGCCGCTCGAGATCAGGATGCCGGCTCGTTCGGCTTCGTCGATCGCGTCCAGAAGCGCGTCTCCTTCGACTTCGCCGACGGCTTCGAGGAACGGCAGCGTCACAGCGCGGCCGGCGACGGCGGCGGCGCGAAGCAGGCGCATGGTCGCGCCGCCAAGACGTTCCAGTCGCCGTTCGATCACGAGCCGGACCGATTCGGGCACGTGGCCGGGCTCGATATTCATCGTGGCGACCAGATGCCCGCGGTCGTCGACGAGTTGGTTCTGCTCGGCGAGGAATCGAACCACTTCTTCGATGAAGAATGCGTTGCCGCTGGTTTCTTGCCGGAGCGCGGCGACCAGCGATGCCTCCGGCGTCCGTCCGGACATGGCGCGAACCATCGCGCCGACGTCGTCTTCGCCGAACGGCTGCAGCGTGAACTGATGCGCAAGACGCCGCCGGATCATGTCCTCGCGGACCGCGGCGACCGGTGCGCCGGCGGCTTCCGCGGTGCGCGCGGTCGCAACGATCAGAACGGAATGCCGCGAGACCCATTCGGCCATGTGCGCCAGGAACGCAGACGTTTCTTCGTCTGCCCAATGCACGTCTTCGAAGATCAAGACGATCGGCCGGCGCTGCGACGCCCGGTCGACGACGGAACGGACCGCATCGAGCAGCAGACGCAGCCCATGCGCCGGCGCGACGTCCGGCAACGCCGCGACATCGAACCGATCGTGAATCGATGGGACCAGCGTCGCGATCCGCGACGCGTCGTCCCCGAGAATCTCGGCCGCCGCAGGCCCGGCAAGACTCAGCGCATGCTCGATCATCTCGGTCACGGCGATCAGCGGCGCCGACGGTGTTTCGTAGCAGTGTCCGGCCACGGTTGTCATTCCGCGCGCCCGCGCTTCGCCGGCGACCTGTTCGGCAAGGCGCGACTTGCCCACGCCGGGTTCGCCGGCGATGAGCACGACGCCGCCGCTGCCACGGTCGACGGCATCCAGAAACCGGCGCATGTCCGCAACCTCTCCGGCTCGTCCCACGAACGGCGTCCGCTCCAGCGCCGGCAGCGGGCGCAGCGTGGCATCGCGCCAGAGCGCCTCGAAGATGCGGACGCGTTCCGGGAACCCCTTCAGTCGGTAACGGCCGATGTCTGCAAACTCGATTCCGGGAACGGCGCCGGCAAGGTCCCGGCA
>Ga0214472_10001196_pt1 | contig 29691 bp, 28 predicted proteins | sample RVTome_6_FD_207662 | JGI IMG/M metagenome (GOLD analysis project Ga0214472, IMG submission 207662) | Soil microbial communities from uranium-contaminated site in the Upper Colorado River Basin, Wyoming, United States - RVT140D175 | ecosystem: Environmental > Terrestrial > Soil > Contaminated >...
GTTTCTCAAGCGTGAAAGAAAGTTCGTTCAAAAGCTCCATTGATCCTCCTTGCTGATTTTGTTTCCCTACTATACTTTTTCAACGCAAATTCAGCAAGTTGAATGTTAAAATACAGACTCTAATTAACCCCCTCTTTGGAAAAGAGGGGTAAGGGGAGATTTTACCATTTCAATTCCCTCTTGCCCCTTTTTCTGAGAGGGGAATTTGGGACGTTCCCTTCCAAAAAATTGGAAATAGAATGGATTTAACCTTTTTAGCTTTTTCGAATCGTAAAAATTTTCTTTTGACAAGAATGGTAAGGTCCCAATTGGTATACCGAAACAGAAGACACCCTAAACTTTTTGGGTTGGAAGACAACCTTTTTCCAATTACTCTCTTTATCCTTTAAAATAGTCAGGGTAATATGGGGCTGAAAATACCTTCCGACGTAGGGACTTCCATATTCATGAATTAGGTTTTTTTGAATTGCATTATATGTGGATCCCCAAACCTTTTTGGCATTAAATTCGGGATCAGAAAATACCAGAGTTTCTTCAACAATTTTTTGATGTAAATTGACCAGCCATTGGGGACGGTTTACTTCAATCCAAAGAGATCCTTCTTTGGGAGCCTTTAAATTTTTTAAATTTAAATTTCCCTTTTTCGATTCTGAAATAATTTTTTTTAGAGTTTTCTTCAATTCGGTAATTTGTCTTTTTTTGACAGGAATATGATATAGGGAAATATGAGGAATAAACCGGTTCCGGCCTAAAACAAATTCTCCTTTGCCCTTTCCCCCAATTTGCTGACTGATTTGAATGGCATATTCCCTTATATTCAAAGGGGGGATAATCACAACATCGAAATAGTTACTGTACATATTTTTCAACTGGATTTTACCATAAAAACTCTTTATCCTTTTTTCATGAAATTTATTAAAAAGGATAACCGCTTTTCAAAAAAACCCTTTCATAAAATGGGTTCACCATAGCCTTCTTTACAAGGGAGTTCAATTAAAACCTGTTTCCGACAGGATATGTCAAAAATACCAAGTTTTTCCGATTTTTAAGAGTGTCAAAATTAGTAAAGTTAATTTAATTCGCATCATGGGAATCCTTTTTGATAAAAATGGAAATTTCCTAGGTTTCGTAAGGCATTAGAAAGCTCATTCCATTTATCCCGTCATCTTATAAAGCTCTTTATTTTCAATGTGTTAAATTATCTACTGATCAGGAAAAGTTTCTTTGGCGTAAATATTGCGTATTCATTATTTAAAATGCAAAAGATTTGACCCATTTACTGGAATAAGGAGTTTTAAATTGAGAAAACAAAGGTTTTTAAGTAATTTTCAAAATGGACAAAAAGGTGAAATTCTGGCCATCGGTGGGGGAAAAGGGGGAACCGGGAAATCTTTTATTACCTCGAATTTAGGAATTCATCTGGCAAAAATGGGAAACCGGGTCATCCTCATTGACGCGGATTTGGGATGCGCCAATCTTCATACCTGTCTTGGGATTGAACACCCCGAGCTTACCCTTTCGGATTTCATGCAAGGTAAGGTGGAACATATTAAAGAAGTGATCATTCCCACAGGAATTCCAAATCTCACTTTAATCAGTGGGGCAAAAGATTTTCTTGAAGTGGCCAACCCCCTTTATTCCCAAAAAATGCGCCTAATTCGGATGATCAATCAATTGGATTTTGATTATATTCTTCTTGATCTAGGCGCAGGGACATCATTTAATATTCTGGATTTCTTTTTGATCTCCGACAATGGAATTCTTGTGGTTTTACCCGAACCCACCTCCATTGAAAATGTTTACCGGTTCATTAAAGCCGCATTTTTCCGGAAACTGAAGCAACTGGTTAAAAATAAAGGCCTTCGGGAAATCATCACCACCGCAATGGATCAAAAAAACCAGAGGGGAATCAAAACCCCCCATGACCTCATCGAACAGATCGGGCAGATCGACGACCACCTGGGACGGAAACTTCAGCGGGAAATATACAGTCTTTCCCCAAAAATAATCGTGAACCAGGTCCGTTCTCCAGATGATATGGCTCTGGGATTTTCCATGAGGGGATGCTGTTCCCAATATTTCGGAATCAACGTAGAATACCTGGGTTATATTGACTATGACAATTGTGTATGGCAAGCCAACAAAATAAACCGTCCCTTAGTAACCGAATCCCCCTACGCCAGTTCCTCCCGGTGCATTGAAAAAATCTCACATAATTTATTGAAAAAAGAACAGTTAACTTTAAATGGTTACTTTTCGCCCCGGGTAGCCTATCGTTAAAGGCTTTTCACTATGAACGGTTTATCCAAAAAAAATTATTACCAGATTCTGGACATTAAGCGAAACGCGTCACAGGGCGAAATTCAAAGGGCCTACCATTTGATGAAAAAAACCTTTCGTCACGGATCCTTGGCCACCTATTCCCTCATGCAATCCTCAGAAATGAATTTAATCCAGGAAAAAATTCATGAAGCCTATAAAACCCTCGGAAATGAAAGGGAGCGCCTTAATTATGATCTGACCCTTTCACCCTATACCCAACCGGAATTAACGGACCCCGGGCCCCCCAACCCCAATTGTGAAAACCCGGTCCGTCAACCGGAGACCTCCTTGGGTCCGGAACTGCATGGGTTTTTGTCGAATATCGATGAGGTGTGCACCGGTAAATTACTAAGGAAATATAGGGAATGGATGGGAATTCATCTTGAAGAAATTGCATTGGAAACCCGTATTAACCCGGAATATCTCCACCTGATTGAAGAAGATTTGTATTCCCGTCTTCCAAATGAGGTGTTTTTACGTTCCTACCTCCAACAGTATGCCAAATGCTTGGGAATTAATTCAAAAGAAGTTTCGGAAGGATTTTTAAAAAAATACCGTTTTGGGAAAAACCTCTCCCCCCGGATTTAAGGATACCCCCCTTTTCTCTCCTATTTAAAAAAACCTTATCCAAACCACAATCGATTCTTTGCCTTTTCGGGTGATTAAGCGCCCTTGACCCCGGTCATGAACCTGGTATACTTGTGAATTACAAACCTTTGTTTAAAAATGATATTTACTTTAAATGAAATCACAATTTACAATCAAAACCCCCTTATTTTAAAAGGGTATCCATTGATGGCCCTTTTACCATGAATACGCAGCCCATTCCCGATCTCACAGACCTCTCCCATTATACCGTAACGATTCATTTCAAGGATGGAAGGATCCAAGATGCCCTGCTGCAATCGGATTTATTAACGGAAAAAACCCTTCGATATATTCCACAATCCTCGGTTCACGATCGCAGGAAGTTTCCCAGAGTTCCCTTTATAAAGGAAATCCGGTTGGATCAATTGGGTATCAGGAAGACTACTGATTTAAGTAACAGGGGAATGTATATCGAATGCATCACGCCATACCCTAATGGTACCATCCTCCCCATTTCCTTGGACTTAGGAAAAGAGACCCTGGGAATGGAGGTTCGGGTGGCCTTTACGGACCCTGGAATCGGAATGGGATTAGAGTTTTATAGGACCTCCTCCTCCATTCAATTAAAAATTGAAGCTTTGGTCCACCGGATTTTAAAGAATTCCAACGGAAATTTTGTTAAAAGCCGAAGAAAAGGCCTTGACCGAAGGGAAGAAAATAAAAAGCAGGAGTCCTACTTCAACAAACTGGGAATCCGCCGCCATGCAAAAGAGCGAAGAGTTAAGGAAAAAAAATCCATTCCCTCATTGGAGGTTAACCTTTCTCAAATTAAATCCATTTTCTTTCCCAACACCATTACCGACCCCCACTCTAAAGCGCAACCCGTGATTATTGAGTTTCGAGATGGTGAGGATATCCAAGCCACTGTTTTTGATATCTCCCCTGAACCTTTAGGTTTTTTTGCAGATTTAAATATGACCGAGGAAATCCGCTATACTATTTTCATCGTCAAATCCGCAGTTAAACACATTGAATATATTTTTTAAATTCCTTTCCAAAAACCTTTCTCAAACTCCTTTTTAAAGGCCCCTCCCATACACTAAATTTAAATAAATAATAAAACCTAGATTTTAATCAGGTTTTATTAGATCAATTAGTTATAAAATTTCTGAAGGAAACCGATCCTTTTTTTGTTATACTTAGAAAATTAGGCAAAAAAATTAAAAGGTTTTGGGTTTTTTACCCAACTATTTGAAAATATGCCCCAAACATTACTTTCGGCTGCGGTAACCAGGCTCCTCGGCCCTCTCATCCGAATTCTTCTCCGCTACGGGATTCCCTTCGGAACCTTTGCTGATTTGGCAGAAAAGGTCTATGTAGATATCGCTTATAAGGAGTTTAGGCTTAAAGGAAGAGCTAAATCCATCTCCAGAACATCCATCCTCACCGGGTTAACCCGCAAGGAGGTTAAACGCATCATTTCCCTTAAGGACCCAGAAAAAATAGAACTCACAGAAGAGTTTAACCGGGCGGCACGAGTCATCAGCGGGTGGATCCGGGACCCACAGTTTTTAAACCCGGCTCATGAACCTTTAGGCCTTCCCCTGGAAGGAAGGGGGCCAACCCTGGCCAAATTAATAAAGCTTTACAGTGGCGATGTACCCGTTCGGGCAGTCCTTGACGAACTTATTCGTGTAGGTGCAATAGAGAAGTTGGCCAATAAGCAGTTCAAACTTCTATGTAGGGCCTACATTCCTCAAACGGATAAAGAAGGAAAATTTAAAATCCTAGGAACCGATGTCAAAGATCTTATAACGACCATTGACCATAACCTTCAAACCCCCCCAGGTCACACATTCTTCCAACGAAAGGTTTATTATGACAATCTTCCCGTTGAAGCACTCAAGGAACTACGTAAAAAAACCAACAAACGGGGGCAGGCCTTTTTGGAGTTTTTTGACCGCTTCTTAGCCCAGCATGACCGTGATGCAAACCCCACCATTAAGGGCACCCAACGAAAACGGGCAGGAATTGGAATCTATTATTTCGAAGAGGATTTTAATCAGAAAGGAAAAGAGGATGAAGCCCGGGCTTAATAAAATTTTAATGGTTGGGATATTTTCCCTTAGCCTGCTATCCTGTGGCGGTGAAACAAGTGGCCTAGGTGGGGGCGGCAGCACCCCAAGTGGATCGGGAGGAGGAGGAATTATTGGAACAGGGAAAACCATTGTTGGAAAAATTAACGCGTTGGATGGTCCCAGGGTAAATGGTTTAAAACTGAATACGGTTGAAGCTGTAGTTACCCTGAATGGAAAATTGGGAACGATGAAGGACTTAGAGGTTGGAATGATTGTGAGCATTCAAGGAAAGGAACATGAAGAGGGAATATTATCAGTCACGCGTATTATCTTTGAAAATGAAATGGAGGGCCCAATTGATTCCATTGATTTGGTCCAAAAAACCCTATTCGTTCAGGGGCAAACTGTTTTTATTAATGATGCAACCGTTTTCTCAAAAACGACGGGTTTGGACACACTAAAGCAAAACAATATGATTGAAATTAGTGGTTATCTAACCTTTAAAGGGATCCAAGCCACCTGGATCAGATTAAAACCTATTTCTTTCATCCCGGGCATCACGATCGTAAATTTAAAGGGAACTGTTTCCAGCCTAAATCCAACAGGTAAAACCTTTTTTATTCAAGACCAACGAATTGATTTTAGTAATTCTTCCGTTTTCCCTGAAAATTTCCCGCCCGAAGGGTTGGCCAATGGGCTTTGGGTTGATGTTGAAGGAACACGGGACAACCCAGGCATCCTTCATGCCACCCGCATCCAAAAAAAAGAACCCACTTTTGGAGGCCAACCCGGGGATAATTTTGATATTGAAGGATTCGTAACAAAAATTTCCTCCCTTAACCAATTTTATATTGGAAATATTATCGTGAATTTAAAGGGGGAAACAGATTATAAAGGGGGGAGAAGTTCCGATATTGGCCTCAATGTTTTTCTAGAAGTGGAAGGCATCCTGAATGAAAATATGGCATTAATCGCCGAAAAAATCTCATTCCGCACGGGAAATGATATTTGGATTGAAGCCCAGGCTGATTTCATTGATCCAGTTAATCAGAGCATTAACGTTTTTGGTCATGTTCTCGTAATGATTAACCTTCATACCCCAATAAGAGATAAAAGGGACCACCTCAACCCATTTGGACTGGATGATATCGTTTCTGGGGAGCGAATTCGAATCACTGGTTTTCAAAAGGGGTCTTTTGTTGTGGCCAACCTTCTTGAACGGGAAGATCAAAACCCAACAGTGATTTTACAAGGAAAGGTGCAAACCGGTTCAATTAATCAACCGGAATTCTCTATCTTGGGTGTTTTAGTAAAAACCACTTCCCAAACTGAATTTAAAAATATTCAAAACAAAACATTGCTTATGAATAAATTCTTTATGGAAATGACTTCCGAATCTCTTGTTCGCGTGGAAGGAAGTTCGGATGGAGGAACCATCCTCGCAAATAAGGTAAAAATTGAGAATTGAAGGTTAAATCAGGTCTAAAAGGCGATTTTTATTCGGAGTGTTTATTCGAAAGAGGTTCCGTACCATGCATTCGTGTAAAAAGCTGCCAATCAAACGGTTTGGGCACCACCGCATGAAGCGGAATAGGTTCTACATGCCCAATTCCGTTAGATCCTAAAAAACATCCCACCACAGATTCCGGATTTTCCACCAACCGCTGAATGGCTTCATAGGCCAAAAACTGACCCAGGGCTTTGTCTTCGGGTGTCGGGGGTGCTCCCCTGAGAGTGTGTCCCAATATGGTCGACTTAGTGGCAATGGGAAGGTGAAACATCCCTTCAGGGGTATGGCCCCTTCGCCACTTGGAAATAGTTCTGGAAACATATTCCGTCAACCCATGTACCCCGCCTTCTGGGTGATGACGGTGAGGTGTTTTTTCCGCCACAATAAACAAGTGGCTTTTGTTGGGAACACCCAAAGATCGTTTGAGGGTTCCTAAAATGACCTGATCAATATAGGCATCGGGGTCAGGATGTTCATTGACCAAAACCCCCTCCGCTCTGGCCTGATAGCCACAAGCCAGTGCGAGATGCCCCGAACCTGCCCCCATCACCTCTACAAAAAAAATACTTCCCATGGCGGCACTGGTAGCCTTTAAGGATTCGAGGGAATGATTGGCCAACGCCACAGCCGAATGAAAACCAAGCGAGGTGGTTCCGCTAATGTTATTATCAATCGACCCGGGCAACCCTACCAATTGAACCCCAAGGCGTTCAAACAATGCTCTCGCACCCCGGAAAGTGCCATCTCCTCCGATCACGATCAATACGCCATTCTCGAGATAAGGGGCTAAATTCCGGTAAGCTATATCCTGAACACGCTCGTCTTTAAATTCTTCAAACCGACTGCTTCCGATGGGACAACTGGCTTGACTGCCCATCCCTCTTGTATTTTGCTCTGTCACCGGCTCAATCCAATTATTAGCCAAACCCAAAAACCCATGCCGTGTAAAATAAACATCGATACCAAAACGGTCTCCCGCAACTCTTAATTCCTTGAGGGCTGCCCCTCCCCCGGCAAAATCACCCCCGGAAACCAAAGCCACGATTTTTCGGATCTGGCGGGGTTTCAGTGTGACACGATCTCTTCTTTCCTGCTCAACCGAAATCCATGCATCCCGACTTCCCTGTTCATTAGCGGATAAGCCCACCGCGGTTGAATAACCCATCAATTGCCCATGCTCTGAAGCAAGAAGAACCACGTTATCCTGCTTCTCTTTATATTCACCGAACTCAAAGAAAGCCTCTTGAAACGGCCTGGGATCCAAATAGATGATCAGTGCCCTTAAGGTGGAACTATGCGTATAAAGACAAACCACCCTGCCCTCATTGGAACGGGCCATTTGATGAAACCCGTCCACCACATTCACGTAAAGATCAAAAAAGGAATGACCCCCCGGATAGCAATACAAAGGATTTTTAAGAAGTTTTTTCACGGTCTTTTCATCACCCCCAAAGACACGCACCGCCCCTTGGATTTCAACCTCTTTATCGACTCCCGTCACCCATCCAAAATCCTGGGATTCCAGTGTCGGGTCCGACCCGGGCTCCAAAAGGGAAGGACCGTCCGGAGTAATGGCGCGATGAATCCGTTCAAATAATTGCCGTGTATTTGGACTTTGGCTAATCCGGTGCTGAAAGGTTTTCGGATCCAGATAGTTAGGAACATGCAAAAAATCTAATTGCTGCCCCACAATTCCCAACATTTTGGCCAAAGCCTTCCCCACCTCATCTGCCTTTGAAATTCCCTCTTCCGGATTTAATTCATTGGCAAGCCGCCGTCCCACACGGAATTTTTTACTTTCCACGCGAGATAAACCGTGTCTCATCGTAAACAAAAGGGACCGTCCAGTTAGATCCCTTGGAAGAAGCCAAAATCGATCATCCCCTAAATCAAGGACAATTCGTCCCTCCACCAGTTGAGGAGTTAGCTGCTCCCGGGGAACAATGGCGGCCAAGCGGCGGTGGGAAGGTTTTTGAATCGTTCCCACAGATGCCGTTAAAAGCGGGGAAAGGTATCCTTCCGCCAGCAATTGATTCCATGCAGCATAGAAAACCAGAGCATCTCCACCACAGGTCTGATCGATAACGGCACGGCGTTCTGTCCCATAGATTTCGGCGGTCGCAAACCCCTTTTGGAAGCGTGACACAAAATGCCGGATGGCTTCTTTGGCCTTTTGGACTTTGTTCACTCGATCTGATGTAGGTTGAGGTATTGGAGGCAGGTTTGACCCTTCGGCCCGGGGAGCATCGCCAAGAGCTTCCCCATAGGCCAGGAGGGCCTGAACATTTACAAACTCTAAACCCTTTTCGGTTGGCATGTCATTCCTCAAATATTTATTGGATTTTATCACACAACCTGAAAAGGGTAAAACAATCTTAATATCAATTTAATTGATTAATTTCAGACCAATACTGACTGGTTGAAAGTCTTTCTTGAAATTCGGAAAGAAACTCCTTTTTCCCATTAATATAATCTGGCCAAGATTCATTAAAAATCTTCCAAGCTTCTTCTCTTTCTCCGGAATATATCAAGTCCAACATTAATCCCACAGAGAGGGAGGGGGAAAGCGATTATCCTTTTTAATCTTTTTTAAGGTTTGCTCAATTTTCTGAGAACTTGGTCTGGCGATTTTCATCAGATCCCCGGCAAACGCTAACTCTCCATTCTTTAGTCTGAAAATAACCTTAGGCATAGGGGATTCAGCTCGGCTTGCCTACCAAAAATGAAAAGTGTCATCCACGGTTACGAATTCAGCAATTAAATCTCCATTTATGTCCTTAAAACATGCGTTAAAGTTATTTCGTACATCAATTTCTGCAATTTGTGAAATTTTTCGCTTATTTCAAAAACGAGAAGACTCAAACAACAATGGGGTTCTATGTACAACCCTTGACTAATGACGAGGTTTGGATATCCATTTCCCGTGGTATCCCTTCCAATTAAAACCGATTTTTTTCCTTTGTTTCCCCACCGCCACATCCAAAATCAAAGGAGGAGGCTTCCGCTTTAAATACCGTTTCAATACCATGAGTGTCCAATTAACAATTGAATAATTCCAATTGGTTAGCGGCATCTTCGTCCAAATTGAGATATGGTTCTGGTATAAGGGCTTGTAAAATGGGTTTTTTCTCGAAAAGTGAAACGCTGAGAATCTGTAAAATTGTGTAGAGCGAGGCATCGGTGAGGTTCAACCGCTTCTTCGTGATGGCCACCAACACATAAACGCTTACTGCGATCCAGACCTGTGTCTTGACCGCGTTCTCGGTGGTGCCGAAAAATGCCTTGATGCGCAGATGCTGCTTGAGCCACTTGAAAAACAGTTCCACCTGCCATCGGCATTTGTAAAGCTCTGCGACGGTGAGGGCGGAGATGCAAAAGTTGTTGGTCAGGAAGGTGAACCGTTTTCCGGTACCGAGGTCGACGTACTTCACGATCCGCAGTTTGTCGGGATAATCGCGTTTTGCGTAGAAGCCTGTGAGCACAACGGTCTGATCGCAGCGCAAGCCGCTCTTTTTGTTCACCCACTGTGAGCAGAGGCGACGATAACGGGTGTTTCGTTTGGTTCGGGTGACGAAGAAGGCGGATGATCGGGTGAGTGAATGAAGTCGTCCAAAGTCCAGATAGCCTCGGTCGAGAATATAGAAGCACCCAGGATTCAAGGGAAGAAGATCCAAGACATTCACATCGTGAACCGCTCCCGTTGTGACATGGATAAAGCACGGTAGGGAGCCGCGAAGATCCAAGAGCGTATGTGCTTTGATGGCTGCTTTGGTCTTGCGAAATCGTGCCCAAGGGAAAAGGGAGAGGCACAGATCGATCGTGGTGGAGTCGAAGGCGTAGACCGTTTGGTTTAACTCCACCCCAAAGCTGTGGTTGGCGTATAACTGCCGTGCCGTTCGTATCAACGTCTGAGCGAAGTCGGCCCAGATGCGCCAATCTCGCCTCTCGTTGGCATGGGCCAGTGTACTTCTGGAAACGTGGCCGCGAAGCCCCATGTGATAGAGCTTGGCCTGATGGGCGCGAAGGCAACACTCGATGTCCCGTAGACTCTCCCGGTAGGTGATCTGTGCGAAAACCATGCACAAGAATTGGTCCATGCAGGAGAAGCGATTGACATATCGTTCGCCGCCATATCTGTCGACGCAGCGAGAGAACTCCTTGTGTGGTAGATACTCCATTAATTGCGAGAAAATCGTGCGTCCCTGGTTCATGGGTCTCCTCCCGGTTGATTCCGGGATTATGACCCATTGCAAAACTCAAATCGTTCCCAAGCAGTTCGTTCAGATAATTACGTGGTTTCAATGACTTCATAGATATCCCTGAAAGTTTTATTGGACACTTATGATATATTGCATAATTACCGTGGGGTATCAAAATTTCATTTCCCCATGTATTTAAAAGAGGTAGAATATCGTTTCAACCATCGAAATGAGAACCTTTTTAAGAAGTTTTTGAACATCTATTTTGGTTACGTTTCACACTAATTACCAAACATTAAAAAGGGTCCATTTAAATATTGGGGAAGGTATACAAATGGAAAGTGCCCTTATGGGATAGGGTTTAACCTTTTCTAAATTGGTCTTTTGAGAATCCGGATCAATTCCTGGTTGCGTGACCTCTCGGCAAAATCCAATGCCGATTGTTGATTGTATCCCACGATTCTTACGTCGGCCCCTCTTTCCACCAGTAATTTTACCATTCCCAGGTGACCTTCCAGTGAGGCGATAATCAACGGCGTTCTCCCATCTTTTGATTTACTATTTACATTGGCCCCTTTGGCCAATAACCTTTTCACTACCTTCATCCGATTTAATTGTGCGGCCATAATTAAAGGGGTTACCCCATTTTCTGTTCCCGAATCCACCCCCGCCCCTTTTTGGAGAAGGGTTTTGACGATCGCTTCATGTCCCTCCTGGGAAGCCAATAACAGGGCGGTTGCACCCTCATACCCTTTCAAATTGGGGTCTGCCCCATTTTTCAATAACTTTTCCACAGCACATGGTTTTCCCAAAATTGACGCAAGGGTAAGTGGAGACCTGCTATCTCGGGTTCTTTGATTGGGATCAGCTCCATCTTTTATCAATAATTCGGTTAACACAGGGCAATGGCCGCGGCTGACTGCCGTCAACAGAGGGGTCCAATCACTCCCGTTTATATTTACCACTATATTTGCGTCAGCTCCATTCTTTAGTAAAACCCTAACTACCTCCTCATGTCCCCCATCAGCCGCTATATAAAGAGGAGTCCTTCCATAAGGGTCTTTTGCATCAAGATAAGCCCCTTGATTTATTAAAATGTCTACGATTTCCCGATGACCGTACCCGGATGCCACCCATAAAGCGGTTTGGCCCTTAAATCTTTTAACATCCATTTCCGCCCCATGATCCAAAAGAACCTGGACCACATTTTTATGATTATTTTTTACGGCCATATATAAGGCTGTACGCCCATCATCCGCCCTGAAATCTGGATAAGCCCCATGAACCAACAAAGTGGTCACCATTTCAACGTTCCCGTTTGCTGCAGAAAGGATTAAAGGGGGTTGGCCGTACACATCCAGTTGATTGACATCCGCCCCCTCGCTGATTAAGGTTTTTAAAATCGAATGATGGCCATTCTTGGAAGCATAAAACAAAGCGGTCCTTCCATAACCATCCGTTGCATTCATGTCAGGATTCAATTTGAGGGCCAGGTCGACCCCCCGTGCGTTTCCAGACTTAGCGGCATAGATCAACATATTATCTCCTATGCCCGAACCAGAAAAACCACAGGCGGACAGGATCCAGGCGGAACAAAATAAAACCGATAAAAAGAAAAAAGAATGGACTACTTTTCTTTTGAAACCTTTCAAAACCATTCACCTATCGTGTCCAAATCCTCGATACCTCCAATGGAATTGCATAGGACGCTGTGTTTGTCATTATTGGTGTTGAGGCCGTAATACATAAATCCGATATACCTGGACACCATTTTTCTTGCTCTTTGGTGGAAGATAATCGGATCCTCCGTAGTTCCATACCACAAGGGCTCCATACGTGCAGTGGAAATAATGGCAAAACGGTTGGCATCTCTATATGCAAAAGCAAAACGCCACCGATATTTACGGATATACATATCATCGGAGGTGATACCGATTAAAATGGCGTTTGGGTCCTGTGCCAGATTCGGGAATAACCGTTTTAAAGCACCAATCATTTCCTCTGCGATTAATTGATTCCGATCCCAATTCAAAATCATATTGTAAAGGTCATCCTCATCAATTCCGGAATGGTTTGAAAGGGAATGAACCGTAAGGGAATAATTTTTTTGATAGTAAGGAATCATTTTGGAGACGATTAATTTTGCCTCTTCATCCAATGGAATAAGATAAATTTTCCCCCTTTCCGGTTTTTTAGGTTTAACCGGAGTCGATAAGAAATCGGGTTTATTGTGGCACCCCATATTGGAAATGCTATTGACAGCATTTTTCCGAATCAGTTGGGCATTTGGATGCTCTTCGAGGTGGGTCAATTGGGCAAGGTGGGATTGACCCAATTTACCCAAGCGCATTCCTAAATTATAGTAGTTAAATACATCAGGGTGGATTTCATTGGACATAAGCCGCTTTACTTGACTGGATATGGTCATGGGTTTTGGGTCTAAAAATGGCGTATTCACCAACCCCAATAGAATAATAACCAAAGCCCCGGCCCCAACGTTGACCGCTCCGATCCCATTCATCCATTTTTCGAGTGGATAAAAAGAGGATAGAGCGTAACCCAACACACATAACCCAACGACACCTGCCAAAAATATTTCCCAAAACAAACCAACGGTCCAACCCGTACTTTGAAATTTTCCGTATAGAAATATCCCATAGAGAATGGTGTGTAACGGTAAAATTAAAACCGTGGCCCGCAAAGCCAAGGCCAGCCATTTGGATTGAATAGCGCTGAACTGTCCGTCCGGAAAAACACCATTTAGAACCATCACAACAAACATTTGAAAAAAGAGGGTCCAGGCAATGGTATTTTCTCCATTCCAAAAGGTGACCCAATCATCCAAAAATAACAAAAATGAAACCAAAAAGGTCAACACCATCACTGCGGGAAGACATTTAAGAAACAGTTTCCAGAAATTATTTCTGAGAGAGACTAAAAACCAGTCATGAAATTGGAAAAGAGAAATGGCCACCGAAAAAATCACACAAAATAACGGCAAGAAATATATTGATTTAATGGAAATATTGACCGAAAAATTAAGCCCGTAGAAATATAAGAATTTTCCAAACAGCCACAAGAAAAATCCGTTGGCAAACATAAACCAGATCCCCGCGAAAAAAATAAGGAACACATCCCAAACATGGGTAATCCATATGGAATAGGGAACGAGCAGTCTTTTGCTGGACAGCCAGGCTCGGACGAACCCGATAGACAGGATCAACACGACGGTAATGGTCAAGGAATAGGAAAAAAGAATTGAAAAAATTCCCCCTGGTGCCCCGATCACATGCCCCGTGTATAAAGCAAATAAGGTCATCATAAAACCAAAAACGGAAACAAAAATCCAAAGTCCAACCGTTTTGATATGAGAAACCATCACCTGAATAATGAACGGAAGGGCCGTGCCAAGGCTAAACCAAATCAGGACCCCGGTGAAGTCCTGAACGGGCCATAATTTGCGGTAGTACAGTTCATGTCCGTATAAAAGGAAAACTCCCTGAAGCAGACCCAGTAAGATAACAATCACCATACTGCTTCTTTTTATCTTGCTTTCATCCATTTCCACCCCTGCTGGAGATCCATTTTTTTAGGTTTTTTAAAAAAGCCTCCAACCAAGAATCCTTTTAATGATAGCATCAAACCGATGGCTGTCAATTAAACTCCCTAATAAAAATACTCATCTAAATCGGGGCAAAAGAGAAGAAGATAAACAGACATTTCCCTTCTTATCTCCATTGACAGATATAGCAGATACAGGTATTTTATAAAACGATTTGTTGAACAATAGTTAAAGGAGGAAAAATTGGCAAGCGTTCGTTTTGAAAAAACCGGAGCATCGACTTATCCGGTAAACCTTCATTTGGGTTGTTACACCATTCCGGTAGAAAAAGATGTTATTTTAAGCCTCAAGGAAAATCTTTCAGAGGGTCCCGATACATTTATGACCTTATTGATTGAGAAAACCACTAATAATTCTTATCTTCACAAATTAATCCATCGAGAATTGAACGAGGTGGAAGATATTCCTCAACAAATTTCCGGATTAAAGGAATTTGTGAGGAATTACCAGAAGAAATAGTCCCCTTTCCCAGAATCGGTGGTTCAAACCAAAAAAGCTCCAGTGACTCAATAAAATAATTGACAGAACCCGATCTACCCGGAATCCATTTTTGTATTCTTTGGAAAATATTCCCGGGTTTCCTTAAAAATCACTTTGGCTAATAACAGCAGAGCAATTAAATTGGGAATCGCCATGGCCCCATTGGCTGTATCGGCAATATCCCAAATAAATTTGACCCCCGCCACATCCCCTGAAAATAAAGACCCGATGAAAATCACAATACACCAGACCCACCGATAAATAAGATTGACTCTTACCCCAAAAATATAGTCGGTACATTTCAGGCCATAATAAGACCAGGTGAGCAATGTGGAGTAGCCAAAGGTCACAGAACCGAACGCAACAATCCATCCCCCAAACACCCCCAACACTTCTGAAAAGGCATGGGCAGTGAGGGTCGTGCTGGTTAAACCTGTTGCCCATGCCCCGGTTAAAACAATGGCCATGGTGGTAACGGTATTGACCACCAGGGTATCTATGAAAACCCCCAACATGGCGATATTCCCCTGGCGCGCGGGAGATTTCGTTTGGGCCGCCCCATGGGCAATGGCAGCGGACCCGATGCCCGCCTCATTGGAGAATATGCCACGGGCCACACCAAAACGGATAGCTTGAGCCAAACCAGCCCCAGCAAACCCGCCAATGGCAGCCTGTCCCGAAAAAGCACTTTTGAAAATTAATATCAAAGCATGGGGGATTTCATTAATTTTGGTTAGTATAATAATCAAACCTCCCAAGATATAAACAAGGCACATGATGGGAACCAAAAATTCTGCTACCGTGGCAATCCGCTTGATTCCCCCGATGATGACCAGCCAGGTAAACAGGGCCAAAAAAAATCCGGTTATCCAAACCGGAATCCCCATTTCTGTCCGGAACACCAATGCAACTGAATTGGCTTGAACCAAATTTCCCACTCCAAAAGCAGCCAATGCCCCAAAAAGTGCAAACACCCATCCCAGCCATGGAAGACCCAGACCATTTTTTAAAACATACATAGGTCCCCCGGACATGGTTCCATCCGGAGCTGGCTCCCGGTATTTGACCCCAAGAAGAGCTTCTCCATATTTGGTGGCCATCCCCACAATTCCAGTCAGCCACATCCACACGGGCGCCCCAGGACCTCCAAGGGCAATGGCCGTGGCCACTCCAGCAATATTTCCGTTTCCTACGGTGGCCGACATAGCGGTCATCAGGGCTTGAAAGGGTGTAATATCCCCCTCTGTTTTTCCCTCTTTTTGAAATCGAAATGGACCCCTTATCGTTAAACTCCAGGCATGGGCAAAGCGACGGACTTGAACAAACCCTGTCCCCAACGTCAACCAAATTCCGGTCCCGATGAGAAGAACCATCATCGGGGCCCCCCAGACGAACGAATTGATCGCACCAATCACATCAAATATGGTTTTCATCTTTTTCCTTTTTTAATGATTGGAAAATTTGACCTTTAAGATTCCTCTGCATCCATTGCACAACGGAATCCCACCGTGGCATCACGACGGTAAGGAAAGACGGCAAAACGGCGAGATGCCCTGCTATCGGAGGGTCTATCATTCCAGGATCCACCTCTGTGGACCCGTAAGTCCCCCGTATCCGGCCCGGTTGGACGGGTGAGAAATCCGTCTCGGTAATAGGTGGACCCATACCAATCGGAAACCCACTCGGAGACATTTCCGGACATATCATAAAGGCCATAAGGGCTCCGGCCTTGCTCATAACTTCCAACCGGAGCTGTATACCGATAACCGTCTTCATCTCCGTCAACATTGGCATACCATTCCATAAAATTCATTCCCCAGGGCCAGTCCATACTAATTATCCCATGGGCCGCTTTTTCCCACTCCGCCTCGGTGGGTAACCGCTTTCCCGCCCAACGGCAATAGGCCTCCGCATCCCTCCATTCAATTCCCACCACAGGCTGTTTTGGTTCAGAGAGTAATGATAAGTCTTCATAAAAAACCATGACATTGGGGGGCTTATATCCTTTTTCAGTAACAAACCGCTGATATTCTTGGTTGGTCACTTCGTATAAATCAATATAAAAACCAGCGAGCATAACCGGATAAACGGGCCTCTCATCAGGACCGCCCAACCTCTTTGATCCCCGGGGAAAGGGCCCTTCAGGAACCAGCGCCATCTCCCTTCCTTCCATCCACTTCAAAAATTTGATGTGGTTAAAATGGGTATCATCCCGGGGTAAGGGTTGAGGCGGAGCGGGCAAGGGATCTTGAGGTTTTTTGGAACACCCCTGCAGATAAAAACAGAACAATAAAAACAAAGTAATAAATAAAATTCGTGAGGAATTGAAAAACCTTTTTTTCCTAAACCTTAATGTAAAATCCTTCATTGACACATCCCCAAAGAACGATATAATTGACCCGAGAGGGAAAAAACCCCAAAATGTTTGGACAGTATCTTATCAAAAGTAAAAAAATTTCTGAAGAGCAATTAGCATCCGCCCTGGAACGGCAGGTAATCATGGGAGGACGCCTTGGAACCAACCTGATTGAATTAGGTTTTTTATCCGAAAATGACCTGGTTCAAAGTTTAGGTCAAAAATTTAATATGGAAATCCCAAAGCCGGAAGATTTAGAAAAGCTAGACCCTTCCCTGACCCAATTAATATCAGGGGAGATCGCGGAAAAATACAAAATCGTTCCCCTCAAGAAAGACCGTACCATATTGAGCATTGCCTCACAAGATCCTGAAAATATTAAGGTGATTGATGAACTTCAGTTCATTACAGGGTGTACCATAAAAAATTATATTACCTCGGAAATTCAGATCATGTCTGCCCTTGAACGCCTCTATCAGATTAAAAAGCCCCTCCGGTTTGTTCCCTCAAAGAACCAGGGCCCTCAAAACAAAAACGAGAAAAACACAACCCCCACATCCTGGCTGAAAAAAAACCTGACACCGATAGAAATGGAAAAGGCACTTCAGGAAGGGAAAGTGGCTCTAGCCAATGCAAAGGACCGGGATGAAGCCTTGGGAAACCTGTTGAGAATGACCCATGCCGTTTTAGAAAGGGGAATCCTATTTTTAATTAAACCTGGAAAAGTCATGGGTTATAAGGGTTTTCCGGAATACCGTGCCCAGGATATTACTAGACTCAATTTTAACCTTTCGGACTTACCCATCTTTAGCGGTTTAGTTCAAACAAAAACCTTTTTTCAAGGCACCTTTCCCGATGAACCCTACTACAAAGACATATTACAGGTTTTTGGAGGGGACTCCCCGGAAGAAGTCATTCTCCTTCCCATCATGCTTAACCAAAATGTCATTGCCATATTTTACGGTGAAAAACACGGCTCCCCCATAACCACCCAATGCTTGGAGTTTTTAAAAAACTCCACCCAAAAAGCCTCCATGGCTTTTGAAATCCTCATTTTAAAAAACAAAATAATGGAAATGTAAAACCCTCCTCCTGACTTTGTATCTTCAATAGATTACAAAATCCAATAACCTTTTAAAAAAAATAAATTTTCTTTTTCCAACCTTACTCTGTTTTGGGTTTACATTTTTAAAAAAATAAATTAAAATCCAAAATCGTAAAAAAGAAAAAAACTTTTTTAAAAGGAGGGGGAAAAATGGGAAATTACTATGAGGGAATTTTGAGGTTATGGGAATCTCTCGAATCTCCCGAAGACATTGATAAATTCTTTAACATGTGTGTGTTTAGTATGGTAGACGGTACACTGAACCATGAAGAGTCCGATAAATTATTGGAGAAATTCCAGGAGTTCCAGCCCACCCCGATCAATTACGAAAAATATTGCCGCTTTTTGGATTTGGACCCTGACCGCGCGGAACATAAAATGATGTGCCATAAATATGTGTGGGGACTGGGAGACATTTTGGAACCAAGTGAAAGTTCAATCCAATCTATCCCAAAACTACCCTCTTTAAGGAACGCAAATTAAAACCTATTAAATATTTTTTTAAAAAAAACCATACCTCTCTGTTACTCAAGAAATAACACCTAATTTTTTTTTGTCCCCTCTTTTTATTCTAACCTGTGGCAAATCGCCCCAAAAAACCCAATAAGGCTTTCCTGATAAAAACCAAAACCTCTATCTATTAGAAAAACCAAACCTATTTTAATTTCAAAAACGAAATAAGTTAGGCTTGATTCTTGCAATTTCTAGATCTAGAAAAAAGATTAAAGACCTAGTTTTTTTATGGTCCAAAGCCGTTTAATGCCCCGTGCGGAAAGCCATGACTCAAAAAATTAATAAAAGTCCTTATATCCTTTGGTTTGAAGAGGTTGGAATTGAGGATATTCCTAGAGTGGGCGGGAAAAATGCCTCTCTGGGAGAAATGTATCGAGAACTGGCCACCAAAGGAGTACGGATTCCTAATGGGTTTGCCGTTACCGCAGACGCCTACCGGTATTTCCTCCAATACGCTCAATTGGATGGTAAAGTTCATGAAATTCTCAAAGATTTAGATACCCATGACCTCACCAACCTTAGGGAAAAGGGTCTCAACATTAGAAATGCCATCCTTTCCGCAACCCTTCCCAAAGATTTGGAGTGGTCCATCCTTCAGGCTTATAATCAATTGAGCCTGGGAAGTCCGGGATCCCGGGATGTGGCTGTTCGAAGCAGTGCAACGGCAGAAGATCTGCCGGACGCAAGTTTTGCGGGACAGCAGGAAACCTATCTGAATGTTCAAGGTCATTTAAACCTGTTGGATACCTGCAAACGTTGTTTTGCTTCCCTTTTCACCGACAGAGCTATTTCCTACAGGACGGATAAAGGTTTTGACCATCAAAAGATTGCCCTTTCCGTCGGAGTTCAACAAATGGTCCGTTCGGATCTCGCGGCTTCCGGAGTCATGTTTTCCATTGATACTGAAACAGGGTTCAAAGATGCGGTTCTGATCAATGCCTCCTACGGGCTGGGGGAAAACATTGTTCAGGGATCGGTTAACCCTGATGAGTTTTATGTATTTAAACCCACATTGAAAAAAGGGTTTCGGCCCATTCTCCAAAAAACACTGGGATCAAAAGAATTCAAACTAATCTATGATGTGGGGGGAGGGAAAATGGTCAAAAACGTTCCCGTTCCTCCCGACGACCGGAAAAGGTTTTCCGTCACCGATGAAGAAATCCTGACTCTGGCTAACTGGGCTTGTGTCATCGAAGAACATTACAGCAACAAAAAAGGAACCCCCTCTCCTATGGACATGGAATGGGGAAAAGATGGGCAGACCGGAGAGTTATTCATCCTGCAAGCACGACCGGAAACAGTTCAATCACAGAAGAACCAAAATTTCATCGAGGTTTATCGTTTAAAGGAAAAAGGCCCTGTGTTGGTCACCGGAAAAAGTGTTGGCGAAAAAATCGGCCATGGCCCTGTACGGGTGATTAAAAACGTTCAACATATTCAACAATTTAAAAAAGGAGAAGTTTTAGTCACTGATAAAACCGATCCCGACTGGGAACCCATTATGAAAAAAGCTTCGGCCATTGTGACCAACAGGGGTGGCAGAACGTGTCATGCGGCCATTGTTAGCCGGGAACTGGGCCTTCCTGCTATTGTGGGGGCTGAAAAAGCAACGGAACAATTAAAGGATGGCCGACAGATCACGGTCTCCTGTGCGGAAGGAGAGACCGGATTTGTTTATGAGGGGGCCATTCCTTTCGAGGTAGAAAAACTTAACATTCAGGGACTGACACGGCCAAAAACCAAGATCATGATGAATATTGGAAACCCTGAGGAGGCATTTGGGTTCTCTTTCCTCCCCAATGATGGGGTGGGTTTGGCAAGAGAGGAATTTATTATTTCAACCTCCATCAAGATTCATCCCATGGCCCTTCTGGAGTATTCAAAACTGAAAGATCCTTTTACCAAGGCTGAAATCGATCGTTTGACGGAGGGATATGAAGAAAAAACCCAATTTTTCGTAGATAAGCTGGCCCAAGGAGTTGCAATGATCGCAGCGGCCTTCTACCCCAAAGAGGTTATTCTCCGGCTCAGCGATTTTAAAACCAACGAATATGCCAATCTGATCGGGGGAAAACCATACGAACCCAATGAAGAAAACCCGATGTTGGGATTTCGCGGGGCTTCCCGATATGATCATCCGCGATATCAAAGAGGGTTCGCATTGGAATGCCAGGCAATGAAAAAAGTCAGGGAAGAAATGGGTTTTACTAATTTAAAACTGATGGTTCCTTTTTGTCGCACTCTGGAGGAAGGAAGGAAAGTCATTTCGGAAATGAACAGAAACGGCCTAAAGCAGGGGGAAAACGGTTTGGAAATCTACGTGATGTGTGAAATTCCCAGCAACGTCATATTGGCGGACCAATTTTCCGAAATTTTTGACGGATTTTCCATCGGCTCAAATGACCTCACACAGTTGATTCTTGGAGTAGACCGGGATTCGGAAATCGTAGCCCCGGTTTTTGATGAGCGTAACCCTGCGGTAAAGGCCATGATCTCACAGGTCATTCAAAAGGCAAAAGAAAAAGGAAAGAAAATTGGAATTTGCGGGCAGGCCCCCAGTGATTACCCCGAATTTGCCCAATTTCTGGTAGAAGAAGGAATCGACAGTATCTCCCTAAATCCGGATGCCGTCATGAAAACCACGCTGGAAATTCTAGAATTTGAAAAGACGGTTTCTAAACCATAGGCGTTTTATTTTATGTTTTTTTTCTCTAACCCCTTAGGCCAAAGGGAAACCGATGAGCCCATAACCATGGCCACCCTATCCCCAGAATGAGGATCTACCTTCATAAAATATTTGATTCAGCGTCATTTAGTTTCTTTGAAACCCGATTTAAAAGTTCCCGCAGGTTTTCAATCCACCGGGATGTTTCATCCGGTTTTATGCACCGAAAGAAGCCTCTCCTACTTGAAACCGGTTTTCGAATTTTAAAATACTTTCTTAACACCTGTCTTTGGGAAGACAATGACCAATGTATTCCAAAACATCCGTAATCTCTTTTTCCGAAAGTCTATCTTTAAAGGCAGGCATATTTCACTTTCCATTCTTGACCACCTTCATGGTTTCTTTCCTGGCCTTTCCCCTACTCTCCGGACTCGTTAAGTTAGAGGGAGGGGGTTTTAAAAACTTTCCAGTAACCCCATCTCCTCTTCCTCTGGCCCCATGGCAGGGGATACAGTTTTCCTCATAAATAACCCTTCCCATTCCCGAATCAGGCTTGGCCCCAAATGAGAGAGTTGAAAAATTAAAAACCAACGTGAAAAAACCGGCGAGTAACCCTAGAACCTTGTACCCTTTATTTTTCAAATCTCCATCCCCGCTTGCACAATTTTCTTACAAAAAAAAGCCACTTTCCTTTAATTTTCACTTACAATAAAATCATTAACGAGGTGGTTTTCCTCATCAATTTCTAACATCACTTTGGTCCCCTTCTTAACATTATTCATTTTGGTGGCGGCGGCATCTTTCATTTTATAAGATTTGGCCCCCTTCAACCCGGATCATTACCTCCCTATTAGCCTTTTCGTATCGAACCAACTCCCCAATGACGGTTTGGTGATCTTCGGGATGATCTAAATGTCCCTCTGCGGTTAACCGGTCAATATCTACAATCTGGTTTCCCTCATCAATTTCCAAATACAGCTTATCCCCCTCCTTTAAATTAAAAATCCCTTCTTTTTCAGTTTCCTTGATGCTTAAGGATCTTTCCCCGCCCTTTTCTGTTTTTAAGGAAATTGAATCACCGGAAATTTTATCTACCGATACGATTGAAAATTTATGAAAATGCTCCATTTCCGAAGCAGAAGCCACGGAAAAGAAAATGGGAAATACGGATATTAAAATTAAGGCTCATCGTGAAAGTGAGTGGGTAAATTTTGTCATTACCCGCCTGTCCGGCGGGCACTTGCAGGCAGGGGAAAGCGAAAATCCAGGCCCTTCCCGTCATTCCCGCGAAACCTGTCCTCGAATGCCTCTATCGGGGAGCGGGAATCCAGAAGATGTTGATTTTAAGGAGCCATATCGGATTCCTGCCTGCCGGCAGGCGGGCCCGATAAAACCATTCGGGAATGACGAACTGGATTTTGCAGGAACCTCTAATACTTCAAAGGCTTCAACCACAGAATGACTTTGACTTGACCCTTGCCCTGTATAGACCTTAAACACTTTTTAACAATTTTTACCCACTCGATTACACGAAGACCCAAAATTAAGAGTGTGCTCAGTCTCATTCTATTTCTCCTTTTTAAAAAGTTTTTGGTAATTTTATCCCTTCTTAAGAAAACCTTTCCCTATGTTCTCACAACCCTTTTGCATTTCCATTCTTTCCCCTTTACCCCTCCCCCATACCCAAACTGGGTTGGCCTATTCCTCCTCCCTGGGCATCTCCATTTTTAACCGGCTTTTAAATACTGCTCGGATAATTGAGACAATCTCTTCTGGAACTCATCCAGTTTTTCCTTCCCGATCTTTTCAAAATCCTGAGACTCAAAACGCTTTAATAGTCCTTCTTGATCCTCTTCTGAAAGCAATTGGTCTGCTAATTTGTAGAACACCTTCTCTTCTTTTTCCAAATGGCGGTATAGAAAGTCCAAATAATTCAGGGTGTAACCTACCAGGCCGGATAATCCCGGATGTTTTTTTTCTTTATATTTAAAATGGTTTTCCTTCATTTTTTCGATATAAATTTTCAGGGTCGCATGATCCTGAATGATCGCACCAATGGTTTTTCCATCCTTAAAACCCCCGGCTTTTTCAATTGCAGGCAAAAGCCCCTTCTCCTCTTTTTCATGGTGTCCCTTGTATGAATAAATGTCTAAGAACTCAATAATGTGATCTATATCTTCAGATAGGACCTCTTCTCCTTGGTTTATTCTTTGACAAACCTTCTTTGCGATGTCGCCGATTAAACGAATGTTTTCGTGTTCTATTTTTAATTGGTCAACAAATACGCCCATCGATTGCCCTCCTTTTAATTTGATTATTCACTTCCCAAATAAATCCGGTTTTATCATTGAAAAAATTAAACGTCATCCCATCCTAAACCGGCTTAACTTTTTATATGATTCTAAAGAAACGAAATTGTCGTTATTTAAAACTGCTCCATTTTTTATAAATTTCCTTTGGGTCTGATGTATTTTTTTTCCATTTTTTTTTGTGAAAGGGTTCCGATCAAACGATTGGGAGAACCCCAATCACTCCAGTAAACCCCTTGAACGGATAGAACCAAAAGAGAAGAAGGATTTTTAAAAGGTAATTCTTCTAAAATTCCCCTTGAAAAATTAACGGGAACCATTTTTTGGTATTCCTCTTCAACAACTCTCCTCTCTTGGGTCGTTCCAATCCCTTTTCCCATCCTTTGGAAGGATTCAAAAAGTTGGGGAAATGCCCCTTTAACAATTTCTAAAAGCGTTTTGGCCTTGAAGGTCATGACCAAAGTGTTCCATAACCCTCCACTTCGGACCAGTTCCCGAGCGCGGGATAAATTCGGTTTTTCAACAAACCGCGAAACTTCCCGAATGGATGAGCCCCCAAAATATTTGTCGTTTCCCACGGGCAGAATATAGCCATATTCGGTTTCCGGGTCCCCGGGTTCTACCCCTAAGAGGACTATTTTTGAAAAATTCTGTTCAACCCATCGAAAAGCGACCTCTACATAACTCATAAAAAGGGCCTCCTCCAAAACAAACTGATCGGAAGGAAATACCGAAACCACGGCATCCGGATTCTCCTTATAAATATGCATCAGAGGCAAAAGGAGACCTGGGGCTGTATCCTTGTTTTCCGGTTGAAAAATCACGGTATCCTTGGGCCGCGGGGCTAGTTGATTCACCACTTCTTGGAACCCTAAATGATTTGGATTTACAATGGAAAAGAGGAATTCGGGGAAAATCAACTTTTCCACCCGATGAAAGGTATGCTCCAGCATGGACCGCTTCCCGATAAAGTTGACGTATTGTTTAGGAAGATGGTCTCCTCGTAAATGGTAAACAAGAGATTGAAGACGTTTTCCCTCCCCCCCAGCTAAAATGATTCCGTAATGGTTTACAGAAGAACCTATATTCTTTTGGCTTTTGAATTGAAAATTGACTTGCTTTGCCTGCATAAAAACACCTCCTTCATTTCAAACAGAAATCATATAAGGTTTCCTAGGGCTTGAGAATTTTCTTCAATTCCCTATAAATTTTTATGAATTTCGCTTGGAAACATTTGCCATCAACAATCCATATTGACAACTTTTTAAGATCTTTGATTCTGGGATTTGAAAACTTTAAAAAATTTGGGGTAAGAGCAAATTACCAGGGGTAAATTTTATAAACTACTCGTAAAAATACCAGTTTTTAAAATATAAATTACGAGTCACCTTGGAGAGAAAAACTTGATTAAAATCAATAAATTATTCAAGCAGTTTCAAAATATTTAAAGGGGATTAATGACCGGCGAGAATTTTCAGAGGGATGTGAGGCCGTGCCTGATCGCATATTGGATCAATTCAGCTTTATTATGGAGTTTGAGATCCTCCATGATCTGGTTCTTGTGAAATTCAACCGTTCTTGGGGAAATATTCAACAATGAGGCAATGGCTTTTGCAGTGTGACCTTCAACCAATAATTGCAATACCTCCCTTTGACGGGCTGTGAGCTGGGAGGCGTTTTTCCCTTTCTTATGTGTACCCTCCATAAACGAATTAAGTACTTCCTTGGCAATGAGCGGTGTGACATAGGTTCGCCCCTTTTGGGCCTCATGAATAGCGGTAATCAATTCCGACGGAGCGGAATGTTTCAAAACGTAACCGGAGGCCCCCACCTGAAAAGCCCTTGTTGCGTAGGTAACATCCGGGTGCATGGTTAGAAAAATGATTTTAATCTTTTTGTTCACTTTTTTGATTTGTTCGGTTGCGTCAATTCCATTCAGCAAAGGCATTGAGATGTCCACCACGACAATATCGGGGTTAAGGTGCTTCACTGCTGAAAGAAGGGCACGGCCATCCTCCACGGTTCCCACAAGTTCCATCTCCGGTTCCAAAAGGCCCCGTAACCCTTCAACTACAATTTTGTGATCATCGGCTAACAAAACCCGAAGACGGCTCATTTCCCCCCCACTTTGATTGGAGAACAAACCTCAATGACCGTCCCCTCTCCGGGTTTTGAACGGATGGATAAATCCCCTTGGATAAGCCTCACACGTTCTTTCATACTGGCCAGACCCAGCCCCCCTTTCCCTTGTTTGCTAGATAAATCAAAACCCACCCCAAAATCATGAATTTTTAGGATCACATTTCCATTTTGGCCCTTTAGATTCACTTTTGCCTTTTGGGCACCCGAATGCTTTACAATATTCCTCAAGCTTTCTTGGGTAATCCGGTAAAAACACAGTGAGACTTCCTTAGAAAGGGTTTTGGGAACCTGTTTGTGGGAAAACCTAACGGAAACACCTTCCCTTTCCGAGAAAGCCCTGCATTCCGATTCAACGGCATAAACCAATCCCAAGTCATCCAATATGGAAGGGTGTAGGCGCCGGGATATCCCATGAACATCAGAGGATAACCTGACCACCTGGTCTTTAATTTCTCCAAGCTTTTTAGAGACGGGGTCCCGTGATGAGCCAATCTGTTTTTCTAATTTTCCAATCTCAATTGCAAAAGCCGCAAGTCTTTGCGAAAAGTCATCGTGGAGTTCCCGGGCTAAACGGCGTAATTCCTCCTCACGAACCGAGATCAGTCTTCCTGTCAAAAACCGAAGTTCCGCCTCGCTTTTTCGAAGGGCTTTTTTTCTTTCCAGAAGTGCCACCTCAGCGAGCATTCGCTCGGTAATATTTTCATGCGACATCACCAATCGAATTCCATTGGAGCTTTCGAATCGGGTCAACCGGAGTTGAAACCAACGCTGCTCCTTCGGGCTGTGACACGGGTACTCCACGCGAAAATCGTTGCGTTGACCCGTTAAAATCTTCCGGATGGCTTTTGAAACCATTTTCGCCATTTCACTTTCAAATCCGGAAACCGATTCACACAGGGTGATATAATTTTGCCCTATCCCATAATTGGGCAATTTAAAATCATTGTTTTCTGCGAAGCGACGCCATGCGGCGTTTACCCCCAAGATGGTTCCCGTCTGATCCGCAATAGCGATATGGGCTGATAAAGAATCCAGTGTCAATTCTAAAATTTTTTCGGATTTGCGAAGGGCTTCTTCAATCCGCTTCCGCTCGGTAATATCCACACCGGAGCTTAAACTGGCATTTATCTCTCCTTTTTCATCCCGTAAAACCGTGTTATGCCACACAATCATTTTTTCCTGCCCATCTTTGGTTAAGACTGAATTTTCAAAATACTCAACCGGCTGAATATGGCCTGATATCAAAGAGGAAAAAGCCCCTTTTACCTTGTCACGGATTCTTTCCGGTAAAAAATTGTCAAACCAGTTTTTTCCCACAATGTCCGACTCAACGTACCCCAGAACCTCACATCCCTTCTTATTAATGGATTTGACCACTTGATTTTTACCGATTAAAACAAAAATGGCCCCCGCCACATCAAGATATTTCTGTGCTTTACTTCGCTCTTTCTGAATTTCCTTTTCAAACCCTTTGCGATCGGTGATATCCATACAGGACCCAATGTAACCGTTAAAATGACCATTGGGGAGATAGGAGGGAATCCCGTGGTCATAAATCCACCGATACTCACCATTTTTCGAACGGAGACGATATTCCATTTGAAAACTTTCCCGGGCATCAAATGCGGCAATGCAGGTGTTCAAGGCACGATTAAAATCATCGGGATGAACCCCCTCCGCCCACCCGTTTCCCAACTCTTGTTCCATTGAACGGCCGGTAAATTCCAACCAGACTTTATTAAAATAGGTGCAACGTTTGTCAGGGTCTGAAATCCAAATCATCACCGGAGCGGTATCTGCCATCAGTCGAAACCGTTCTTCACTCTCCCGAAGTGCAAGTTCTGCTTGTTGCCGGCGTTGATTCATTCGAAGCGATTCAACCATATTTCCGCAGGTTAGCAACAAGGGCTCTAGGTAGGAGGCCATGGCCAAGTCGTACCCCCTCTGACGATTCACCAAACCAATGATTCCAACCATCTCTTGTCCATGGTAGACCGGCAACCCCAATAAAGACATGAGTCTCATTTTGCCTTCGGGTTTCTTCCCACGGGTAGAATTTTTCACCGGTTTATTAAAAATGACGGGCTGACCTGACTTTAAAACAGCCCCAGTTAGGTTTTTTAATTGATTGACTTTCATCTCGGAGGGTCCGAGACCTCCATCAAAAGCGTGTTTTTTTTCATTCCATTTAATGCCCGCCAGCGCAACCATCTTAATAATGGAACGCCCTTGGGGTTGATTTAAAACCTCCCCGATAAAACCCTTTTCACCTTGGGTAAGGTTTAAAATGGATTCCAACAACTGTTCAAAAACCTCACGGGGATTTTTCTTTGACAAGATATGTGACTGCGTCTGATTGATGACGGTTAAAAGGTCAATGCTCTGTTGAAGGGAATTATAATTTTTTCTTGGGCGAGCTCTCATGGCCGGGGAATTTCCCCCATTATTTTGTATTCGTTTGATCCGCAACGGACTGGGCGGCCTTTCTCACCTGTTCCTGATCTCCCAGGTAGAAACTCCGAATAGGCGTTAAATCATCATTGAGCTCATACACTAAGGGAATTCCCGTGGGAATATTCAATTTGACAATCTCTTCATCGGAGATGTTATCCAAAATCTTCACCAAACCCCGAAGGCTGTTTCCATGGGCCACAATGAGAACCCGCTTCCCTTCACGGACCAAAGGGGCGATGGTTTCATTCCAATAGGGCAGAAAACGATGAATGGTATCCATTAAACATTCCGTTAAAGGGATCTCCTCTTTTTTCAACTCGGCATATCTTGGATCTTTACCGGGGAAATACTCACTGTCTGGGGTCAAACCCGGGGGAGGAATATTATAGCTTCGCCGCCACAATTGGACCTGCTCGGCCCCATGCTTTTTTACTGTTTCTGCTTTGTTGAGTCCCTGAAGTGCACCGTAATGCCGCTCATTCAGACGCCAGTTACGATAAACCGGAATCCACATCAGGTCCATTTTTTCCAAAACAATCCAAAGGGTTTTAATGGCCCTCTTGAGAACGGAGGTATAGGCCAGGTCAAACGTATAACCCTCCTTCTGCAATAATTGACCTGCCCGAAGGGCCTCTTTCTCCCCTTCTCCACTGAGACCGATGTCGAACCATCCCGTAAAACGATTCTCCTTATTCCACGTGCTTTGACCATGGCGGAGCAGAACAAGTTTTTTCATCCATTTCTCCAAAATTCAAAAAGGTAAAGGATTACCTTATAAAAGGTTTTTAAAAGGTTAAAAATTCAGGCTCCAGCATGGCCCTAATAATATCACTTCTTGAAACGATCCCCACTAATTTTCCATGCTGTGTCACCGGAACCCGGATGATATGATATTCCTGAAGCAGTTTTTTTGCCTCATCAATAGAGGCTTCTACATCAATGGCAATGGGCGTGACCGACATAATATCCTTCGCTTTAACGTCTTCTAACTGTTTCCCGGACAACTGGACTCTTAGAACATCTGCCTCGGTAACAATTCCTCGGACGGAGCCATCCCGTTCCACTACAGGCATTCCGCTTATACCGTTGTTGACCAATTTGAAGGCAATATCCCGAACCGACGCTTCAGGGGTAGTGGCAATTACTGGCCTTTGCATAATTTGAACCGCTTTCATTTAAAGCACTCCTTTTTTGGATTAAGGATTGGGTAAATTCCTTTTAGGGTCTTCGTGTAATCGAGTGGGTAAAAATTGTTAAAAAGTGTTTAAGGTCCATACAGGGCAAGGGTCAAGGCAAAGTCATTCTGTGGTTGAAGCCTTTGAAGTATTAGAGGTTCCTGCAAAATCCA
>Ga0214472_10001197_pt1 | contig 29689 bp, 24 predicted proteins | sample RVTome_6_FD_207662 | JGI IMG/M metagenome (GOLD analysis project Ga0214472, IMG submission 207662) | Soil microbial communities from uranium-contaminated site in the Upper Colorado River Basin, Wyoming, United States - RVT140D175 | ecosystem: Environmental > Terrestrial > Soil > Contaminated >...
CCATAATCAGAAGTAAGACATGATGACGATTCAGGACGCAACCTATGCCCTCACCAAAATCATGGATGATATTCTCGACTTCTCACAGCTCGAAACCCAACAGGTGGAATTGGAAGATATCCCCTTTAACCTCATTGAAATCATCGAATCCTGCCTCGATTTACTTACCGAACAAGCACGAGCTAAACAGCTCACATTTTATTGCTGTATCATGTCAGGGGTACCTCAACAAGTTCGAGGGGATGCCAGGCGAATTGGGAAAGTCCTTTACAATTTGCTTGCAAATGCTCTTAAATCGACCGAAGCTGGAACCGTTGCAATCAGCGTTTCGAGTGAGTTCGCAGGCGATGATCGGGTTCACTTGACGTTTGAGGTCTATGGTACCGTGACGGATACCGATTCCGACGTGAGCCCCAACTTGCTTGCTAAAACCTCTCAGACCGATGCGGTGCCTACTCAGGCTTGTGGTGACACGGGATTAGAACTGATCATCAGTAAACAGTTGGTTGAGGCGATGCAAGGCAGCATTGATATACAAAGTCTACCCGGCAAGGGAACAATCTGGCGGTTCGGCGTCAGTATGGGTCATTGTCCGGACCATGCAACATGTGCGACGCCCCTACCCCTCCATCATCGGCAAGTTTTATATGTCGATAGCTCAGAACTAAATCACATGCTACTCTTCAATCAGTTTGCATCCTGGGGTATGGTTCCCACCACGATAGCCGATGCAGACCTTGTCATCTCAGTGCTCAACACTGCAATACAGCAAGAAAATCCTTTCTCACTAATAGTGATCCGTCACGATCCGCCCACCTTGGACGGTTATGCGCTCTGCCGAGAAATCCGCCGGAGTGAAGTCTCAGCAGCCACAAAAATGCTTTTGCTCACGGCAATAGACGAAGAGACTAACCTCTTGGCGTCTGACGTACCACTGTTTGATTTATCTCTCACCTTTCCGATTCATGCCACCGCTCTGCGCCATGCCTTGCTGCAACTGCTCGCCCCCCCGATTGGCACGGTGTCAACATGTGAACAAACGTCCCCACAGTCAGCCGAGCAGGCTCCATCAACTGCGGTTTTAAACATCTTGTTGGTCGAAGATAACCAGGTTAATCAACAAGTGGCCTTGGCCATGCTAAAAAAGTGGGGCTATCGAATTGACGTTGCTTGGAATGGTTTGGAAGCCCTTGAGGCGGTACAGCGGCAGAATTATGACCTGGTCTTAATGGATATCCAAATGCCTGAAATGGATGGGATCACGACGACCCAAAAGATCCGGCAGCTCGATGGAAATCGCGCCTCCGTACCGATTGTGGCGGTTACCGCAAATGCCATGCAGGGTGATCGAGAACGTTGGCTGGCCGCCGGTATCGATGATTATGTCGCGAAACCGATCGATCGCGACACCTTCCAGAGGGTTGTGTATCATTACGCATCACAGGAGCAAAAGGCACAAACCGAGAGACCAGAGGAAAAAACCGAAGCCGAGACCGGGGCACCGCTGCTCGGTGATGAGGTGCTTAGCTATCTCCTGCATGAGTTATCTGGGGAAATGGTTTCGGAGTTAATTGATGAGTATATAACCCATTCGACCGACCTCCTCTCACAAGCCTTAGTGGCATCCGAAAAACAAGACGCCAAAAATGTCGAATATGCCGTGCATACTCTGAAGGGCATGTCCGGTGCGCTAGGCGCTATCCGCATGGTTGATCTTTGCCAAGACATCCTCGAAACCTGCCGCAATCAGTGGACGCAACAGATTGAACACTATATGAATGACTTATCTGGCATCACGGCAGAAACCCAACAAGCCATGCAGTCTTGGCGCTCCGAACACGAGTCTTGGTGACGCGCCCAATCGATCTTTCTTGAAACCGCTGGCTTGAGACCACCGCCGACTCTGTGCGACAATAAGACATGGGCAATCATCAATATCACAAGGGGGCGGTGATGCGTATCATACAGCTTCTCGATCCGACAGACCACATGACGATGATGCATGATTGGCCCACCTGGCTGCATACTCAGGATGAAGATACCGGAATTCCGGTGGTGCGCCGTTGGGAGGATATGGTCATCATGGTGGCGGGCGGCGCAGGGAAGCATTCGTCGTGTGTGCCAACGTTCGGGGCAACCCGTTCAGTGACGCGTGAGATCACGGGCACGGCATAAAAAGAGCCACTCAGACGTTGCATTTAAAGATGAGCGGTGTGGCTTGATCAATAGGAATGGGTTTAGATGTCAAGAGCAGGTGTCATTGGCGGTGTGTTTGGCGTCCTGATCCTTGGGCTCCTCTTTTATCTATCGATGGGCTTCAGCCAATATACCTGTGAAGTCTGTATCGAATTTAATGGACGGACAAAGTGCCGAACGGCATCCGGGGCGGACCAAAAAACTGCGGTCAACGCCGCGCGGGATAATGCGTGTGCGTTTCTGGTGCGCAGTAAAACGGATGGTTTTTTATGCGGTCAAACGCCTTCGGCAAAGGTGATGTGCAATGAGCCGTAAACGTATGCAAAACCGTGTTTGATGGGTGCAGGGGGAGAGATGGCTGACGGATCGCCAAGTGCGGAAACCATGTTATCTGAACGGGTCACGCAGCAGCGCTCATGGGGGATTATCCTGTTATGGGTGGCGCCGCTGATCATGGTCTTGGGGTTCTTTGCCTATTATTGGATGGCACAACCCCTACCGAACACGGCGGTCGAATTACCACGCCTCGGCCAGCCCGTGGCTGACTTTTCGCTGCTCGATCTACAGGGCCGCACGGTATCGTTGTCCGGCCTCAAAGGCAAGGTGGTGTTTATCAACATCTGGGCCACATGGTGTCAACCCTGTATTGATGAAATGCCGACCATCCAACGCTTACACGACCAATTACAGCCGCGCGGTCTGGAAGTTCTCACGGTCAGCCTCGACCCTCTCGGGGCACAGATTATCGATCCCTTTTTGAAAAAATATGGCCTTTCGTTTCCCGTCTTGCTGGATGTAAAAAGTCAGATCCAAAAGCTCTATGGAACGACCGGCGTGCCAGAAAGTTTTATTATCGATAAGGCTGGACGGCTCGTTGAAAAAGTAGTTGGGCCACGGGATTGGGCACATCCGAACGTGTTAGCCATGTTTGAGCGGCTTATGGCGGCTCCGCCATCTTCGAGTCAAGGCGGCTAACGGACATCTCAGCTCGCCGAATATGGACAATTTACACCAAAATGGATCTCACAGGATAGCCGTATGGCATGGCAGGTCATGAGCGGTTTCATGCCCATTCTTTTGCTCGCTAGTCTATTCGCGATGGCGTCGTGCGCGAATGAATCGGAGCTTGCAGAGTCTGTCGCGACTGAACTCCCAAGCGTGACGAGCAACCCGTCTACCCCGGCAGCCCCTCCTGTATACAGCTACCGGGTGATTCACAGCTATCCTCACGATCGCCAGGCATTTACCCAGGGACTCGTCTATGAGGCGGGCGAGTTGTATGAAGGCACTGGCATACGGGGACAGTCCTCGCTGCGACGAGTAGAGCTCGAAACTGGTTTGGCACGCCAACAGCGTGTGTTGCCAAAACAATATTTTGGCGAAGGCATTACGATTTTTGGCGACCAGATTATTCAGCTGACGTGGCAATCTCGTATTGGTTTTGTGTATGACAGAGCCAGTTTCCGGCTCCTGAAGCAATTTAGCTATCCGACTGAAGGCTGGGGCATCACGCATGATGGCAGCCGATTGATCATGAGCGATGGGACTGCGAATCTCTATTTCTTAGAGCCGGAGACATTCATGGAAATAGATCGCATCGAGGTTCACGATGATCAAGGGCCTGTGATCCGACTCAATGAGTTGGAGTACGTGCGAGGAGATGTCTACGCCAATGTGTGGCAAACCGATCGCATCGCTCGCATCGATTTGCTGACCGGACGTGTTGCGGCTTGGATTGACCTGACGGGGTTGCTGTCGGTGATGGATCGGCAACAGCGCGTTGATGTGCTGAATGGCATTGCGTATGATGCCGAAAACAAGCGCCTTTTTGTCACCGGGAAATGGTGGCCTCACCTATTTGAGATTCAGATTGTGCTCCCCGAATAAATCGCAACGGCTCTTGTGGCTTGACACTTCACCCCACGACCTCAATAAATGAAGGAGTTACTGATGGATCCAGTGGCTTTAGATCGACTTACGGCTTTGGATTCGGTCTTGACGCAAGACGAAATCCTAGCTCGTGATACCGTACGGCAGTTTGTCCACGAAAAATATTTGCCGATCATCGCCGATCATTTTGAAAACCAAACCTTTCCGGAACATCTCATTCCGGAAATCGGCGCCCTCGGCATGCTGGGGGCGAGTATCAAGGGGTATGGCTGCGCCGGTGTCAATGCCGTGACCTACGGCTTAATGCTACAAGAACTCGAATACGGCGATAGTGGCTTGCGGAGTTTTGTCTCTGTCCAGGGCTCGCTGGCGATGTATGCGATTTATGCATCGGGTTCGGAAGCGCAAAAAGCGTATTGGCTGCCACGTATGGCGACAGGCGAGGCCATTGGCTGTTTTGGCTTGACCGAGCCGGATTCGGGTTCAGACCCCGGGTCGATGCGTACCATGGCGCGCCAGGATGGCGACTCCTATGTGCTCAATGGTTCGAAGATGTGGATTACCAATTCACCCATCGCGGACGTTGCCGTGGTATGGGCCAAGCTTGACGCAAATGAGGCCAAAGCCATTCGCGGTTTCCTCGTCGAGCGGGGTACGCCCGGTTTTACAACGCCGACCATCCACAAAAAGATGTCGCTGCGCGCTTCCCACACGGGCGAAATTGTCTTATCCGATTGCCGCATCCCGGCTGATCATCTCCTGCCCAACTCAGGAGGGCTGCGCTCGCCTCTCGCCTGTCTCACGCAGGCCCGTTTTGGTATTGCCTGGGGCGCCATAGGAGCTGCCAAAGCATGTTTTGATTCAGCCTTGGCCTACAGCCGTGAACGTGTCCAGTTTGGTGTTCCTATTGCCAGTAAGCAGTTGATTCAGGAACAATTAGTGGAGATGGCGCTAGAAATTTCGAAGGCCCAGACCATGAATTATCACTTTGCTCGTCTCAAAGATCAAAATCAACTATCGCCGGTTCAAGTCAGCATGGCGAAGAAAAACAGTGTTGGGCAAGCATTAAAAATCGCCCGGATGGCTCGCTCAATTCATGGCGCAACGGGTATCTCTCTCGAATTTTCTCCCATCCGGCACATGCTCAACTTGGAATCGGTTTATACCTATGAGGGGACAGATGAGGTGCACACGCTGTCGATCGGACGTGCCCTCACCGGCATGAGTGCGTTTTAGGCGGAGACATGTCGCATGGCTCGACTGTGGAAGGAGTGATGATATGGAGCAACGCATACGCAAAGCCGCAGTCCTCGGCGCAGGCCTGATGGGCAGTCAGATTGCCGCTCATTTGGCCAATGTGGGGATTCCATCGACCCTCTTAGACATTGTCCCGGGCACCCTCACTCGACAAGAGGCGCAGCGTGGTTTGACGTTAGAGAGCCCCGCCGTGCGCAATCGTCTGGCTGCACATGGCCTTCGCGCGGCAGTGCAGGCACGGCCTGCCCCTTTTTACACACCAGAGACTGCCGGGCTCGTAACCATTGGGAATTTGGCAGATGATTTGTCTCGTTTGCAAGAGGCAGATTGGGTGGTGGAGGCGGTTATAGAACGGCTCGACATCAAACAACAGCTCTATCAACGCATCGCGCCATATCTTCATGACACCACGGTGTTGAGTTCCAACACCTCAGGGCTCTCGATCACGACATTGAGTGAAATCCTGCCCGAGAATCTACAAAGCCGGTTTCTGGGGACGCACTTTTTCAATCCACCGCGCTACGCCCAATTACTGGAACTGATCCCAGGTCCGCAAACGTTGCCGGAGGTCATGCAGCTGATGACCGATTTTGGCCGTCACCGTTTGGGGAAAGGTGTGCTCCAGGCCAAGGATACGCCGAATTTTATCGCCAATCGCCTTGGCGCCTACGATCTCCTATGCTGCCTCCATGCGATGCAAGTGGAAGGCTATCGGGTTGGCGAAGTCGATGCCGTGACCGGTGCTGCGATCGGACGTGCCACAAGTGCTTTTCGAACTGCCGATTTGGTAGGGCTCGACACCCTCCTTCATGTCGTCGAGAATAGCCTCAATGCCCTGCCTAACGATGCCATTCAGGGCGTGCCCCTGAATCCCGATTTTGTCCCCGCCATGGTAGAGCGTGGCTGGCTTGGCAACAAAACCGGACAGGGATTTTATAAGCGCGTGCCAACCGAGGCCGGGGATGTCTTCTATGAGATTGATCCCGAGACGCTGGAGTACCGGCCGCCGGAGCGCTTCAGGGCGCCGTCCCTGCAGCAGTTACGCCAGATTGAGAAGGTCTCGACACGCCTGCAGACCTTGGTTTTCGCTGAAGACCGCGCCGGTCAACTGGCCTGGCGCTTGCTCAGTGAAAGCCTGTGCTATGCGGCCAATCTGGTACCGGAAATCGCGGATGATATCGTCTCCGTCGACCAGGCCATGAAATGGGGTTTTAGATGGGAACTAGGGCCATTTGAGACCTGGGATACACTCGGCTTAGCGCGGGTGGCCAAGCGATTGGAAGGCGAAGGCCGCCAAGTGCCGTCCCTGGTGGAGCGGATGCTGCAGGCCGACCACGCCGCTTTTTATCGTCGAGACGATCAGCAACGCCTTTATTTTGATCTTGGACAGGCGAAGCATGTGGCGCTGGCGCCGCTTCCCCGAACCTTGGAGCTATCGACGCTCAAAGCTGGCGAACAGGTGATTCGTTCGAATGCCGGCGCCAGTCTCATCGATCTAGGTGACGGGGTAGCTTGTCTTGAGTTTCACAGCAAGATGAATGCAATCGGCGGCGATACGGTCGCGATGATGCAGGCCGCAGTTGAAGAAGTCGAACGCAACTTTATGGGTCTGGTCATTGGCAACACGGCGGAAAATTTCTCAGCCGGAGCCAATCTTGCGCTCATTCTCCTCGAAGTCCAGAACGAGGAGTGGGATGTCATCGAGCAAGTGGTTTCTGCCTTTCAGCAGGCGAACCAAGCGTTACGTTACATGACGAAGCCCGTGGTGGCTGCGCCAGCGGGTATGGCGCTGGCCGGGGGATGTGAGATCTGTTTGGCTGCCGACCGCATCCATGCGGCGGCGGAAACCTACATGGGGCTGGTGGAAGTGGGGGTGGGCTTGATTCCGGCTGGCGGTGGCTGTCTGGCCCTTTTGCAACGAAGTGGTGAAGGTCTGCCTGACAACGTGGCGATCGACCTGTTTCCACTCGTGCAGCGCGTCTTTGAAACGATTGGCTTAGCCAAGGTTTCAACCAGTGCCGCCGAGGCACGGCAATTGGGTTTGTTGCGTGCGAGCGATACCGTGACGGTATATCGAGAGGCGCTCCTTTACCACGCGAAGCAAAGTGTGCTCGATCTTGCAGCCCAGAGCTATACGCCCCCCTGGCCTAAGAGGGTGCGGGTGGTAGGGCGATCCGGATATGGCAATTTCTTGGCTGGCCTGTACAACATGGAGATGGCGCGGCAGATCAGTGCTTATGATCGCCACATTGGACGCAAGCTGGCATACGTACTCGCGGGAGGGGATGTGCCGGATGGCAGTCAGGTGTCGGAGCAACATATACTCGACCTTGAGCGCGAGGCTTTTCTAAGTCTTTGTGGGGAGGTCGACACCCAAGCGCGCATCCTGTATATGCTTCAGAACAATAAACCATTGAGAAATTAGGAATGATGCCAAAAGGAGAGGCCCATGCAAGAAGCCGTCATTGTCGCTACTGTACGCACGCCGGTGGGAAGATCACCCCGCGGCGTGTTCAAGGACACCCGACCCGATGATCTCGCGGCCCTGGTGCTTGCGACGGCCTTACAGCGAGTCCCAAATTTGGCACCGGAAGAGGTTGAAGATGTCATCCTGGGATGCGCCATTCCCGAAGGGTCCCAAGGGATGAATATTGCTCGTATTGCGGCTTTAAAAGCGGGATTGCCTTATACCGTACCGGCACAAACGGTGAATCGGTTTTGCTCCTCGGGCCTGCAGACAATTGCACAAGCCGCCGAGCGGATTATGGCCGGTTTTGCGGATGTGATTATTGCCGGCGGGGTTGAAAGCATGAGTATGGTGCCCATGGACCAAGCCAGGCTGAGCATTAACCCGGAATTGGCCGAGCGTTATCCGGAGGTCTACACCACCATGGGAATCACGGCGGAATTGGTCGCAGAGCGCTATCACATATCTCGGCAGGATCAAGATCAATTTGCCCTGCGCAGTCATCAACGAGCGGCTGCGGCGATGGCGTCCGGCGCTTTTGCCGCTGAAATCGTACCAGTAGCCACTCGCGTGGCCAAGCCGCAAGCAGACGGCAGCCAGCGGTTTGAGGCGGTGACCGTCGATAGGGATGAAGGCGTCCGGCCCGAGACGTCACTAGAAGTATTGGGACAGCTCCCCGCCGTATTCCGACAAGGGGGAACGGTGACGGCGGGCAATTCTTCGCAAACCAGCGATGGTGCAGCCGTCGCAGTGATGATGTCACGCGAAAAAGCAGAGGCGATTGGTGCGCCGATTCTGGCTGTGTTTCGCGGTTTTAGCGTCGTTGGAGTGCCGCCGGAAGTGATGGGTATTGGCCCGGTTGCAGCCATTCCCAAGGTGCTTCAACGCACTGGCTTGAAGCTGGAAGAGATCGATCTGATTGAGCTCAATGAGGCGTTTGCAGCCCAAGCGCTTTATGTCATGCGCACGCTTGAACTCGATCCCGACCGGGTCAATGTGCATGGTGGCGCGATTGCCCTTGGGCATCCGTTAGGCTGTACGGGCGCCCGGCTCACCGCGACATTATTGAACGAGATGGCGCGGCGAGAGGTGCGCTACGGGATGGTGACAATGTGTATCGGCGGTGGTATGGGAGCAGCGGGGATATTTGAGAGGATTGCGTCATTTTAGACTTCATGCCATGTAGGGAGATTGACTAATGGCCATGCAAACCGTACCCGCGGGCGGCAGCTTTTTATTGGGGGAGTCCGATCCTCAGGATCTGTTCACCCCCGAGGATTTTACGGACGAACAGCGTCTTTTAATGAGTACGATCCGTGACTTTGTGACGCGGGAAGTCCTGCCTCAAACTGCCGCCATCGAGGCCAAAACCCCCGGCCTCGTGCCCGAACTTCTCAAAAAAGCTGGCGAAATCGGGCTGTTGTCTCTTGAGATTCCAGAGGTGTATGGCGGTGCTGAGATGGGTATCGTCAGTGGGATGATACTCATGGAATCTGCCGCTTTGGGCGGCGGCTCATTCCTCACCTCGCTCGCGGATCATGTCGGTATCGGCACGCTGCCCATAGTCTACTCCGGCTCACATGCACTGCGCCAACGCTATCTACCGCAACTGGCGACGGGTGAAAAGTTAGGCTGTTATTGTCTGACCGAAGCTCAGTCGGGCTCAGATGCACTGGCCGCTCAGACGGTGGCGGAACTCTCGCCGGATGGCACCCACTATCTGCTCACCGGTACCAAACAATATATTACCAACGCGGCCTTTTCGGACTTGTACACCGTCTTTGCCAAAGTGGATAAAGCTCTGTTCACGGCCTTCGTGGTCGAGCGGGACGCACCGGGTCTCTCCATCGGCCAGGAAGAGCACAAGATGGGTATCATCGGTTCCTCCACGTGTCCGGTGACGCTCGACAAGGTGCCGGTGCCAGTGGACAACGTCCTTGGGGAAATTGGTGCGGGACATCGTGTGGCGTTTAATATCCTGAATGTCGGGCGTCTCAAGTTGGGTGCAGGTTGCTTGGGCGCGATGAAAACCGCTATGGCCGAGGCGGTCCTCTATGCTAAGCAGCGGCAGCAATTTGGACGTGCGATTGCCTCGTTTGGACTCATCCAACAAAAAATCGCTGACATGGCAATTGCAACGTATGTGTTAGAGAGTCTGATCTATCGTACTGCCGGACTGATTGAGGCCCAGATTGCCATGTTGGCCCCGGCTGCTGCAGAGTATGACCCACACGTCATCAAGGCGATTGAAGAGTTTGCGGTGGAATGCTCGATCGCCAAAGTCTTTGGCAGCGAGAGGCTCGATTTCGTCGTCGACGAAATGGTGCAAATTTTTGGTGGTTATGGCTTTATCGAAGAATCTCCGGCGCCCAGGGCATACCGGGATGCACGCATCAATCGGATTTTTGAAGGGACCAATGAAATCAACCGGTTGTTGATTCCGGACACACTGATGCGCCGAGCCATGCGGGGCCAGCTGCCGTTGATGGAAGCGGTGCAACAGGTCGCCGGGAACCTGTTGGCGCCAGTGGCGCCGCTGACTGAAAGTGATGACCACCCGTTACAACTCGACCAGCAGATGGTGGAGCGCTGTAAACAAGCCGCCCTACTCTGTGCCGGTACCAGCGTGCAAACTTTTCAGCAGGAGTTAGCTGAACAGCAAGAAATCCTCGGCTTGATTGCAGACATGGCTATCGAACTCTATGCTGCCGAAAGCGCCCTCTTACGGACCCTTAAATATCTCGATAGTGGAGATCATCGCTCAAGCGCGCTTCGCCTCGCGATGACGCGCTCCTGGTGCCGGGAGCTACCTGAAAAGATTGAGCGTCTTGGTGCCAAAGCGCTCGCCGCTTCGGTTGAGGGCGATGCCCTGGCCACGTCGCTGGCAGCGCTTAAAAAACTCACTCGCGTCACCCCTGTCAACGGTGTGACACTGAAACGCCAGGTGGCCGCCGCAATCATCGAAGCCGAACGCTATCCGCTCTAAATTTGCCCGCCCATCCAACCCTCGGCTCTATGGTTGACCGAGGGTTGACACCAGCCGGGACGCGGACGTGATCTTCGTTTAGGCCGAAGCAGATTCTTGCCCGGTTCTGACCTTGCCTTTAAACTCTTTCCGCAATTTTTGCAATTTGGGATCAATCATCATAAAACAGTAGGGTTGGTTCGGGTTCTGGCGATAGAAGTTTTGATGATAGTCCTCAGCTGCATAAAAATGGGGGAGCGGCGCAATTTCCGTCACAATCGGAGATGGCCAGAGGCCTGAAGCGTCGGTTTCACGCTTTGATTTTTCAGCAATTTCGCGATGTTCTTCCGTATGATAAAAAATAGCGGAACGATACTGGGTCCCGACATCTGGCCCTTGACGATTGAGGGTTGTCGGGTCGTGGGTCCGCCAAAACACATCTAAAATATCTTCCAGCGCAATGACGTCAGGATCAAACGTGATTTGAGCCACCTCAGCATGTCCGGTCGACCCACGACACACTTGGTGGTAGGTCGGATTGGCAATCGCGCCTCCGGCATAGCCTGAGACCACCTCAGACACGCCTTTGAGTTCTTGGTAAATGGCTTCAATACACCAAAAGCAGCCGGCGCCTAGCGTAATGGTTTCTGTTGGCATTTGCATCTCCATTGGGTTAGCATCCGCATCAAACAACGATTCAAAGGGATCCATGTGGCCATTCTATCACCACCTGCCCCTATTGCTTCTGATCATGTACCAAATTAGACTCTGCACCACCATTGGCCATATCCGCAAGAAGGTGTAGAGCCTCTTCCAGCCAGGGATCATCCTGTACATTCTTGATCCACTCGTCGTCCATGGCCGCGCGTGTCTCTGCCGGTACATCCGTATTGATCGCGTAAGGAACCGGCTTAACGGTAAATCGTTTCTCGTCGCCGAGTTTCAGGGCTTCGAGTGCCTCTAGTTCGCGCTTACGCTCTTTAAACCAGACGTCCTGGTTGAGGTCCTCGACCGTCTGATCCCGCCGTTTGCTCAGTAGTTCGAATTGGGCCACCACTTTCGCAAATGCCGTGTTGTTGGCTTGCCGGGCCTTGCTCAAGGTGCGTAAACGATCGGTTTTCCAGGTGGGCGTCCACATCGCGTAGCGCACCGGATCAATGGTGTTCCAGGGAATGGCGTGTTCTTTAGCGCTTTCACCTACCTCCAGATGCGCCGCTGGGTCGGGCAACTCAATATCAGGGGTCACACCATGCAATTGCGTCGAATCGCCGTTGATACGATAAAATTGGTAGCGGGTGAGCTTGAGCGTGCCGAGCCGCGTTTCATCCGGTGGCAGATATTCCGCAGAATTGACTGCTTGGTCGAGACTGTACAAGTACTGTACCGTCCCCTTGCCGTGTGTGGTACTGCCGACGATCACTGCGCGGCCGTAGTCTTGCAAAGCTGCCGCCAAGATTTCCGAAGCAGAGGCGCTAAAACGATCAATCATCACCACCATAGGGCCGTCGAATGCGATGCCTGGGTCTTTGTCACTCAACACTTTCTGTTTGCCCTCGGCATCGCGGGTCGTCACAATCGGGCCTTTCTTAATAAATAATCCACTGAGCCGGACTGCTTCTTGAAGTAACCCCCCGCTGTTGCCGCGCACATCCAGAATCAACCCTCGAACTTGGGTGTGCTGCAGCTGAGCCAAGGCTTGTTCGATGTCTTCGGATGCCTGACGCATGGCGCCTTTTCCAGCCCGTCCACGAACGTTGCCATAAAATTTAGGCAAGTGAATGTAGGCAAAAGACGCTGAATCCGGTTCTGCCTGGAGAATGGCAGCCTTGGCATATGTATCTTCAAGGCGAACGACATCTCGTTTGATCGGCACCACCACCATAGTGCCGACCGGTTTGCGCACTGACAACTTGACGATCGTCCCTTTGTTACCTCTGATGAGCTGAACGACATCTTGTAGACGTGAGTCGACGACATCGACAGGGTCGTCATCGCCTTGGGCGACGGCGAGAATAATGTCCTCCGCTTTCAGTTGACCTTGACGCCAACTGGCGCTGCCGGGGACGATGCGTTGTACCTTAACAAAACCCTCTTCCATGCGCAACAGCGCGCCAATACCTTCAAGTGAGCCGCTCATCCGAATGTCGAGATTTTGTTTGTCATACGGCGACAAATATCTCGTGTGAGGGTCATAGACCTGAACAAAGGCATTGAGAAACTGCTCTACGTCGTCTTCAGGCGTCTGCTTCGCGAGACGATCGAACCGCGCTCGATAGCTCTTGACCAGCTTGGCACGGGCTTCAATCTCAAGCTCGCCATCGGTTTTTGTGCTGGCGGGCTCGGGTCCGTCGGCGGCCGCGTCGTCTGTGTTAGACACCTCCACCTTCGGACGCTTAGCACGATGTATGAAGGCTAAGACTTCGCGCTTTAACTCGAGCCGCCAGCGATCCCGAAGGGCCTCGTCAGTTTGACAAAACGAACGCGCTTTACCTTTGGTTTCAGACTGCTCGTGACGGCTGAGATCGAAGGGTTGTTGCAGGAGGGTATCTACCCAGCCCGAAACCAGCTTGACTCGTCTTCGCTTCAGAGCGCCGGCGATATGAGCTACATCCAGGCTGCCGCTGGCCAGCTGATCATCTAATTGGCTTTCGTACTGCCGCAGTTGGCTCACGTCGGACTGGTTGAGATATAGCTTGAGAGGGTCGAGGTCCGATAAAAAGATGTCGAACGCCGTTTTGGAGGTGGCGTCATCGAGGGCGCGCTTGCGCAGGTGACGCTCATGGAGTAGAGAGAGAATGCCTTCAGCCAATAACGCCTCGCGCTTGCCATCCACACGGGCGGCAACCCATTCTCCTTGGGATTTTGAGACCGATGGTGAGACAGCAGTTACTGAGAACGGGCTGCCAAGGGTGAACGTCAGGCCGAGTACGGTGCCTACGACTAAATTTACTGCTTTCATAGCGCCCCCATTTTGGTGCTTGATACAATTATGACATGCTAAATAAATAGCAGGACTTGCCCCAGTTCTCCAGCCTCTTTTTTGGGTTTCGAGCTTTTCGGCCCGCCCTCAGGGGAAGTTTGAAGGGATGGATAGGGTTGACCGGAGAGGTGTTCTATAGGAATATGAGTGCGCTATAAATACTTTTGTGCAGCAAAAACAATGGATTCCAGAGTCTGGCTGGTCATCCTCTGGCGAGACGTGGCATCGGGTCGATCATATGCAAACACGGTGAAGGGAATAATCGATAATGGGAGTCGAGCATCGTTATTTGGTCTATGGAGTTGGCAATGGCATTGTTGACCAACAGGTTAAGGTTACAGATGTCGAGCTGGAAGAACTGCATTTAAGCAAAGGTTATATGGAACTTGCCGATCAAACCGAGCAGGCCCGTATCTTGAGTTATTTGGGCAATCGGGAAAGTGAACTCCACGCTGGCGGCTCTGCGGCCAACACCATTGCCGGTATCGCCCAGATGGGTGGGGCGGTAGCCTATGCTTGCTCTTTGGCGGCGGATGAGCTGGGCAGCCATTACGCTGAGGATTTCAACAAGCTCGGCATTCACTTAACGGGCAAGCCCAAATCCAGCGACCAAACCGGGCTGTGTTTGATCCTCGTGACGCCGGATGGCGAACGGACGATGAAAACTTGTCTCGGCGCCTCGGCACTACTCCACCCCAGCGATATTGATGAGGATGCTATTGCCCAGTCGCAGTGGCTTTACCTCGAAGGTTATTTGCTCGCCGGCGACGCCACGCGCGAGGCCAGTTTTTATGCGCTCGAGTTGGCCCGCAAACACGCGACGCAAGTCGCCTTCTCCTTCTCAGATGGGTTTCTGGTCGAAGTCTTTGGCGATCATTTGCGAAAAATCGTCAAAGATTATGCGGATTTAGTCTTTGCCAATGAAGTAGAAGCCGCAGTCTATACCGGCATGCGGGATCCCGAGTCGTCGCTGCATGCGATTTTACAGGATTGTGACAACGTGTGTGTGACCTGCAGTGACCAAGGCTCGTACATCCATTACCAGGGGTCGACGCATTTTGTGCCGGCCTTTCCCACCCAAGCCGTGGATATGACTGGCGCCGGCGATATGTATGCGGCAGGGGTCATGTACGGATTGAGCACCCGTGCCGATGCAGAGCGCGCGGCTCGGCTTGGCTCGCGCGCCGCTTCTTACGTCGTCAGCCAAATGGGCGCCCGGCTCGAAGGTGGCCTCCAGGAAACGGTGCAGGCTATTTTGACATCGAGTTGATCTCACTCGGGCGCTGTCACCAAGCGCAGCCCGGCGGGCAGAGACTCACCAAACACTTTTGCCGCATCGATGCGGGCCGGGGGTATAAATTCCCGTAAGCTCTGTAGCACAGGGTCCGCGGGCTCACTGGATGCGAGTTTCCTGAGAATGTCTGCCCGGTACGCCTCCTCAATATCTCGTGCCGGATCGTCGGTTTTCGCGCCGAGTTGGGCAATGGCCGACACCGCGTCGGGGGTGAGGACCGGTAACTTGAGCAGCACCTCGATCCATGCGGCAGCCACTTCTGCCGGAATCACACAGTTGAGCGGGCCGGCAAAGGGGATGCGGGCGCCGAGGCGGCCGATCGCCCACAGATAGCTCTTGTCTTTGGGCTGCTCTTGCAGTTTGTCGAGGAGCTCTTGGCCAAGTAAGGCTCGATCCGGTGCCGGTAGGCGCTCGAGACTTGCCAATAAACGCCAAATTTCACGTTCCAGATGACCGTTGAGCCGTTTATTACCTCGCTTTTTCGAACCCAGTCCTAATACAGCGCGGTGCCTTTGATATAAGTCGTGTTGTTGCCCGGCGCTCAACCCCCCGGCAATCCGCCGCCAGAGTACCGCCCATTGCACTTGGCAGTCGACGTTTTTGGGATGCACGAGTCCCTCATGATAAATCACCCGGGCTTGCTTGATGCGCCAGTCGTCCAGTTCCACGCTAAACCCGGGGCGTAGACAAAAACCAAACATGTGGAGCCAACGCGCCTCAAACTGTGCACTTTTTTTGCGTCCCTCGGCGCTATCAATGAGGACATCGCACAGCTTCCGGATCGCATAGACGGGCCATACATCCCGGTCATAACCCAAAGTGGACTCCAGCTGGGCAAAGAGTTCCTCAGGCGCCAGCGGCTCGCCGCTGCTGTGCGTGGACGGCCCACGAAAGACCGCGCGGATTTGCCGCTCAGCTTGCTGCAAGGCAGGTTCATCTATTTTGGTTTGGGTGGGGTGGGGGGTTGCAGCCGCCGAGTGTCCATCGGCGAGTGCCGCCCTCAATTGGAATTGGAGGCGCCAGCGGTGCTCAGTGGTTTGAGACTCACACCAGATCTCCAGTGTGCCCACCTCCGAATAGTGCGCGCTGAGCTGCACCGGCAGCTCCACCTTGCGTGATTTTTTGCCAAAACGGAGCTCGGCAATCAGAGGTGCGTGGCGATGGACCTCCTCTGCCCTGAGCGTCACCACGTCCGCGTGCGCATCTTGGCGCGCGATGGCGCTATAGAGCGTGAACGTCACCGGCTGATTGGTCAGGATGGTAAACGCACGGTTTGCCAGATCGAGCGTGGTCCCCTCTTCTGTCCCGCGTGGCAACACGCAGACCGCTTGAATGTCGTCGGGCTGTGCATGGCCAGTCTGCACCCCCATATAGTAGGCGCGTGCGCTACCGCCATGAATGCGCAACCCGCCGCTGCGGCGCACGTGTCCATAATAGGCTGCTCCAACGGCTACCGCGGTTTCAGGTATGGCATTTTGGAGCACGTTGAGCTCGTGGTGGATACCCTTCTCACGAAACCAACCGGTCATCGTGTCGAGGAGGCGCTCACGCACCAGAGCCGGCGTAAAAAAACCGCCGTTAAACAAAATCGCATTCGGGCACATCATATCGGCATCGTGGGGGGCGGCTGGGTCTGCGGTCTGGGCGTTGGCCGCGGCGGTTAAAAAATAGGCCAGATGTTTGGTGATCGCCGGCTCACTCGCATAGGGCAAACCGAGTTCGCGCAGGCCCACACGTCTTTCACGCTCAGGGTAATCATCCCACACGGTGTGGGGCAAAAAACCGTCGAGCAATGTGGTCGTCACATCTTCGCGGGTCAGATCCATGCTGAGCGTACCGCCGACCAACGACCGCCCACTGCCGAGAAGGCGGATCGGCAGCTGCTCCAGCTCGGGCTGACGCATCAGTTGTTCCTTTGCCGCACAGCATTGACGGCGCAGGGCTTGGCGTTGGCGCAAGCTCAGAGGCGCTTCTCCCAACGCCGCTTCAAGGCGGTGTGCCAAGGCCAGGTCGACGTTGTCGCCGCCCAATAAAATATGCTCACCAATCGCCGTGCGTTCGAACGTGATTTCATCATCGACCATCTGTACCCGAATCAAACTGAGATCGGTCGTTCCCCCACCGACATCACAGATCAGCACCAGATCCCCATCTTCGAGGTCGCTCTTCAGCGTCGTGGCATGAGAGTGGCTCCAGGCGTAGAAGGCCGCCTGTGGCTCTTCCAGGAGCGTCAACTGGACAATCCCCGCAGCGTGTGCGGCTTGTACCGTCAATTCTCGCGCTTCCGCGTCAAACGACGCCGGAACGGTGAGCACGAGGTGCTGTCGTTCAAAGCGGTCATCCTCATTTTTGCCGATCGCCTCATTCCACGCCTCGCGGATATGGGCCAAGTAATGCGCTGAAGCCTCGACCGGAGAACAAGACTGCTGTGGCTGATCCACCCCCCAGGGCAAAATTTTTGCAGTGCGGTCCACGGCATCGTGGCACAGCCATGACTTTGCTGAAGCCACCAACTGCCCAGGGACAAGCGCCCCTTGATCACGTGCAAAGGCACCGGTGACATAAGCGGGACTTTGCTCCCATGGCAAACGGACCGACGCCATGGCGCGTTCATGTTCCCCCAGAAAGTACAGAAACGACGGCAAGATGGGGAGCGCTTCGAGTTTCCCTTCAGCCACAAGTTGCAGAAGATCAAAAGGGACGATCTGTGGAAGATCGCCTTCCAGTACGGTTCGCGTATCGATATACGCCACCGCAGTGTTCGTGGTCCCCAAGTCAATGCCAATAATATAATGGCTTGCAGCCCCGTCTGGGGTGGAGTGAGATAACCTGTTGGGTGATGACATATTATTGATCTTGCTCACGAATATTAAATTCCAATTTCCAGCGATGCTCGCCGTCACGCGCCACGCACCAGAGTTCCAGAGTGCCCAACTCCGTGACGTGGATTTCCAGCCGGACCGGCAGCACCGAGTCTTCTTGTCCCTCGAGTTCTAGGGTGACTTCAAGCGGGCTCAACTCTTCAATCTCATCTCCCCAGTTCTCAATCATAGTGCCAATGGGGTCCTGCTTTCTCACGGTCGAGCTGAGAAAGCGGAATTCAGCGGTTTCACCCACCACGAGACCAAACTCCTGCTCGGAGAGCTGCGACGCGGTCCCCTCTTCCATACCGAATGGCACCACGCAAAGCGCTTTGAGCGGTGCCGGCATGCCGGGGATCGCGGGCATAGCACTCTCGATGCCAATATAATACGTGCGCGGGGCACCACTGCGGATACGCACCCCTTTACCTTGCCGGGCTTGGCCATAATACGTCGCGCCACGTGCTACGGCTTGATCGTAGCTGACGGCATCGAGGAGGCGAACCGGATCAAACCCTTCTGTCTGCAACCACTGGTTGAGGACTTCCACCACCCGGTCACGCGTCACCTGAGCCTGCATCACGCCGCCGTTAAACAGCACGTGCGTCGGGCACGCCAGCCCGCTCTTGCCGCGCCTGATCAAATCGTCATCGGTGTCATCTTGGCTCCGCAGGGTCAGAAAGCGTGCCAGGTGCTTGGTAATGGCGGCATCGGCGGCATACGGCAGCCCGAGTTCTTGCAGCCCGATGCGGCGCTGCCGCATCGGCATCTCGTCGCTCGACACAGGCGGAAAGAAACCGTCGACCACCACCTGATTTAAATCCTCGCGAGTGAGCGTGGTTTGGATCGTGCCGCCCACCAGACGCGTCCCGGTACCGAGCAGGGTGATGGACTGTTTTTGCGTGCGCGGCGAGGCAAATAATTTCTCCTTGGCCAGCCGGCATTGATGCCAAAGACTGTAGAGTTGCCAGGTATCGACGCGATGGCCTTCGTCTTCGAGTCGCTGTTGGAGGAGCCGAGCCAGGGCCAGATCCATATTATCGCCGCCCAGCAAAATATGGTCGCCGACCGCAGCCCGCTCCAGCATCAGATCGCCCGCCTCCTCAGCCACCGTAATTAAGCTGAAGTCCGTCGTCCCGCCTCCCACATCGCAGACTAAAATCAAGTCCCCGACTTTAACGTGCTGACGCCACTGGTCACCTTGATTTTCGAGCCAGGCGTAAAAGGCGGCTTGGGGCTCCTCAAGCAGGGTCACCTGTTGCAGACCGGCCTGTTGCGCCGCTTGTCGAGTTAAATCCCGTGCCTCTTCATCAAACGAGGCGGGGACCGTCAGCAGAATCTCTTGCGCGTCGAGGGCGGCTTCCGGCTGCTCCGATGCCATGCGATGGTTCCAGGCGTGCCGCAAGTATTCCAAATACCGTGCCGACGCCTCCACGGGGGACACTTTAGGGACTTCCTCGGGCGCACCCCATGGGAGAATCGGGGCACTGCGATTGACCGCAGCATGCGATAGCCAGGATTTTGCCGATGACACCAGTCGGGTGGGGCTTTCCGCGCCGCGTTTACGGGCCAGTTCGCCGATGACATATTCGGGCGCGCTCTCCCAAGGCAAAGCCAGGCTGCCTTGGGGAAAATCGAGTTCTCCAGGTATATATAAGAATGAGGGGAGAGACCACGGTTCATCGACTTCACCAGGGTTGACCAACTGTGGGACAGCGTGTAGCTCCACGTGTTGCTGATCTTCTGCAACCGTTTGATCAATGTACGCCAAGACGGAATTGGTGGTCCCCAAGTCAATACCCACAATGTATTTTGATGCCACGCCAGGCTCCTCTATAGAATAGAATAGAAAATTCCCTACGGGAAATGATGTCCGGGCAGTTCAGCGAGGCGATAGAGTCAGGGAATTTCGACCTCCGCTGGCGCGATCACCGAACGCCCCAGCCCTTTGGGCGGCAAAGGTGGCATATCGACCTGCGTGGCACGCCAGCCGTGGTGGCGCAATACGCCTCGTAGCGGGGGGGCGCCCGTGACATTGCCAATGAGCTTGGTGGCTGACGGATCAAAGTCTTCGTGAACCGTCACCGATTGACCTTCTTGAGAGTCGATGACAGGCTCCAATTTAATATAGCGCTCAAGGGCCTGTCGACAGCTTTCATGCACGGTACGAGCTGCCGCTCCCACTTGTGCATCCGAGAATGGCGCAATATTCTCGGAGAAAAAGTCAATTAACCGTCCATCGCGCTGGAGTAGAGCGAGAAGCTGTACCGCCCGGTCCATCAATTCTGCTGAGGGAACTTCCGGCGCCGCTGGGGCATCCGCTTCCGGCTCCGGTGACGCAAGCAGTGCGGCATGGTCCGCAGGCCTTACCAGCTCGTGTAAGACATCCTCCGGTATTTCTCCACGATACAGAATGGCAAAGAAACTTTTAAAGGCAAAGGCGGTTCGTTTCCCCAGTCCGATCATAGTTTCTCCCTCAACAGATCAATGTGCCCCACATCGTAGTCATCTATCAGGCCCGGAAAAAGCCGGTTGAAAAGCTAGAAATAGCGCTTGCGCACGGATACCAGTGTGCCATTGTGTACCGATTTACGCTTCAAGACCGCTCAGACTGCCTGCGCTCTGACAAATTTTCATAATCATACACAGAGTTATAAGCTGTGGGTAGAAGTTTTGCATGTGGCTTGCACCACGCACCTTGGGCCACGAGCCTCTCAGGCGGTATGCCTGGCAAAAGAAGCAGGTGGTGTGCTCGGCACGCTGACGCGGTGAGGTCAAGCCGGCATGGACGGGCAGGCCGATGTCGTTTATGATGCCGAGACGTCTCGTTCCTGCTTCCCACGGCGGGCAAAAAGTGGCTCTACAGAGGCATATCGAAAACATGTCAGAAGAGGCAGGGTGTTGGGGCACCAGCGCCATCATGCCCGATTGTATCCGCGTGAACACAAATTTAACTATGTTTAGAGGAACACGGCCTTGACGCTCCCCTCACATCTGGCACTCGCCCAAGTCAAAGGGGTCCTCCAGCTCTACTGCCGCGCCCTTGCCGGGACGCCGATCGAGGTGCTCGACACCCAAAGTCTGGTGCAACAAAACATCGGCTGGGTGGACGAGGATGCCGCTTCTACGGATGGCACCAAGATCTTTCTCCCGCCCGTGGTGGCGCGCTATGCCGACACGCCAGACAACTTTGCCTGGTTCAAAGTGGTGGCGACGCACCAGGTGGCCCATGTGGAATTTGGCAGCTTCGCGTTCAAATTTGATGCCCCTTCGACGGTCTTTATCAACCGGCGGGTGCAACGTGAACAAGACGCGAGCCAAAGATGCGTCGACCATGGCGACTCCAATGGACTCGGCCCCATGCAGGCCTATACGGAAATCGGCCGCTTTCTGCGTCTGTTTGCCAATCGGCCTCTGGCGTTTGATCTCTTCACGATTCTCGAAGACTGCCGCCTGGACCACCGTATTGTCGTGGAATACCCCGGCATGCGGAGCGCGGCGAGCCGCGTTCAGGCTGACTCGCTGGCTAACCGCCCGCAAGTGGAGACGCTACCCGTACAGAAAGCTCTGGTGGAACTGTTGATCCACATGAGCTTGGAGCAGTTCACCGGCCTGCTCGTGCCCCGAGCCTACGGTGAAGCGGCAGTGCTTCTCGCCCGCCTGGTGCATGCGCTGCGGACGGCCCGGTCAACGGTGGAGGATGTCGCTGAGGCGGCCCTGCGCGCCTATGAGATCATCTCTCGCCTCCCGAACGAATCGCAGCCTCCGCACCAGTGGCAGCCGCAAGACCTCTCAGAGCCTGGCGACTTTTGCGAGGCCGCCTATGAGGCCTTTGTCGCCCACCTGCAGGCGAACCAAGGCCCCCTGGGGGAAGAGGACAACCCGTATGAGGCGTCCGAACCCGTGGACTACCGAGGCGACTTCAAGCCGGATATGGTCCAGCTATTGACGCAGCTCCAAATGGACGCCAACCCGCCGGGAGAGGTTCAGGAGCTATCGCAGGAGATGCTGGAACAGTGGTTACACGAGAGCGTCGAATTGATGGCAGGCGCCGATCAAGACGCTATCGACGTGGGCGCTCTGGCCCAGACACTGATGCAGGATTATGGCGCTCCCGCGCCTCCTGCCACACCCGACCAAGGCCACAGACCGCAGCTGCCCGACGACGAGCAGGGGGGAGCATTGGAACCCCAAGAGCCGCATGCTTACGCCTATGACGAATGGGATTTTTACACTGCCACCTATAAGCCGAAATGGTGCATCGTCAAGGAAGCCATCCTGGAAGAAGGCGATGCCGCCTTCTACAACGACGCCCTGAAGCACTACAGCGCCTTGCTGAGCCACATCAAGCGCCAGTTTGAACGGATCATGCCGGAGCAGTTCCGTAAGACGTACCGATGGGTCGACGGTGAAGACATCGACCTCAATGCCGCCATGGAAGCCTGGGCCGACTTGCGCATGAAGGTGCCACCCGATGACAAAATTTACTGGCGCCGCCACAGGATACTGCGGGATGTCGCCGTGGTGTTTTTGTTGGATATGAGTGCCTCCACCGCCGAGCCGATCTACGTCGGCGGCGCCGGCCCTAACTCTCAACCTGCACCGAATGCTGCCAACTTCACCACCTGGCGGCGTCACAGAGAGGCGCGGAGCCAAGCCGACTTCAAGCGGATTATCGATATCGCGAAGGAGAGCACCGCCCTCCTGACCCAGGCGTTGGAGTCGATCGGGGACACCTACGGCATCTACGGCTTTTCGGGTTATGGCAGGGACAACGTGGAATTCTACGTTATCAAAGACTTGACAGAGCGCTTTGGCGAACGCACCAAACGCCGTATCGACAAGATTGCCCCCCTGCACGCCACCCGCATGGGACCGGCAATCCGCCACGCCATCACCAAACTGGAGCAGCAATCCGCCAGCACCAAAATTCTTTTCTTGTTGAGTGACGGACGCCCCCAGGATCGGGGCTACAGTCGGAAGGGCGCGGAGAAAGAGTACGCCGTTCAGGACACCCATATGGCTCTGCTGGAGGCCAAACAGAAAAACATTACGCCTTTCTGTTTGACCGTGGACAAGGCCGGGCACGACTACCTGAAAACGATGTGCGGCGATATGGGCTACGAGGTGTTGGATGAGATCGCCACGCTACCGGCACGGTTACCCATGCTCTATCGCGCTCTGACGATTGAAAAAAAATAAAGGCGATGCAGGTTTGCATCGCCTTCTAGACAAAAAACAGAGAAAAATCACCTAACTTATGGTCCTACTTTCTTCTCTATTCCAGAAGGAGTAACTTCAACGACCCGACCTATATCGGTATCAGGAATACCTGCAACTGTAACCTTTATCAGATAGGTGTCAATAATACCATCAGTAGGATCAGTATCTGTACCTGTATATAAAAGATCCTCCCACCCCTGATCTGCTGGATTAGCTTTTAATGTTGCTCCATTTTTATTCATTAAGGTTACGAAATCTGCATAAGCAACGACTTGAGCATCACTAGGAAAAGCATTTCCAACAGAATCAGCGGCATAGCCTGCTAAAGCAGCCCTCACACTTTCAAGACTGCCTACAGAAGCTGCAATTTTGCTTTTATTTCGGTAGGCGATGAAATTCGGAACAGCAATGGCTGCTAGAATTCCAATAATCGCTACCACAATCATCAATTCAATGAGAGTAAATCCATGGAAGCGAGAGCGGTTCTTGTAGAAAGACAATAACATTTTTTAACTTCCTTTTTTAGATCATACCGTGGTGAAAAAGCAGTTGCCATCCATTACTTTAAAGTGTAATTTTGTCAGACAAATACTCTATACAACTCTCCTTGCGCAAATTCTTATCAGAATAATAATAATAATTTTTGGGATCTTTCAAATCCCAGTTGACAGTTTGCGACTCCAAACTCAGTGAGATGCCGGGCTTCGCCAAACAAACTGTTCACTACTTTTGACGGCTCGTGAAAGATCCCTAATTTTTAAAAAAATTGATCATTATGATTTTTGTGATTGATTAAATTAGTCCAATTTGAAATATGTTCTGTGGGTTTTCTGAACTCCTTTACTTAACGGTATGTATCACGGATGGTGGTCTGCGGTGTTACGCTTTGTCGGTCATTCATTCTGAGCTCTTTAACGCAAAAATAGCCCTGCTGTGGTGTCATTGACAGGATGATTTGCAACGTCTTAGTTGTCAGTTGCCAGTTGTCAGTTGATGGCCTTCCTGCTGACAACTGACAACTGACAACTTCGAATGAATGACGTCGCCGAACAAGGGGCGCATGGGAGCTTCGCTCGATGGGATGAGATGGCTAACGCATGACCTCGAAGCGCTCGGACTCGGCAGGCTGCGACCACAGAACATCGGCGCCGGTCATAGTTGCGGACCGCTCCGGGCTGGCTCGCCAGGCGTCGTAAATGTCGTTGCTATCCCAAAGCACGAGCGTGGTGATCTTGGTAGGATCGGCGAGGGAGATAAGCGTCTCGCGACTGACAAAGCCGGGGGCATGGCTCTGCGCTTCGCCGTTGCGATCCAAGAGCTGACGCGCCTCGTCGATTTTATCTTCCACAGCCCAATGATGCGTGAGAACCCCGATCATAATACCTCCCTTGCGTGGTCAGAGATGGTCTGAGATATAGCGTACTGTAGAGGCGAGTTTAACAACGGCTTGTGGAGCCGTCAATCGCCATCGCGCGGCATCGCGGGCGGCGTCCCCTGCAGCACGCCGGTGTCTATTGTAAAACCCAGATGAATCGCGTACCCTAAGGCTCGTTGGATCATGCCTGTAGAGCCGCGCCCTGCAGGGCGCGGGAGTGACCTTACCCCATGGTTAGATTAGAAAGGATCTCGTGGACAGGCAAATACAAGAAGGCAGCACCGTATGTCTCGACTACACGCTGTCCCTCGTGGACGGCACGGTGATTGATTCTGCCGAGCAAAGCGGCACCTGGACTTACGTTCACGGCCACACCAAAATGCCTCCCGGCCTCGCCAAGGGCGTGGAAGGCTTGCGCATTGGCGATCAAGTGCGGCTCGACCTCACCCCAGAAACCGCGTTTGGCGAGATCAATACCGAGGCTTTTCACGACGTCCCCAAGCCAAACGTTTCCGCTTCCGTTTTGCAGGTCGGCTACGCTGGAGAAATGCCCGGACCCAATGGGACGGTGATTCCGTATCGCATCCACGCCATCAACGAAGAGACCGTCACCCTCGATTTGAACCATCCGTTGGCTGGCGAGCACGTCGTCTTTGAGGTCACGGTGATTCACGTCCAAGATTGACCTCCTCCCAAGCCTAAATAAAGGACTTGGGATTCCTGAAGACCCGCAGGTCCGCAGGCGTTTAGCCTCTCGACCATTGGACTTTGTTGCGCCTAAATCGTATTCTACCCAAACGAGTAGATCCACGGGTATGTTGAACACCGATGCCGCCCCCACGCATCGCGGGCGGGAGGAGGGACCATGTCAACCCATCAACCTTACGTGTATACCGGTCTTGGCGGGGAAGGTGATTATATCGATGCCGGCGGCCTCTACCGCTGCGCCGATGGCAACACGAACTGGGAACCCTTGAGTAAAGGCTTGCCGCAGCATCCACAAGTCCGGGCCTTGGCCATGCACCCGAGCGACCCCGATATCCTATACGCCGGCACTCAGGCGGGGGTGTACCGCAGTGACGATCAAGGCGAACACTGGGAGTCACTTGAGGCGCCGCGTGCTGGCCAAGATGTCTGGTCACTGACCGTGCATCCCCAGAACCCTAACATTCTCTATGCGGGTTATGAGCCCTGTGCCATCTACCGCTCGGAAGACGGCGGCGCCCATTGGCAACCCATGCATACGGACGATGTGGTCTTTCCGCACATCACCACCGTGATGCACCCCATCTGCAAGCGGGTCATCGGCATCGCCATCGATCCGTCAGACCCTCAGGATATGTACGCGGCCATCGAAGTCGGCGGTCTGCTGGCCAGCCGCGACGGCGGCGCCAGTTGGACCTCGATCACCAACGGGCCCTATACTCGGAACAACACCCTCGACTTGCACGGCGTCCAGGTCAGCGCCGCCGAGCCGGGCGTCGTCCACATTGTCACCCAGATCGCCATGTTCCGGGGCCGCAATCGCGGCCAGCTCTGGGAGCACGTGCAGGTTGAAGACCTCTTTCCCGGTGGTTCATATTGTCGCGATCTTCGCGTCGCACCGGACGATCCCAAGACGTTGTATATGGCGGCGGGAGCCGGTGGCGGCGGTGCTCCGAAAGGCACGCCCGAGGCGGGAGTGCTCTTTCGCAGCCGCGATCTCGGCACCACCTGGCAACGGGTCGACATCGGCGAAACCCCGCCGAGCCGCATGGGCTGCATCGCCATTGACGCGGCCCAGCCCTCTCGGGTGTATTGTGCTGCCCAACGTGGGCAAGTCTATGGCAGCCACGACGGCGGCGAGAGCTGGCGGGCAAACCCCATGCCCCTCGAACTCTCCCGCAGCCGCCACATTTATGCCATGGTTTGCGGTTAATCGCGGGCGCCGGGTCATTTTGTTTCAGTCATTGCCGCAGGGCTGATGACTCACGTATGATAGGCACGAGTGAAACGAACCCATCCCCTAGGGGCGCCACACGGCCGAGAGGGAGAGAGCAGCTATGTCAGAGCCCACCACGCTAGTCGTCGTTGCCCTCATTGCGCTGGATGAGGACCAGTTGGCGGACATTCCCGAGGATTTAGAAGAACTCTCAGCGTATGAACTTGGCATGCGGCGTCGCGTCGGGCGCGCTATCCCCAGCCCGGTGCTGATCTGCGTCGACTCCCAAGATGCGCTGAAAGAGCTCATGGATGGCATCGAGGGCATGGAGGTGACCCTCGATCTCATGACCGATGATCTCACCAAGCCCAAGCCCGAAACCCTTGACGACTTGTGGTCTCTGCTCCCGAGTGCAGTCATCAGTCCACCCGTTGACTCCTTCAATATGGATGACCCATTTCGGATTTTGCCTGAGGGCTTTCTCGATTCTGCTGTCGACCCGCCCGAGGACGACAATCCGTTTAACATTTTATAGTGGTTATCGCTGTTAGAGCGTGCCATCGGCACGCGATTGGTCGCGGAGGAAAAATAAAATATGCGCGTCTTGTTAATTGCAACGAACCGTCACGATCGTCTCATGAGCCGGATGATGGCTCGGCCGCTCCCCATCGGTCTGGCCTATGTGGCCGGAGCGCTCGCGGCGTCACAGCATGAGGTCAAAATTCTGGATCTCATGTTTTCCGAAGACTATCTAGGCGATGTGGAGCGGGCCGTAGAGGCCTTTCAGCCCGGCCTCGTGGGGATTTCAATCCGCAACCTGGGCAACCACAGCTACCTCGATCCACAGTGGGCCCTGCCCATCTCCAAGGAGGTCATCGACAAAGTTCGATCGATGACCAATGCCAAGATTGTCTGTGGCGGTCCGGCGTTCAGCATCTTGCCCAACGCCATTTTTGCCTACATGGAACCCGACCTCGGCATTGCCGGCGATGCAGCCGAAGCGTTTGCGCAACTCGCCGACAACTTGGAAGCGGGCGCGTCGCACCACGATTTGCCGGGTTTGGTGTACCGCCAAGACGGCGAGGTGGTGCTCAACGGGGGTCGCTGTGCCTCGGCGTTTGCCATTCCGCCTCGCCTCGACGACCTGGATATGCATAAATATGCCCAGGCCGGCTTTGGCATTGGGATCGTCACCAAACTCGGCAGCTTTTACTATCCGACCTCAGCGGCTGAGGCCCAGGCCGAGGCCGAGGCCGAGGAAAGATCGTGGCGCGTCATTCGGCCAATCGACGACGTGGTGGCAGAAGTTCGAGAGATGGAGAAGCGCTACGGCCTACGCAAAGTCTTTTTTATTGACAATGCCTTCAATATTCCAAATGCACATGCCAAGGAGCTGTGCCAGGCGTTGATCGCCGCAGAAGACATTAAGACCCATTGGAACACCTGTTTAGCCCCGTTTGATTGCGACCCCGAATTGCTGCGCCTGATGAAACAGGCCGGATGTGCGTTGGTCATCATGGGTGGCATGCGGGGTGATCGACACGACGGCTCGGGCCTCCGCGAACGCTTAGAGCCCATGGTGGAAGCGTGCCGCCGGTGTGAAGAGCAGGATCTACACTACACCATCTCCGTCACATTCGGCGAGCCGGGAGACACGCGGCAGACCGTGCAAGAGAAGTTGGATTTTCTCCGCAGCATCCAACCGTCGGTGGCGAACCTGAGAATTGGGGTGAGCATTGTACCCGGCACAGAGGTAGCAAAGCAGGCCCTGGCAGAAGGATTGATTGAGGACGAATCCGACCTCATCAAGCCGACGTTTTACCTCACAGAATCCGTGCGTGATTGGATCGTTGACGACTTGCAAGCCGAGGTCGCGAAGCATCCGCGCTGGAATCTATTCTAAGGTAATAAAGGGGTCAAATCTAGTATTATATATATTTTAATACCAGATCCCCCTTTTTTCTACGCAGTTTTGTGATAGACCTGAATGCGGTGACGACAGCTATCGACCACATAAATGCGTCCCTCGGCGTCGATTTTCACCGAGGTGGGTCCCCAAAACAACTTCTCGATGCTGGCAGACACTTCCCGCTGGCCATCGGAGGGCAACAGGTCAAGCTCGGGTTCGAGATCGGCCTGTTGTCGCTCTTCCAACTCATCTTGGTTGGAGATGAAATAGTCCCTACCCCACTGAGAAACACCGGCGTCGCCCCGAAGCAGAGCGCGGCAATAGCCGTCCGGATCCAAAATCTGCACCCGTTCGTTGCCCCAGTCCGCCACATAGATGAGCCCATCCGCGTCCACGGCCACGCCGGAGGGGCGGCGAAACTCGCCTTCCCCCGATCCCGGTGTGCCCCAGCTGGCCATGGGCCTGCCCTGGGCGTCGAATTTCTGAATGCGATCATTGCGCCAATCGGCGACGTAGATCTGATTCTCCGAGTCTGTGGCAAGACCCCAGGGCAAGTCAAACTCCCCCGCCCCCTTGCCATGACGCCCCCACTGTCCTAAGAACTGGCCGTCTTGTGTATAGCGCTGGATTCGATGGTTGAGTCCATCCGCCACCAGAATATGCCCATCGGCATCGAACACCAGGCCCGCCGGGCGATCAAATTCACCCTCGCCCTGCCCCTGCGCGCCCCATTTGTAAAGGAATTGGCCATCTTGATCGAAGACGGAAATACGGTGCAGCGCTTCATCAGAGATGTAGAGCCGTTGCCCCGCATCGATGGCGATAGACACGGGCCACATGATCTCCCCATCTCCAGAGCCACCGTGGCTGAATTCGCCGTGAAATGCCTCGCTCAGCGTGCACACCGACACGCGCTTGTAAGACATGCGCGGCGAGATGTCCGAGCCGGCGCGGTTGAGCACGTAGAGCACTTCATTGCGGCCCAGAGCCAGATCGACAGGATTATTGAAACCGCGCCCGATCTGGGCGTAAATGCCGATGGTATGGCTGTACTGAAATGTATGTGTCGAGATCATCAGTGCGTCTCCCTCAGGCAAGCTGATACTCCCGTGTCGAGACAATGAGTTGCAAGAGTTCTTGCGTGACAGCGGCTGTGTCAACACCTGTCCGCGGCTGATCCAGACACTCCGCCGCGTGTTCCACTAGCTCTTTCCGGGTCGTCTCCGATACGGTCATCGGCCCCATGAGCTCCAGGCATGCATCGACCAGGCGATCGGCAGACGCCGTGGCGTCCTGGGCTTTCACAGACTCAATAATCGACCTCACCCCCGGCAGGGCCGCATCGGCAAAT